>ERZ836877.62-NODE-62-length-160104-cov-15.552699_pt1 | contig 160104 bp, 144 predicted proteins | sample MGYA00519469_ERZ836877 | MGnify/ENA primary metagenome ERZ836877 (study PRJEB31850, sample SAMEA3708809) | human gut metagenome | biome: human gut; feature: human-associated habitat; material: faeces | place: China | collected 2014 ... | reverse complement strand
TCAGCGTGCTGCCGGGGAAGTGGGTTTTTACATAGTCCTCGATGATGGCCTTCTGGTTCTCAATCGAGATATTCTTTTGATCCTGCTCATCATCCACAGAAATACGGGCATAGCCCGCGATGTCAAATGTTTCAATCATGGTCATTCACCCTTGAGATACTTTTCCGTTTGGCGGTCAAACTCGGAAATGTACGCCTCGTCCTGCTTTTTGCGAAACTCCTCGTAGATCGCACCGACCTTTTTCGCTGCCGCTTCCCGCGAGATGTGACCCTTGCCGTCCAGCACGTTTCGGCGGTTGTTGGTCAGGAATCGATCGGTTTCGTTCAGCCAATCCTGCATACTCATGAGCTGCTCGTCCTCTGCCATCAGCTCGGCGTAGTCGATGAACATGGTCACCAGCCGGTTCAGACGGGACAGCTCCTTTTCGTTCAGATAGTTCTTCGCCACCAGTGTGTCGCTTTTGAGAATCTTTCCATCTGGCGCGCCCTTCCATGTGGTAAGCCCCATCGTGGGACTGTCCAGTGTCGCCCGCTCGGAAATCAGCTCCGCGGCAGTCTTGCCGGTGACGGCGTAATGCAGCTTGTTTTGTACGAAGGCATAGAAGGCCTTTGTCGTCTCACTATTTTTGTCGTAATCGTAGCTGCACTGCTCAAACACGTCTGCAATTTTTTGATAAGCTCGCCGTTCACTGGCGCGAATCTCGCGGATGCGCTCCAGCAGCTCGTCAAAGTAGTCCTTGCCGAAGGGGCGACCGTTCTTCATCAGCTCGTCGTTGAGGACGAAGCCCTTCTGAATGTACTCCTTCAGCGTCTTCGTCGCCCACTGGCGGAAGCGTGTGGCCTTCTTGGAGTTCACACGGTAACCCACGGCGATGATGGCGTCGAGGTTATAAAAATTGGTGGGCTTCGTAGAAAATTCGGAAATTCCGAATTTTCTCATGCAGGATACTTTGTCCAGTTCTTCCTCCTCGAAAATGTGTGACAAATGCTCGCTGATATTGGACTTACTGGAGTCAAACAATTCTGCCATGCCAATCTGCGTCAGCCAAAATGTTTCCTCCATAAACACAACGTTTACAAATTCTTTTCCGTTTTCATCACTGTACAGGAGAATTTCACTGTGCTCCATCATTTCATGTTCCATTTGCGTTTCCCTCCGTTTCTCTGGCGGCAAGCATGAACCACACATATCTTTTGATAAACGCGTTGTTTTAGATAATATTGTACATGATGTTTTCAAGCTTTGCAAGGGCAAAAAAGAAAAGGGCGGAAGAGATTTCTCTCTTCCGCCCGAGGTTCATCGCTCCATGCCCACGGCGCGCTGCTTTTTCGCCTGCTGCACGGCCTTTTCGGCGCTGCGGCGGCGGTTGAAGAGCAGCAGATCCCGCGTGTTCTCGTAAAGGTCGCCCTTGCCGGACTCGAACACGGCGACCATGTATTTCTTCGTCTTATACTTGGCGTAAATCTCCTTTAGCCCCTCCCGCAGGACGGGGTCAATTTTTTCTGCATTCGTCAGCCAAATTTCAACAAGCTTCTGATCGTCCCTGACGTTCATCTCCAAATAGAACCAGCCTCCTTTAACATCCTTAGTTTCCTCATCTTTCCTGCGGCTTATGCGCGCCCACCTGCTTCGCTGCCTGCAAAATCTCCGGCAGGATGCCATCCACCATGCGGTGCAGCTCGTCCAGCTCCCGGAGCTTTTCGTTGATCTCCAGTTTTTTCAGGACGCTTTCCTTGGAGGCAGCGCCCAGCTGCTTTTCGAGCGCCGCATTCTCGGCAGTCAGCGCCTTATAAGCGGCGTCATACTTCTTGAGCTTCGTCCGCAGAGCCTCCGCGCCGGGAACGTACTTGCCCAGCAGCGCTTCCAGCTCGTCCAGCTTGGCCTTTTTGTTGAACGGATTGGTGTCGTTCAGAATCGCCATGATCTGCTCCTTCATCTGGTTCAGATGGACAGCCTCCTTGAACACCCGCGGCGGGATGTGAGTGCGTCCGGTCTCACTGGCACTCTCGCCACGTTCCAGATCGGGATATTTCCCGACCATGTGCTTCCAGAACTCATCCTGCCACCATGTCAGCTTTTTCTTGTTGCCAACGATTTCTTTGGCGCTGAGTCGCTCGTCCTCCGTCAGCGGGATAAAACAAAGGTGCATATGGGGTGTTTTCTCGTCCATATGCACCACGGCGGAGATGATGGTTCTCGGGTCTTGATGCTCTTGGATAAAGCCCAGCGCCTCCTGAAAATAGGTTTTGACCTCACTTTTCTTCTTGCCCTTGAAAAACTCCGGGCTGGCGGTCACCAGGGCTTCCACCACCCGTACGCTGTCCGACCGCGTACGGCAGCTTGCTTCCGCGATCTGCTTTTCCGCTTCTGCTCGGTACTTGCGCTCCGGTGATACCAGATGAAAATTGAGGTGGCTGCGGGACGTGTCCACGTCGGGATTGCTGGCGTATTTCTCCTTGGTGCGTTCGTTGTGGGACTCAATATGCCCGATTTCCGGCCCCTTGTACTTGGCAAAGCGGAGAATGGCGTACTGTGCTTTCATCGGCACTCCCCTCGCTTCACCCACACGATGTCGCAGTCCAGCACGTCGGCCAGCTCTACGACCTCCTTATAGCGGATGCTCTCCCGCTGCAATTTTGCGGACAGGTTGGAAACACTGTCGCTCCAATCGTGTTCCTCGGCCAGCCGGTCAACCACCTCCTGCATGGTAAATCCGGCGCGGACGATCTGCGATTTGATCTCATTTCTGATGTTCATAAAAATCCTCCTGTTTTTTCGTGATGAAAACAGCGAAGCGGGTTTCTGTTTCCGAAAACCTGCTTCGCTGTTTGGCGTAATATTCTGTTTTCCCAAAATCCGCTGGAAGCGCGGCGGTCGATGCCTTCTTCGTAAGTGAGAGGTATCGACTTTCCGAATCCGTGTGACTTCGCTCTAAACCGTGCAGCCCCACGCGCATCCGTGAAGCCGGTGCGCGATTCCGAGCAGCGCGGTTTCGCAAAATCCTTTCGCCGCCGCGCAAATTTCTTTCCGGTTTTCACCTGTCTTGCAAATACCCCTTCCATTTCAACTCCGCCAGATCGGCGGCCACGTCCTCCGGGCGCATCCTCGCAATGCAACTCAAGTCGTAAATATCGTACCGAGCCACCAGAAGCAGCGTCATCAGCAGCTTCTGCGTGCCGGTCAAATCGCTGTCATACAAGTGAAACAGCGGCAGTTCCTTATAATAGATTCTTCCCATTGCATCCTCCTTCACAGCGGAACTTGAAAACATCTATCCCATCCATCCCATCCATCCGGGGTTTTGGGGATGCTTGGGATGGATGGGATGGAGAATTTCGTGTCTGAGCTCATACAACCGGCGGCGCGACCAGCGCCTCGATGCCCCAGAAGCCGTTGACCCGCTTGCCGAGGGCGTTCTGGATGTGATTGTCGTGCTCCAGGCCGAACTCGTCGGCGTGCTTTTTGAGGGTCATACTCACCGTCCGCGCTGAGCGCGGCTTGTAGGCGTTGTCGCTGCACCACATACAATAGATACCGTACAGCGCGGCGGACGGGATGGCGCTGTCGGCCTTCAGGCGGATGTAGCCCTCGGAGCGGAGGAACAGCAGCACGTTGTCGGCTTCGCGGCGAGCATCCTCGCGGTTTGCCTTTGTCTGCGAGCTTTCCGTGAAGCGGAAGTTATTGGCCTGCAAGCGCCGCAGGCCTTCGAGACACCAGAGGAAGATGCCCTCGATCTCGCCGCAGAGCTTATCCGCGAGAAAGGGGTCGTCCGCGCGATCAAGCGGCTTCTTCTTCACTGACAAAATGAGCTGACGGCGGTAAAAGCCGTCTGAGTGGTCGTAAAGCGATTCGAGATCCCCGTTGGAAAAGGCCAGAAACCGGACGTACATCTTGCCCTGATAGCTCTGCTCGCCCTTGCGCTCCAAGTCCATCGGCATTTCGGCGGTGATGAGGGACTTGAGATAGTGCGTGGAGTGCAGCGCTTCCAGCTTCATGTCGTCATCCACCATCAAAAGCTCGTGCTCCAGATCGGCGCGGGCGAAGGGGCTGCGCTCCACCTTGGCGATGCTGCCGTTTTTCAGGTTGCTGCCGAGCAGCTTCTGCATCACCACGCCGATGCGGCTCTTGCCCTCGCCGCCGTTGCCCTTGAGCAGCATCATCACCTGCCCGCGGTTTGTCGGAATCAGGCAGTAGCCGAGGTATTCCTGCAAGGTCAAAATGTCCTCCGGCTCCAGCAGGTCAGACAAAAACCGCAGCCATGTCACCGGCTGCGGCGCGGTGGGGTCATAGTTGACCGGCAGGCGGTTGCGGCAGAATTCCTTCTCGGCTTGGAACGCGCCGCTGAGAAACAGCGTGCCGTTGGCAACGTGGATGCGATCCTCCTGAATGGGCAGCTCCGGGGTGTAGGCTTCCAGCCTGAGCGTTTCCAGAAGAGTGGTGGCGCGACGAGCCGTGCCGCTCGTAAAATGCGGGCGCAGCATCTCGTAGATCTGCTTGCGAATGCCTTCTTCGTCGGCAACGCGACCCTCCACGGTGAAAAAGCTGCCGTCCACGCAGACCATCGGGTGCGCCGACAGAAAGTCCTCGCAGAACAGGACTTCGTTGAAATGCTTGTCCTGCATCCAGCGCGGTGGTTCATTTCGTTCCATATGATTCCTCCCTGATCTGCCGGTTTCGTTCCTCCATCCGCATGAGCCGCTCGTCCTTCTGCAAGTCGGCCACCACCTCGGCCCGCTCCTTCGGCGTGCCGCAGGTCAGAATGTCCAGCATATTTTCGATGCGCTCCAGCATGTGACAGGCCTCCGCATAGCGCGGGTCGATGGCATCCTCCGGCGATTGCGGCGCGCAATGCACCTTCCAGTCCTGCAAGATTTGCAGGTAATCCCCCAGCACGCGGAAGCAGCGCCGTTCGGCTTCCGCCTGCGATTTCCCGCGCTGTAGCTTTGCGAGAATGGACGGCTTCTGCCCGGTGATGCCGAAATCTGCCGCCAGCTTCTTCGCCGCGTCATAGCCGCTCAGGCTGAACAGCCTTGCCGCAAGGTCGATCACATCGCCGCTTGCCCCGCGGCCGAAGCAGTAGAAGTAATCATCGTTCAGCTTCATGCTGGGTGTACGGTCGGCGTGGAAGGGGCAGCAGATCATATTTCCTTGCCTGACCGGCAGTCCATACCGCTCCGCTGCCATGTGCGGAGTGACGGCGGCTTTCACAGCTTCAAATAGGTTCATAGGCAATTTCTCCTTTCAGATTTTCTGACAAGTTTTCTTGTCACCTGAATATACGGAGAAAAAGTCTTAGACCGAAGAAATCAGGCACTTATGCAAGCAAATAGCAAAAGCCTCCTGCTTTCTTGCAAAAATGCAAGAGCACGGGAGGCTTTTGTCGAGAGGATATTCAAGGCATTTCGCAAAACAATTGTAGAACATTTGTACTAGATTTAGGGCAGAGTATGTGCTATACTGTATTTACAATATCTGCTTGGCGCAGGATTTTTACTGGAATCGGAGGCGATATGTTCATGAGCAACGAATCAGTATTTCTCCCCGCGGCTGTCCGTGACCGCATTTGGGATCTGTTGAAGGAACGGAAGGTTACGCAGGCCGAGCTTGCCGCAAAAATCGGCTGTTCGGAAAGTTCGCTGAGCCGCTTCATCAGCGGCAAGACGGACAAACTGGGTGACGAAAATATCATCCGCATCGCCCGCACGTTTGATGTGTCCACCGACTTCCTCTTGGGCGAGGTGGATGAGCCGGATCGCAAAAACTACGACATCTCAGAGCTGGGTCTTTCAGTTGAAGCGGCGCGGAATCTCTACACGCAGAAGGTCAACCCCAAAATCGTCAGCTACCTTCTGGAAAATCCACAGTTTGCCGATACCACATACCAGATCGCCCGATATCTGGACAACGAGCTAACCTCCGGATTTGCCGCGCAGAATCAGCTTTATTCGATGGTTTCGTCCATGCTGGGCACAGTGCCGCAGGCCGCGGATGAAGTCAAAAGCCTACGGACACCAATCGATCAGGCGGAATTAAGCTCCATTCAGAACTCCTTTATGAAGGCTGTCCGCGCCGTGAAAAAGGAAGCCGAGGCAGAGATGCCGCCCACGCGCCAGCTTACGGCGCAGGCGATGAAGAGCATCTATGCGGAGTTGACCAAGGGCGGTCAAAGACTGAACCGAAAAATCACAAAGGAGCAGATTGCGGACGCGGTGGCAGCCTCCGTTTCCCATCTGCCCGGTGTTGACACGGCATACGTCAGGAAGTTGTTCCTCTCTATGACCGGAACGGCGGCAAGCGATGAATCCGAACAGCATGACCAATGAGCGGCTTTGCACTCTGGCTCAGAAGGGCGATGAGGCCGCGCGGGAGATTCTTGTTGAAAAGAATATGGGTTTCATCGTGCAGACTGCTGACATAGTATACCGAAGTTCGTCGCTGGAGGGCAGTGACCTGAACATCGACATGGATGATCTGGTGCAGGAGGGCAGCATCGGCCTGCTGCGTGCCGTTGACGGCTTTGATCCGGCGCGGAAGCTCAAGTTCCTGACCTATGCCGCACCTGCCATCAAGAACGCCATGTTCGACCTCGTACATACAGCGCAGATGTCCTTCGAGCATCGCATGGCAACTGTAAAAGTGAAAGACGGTGTGGAAGGCCTTGGCCTTAAGCGAGTGTACCTCGATGAGATTCTACCCAGCGATGAGCGGCTGCTGCGGATTGAGGCGATTGCTGATCCGTATGCGCTGTCTCCGGAGGAGGCTTTCATCAAAGCGGAAAACCTGTGGGAGCTTTATGCGGCACTGGACAAGCTGGAGCCGCGGGAGCAGACGTATCTTCTGTATCGCTTCGGTTTCACAGATGATATCGAGCACACGCTGATCGGTGCGGCGATACATTTTCATCTGAGCGAGAACCGGACAAAGCTGCTGGAGGAACAGTCGCTGGATACGCTTCGGAAGGAGATGCCGTAAGACGAAGGAACGTCGCTGCGGCGGGACGGGGGCTTTATATACCTCTGCTTCCTTTTTCGGCCAGTCGGATTTTGCTTTTCAAAAATCCTGCATTTGTGCTGTAGCTCACATCACAAAATCCGCCTGTCCTACTGCCGCGAAAAAGCGTTTGTTGCCACACTCTGCCGCACCGCAGAGTACGCCGTCAACCCCTTTCCCGCGTCAGACGGAAGCAAAGGTATAACACACTAGACTTTGCAGAGCAAAATCGTGTGCCAACAGGGATGCTGCACGCCCCTATTGGAAACCCAGCGACAAAGGGGCGCGGGTCTCCGGTGGAGACCTCAAAGCGTGAAACGCTTTGAAGCGCTGACCGAGCCGACAGGCGAGACCTCCCTTTGCAATCCCTCATTTCCATCGCAGGTGCATACACAAACTGCAAAAAAGCAGCTTGTCATGCCTGCTCTGAAAATGCAAAAGGCGGTCCGTGCCGATGAGGGACGGACTGCCTTTTTTGCGACAACCTCAATTTTATCATCGCGCAAGAAATGACAAAATTAAGATTGACGATGATGCAATATACGGGTATACTATAATTGCATCATTAAATGGTATTTGATGAAATTGAACGCCGAATGAGGAATTTGAATGAGAGATTTCAACTTCAAAGCAGAATATCAAAAGCTCCTGACGCCGGAGGTCGTGGCCTACCTGACGCAGATTCACGAATACAAGGGGCAGCAGAATCTTTTTATCGAGGCAAAAGCGGATGCGCTGTCCAATCTCTTGGAGGTTGCGAAGATCCAGAGCACCAAAGCGTCCAACCGTATCGAGGGCATCATCACAACAGATGACCGCCTGAAAAAGATCGTCCGCGAAAAGACCATGCCCCAGAGCCGCAGCGAAAAAGAGATCGCCGGATACCGCGACGTGCTGGCGACGATCCACGAGAGCCACGACTATATCCCGCCAAAGCCGACGGTCATTTTGCAGCTACATCGGGATCTGTACAAGTACAGCGGCAAGTCCATCGGCGGCAGTTTCAAAAGCTCGGATAATGTGATTGCCGAGGAATTGCCGGACGGCCGGAAGATCGTCCGGTTTGAGCCTGTCTCTGCGTGGGAAACGCCGGGGGCGATGGCAGCACTTTGCGACGCCTTCCAGACGGCCGCACAGGACGCCGAGCTTGACCCGCTGCTGCTGATCCCGATTTTCATTCTGGACTTTCTCTGCATCCATCCCTTCAACGATGGCAACGGCCGCATGAGCAGGCTCCTGACGCTGCTGCTTTTGTACCGCTCCGGTTATCTTGTCGGCAAATATATCAGCATCGAAAAGCTGATCTCCGATACCAAGGAGACCTATTATGAATCCCTGCAAGCCAGCTCCTACAACTGGCACGAGGGGACGAACGATTATGAGCCCTTCGTGACCTATATGCTGGGCGTTCTAGTGGCAGCGTATCGGGATTTTGAAAGCCGGGTTGAGCTGCTGACCACCAAGGGGCTTTCCAAGCCAGACCGGGTGCGCGAGATCATCAAAAATCACCTTGGCAAGATCACCAAGAGTGAGATCATGGCCAAATGCCCGGATATCAGTCAGATCACCGTCCAGCGCGCGCTGGCAGAGCTGCTGAAATCCGGCGAGATCATCAAGCTCAGCGGCGGACGGTATACGGCGTATGTCTGGAGCGGGGAGGAAATGCTATGATGAGAAAGTCATGGACAAAGTGGATATTAATTGCTGTTATAGCACTGGCACTAATTGTTGGTGTTCCGATCATAATCAACGAGTGCTACAAAACAAACAGCGGATACATGACAATGTGGGGAGCAGCAGATGCGCTTGCCTATTATGGGACGATCTTAGGAGCGCTGGTGGCGGTTGCAACTGTAGTTGTGACAATTCTTTTTACCTATAAACAGATTCAACGCGATAGCTTTCTGAAAAGTGAAAACGAAAAATGGGCAAAGATTGAGGAAATATTTGCGATGGCGCTTGATACAATCAATCCTATCCGTCCTATGACCGAGGCTATGGACACTGGTATGAAGAATCCGGGTGCTGCAATTACAACTTTCCAAAAGTATCAAATGGCTTGCAAAATTGCATCGGATCAACTAGTTGCTTTCTTGAATGGTGCTGACTACCAAAAAGTTAAGACGCTGCTCGAACGCGCAAATCAAGCAACAGAAGAATTTTCTCATATCTGCGATGAGGAAATAGCAATATACGAAAGATTGCTGAGTTTCTCCGGCAGACAGACCGCAGAGAGAACAGTTGAAATGGAAGCAGCGCACCCAGCCTCTTTTTCTGAAGATACACTCACTTTCTGCCGGACAATCATTGATAAAACAAACGGAATAACACTCGATGCGCTTACAAAAGAACTGGCTGCCTCTAATGAAAAAATGGTTTCCGCATACGAGACAAAATATAGAGATCTTCTTCAACTTAAAAGACAGACTTTTGAGGTAATTAACGCAGAGACACGGAAAAAGGCAGATAGCATTCTGCTTTTTGGAGGAAACTTCTATGCCGACACTTGAATGGATTGAAAAAAACAAGGTAATCAATCACCATCAGGACGTGCCGTTTCGGGTGTTGGAGCGCAAGTACAGCTTTGATGAAAACGGGCAGCACAACGAGGACAATGGCAGCGGAAACATGATCATCCGGGGCGATAATCTGGAAGCCCTGAAAGCGCTGTTGCCCCGGTATGAGGGGCGCGTCAAGTGCATCTACATTGATCCGCCCTACAACACCGGCAACGAGGGCTGGGTCTATAACGATAACGTCAATGACCCGAAGATCAAGAAGTGGCTGGGCGAGGTTGTCGGCAAAGAGGGCGAGGACCTGACCCGCCATGACAAGTGGCTGTGCATGATGTACCCGCGGTTGAAGCTGCTGCAAAAGCTGCTGGCGGATGACGGCGTTATTTTCATTTCTATTGATGATAATGAGCAGTCTAATTTGCGGTTGATTTGTGATGAAATTTTTGGAGCAAATAATTTTGTCGAATCTATCGTATGGCAAAAGCGCACTTCACCGGACGCTCGAAAGAAATTGAGTAGCGGTCACGAGTACATTCTTATATACGCAAAGAACTCACAAAACGACTGCTTTAATTTACTTGATATAGAGGGAAAAGATGCTGCAAAGTTCAAGAACCCAGACAACGATCCCCGTGGTCCTTGGGTTTCGTCAGATTTCACAGCTCAGGGCTGGCGACCAAATCAAATGTACGAAATTACGACCCCCAGCGGGATGAAAATGTTGCCGCCCGAAGGACGTTGCTGGAGACATCTTGAAAGCGTATACAAAGAATTACTTGCCGAGGGGCGTCTGTGGTTTGGTGCGGACGGGTGTGGAGTTCCTCGAAAAAAGACATATCTAAACGAACGTGAAGGAAAAGGGACTTGGACTTGGTGGACAAATACGGAAGTTGGACATACGCAGGAAGCCACACAAGAGGTTGCTGCGATTTTAGGCAAGGCTGTTTTTGATTATCCAAAACCGGTTCGACTGTTGCAGCGCATCTTCAAATTAGCTGCCTCACCAAACTCAATTATCCTCGACTCCTTCGCCGGTTCCGGCACCACCGCCCACGCTGTCCTCAACATGAACAAATCCGACGGCGGACGCCGCAAGTTCATCCTTGTCGAGATGATGGACTACGCCGACAGCATCACCGCCGAGCGCGTGAAGCGCGTGATCCGTGGCTATGGCGAGGGCAAGAACGCCGTGGAGGGTACGGGCGGCAATTTCAGCTTCTACGATCTGGGCGAACCGCTGCTGCACGGTGATGTGCTCAACGAAAATGTGGGTGTGGAAAAGATCCGGGAGTATGTGTACTTTATAGATACGAAAGCCTCTCTGCCGGAATCGCACCCGGACGAACCGTATTTTATGGGTGTCCACATTGGCAGCGCTTATTATTTCTATTATGAAAAGCAAGCTGTTACTACGCTGAACCGGGAGTTCCTGCATACGGTCAAAACCAAGGCAGACTCTTATGTGATCTACGCTGACCTTTGTACGCTCAGTGAGACAGAACTGGAAAAATACCATATCACGTTCAAGAAAATCCCCCGGGATATTACGAGACTGTAATAAGTTAGCCGTGAAGAGAAAGAAGGGATATAATGGCTTTTACATACTGGCTTCCAGACGAGCAGGGGCAGAAGCAGGAACACAAAACAAATAATAATTCCGTTATTATTATCGGGGCAAATGGCTCTGGCAAGAGCCATCTCGGCGCATGGATTGAGCAACAAGATCTTGAGAATGTTCATCGAATTGGCGCACAACGGAATCTGAACTTTAATGAAGACATAGCGCTGAAAAGCTATTCGCAGGCCGAAAATTTCGTTTTCTACGGAACCGATAACAAGGGATACGTCGAAAGGAAAGATAAAGCTTACAGATGGGAATGGGGTAAATATACAACTAAATTAGTGGATGACTTTGAAAACGTCCTTGCGGCTTTGATAGCGCTAAAGAATAACGAAAACGAACTTTTTGTAAGGCGGTGCAGGGAAGCTGAGGAACGCAACATTTCAAAACCAGGTGTTCCAATCACTGTATTAGATAAATTACAGAGCATTTGGAAAGAAGTTCTGCCACAGAGGGAGTTAATTCTTGAAGATTCCAAATTCTATGCAACCTTTGAAAAAAGTGGAGAGCCGGTCAAGTATTCTGCGAATCAAATGAGCGATGGTGAACGTGCTGTGCTATACCTTTCGGCTCAAGTTTTATGTGCTCCAAAGAATAAAATGCTCATCATGGATGAACCAGAAATTCATTTGCACCGCTCGATAATGAATCGCTTGTGGATGGCGCTGGAACGTTATCGTCCTGACTGTCTGTTCATTTATATTACGCACGACACCCAATTTGCAGCTATGCATCCCAATGCAGATAAACTCTGGATCAAAGAGTATGACGGTCAGAATTGGAAACTTGAAAAGATAGATAGCGCTGATCTCCCTGAAGAACTACTGCTGGATATTCTAGGAAGTCGTAAAAACGTTCTATTTGTTGAAGGCGAGAGAAACAGCTATGATACTCAGTTATACACGGAACTGTACCCCAATTATCACATTGTTCCCTGCGGTAGCTGTACGCAAGTAATTGCCCGCACGAAAGCATTTCGTAATAATCAGGCGCTGCATGATTGTGATGTATATGGTATCATAGATAGAGACTTCCGCTCTGACTATGAAATAGAGAAATACAGAGAAGATCGTATTTTCACAATCAACGTGGCAGAAGTCGAAAACCTATTCATTGTGGAAGGCTTGGTTCGATTGATTGCTTCGCATATGGCAAAAGATCAAGGCGCAGTATTTGAAGCGGTAAAGAAATATGTAATCGAGGATCGATTTGCCAAACAACTCAATGGTCAAATATGCGAAGGAACTGTCGCACAAATCAAATATAAACTTACGTGCGCTGAAATCTCAAAGAAAAACGAGTCCGAGGCAAAATCTAGCTTAGATGCTGCAATAGCCGGGATAAACTACGATGCTATTCGAGCAGAACAGGAACAGAAATTTCAAGCCGCACTTCAGGGCGGAGAATACGCAGAAGCTATCAAAGTGTTTAATTGTAAAAACATTTCAACTTCTGTTGGACACTTCTTTGACATTGATAATAAGGGATACTGCTCCTTAGTAATTGCGCTTTTGCACGGGGATAAACACGATGACATTGTGAATGCTCTTGCTCCGTATCTTCCAACAGGTATTCCAAGGTAACAGAGGTATCAGTCTATGGAACTTAATAACTATCAAAAGCAAGTCATGCGTGACCTTTCTGCCTATCTGGACTGCGTCAACCGTGGAACCAATCTGTTTTCCGCGTGGCGGGAATACTGGTTTTCCAAGGATGTGGCCGTTGGCCTCGGTGGGGTACCGTCCTATAATAACTCTATTGAACGTGCGCCCCATGTTTGCATGAAGGTGCCCACCGGCGGCGGCAAGACTTTTATGGCCTGCGCTTCCGTTCGGCGGATTTTTGACGCCTTGCCCACCGGAAAGCCGCAGGTGGTGGTGTGGCTGGTCCCCAGCGATTCCATCCTGACACAGACCATCCGCACGCTATCCGATGCGAATCACCCTTACCGGCAGAGACTGGATCAGGATTTTGCCGGGCGTGTCGGCGTGTACACCAAGGAAATGCTGCTGAACGGGCAGAACTTTTCGCCGGACACTGTGCGGGAAATGCTGACAGTCTGCGTAATGAGCTATGGCTCACTGCGCATTGATAGCCGGAAGAAAGATGTTCGCAAGGTCTATCAGGAAAACGGCAATCTGTTCCGCTTTGCAGAGTATTTCAAAGATACGGATGCGCTGCTGGCCGATACACCGGATACGGCGCTGATTCAGGTGCTGCGCCATCTGGAGCCTATCGTTGTTGTGGACGAAAGCCACAATGCAGAATCGAAGCTCAGCACGGAGATGCTGAATAATCTGAATCCGTCCTTCGTACTCGATCTGACAGCAACGCCGCGAAAAAACAGCAACATTATCTCCTATGTGGACGCCCGTGAGCTGAAGAAGGAGCACATGGTAAAGCTCCCCGTAGTGGTATATAACCGCACCACCCGGCAGAGTGTCATTCAGGATGCCATCCAGCTGAGAGGAAGCATTGAGCAGGAAGCTATTGCCGCAGAAGCAGTTGGCGGGAAGTATATTCGGCCCATTGTACTGTTTCAGGCACAGCCGCGCACTGGGGACAACAGTGATACGTTTGATAAAATCAAGGCGATGCTGGTAGGCATGGGCATTCCGAAAAACCAGATAGCGGTGAAAACATCTGATGTGGATGACCTCAAGGGACAGAACTTGATGAGCAGGGATTGTGAAATCCGATACATCATCACCGTCAACGCGCTGAAAGAGGGCTGGGACTGCCCCTTTGCCTACATATTGGCGTCACTGGCCAACCGCACCTCCACTGTGGATGTGGAGCAGATCTTGGGACGCATTCTGCGTCAGCCCTACGCGATGCAGCACAGCTCGCCGCTTCTGAACACCTCCTATGTGCTGACAAACTCCGTGGACTTCCACACTACCTTGGAGAAAATCGTGGTCGGTTTGAATAAAGCAGGCTTCAGCCGTAAGGATTATCGTATCGGTGAGGCGATGGAAGAACCGCAGGCTGTGACTCAACCGGAAGCAGAGCAGACGAAAATTCCATTTGCGCCGCAAGCCACTGAGGCCGATGCCTTTGACGATGTAAATGTACAGGAAGTGAAAACGGCGCTGGAAAGCACGGCGCAGGGAAGCGCTGCGATTTCTGCAATGGTTCGGGAAGCAACGGTGCAGGCGGAAACCTACACGGCGGCGGCCAACGAAGCGGATGACGGATTTATGGGAGGTGAGCTGGGAGATATGCTGATACAAAATAGGGTACAGCCCTATCTTGCTGAAGAGGTATCCGCATTGCGGATTCCGCAGTTTTTTCTTCGTTCCGTTCCGGATTTATTTGGCGATGAATTTGAACTGCTGGAGAAGGAGAATCTTTCCGAGGGATTTTCTCTGACCGGGCAGGATGCACAGGTTAGCTTTGAGCTGGCCACCGGAGAAATGTACCGCGTGGATGTGGCGGATCACGGCGAGGCTGTGCCTAAGTACAAGCGCGCTGACAGCGAACTGAGCGAATACATCCGCAATCGTATGGCACAGCTTCCGCCAGAACAGAAAATTCAAAGCTGCACCACGATGCTATGCGCTCAGATCAATCGGAACAATCGATATGCAGCATCGGAGATTAACGACTATGTGCGCAGAATCGTTGGCGGTATGACGCAGGATGAGTTGGCAGCTATGGAGACGGCCATCCCGACATATGCCGCTAAAATTTCTCAGAAGATTGAGGGGCTGGAAGAGGCATATAGGGAAGAGCAGTTCCTTCGCTGGCTGGATGCAGGCAAGATTGTGTGCCGTGAAAGCTATGCACTGCCGTCTGTGATTACGCCTGCCGTCACAACGGATGCTATTCCAAAGTCTCTGTATGAGGCTGAGAAAGATGATATGAATCCGGAAGAGCACGAGCTGATCGACGCCGTAGTAGCCCTCGACAATGTCAAATGGTGGCACCGAATCATTGAGAAGAAGGGCTTCCGGCTGAATGGCTTTATCAACCATTATCCTGACTTCATGGTAATGACCAAGTCCGGAAAGCTGGTGCTGATCGAATATAAAGGTGATGACCGCGATAACAGCAACAGCGCCCGCAAGCTGAAGCTTGGCCGTAAATGGCAGGCGCAGTGTGGGCCGGAGTACCGGTATTTTATGGTGTTCAAAAACCGCGATTTCGGCATTGATGGCGCATATACGCTGGATCGGTTTGTTGAGATTATGCGGGAGCTATAAATTCTGATTTCATAGAAGCCGAAAGTAATGGAGTGATACTTTGCACTGTTCGGAAGGAGAAAATTAAATGAAACAATTTCTATACCTAGATACAGATATTGTTAATTCTATTATTGCACAGTCAGAAAAAGGTCTTATACAAGAACAATCCGAAGAAAATGGAAGCGACAAGAAAAAAGGCACGCATATTAGTGGGAGTATGGAAGGCTCAGGGACAGCAGGAGGTTCTTTTCTTAAATTAGCAAAAGCTGAAGCTAACCTTTCTTTATCTGGAGAATTGGGGAAAGAATACGTTTCTTCAACAACATCTAGGGAGATTATATCCAAAGTTCTTCATGACGCAGCATTTGATATCGCATATGGTTATATTAAGCCACAGAAACTTTCTGTAGGGAAAAATGACTCGGGTGAGTATGGGGATTATGTAGAATTAACCCGCGTTTTTGATTTTGTTGATATGGATTATCTTGAAAAGCTGTTTTCTAAAAACGGATTGATTGATTTCCTCAAGAAAAACGACAAAGAGAAAATTGAAACGGAAGCAAGTAGGGCAACAGATGAAATGAACCGAGCACAACTTCGCTCTACGGAAAAAACAATAAAGAGCGAACTCAAAAAACTTATCGCCGAAAGTGATAAGCAGTATGATGATATTCATGATATCATCGTTGCATTTCGTCAACTTATGCCCTACGCTCGTATGATGATTTCATATGACGGATATCTAATTCCGATGGACGACCAATATTTTCGGATTGATCCTCAAAATCTGGGTTTCAAGTATGGAGGCGAAATCACATGTGTCGGTATGATTACAAATATTATTGGTGCTGATACAAACCCCAATGATCCTAAAAATATGTTCGCTACGCTTCAATTTACGGTTAATGAGGCATTGCGCAAAATCTTACCTACAAATAAAGAAAATTTGTGCGTTATCCATCCAATAGCGGTGTTTTATGGAAAGTAGTCTTCGCCTTTCTTGACATTATTGACACAGAGCAAACAGCGCAAATCCGTTGGAATACAACGGGTTTGCGCTGTTTATGCCTTCAGTTCCACTCCTCCCGAATCCCCACGGTCGGCCACCTATCCTCCGTCACTATGTACAATCCAGTCCCCATCTTTTTGACAGATCCAGCATGGCGAAGCAGAATCTCTCCCACCGTGCCAATGTCATCTGTGACGGGTCGCCTTCCCGGATACGCATGGTGCGGCGGATCTCCTTGGGGATCACCACGCGGCCCAGATCGTCGATGCGCCGGACGATACCGGTTGCTTTCATATATAAATTTCCTCCAGTCAAAGCAGATTTTTCATTGGTAGTATCTGCTGCAGCGGGCGTTCTATGCACAGGCAGTTTTTTCCACAATACAGCAGACTTTGCTTCATAATGTTAGTGCCGGGAGCGCACAGCCAATTGGGGTCGGGAAAAACAGCCAATTTACCCAGACGCGTTCCGTGCGGGTTCTATTTTGTCAAAAAGAGGGTGCAGTGTTTGCACCAGAAAGAACAAAATCGCATATAAAAGGGATATGAAGCGCCAATTGTCAGAAGAAACAAAAAAGAGACGCCTGTTTTGAGAAAACAAACAAAAATCGAAAGCAAAACAAAAAATAGATTGACAATTTCGAAACTCTTTCGTATCATATGTTCAAGGCAAAAGAAACCAAATCAAAGCAAAAAACGAATGTGCGTCGAAGGAGGGATCCATATGTTGCAGACTGCTGTAGTAGGTGTAGGTTTTATCGGGGCAGAACATATTGAAGCGATACGGCGAACGAATCTTGCAACCGTCGCCGCTATTGTAGGACGCTCTCCAGAGCAAACGGAGCAAAAAGCAAAGGCACTGGGTATCCCCGCATTCTATACTGATTATGATGCCGTTTTACAGGATCCAAGCATACAGGTAATTCACATCTGCACACCCAACCATCTGCACTACGCCATGGCAAGGAAGGCATTATTCGCCGGAAAACACGTCGTGTGTGAAAAGCCAATGACCATGACCCGCGCCGAGGCGGAGGAATTACTGGCTCTTGCCAGAGAGCGTGGCTTGGTTCACGCCATACACTTCAACATCCGCTACTATCCGCTGATCCGCCAAGCAAAGGAAATGATCGCCCGCGGGCAGATTGGTCGAATCTATTCTGTTACCGGTTCCTATTTGCAGGACTGGCTGATCAAGGATACGGATTACAGCTGGCGCCTGGAGTCTGCACAAAGCGGCGCCACCCGGGCAGTGGGCGACATCGGAACCCATTGGATGGATCTTATCGAGTATGTCACCAGCGACCGTATTACGGAGGTCAACGCCGACTTGGCAACATTTCTTCCCGTGCGGAGGAAGCCAAAAAAAAGCGTAGAAACCTGGTCCGGAAAGATTCTGAAAAATGAAGACTATGATCCCGTTTCTATTGATACAGAAGATTACGCCTCTGTTCTCTTTCATAGCGCAGGCGGTATTCGGGGCGTTTATACCGTAAATCAAATGGCTGCCGGTCATAAAAATCGGGTGTTTTTTGAGGTCGATGGCGAAAAGGCCTCTCTTAGCTGGAATTCCGAGGTGCCAAATGAATTGCAGGTCGGTTATCGGGATAAAGGAAATGAGGTGTTGATCCGCGACCCCTCTTTGGCCTACCCCTCTGCCGCAAGCATCATGACGCTGCCCGGCGGACATAACGAGGGCTTTGCTGACACCTCCAAGCAGCTTTTTAAAGAGGTATACGAATATATTCTACAGGGAGATCTCTCTGTGGCCGCTCCGTTTCCCACTTTTGAAAATGGACTGTATGAAGCTAAACTCTGCGATGCCATTGTAAAGAGCTGTGCCAGTCGCAGCTGGATAGCCGTTGATGTCCCCGACGCGAAAAATAACTGCTAAAAGGAGTGCAACAGGAATGGACAAATTGAACTTGGCACAAGTGAAAGTGCTTCTCTGCGCAGCGGCAGAGCTAATCAAGGACAAGCAGCAGGAACTGACAGACATTGACGGAAAATATGGCGATGGTGACCACGGCATTACCATGGGGAAGATTTCAGACGCTATTCTGCATGGTTGTCAAACCGGAAAGCAGGAGACTGTCAGCGCCTTGTGTGATGATCTTGGCATGGATATGTTCTGTGTCAGCGGCGGCTCCGCCAGTTCCCTCTGGGGTACCCTGTTTCAGGGCTTTTCCGAAGCTGGCGCTGCCGAAGTGATGGATGCTCCAACCCTAAAAGCATTTCTGTTGGCAGGCCTCCGCGGTATGCAGGAGGTCTCCACCGCACGGGTGGGAGATAAAACCATGATGGATGCCTTGATCCCCGCTGTAGAGGCGGCAGTAAGCGCAGGCAACGATATTGGCAGCATCCTTCAGGCCGCCTCCGATGCTGCCTCAGCGGGCATGGAGAATAGCAAGCGCTTTGCCTCTCGCTTTGGACGAGCAAAATCCTATGGTGAGCAAACTATCGGGACACCGGACGCCGGCGCCGCCAGCACCGCGTTTTTCTTCAACGGCCTGCTGCAGGGTTACCAGTCCCTTCAGCCATAAAATACATTAGAAGAGAAAGGATTGTTCAACATGGTCATGAAAAAATTCATTAACGACCCCGCAAACCTGACGGATGAGCTGTTGGAAGGATTGGCTCTTGCCAACGCCGATCTTATTGAACTGCAGCCCAATCATCTGGTGGTCAACAAAAAGCTGGGCAGTGCAGATCGGGTTACGGTAGTCTCCATGGGTGGTTCCGGCCACGAACCATGCTGCGCCGGCTTTACCGGCGAAGGAATGCTGGACATTGCCGTTATTGGTGATATCTTTGCCGCTCCCGGCGCTCAGCCCTGTTTTGAGGCATTACAGAAGGCACAGCGCGGAAAAGGTGTTTTGTACATCGTCCTAAACCACGCAGGTGACATGCTGGCCGGCAACATGGCAATGAAGTTGGCCGGGAAGAAAGGACTCAGTGTTCGCAAGGTCGTAACACAGGAGGATATTTCCAGCGAACCTCGCGCCAATGCGGATAATCGCCGCGGTCTTGTAGGCTGTGTGGCAGTTTACAAGATCGCCGGCGCTGCCGCCGCCGCCGGAAAGAGTCTGGACGAAGTGGCAGACATTGCCCAATATACAGCGGATAATATGGCGACGTTGGCAGTGGCCATGCGGGGCGCCACTCACCCAGTTACCGGCGCGGTGCTGGCAGAGCTGCCGGACGACGAGATGGAGATCGGCATGGGCCAGCACGGTGAAGAGGGCGGCGGTCGCTGCAAAATCAAAACCGCAGACGAGACAGCGGATATCATGGTCGATGCGCTGGTCAAGGATCTGGAACTTCAGCGGGGCGAGAGAGTTTTGCTGCTGATCAATGGTTCCGGCGCCACCACACTGATGGAGCAGCTTCTGGTTTACCGTCGCTGTGTAAAGCATCTGGCAGATCTGGGGATTGAAGTCGCCGCCAACTATGTGGGCGAGCTGCTGACCACCCAAGAGCAGGCCGGCTTCCAGATGTCCATGGTGCGCATGAATGACCAGCTTCTTGAATATTGGAATGCGCCGTGCAATACGGCTTATTTTAAAAAATAAAAAGAGGAGGATACCGACATGACCAACAAAGAGTTAGAAGAATTTAACAAGCATCGGAAAATCTGGCAGATCTGCGCCGTCACCAACGACTTGGAGCGAACTATGCAGCAGTGGGTAGACAAGCTGAAGATCGGCCCATGGAAAGTCCGTAGCTTCAACAGCGAAAACATGGACTACGAGTATGTGGGAGATCGCATGCTGGACAAGGAAAAAGAGCCTTGGGAATTTCGCATCGGCATCACTATGGTGGGTGACTTCGAGATCGAGATCATCCAGCCTGTAAAGGGTCCCACCATCTTCCAGGATTGGCTGGATCGCCACGGCGAGAGTATTCATCATTTTAAAGAGAAGATTGCCGATGAGAAAGAGCTGCAAAAAACCGTGGAGGAGTGGACTGCCAACGGTGTACCCGCTCTGGAGGGAGGCAAGTTCTTCAGCGACATCCACCACTATATGGATGCCGAAAAGTACATCGGTTGCATTTACGAATTGGGAAATTGCCCCTTTATTGAAGTACCTGAGGGTATGACCCGCATCTTCCCTTATGAGGACGAAGCCTGATTAGAGTATCCGGAAAAAGACAAATTTCAACCAGCAGAATCGTATAAAAAAATTATGAGGAGAACAGAGATGAAAAGAGCAATTGCACTGATCCTGAGCCTGATCATGGCGCTTTCTCTGGTGGCCTGCGGTACCCCCGCCGCCCCGGATAACGCCAACACTTCCAATAGTGAAGAAAACAATGACCCCTATACCATTGCCGTAGTCGTAAAGATTACCGGCATTGCCTGGTACGAGCGCATGCAGGTGGGTATTGACAAGTTCAATGCCGATACCGGCAACGACGCCTATATCACCGGCGCTTCCACCGCCGACGCTGCAGAACAGGTGGCTGTTATTGAGGATCTCATCGCTCAGGGGGTTGACGCTCTCGTGGTGATCCCCAACTCCGCCGAGGCCGTGGAGTCCGTTCTGGCAAAGGCCAGAGAGCAGGGCATCGTTGTCATTTGCCACGAGGGGTCCGATGTTCAGAATGCCGACTACGATCTGGAAGCCTTCAACAACACGGCTTATGGTGAGTTCTTGATGGAAACCCTGGCTGGCCTGATGGGCGCAAAGGGCACCTTTACCAACTATGTGGGATATCTGACCTCCACCTCCCACAACGAGTGGACCGATGCCGAGGCTGCGCTGCAGGCTGAAAAGTATCCCGATATGACTTTGGTCTCCCCCAAGAACGAAACCAGTGAGGATTCTGATACCGCTTATACCAAGACCAAGGAACTGCTCAAAGCCTATCCCAATTTGACCGGTTTTCTGGGTTCTGCTATGGCGGACGTCCCCGGTGTTGCCCGCGCGGTGGAAGAGGCCGGTCTGGAAGACAGCACCTATGTGGTCGGCACCTGCCTGGTCTCTACTGCCGAGCAGTTTTTGGAGAATGGCTCCATCGATGTCATCACCTTCTGGGATCCTGCTGATGCCGGCTATGCTCTCTGTGAGCTGGCCACAAAAGTTCTTAACGGCGAGACCATTTCCGGCGGCGTTTCTCTTACCCCCAACGGCTATCAGAACCTGACCCTGAACGGCAAGGTTCTGGAGGGTTCCGCCTGGATCTCCGTCACTAAGGATAATATGGGTGACTACAACTTCTAATTTTCCCAAGCCCATATCGCGCACACCGTTTATGCTGATCCGCCGCCTGTAACTTTGGCCGGGCGGCGGATCAGTTGGCAAAAAACGGCTTCAAACACAGCGCAGAACTGACAATAGGATGTTGCTTATGGAAAAAGAACTGATTAAACTGACCGGCATTTACAAGAGCTTCGCCGGCGTGCAAGCGCTGCAAAACGTGGATTTCACCATCCGCGAGGGCGAGGTTCGGTGTCTGGCAGGGGAAAACGGAAGCGGAAAATCCACACTGATCAAGGTTATCGCAGGATTTTATGAGCCAGACAGTGGCTCTATTGAGATCAACGGAAAAACATTTGAAAGACTTACCCCCAAACAAGCCATTCGGGAGGGCGTCCAAATCATCTATCAGGACTTTGCCGTTTTCCCCAACCTCACGGTGGCAGAGAATATCGCCATTACATCAGAATATAACGAAGGAAAAGCTCTTATCAACTGGAAATCAATGCGTGCCCGCGCAAGCGGGATCATGCAGGAGCTTGGCATTGATTTGGATCCCGATGCGATCCTCGGGCGGCTTTCCGTGGCAGACAAGCAGTTAGTTGCCATTTGCCGTGCGCTGGTGCAGCAGGCCAAACTTCTTATCATGGATGAGCCCACCACCGCTCTCACGAAAAAGGAGGTTTCCTCCTTATTCCGTCTGGTTCTAAAACTCCGGGAAAAAGGCATTGCTATCCTTTTTGTGAGCCACAAGCTGGAAGAGGTCTTTGAAATTGCGGAAACCATTACCATTCTTCGGAACGGTAAGTTGGTAACCGAAGGGGCCATGCGGGATTTTGACGCAGATAAATTCGTGTATTATATGACCGGGCGCACACTGGAAAAGGGGTGCTTTGCCGGTACGGAAGAACTGGGCGACGAGCTGCTGTGCGCTGATCGCCTTTCTGCAAAAACACTTTTCGAGGAAGTGAGTTTTAAGCTCTATTCCGGCGAGGTGTTGGGTATCACAGGTCTGCTGGGTTCCGGTCGCTCCGAACTGGCCAAGGCACTGTTCGGCATGGTTCCCCTCAGCGGCGGTGAGATTCGCATCGCCGGTCAGCCGGTGCGCCTGTGCACGGTGCGGGATGCCATCCGAAGCGGCATCTCCTATGTGCCGGAAGATCGTCTAACCGAGGGACTCTTTCTCCCTCACAGCATTAGCCGCAACATTGCAGTAGGCGCGTTTCATAAGTTTTTCAACCGCGCAGGCTTCCTGCGGCAGAAAAAGCTGGATGAGACCGTGCGGCATTGGATCGATGAGCTGAAGATCGTGACTCCCTCCGGTGAGTTGCCCGCACAAGCGCTTTCCGGCGGCAACCAGCAGAAAGTTGTTATCGCCAAATGGCTGGAAAATGATCCGAAGATATTGATTCTCAACAGCCCTACCGTTGGCGTAGATATTGGCTCCAAGGCGGATATCCATGCTTGTGCCAGAAAATTGGCCAGACAGGGTATGGGGGTTATCATTATCTCGGACGATATTTCTGAGATAATGCAAAACTGCAGCCGTGTTTTGGTGATGAAAAAGGGCCGCATTGTCTCGGAGCATAAAGTATCACAGCTGACAGAAGCCGAGCTTTCCCAGCAGCTTCGAGAGGATTGAGGGGCAGGAGTACGACTATGAAAAACATTCTGAAAAGGAATCGGCAGGAACTGATCCTTCTGCTGATTATTCTGGCCGTCGGCGGTATCATCGGGGGAATTAATCCGGTTTTCTTCTCCACCCCGAACCTGTTGGATATTCTAAGCAACATGGTGATTGACGGCATCTTTGCTTTTGCCGTGATGCTGGGCATTATCATCGGCGGTATTGATGTATCCTTCCCCGCCATTGCCGTCTCCTCCATGTATATTACAACGCGAGTGGCAGTGGGTGCGGATTATCAGGGCCCGTTGGTGTTGCTCTTTCTCATGTCTGTAGGGATTGGCCTTTTATTAGGTCTGTTTAATGGCCTGCTTATCACCACTTTCAAGCTTCCCGCGTTCATTGTTACGTTGGGCACCTCCAACCTCTTTTACGGCCTGCTGATTTCCATTGCAGGAGGTGCACAAGTCAACCGGTTGGCGACTCCCATGGAGGCATTCAGCAAGCTGGCGTTGTTTAAGGTCAGTTCTGAAAGCGGAACCTCCGCTGTGCCGGTCATTCTCTTATTCATGCTTCTGGTCATGGCAATTACTGCCTTTATTCTGCGCCGTACCATGCTGGGAAGAATGATCTACGCCATTGGCGGTGATCGGGTCTCCGCTGAAAAGGTAGGCTTTCCGGTAAAAAAGGTTACCATTTTTGTTTACGGCTATATCGGCGCAGCAGCGGGACTGGCCGGTCTCTGCCATACCATTCAGGTTCGGGCCTGCTATCCTACCGACTTGATGGGCGGAGAGATGCTTATTATCGCTGCTGTCGTTCTGGGCGGCACTACCATCAGCGGTGGCCGCGGCACGGTGTTCGGAACATTCCTGGGGCTGTTTCTGATTACCATGATCAAGAGCAGTTTGATTTTGATTGGCGTCCCGTCTGTCTGGCAGACCTTTGTGGTCGGTATGATGATCGTCATCGGTACCGCCGTTTCGGCTTATCAGGTACTCCGCGATAAACGGCGTCTGGCTCCCGTTATGGATCCGGAGCCCGAGGTGCAGAAAGGAGGGATCTCATGAAAATCTCTCAGGAGATCACGGCGCTTTTCCGCAAGCAGATTCAGCGTAATGGCAGCCTTCTTCGGCTGCTGGCTACCGGTCTTGTAGTATTGGTGATCATGCTGGTTCTTACAGGGCCTTCCAGGTTTCTCTCTGCCAAAAGCATCAGCGCCATGATGCTGCAAATGCCTGAGCTGGGTATTCTGACACTGGCCGTCACCTTTGCTCTGTTTCTTGGCGGCATCGATTTGTCTGTTGTCAGCACCGCCAATCTTAGTGGTATCATCGCTGCCATGCTGGCTGTGCAGCTCAGCAAGAATGGAATGGACGGCGTTGGTGTCGTGCTTCTCAGCTATGCGGCGGCTCTGGCAGTAGGTTGTGTCTGTGGTCTGCTCAACGGTATCGTCATCAGCCGTACCGGGGTGCCCGCCATGCTGGCCACACTGGGCACTATGGAGGTCTATAAAGGCATCGGCCTGATTCTGACAGATGGCTCTGCCGTAACCGGGTTGCCCTCTGCCTACGGCTTTTTGGGATCCGCCTCTCTGGGCAGCATCCCGCTTATCATGATTATCTTCGTCCTAGCCATTATTGTGGCCGCTGTCACTATGCGCCGTCGGCGCTTCGGCTTAGAGGTCTACCTGCTGGGCACCAACGAAAAGGCTGCCGAATTCAGCGGGATTGATCATGTCAAGGTCACGATAAAAGCTTTCGTCTGCAGCGGTATGCTGGCTGCGGCGGCCGGTATCATCATCTCCTCCCGCGTGATGACCGCCAAAGCGGACTATGGCTCTTCCTATATCCTGCAATGTTTGCTGGTGGCTATTTTGGGCGGCATCAGCCCCTTCGGCGGTTTCGGAAATGTGGCTGGCATCCTGATTGCGATCGTAACATTGCAAATGCTCTCCAGCGGTTTCAATATGCTGCGCTTCAGCAGCTATCAAAAGCTGGCTGTCTGGGGCGCGATTCTGATTCTGGTGATGGTGATGAACTATCTTCTGGAGAAAATGCGGGAGCGTAGAAATATTAAAAAGAACCTGCGGAAAACGCAGTGTCAAAATTGAAAGGAGACTTAAACTATGGCTGACATGGATACCAAGGAAAGAACCGGTGCAATCAATCCCGAAAAGGATTTTCACCTGGATATTGCCCCCGGCAAGACTAACTTCCATGTAAAGGGAATGGACAACGTGGACTGGGGCATGAAGGATCGTCTCTCCCGCATTTTCAATCCCAAGAGCGGAAACACGCTGATGCTGGCCTTTGACCATGGCTACATCTCCGGTGCCTCCTCCGGATTGGAGCGGCTTGACATCCTGATTCCCCACCTGGCAGAGGACATTGATGTCTTTATGGCCACCCGCGGTGCCCTGCGCACCTGCGTCCCCCCCACGTTCAACAAGGCGGTGGCACTTCGCTGCACCGCTGGCAGCACTGTACTTTCCGATGATGTGACCAGTGAGCTTATTGGCGTGGACATCGACGATGCCATCCGCATGAACGCCTCCTGTATGGCCGTTCAGACCTTCCTGGGCACACCGGACGAAAAGAGCTCCATTGCGAATCTGGTAAACACCATTAATGCCGGCAATCGCTATGGCATTCCCACGCTGGGCGTTGTGGCTGTCGGAAAACAAATGGCCCGCAATCCCCAGTTCTTCTCGCTGGCCACTCGCGTTATCGCCGAGCTGGGCGCTCAATTGGTTAAGTGCTATTACTGCGAGGATTTCGAAAAGATCACCGCAGGATGTCCGGTTCCTATCGTCGTTGCCGGTGGCAAGAAGCTGCCCATCCCCGAGGCACTGAGCATGGCATATCACGCTATCAGTGAGGGCGCTCACGGCATGGATATGGGACGTAACATTTTCCAGGCAGAAGATCCCAAGGCCATGGCACAGGCCGTTGCCAAGATCGTACATGAAGGCTTTACGGATAAGGAAGCCTATGAGTTCTACCGGGATACCGCCTGTGTAAAGTAACCTTTACAATGCGCCGGCAAAAGGTCGACGGCACTGCCGGACCTTTTGCCGGTACATTCGTCTCACAATCTGCATAAACAGATTGCACACAATGCAGACATTTGATATATTATATATTTATAGGGATTGGGCATATCGGTAAGCTGTTCTTCACAGCAAATAGACCGACAAATATAAAACACGGAAGAGAGAAAGTAAATGGTTGTTTCAAAACGAGCGGCCGACAGGCGAGATGACATTTTAGCCCTGATTCGGGACAGAAATCGTGTCTACGTCACCGAACTCAGTGAAAAATTTCAAGTTTCCGAGGTTACGATCCGCAAGGATCTGCAGGAATTGGAGCAGCGCGGCGTGGCAAAGCGGGTGCACGGCGGTGCTATCAATATCTATAACACCGGCATTGAACCAACATTGAAGGAATTGGAGCAGACCAACACTGATCTTAAGCTTGCTATTGCGGCCAAAGCGTTTGAATACATCAGTGATCAGGATGTGCTGTTTCTGGATGCCTCTACCACTACGCGCTGTCTGATTCCACTTATTTGTAAGCATCCGGAAAAAAAGCTTACGATCATCACTTCTTCTATCCTGACAGCGGCAGACCTTTCCGCCTGCGAACACGTCTCCCTTATTATGCTGGGGGGCAATGTGCGCAGCAGTCTTTGCTGTGTAGACGGTATCTATACCACCTCATTCATCCGTGAATTTCACGTAGATAAGGTCTTTTTCGGTGCCAACGGCTTTGACGTCACGGAGGGCATCACCATTACAAACATAAGTGCCAGCCTTGTCAAACGTGCTATGATTGAAAATGCCGTTCAGGTCTTTTTGCTGGCTGATTCAAGCAAATACAACTGTGTTACCCTCAGTCGTGTCTGTCCCATCAGCCGGATCGATTTTCTGGTAACAGATGATCGGCTAACAGCAGACGATGTGGTTGCCATCGAGCAGCAGGGTGTTGAAGTTATCATCGCCAGCGCAAACACGTGACGCGTCAACGTATCGACCTCTCTCCCTCCGGGAGCAGACCTTGTAAAACTACCCATAGAGGATCCGGAACAGATTGCCTGAGAGCGGTCTTCCGACAGCGCTCCGGGCTATTTTCTGCATCAGGGAGCGTCTTCTGTTGCAGCGACCTTGGTAAGCCAAAGCGTTATTGCCGTCAGCCGCAAGGGCTGTATGCACCGCGGTAGGCTTGCCTGCCGTCCGGCGAATGTCATTGCGCTGGCAATGCGTTTTGGGCAGACTTTCTTCGCAGCAGCAGACAAATTTTTCGAATAATTTAAGTAAGAATAATATTTATGGACATCAAACTTATCGTCAGCGATATCGACAATACCATCCTGCGAACGGACGGTACGTTATCCCCCGAGACTACTGCCGCTTTTGAATTAGCCGCTGCCGCAGGCGTTCCTACGGTTTTGGCATCCTCCCGTACACCTACCATTGCCTCTGGGCTGCTGGACAAGGTTGGGGATCTTCGCTACATGATCCTGCTGACAGGCTGCCGCATTGCCGACATGAAAACTGGCCACCGAATCTACCAGCGCAGCATGGAGCGTTCTGCCGCACTGGAGCTGATTTCCTATTTAGAGAGCCAGCCGGACTGCTATCTGGAGGTGTGCAGCGATGAGCGCTTTCTCCTTCCATGCGCAGGCCTTGCGTATATACACCGCATCCGTGCGTTTGAGCGCTATCTCCACGATTTGACACCAGCCATGATTGAAATGGAGTCTGTGAGCCGGTATCTCGCCAAGAGTGGCGCTCCTGTTGACAAGCTGTTTTTTTACACGAAACATCGCACGCATTTCCTGGATATTTACCATGGCCTCCCCCAACAGGCTTCCATCCGACTGGTCAGCCCTGTTCCCAACGGATTGGATGTTCTTCCCTCTGGCGTCAACAAGGGCATCGCACTGCGTTTTCTGTTGGCGCAGCTCCAACTTTTGCCAGAACAGGTCATGGTTTTCGGTGACAGTGAAAACGATGCAGACATGTTTCTGGATGGCACCTTCAACGTGGCGGTGGGCAACGCTTACCCCCTTCTGAAGGAACGGGCATCATTTGTCACCCGCAGCAGTGATGAAGATGGTGTCGCTTATGCCATACGAAAGTTTGTACTGTAAGGATAAATAATTGTCTACAGTAGCTTCAAATTAAAAATTCAGTTGGAATCGCAAATCCTTCACCAAAGAAAAACTTGTCCTTACAAAGGGCCGCGCCATTGGAATTAAGGCAATAACTCTGTGTCTCGCAGGTTACTGGGCGGTCAACTGCACCATCTACACCAATTATGTCACATACGGCAATCTGTCCACCATCTTCATGCGCAAAGTGATCGTAGGGATGCTGGCCGAGCCGGTGTGTATCCCGCTTGCCATTATCAAGACGGCAGCGAGGAAAAGGGCGGGAATGGGTAGGTTTCCGATCCTCCCCCACCCTCCAAGTATATATTATAAGAAGTAATGCCTCCGGGTAATTCCCGGAGGCATTACTTTATATTCTGGAGGAATTTCGCTATGACTACACCCAGTCGCACCCGCTCCCGCTGCAGCTACAATGGTGTGCTGGGTGACTTCAACTTTGCCAACAATAGAAGTGAACATCTGTGCCAAAGGTTCTTTGGAGCTTACGACCGCAATGGGCGCAATAGAACGGAAAGAAGTTCTCGGCTTTCTTCTTAATATGGGGTTTTACCTTACGCAGAGCTGCCTGTGCTACTTCAAATTCCTCTGTTGTCACAATGGCTTCGTGGGCATTCTCGTGATAAATCCAGTCTTCCTTTGGAACTCTGCGCTGGGACTTCGCACGGATTACCATGCTCTCACGAGTGTGATTCACCATGCAACCGGTGTACTTGATATTCTTCAACATAAGCGGAGACGCGTTATGCGCCTCCGCTTTTACTGCACGGTTGATTTCTCTTGCGCTGTATTGCAAGACGTCCCGCGGTTTGTTATAATATGAAAAACAGATAGAAACCGCGATAAGGAGGGATGCGCTGTGGGCGACGGCTATTTTCTGTTGACAAATCTGCTTTCTGAGGATGAAAAAAAGGTGATCACCAGCATCACCGCCCATATCGAGCGGGGTGAAAAGCGGGTGGGCATCCAGCAGATCGCCAACGAGAACTTTCTCTCCACCACCACGATCGTGAAGATGTGCAAGCGGTTGGGCTTCGATGGATACAGTGAGCTGTACTACTACCTCAGCCGCCAGTTCGCCTCTCACGGTCGGGGCCGCGGCACGGAAAGCCTGAAAAGCCTGATCGACAATTACTCTGACGAGCTCATCACCCGCTTCTGTGAGCTTCTGGACGGTTCCCGCACGGCCAAGCTGTTCACCACCGGCGAGGGGTTCTCCAACATCGTGGGCTCCTATATCGCCCAGCGGCTGTCCATCTGCGGCTTTATGGTATTCAATAATGTGCACTTCTACGACTATATGCTGTTCCGCGACGCCCATCACCTGACGGACGGCTCGGACGCACCTCCGGTAATGTTCGCCGTCAGCCAGAGCGGAGAGACGGCGCCCGTACTGAACGACGTGCGCCACGCCCGCCAAAACGGCCATAAGATCGTCACCTTCACCAAGCGGAGCGACTCCACGCTGGCCCAGATGTCGGATATTGTGTTCGTGGTGGACGGCTCCAAGCAGACGCTGGCGGGCAGCCTGCCCAACACCTTCTTCGGCCATGTGATCCTGGCCTTCGAGGAACTGGTGGCCTTCTACTTTGACGGCGGCCATCGCTGACAAGATATTACTTTTTTTACCAAAAGAGAAAATTTTTTCTTCCAGAGGTGTGCTATACTGAACATCGGTATGGTGCGCCTTGCGCGTATCGTGCGGTATCATGCTCCGGGCAGTCTGCCCGGACACAGGAACAATATGATATAATGGAGGAAAAACAATGAAGAAGATTTTTGCGCTTCTGCTGGCGTTGGTCATGACTATGTCTCTCGTGGCCTGCGGCGGCAATGCTGCCAACGATCAGCAGGACGGCGATGCCGAGGGTTCCAAGAAGATCGAGACCCTGAAGGTCGCGTTCGTTCCTTCCCGCGAGCCTGAAGAGATCATCACTGTTACCGAGCCCCTGAAGCAGATGCTGAAGGACGAGCTGGCCGCTCAGGGCTATGAGGTGGGCGATGTGGAGATCACCGTCGGCACCACCTACGAAGCCGTTGGCGAGGGTCTGGAGGCCGGTACCATCGACGTGGGTCTGATCCCCGGCGGCACCTATGTGCTGTATGATGACGGCGCTGAGGTCATCCTGACCGCCACCCGCGACGGTCTGAGCAAGGACTCCGACAACGCCAAGGATTGGAACGACGGCCAGCCCACCGAGGCTTCCGACAAGCAGGTGGTTTCCTACCGTGCCCTGTTCATCGCCGGTCCCTCTGCCAAGGGTCAGGAGCTGCTGACCAAGGTCAACAACGGCGAGGAGCTGACCTGGGAGGATCTGGACAGCGCCAACTGGAGCATCATGGGCACCTCTTCCCCCGCCGGTTACATCTATCCCGCCCTGTGGCTGCAGGATCACTACGGCAAGGGCATCTCTGATCTGAAGAGCGCCGTGCAGTCCGATTCCTACGCCAGCGCCTTTGCCCGTCTGGCCTCCGGTCAGGTGGACGTGCTGGTGACCTATGCCGACGCCCGCCGCGACTATGCCGAGCGCTGGAACAGCGAGTTCGGCCGTGACGGCACCATCTGGGAGGAGACCGGCGTCATCGGCGTTACCGCCCCCATCTACAACGACACCATCTCCGTCAGCAAGAACTCCGAGATCATGGACGCTGACCTGATCGCCGCTCTGCAGCAGGCGTTCATCAACATCGGCAACACCGATGCCGGTAAGGAAGTCATCAAGATCTACAGCCACAACGGCTATCAGGTGGCACAGGCTTCCGATTACGACAACGAGCGCGCCGCGCAGAAGCTCATTCAGGAGCTGACCGCCGCCAACTAACGCACTTTCCCAAACGCGGGGAGGACTGTAAGGATCAAACCTTCCGCTGTCCTCCCCGCGTTTTTATTTCAGGAAAAGAGGAAACATATGATTATTTTCGACCATGTATCCAAGGTGTATCCCAACGGCACGGTGGGGCTGGATGACGTGAACCTGACCATTCAGGACGGGGAATTTGTGGCCATCATCGGCCGCTCCGGCGCAGGGAAGTCCACGCTGCTGCGGTCAGTGAACCGGATGCACCAGATCACCTCCGGCACGCTGACGGTGAACGGCACCGACGTCAGCATCCTGTCCGGCAAAAGTCTGCGCCGGTTCCGCCGGGGCATCGGCATGGTGTTCCAGTCCTTCAATCTGGTGACCCGCACCACCGTCATCAAAAATGTGCTGTCCGCCTGTGTGCCGGACATGCCCTTCTGGCGGGTGCTGCTGGGCGCCTTCCGGAAAGCGGACAAGATCAAGGCGCTGGAATCTCTGGACAAGGTGGGAATTCTGGACAAGGCCTACATCCGGGCCGACCAGCTCTCCGGCGGCCAGCAGCAGCGCGTGGCGCTGGCCCGCACGCTGACGCAGGATCCCCAGATCATTCTGGCGGACGAGCCGGTGGCCGCCCTTGACCCCGTCACCGCCAAGCAGGTGATGCAGGACTTTGTCCGCATCAATCAGGAGATGGGCATTTCCATTCTGCTGAACATCCACCATGTGGAGCTGGCTTTGGAATACGCCGACCGCATCATCGGCATCCGGGCAGGCAAGATCGTCTATGACGGCCCCTCCGCCAACGTGGACAAGGCGGTGCTGAGCGCCATCTACGGCGACGACAGCGAGACGGAGGCAGACGCATGAGCCTGTACGACCGTCTGTTCAAGCCCCGCCGCTATACTCTGCCCAACGGCACGGTGGTGGAGGAAAAGCGCAGCCGCGCTCCGCTGGTCATTCTGTTCGTGGTGGCGCTGGGCGCGCTGTCCGTGCATATCACCGGCTTCAACTTTGCGGTGCTGGTGAAGAAGGGCAGCAAATTCTTCGATATCCTTACGGCCATGTTCCCGCCCAACACCGGGTATCTGGCCAAGATCTGGCAGCCGCTGTGGGACACCATCAAAATGTCCTTCCTCGGCTCCTTCGTGGGCGCGGTGCTGGCCATCCCCTTCGCTATTGCCGCCGCCAGCAACATCGTGACCAACCGCGTGGTGGTGTTCATCGTCCGGCTGTTCCTCAGTCTGGTGCGGACGCTGCCCACGCTGGTGTGCGCCCTGATCGCCACCTATATCTTCGGCCTTGGCACCATGGCGGGCACCTGCGCCATCGCGGTGTTCACCTTCGCCTATGTGGGCAAGCAGCTCTTTGAGATCATCGAGACGGTGGACATGGGACCCTATGAGGCCATGGAGGCGCTGGGCGCCACCCGTCTGCAAGCTTTTACCACCGCGGTGTTTCCGCAGGTGCTGCCCACCTATCTGTCTGTGTCCCTGTTCTGTCTGGAGGGCAACGTGCGTTACGCCTCCATTCTGGGCTATGTGGGCGCGGGCGGTCTGGGCCTTATCATGAATGAAAAGATCGGCTGGCGTGAGTATGACAGCCTTGGCATGATCCTGATCGTCCTGTTTGTGGCCGTTATGGTCATCGAGGGTATCAGCCACGGCCTGCGCAAGCGTTTGACGTAAGGAGGCAGTATGGAACAGAAAATTCAAAAAGCCTACACCTCTGCGCCGAAAACGTGGCTGTGGCAGCTGCTGGCCGCTTTTATCATCGCCTGTCTGCTGGCATGGTCTGGCACAGCGGTGCGGGTCAGTACCCCCACCAGTAACGGCCTTGAGGTGGCAAAAAACATCATCTCCGGCATTTTCCACCCCTCCGGCAAGCTGCTGTTCACGCTGGGCACCAATGGCGTGCCCTATCTGCTGCTGGAGACGTTCTGCATCGCCTTTCTGGGCACCATCGTGGGCGCGGTAATCTCGCTGCCGCTGTCCTTTCTCTCCGCCAGTAATCTGGTGCCCCGGCCCATCGCCCTGATCGGCCGAGTGGTCATCGCCGCCATCCGCACCATCCCCGCCTTTGTCTATGGTCTGATGTTCATCCGCGTCACCGGCCCCGGCCCCTTCGCGGGACTTCTCACCATGTCGCTGTGCTCCATCGGCATGGTGTCCAAGATGTTCATTGAAAGCATCGAGGATCTGGACAAGCGTATTCTGGAATCGTTGGACGCGGCGGGGTGCACTACTTTTCAGAAGATCCGCTACGGCATTCTGCCGCAGCTGACGGCGGACTTCACCTCCACCATCATCTACCGCTTCGACATGAACCTGCGTGACGCCACGGTGCTGGGTCTGGTGGGCGCTGGCGGTATCGGCGCGCCGCTGATCTTTGCCATGAGCTCCTATCGTTGGAACGAGGTGGGCGCGATCCTGCTGGGATTGATCGTGCTGGTGCTGATCATCGAGTGGATCTCCTCCCGGATCCGCGTTAAGCTGGCACGGGGGTGAAGCTGTGGAGACGAAAAACTTTACGATCTATTTTACCTCCGACCTGCACGGTTATATCTACCCCACCGACTATCGCAGCCGTGAGGAGCGGGACATCGGCCTGTTCAAATGCGCCAGCCAATTCCGTAAGGACGGCAATACGCTGATCATCGACGGCGGCGATATTCTGCAAGGCTCCCCTCTGGGCGCTTACTGTCACGACACGCTGGGGGACGCCAGCCGGTTTGCCGAGATGATGAACCGCTGCGGCTATGACTATGTAACGCTGGGCAACCACGATTTCAACTACGGCATGGCGTATCTGGACAGCTATCTCAATGCCCTCCATGCCCGCTGTGTCTGTGAAAACGTCCGCTGGGACGGCGCGGGAGTGCGCTTTCCCGCCCGCATCCACACGCTGGAAAACGGGTTGCGGATCGGCATCGTGGGCATTGTCACCGACTATGTGAACATCTGGGAGCGGCCGGAGCACCTGTCCGGCGTCACCGTCAACGATCCCATTCCCGCCGCCCGTGCGGCACTGGAGACGCTGAAGGATCAGGTGGACGTGACACTGTGCATCTATCACGGCGGCTTTGAGCGGGATCTGGCCACTGGCCGCGTACTGTCCTCCACCCATGAAAACGTGGCCTACCGGCTGTGTCAGGAGCTGGACTTCGATATTCTGCTGACGGGGCACCAGCATATGACCGTTCACGGTCAGACGGTATGCGGCACCTTCGTGGTGCAGCCCACAGACCGTGGCCAGGAGTTCCTGCGCATTCACGCCGCCGTATCTGGCAAGGAAAAACGCTTCACAAGCGAAACCGTCCATGCAGGCGGCGTCTGCCGCCGGGAATGGCTGGCAGAGTTCGCTGAAATGGAGCACGGCGCACAGGGTTGGCTGGATCAGGTGGTGGGCCATCTGCCCCGCCCGCTGCTGCCGGATACACCGCTGCGCATGGCGGCCGAGGGCAGTGGTCTTCCCGACCTGTTCAATGCGGTGCAGCTCTGGGCCAGCGGTGCGCAGCTGTCCGCCGCCAGCCTTGCCAACGATGTGGCGGGGCTGCCGCAGGTGGTGCGGCGGCGCGATCTGCTGGTGGCCTACCCCTATACCAACACGCTGTCAGTGCTGGAGATCACAGGCGCGGTTCTGCGGCAGGCCATGGAGCGCAGTGCGGAGTACTTTACCCAAAACGATGACGGCACCCTACGGGTCTCAGACTGCTTCCTGGAGCCGAAGGTGGAGCACTACAACTACGACTATTACATGGGGGTGTCCTATACCTATGATATCTCCCGCCCGGCGGGACAGCGGGTCACCGCGATGACCGTTGACAGAAAACCGGTGGCGGACGATGATGTGTTCACCATCTGCCTGAACAGCTATCGGGCCAGCGGCACCGGCGGGTATGACTGCTATACAGGCTGCCCTGTGGTGCGGGAGATCGGCACAGAGATGTCCGACCTGATTCTGGACTACTTTAAGCAGTACGGCGATGATATCCCGGATCTCCGCGGAGATTTTCAGGTTCTGCCCGCTGTTAAGGAATGAGTCCCACGATTTGACGTTTATGAACGTACCTCCCCCGCTGGGCTTGCTTTTTCGCGGCGGGTGTGATATGCTGGGAAAAGTCCGGGCGGCGGCGAACTCGCCGCCGCCCGTGCTGGGTCAAAACGTCGGGTCGTGCCTTGTCACTGGGGACCCGGCGTTTTACTTGTTCAGCCGCTCGAGGAGCTTTTCGCAAAACTCCTGGATAGTCTCGCACTCATAAGCGAGTAACAAGAGCCGGAGCCGTTTGGCTTCCTGCGCCTGCTGTACAAGTATTTCGCCCATGTTCGGCGTAGTCATGCTGCATATTAAAAGCCAGAAGCATCAGGGGCCTTTTTCATCGCTAAAGGGCTGACTCACGCAATCGCTTCTGCCAACGCAAAAAAATACCGCAGGGCTTTTGCCCTGCGGTATTTTCTTACTTCTGTTCATATTGCTGTTTGTATTCCGCCGCCTCCTCCCGGTACATGGCGGCGCTGGCGCGATTGGCGGCGATTTCCTCCGCCGTAACAGCCCGCCGTACCTTAGCAGGCATTCCCACCACCAGCGAGCCATCGGGGATCACGGCGTTCTGGGGCACCAGAGCTCCCGCGCCGATAATGCAGTTGCTGCCCACCACGGCGCCGTTCAGAACGATAGCGCCCATGCCCACCAGCGTATTGTCGCCCACGGTGCAGCTGTGGAGAATGGCGCTGTGGCCCACGGTACAGCCGTCGCCTACATGCAGCGGCATGCCCCGCTCGATATGCAGCACGCAGTTATCCTGAATGTTGGTGCCCCGGCCAATGACGATCTCATCCAGCTCGGAGCGGATCACCGCGCCGAAGAACACGCTGCTCTCCGCGCCGATGCGGACATTGCCCACCACCGTGGCGGTAGGGGCGACGAAAACGGACTCGTGAATTTCCGGTATTTTCATGGTGCATTCTCCTGTTAATTTTATATGGTTTCAGAACATGCCAGATGCTTGAAGGTGTAAAACGTCACCTTATTGAACCGGCGCACCTCCTCCGGGCCGATCCAGCCCAGACGCTTGACGGCGTAACCAACGGCGATAATCAAAAGCAACGGAACAATCGCTTCAAATGCGATCGATAATGCCTGCAAGACATCTCCTGCTTTCATATAGTATTTTGCCCCGCCATCATATCACGCTGTTTGCCGGATTGCAACCGTCATAATGCGACAAAAGGGGAGCCGCGCTCCCCTTTTCATGCACAATATCTTTACGAAAGCTTCACGGGGCCGTGGTAGTCCACCGGAAGATCCCGCACCTGCCAGTGATGCTCCAGCGGGAAAACGGCACGCTCCATCCGGGCGGCGAAGCCCTCGTCACGGGTGACACACAGAATGGTAGGGCCTGCACCGCTGATGCACACGGCGCGGCAGCCGTTCTGATTGGCCAGCGCCTCGATCTTATCGTACTCCGGGATCAGGCGGCGGCGGTAGGGCTGGTGCAGCCGGTCCTGCAGGGAGGCGGCGATCAGCTCCTCGTCCCCTTGCTCGATAGCCCGCAGCAACACCGCCAGAAAGCCGGCGTTGCGCACCGCGTCGCTGTGGGACACCATGGAGGGCAGCACGCGCCGCGCCTCGTGGGTGCTGAGGGGGAAGTCCGGTGACAGCGCCACAAACCGCAGTTCCGGATGGGGTAGATACTCCACCGTGTACACCTGTCCGCCCAGCAGCATGGAAGCGGTCAGGCCGCCCAGCAGCGCCGGGGCCAGATTGTCGGGGTGACCCTCGATCTCCGTGGTCAGGGACAGCAGCTGCCGCTTGTCAAAGGGCTTGCCCGCCATGATGTTGGCCGCCATGGCGCCGGCGGCGATCAGCGCCGCCGAGGAGCCAAGGCCCCGGCACACGGGAATATCCGCCTGAATGTGGATATGCACCGGCGGCACGTCACTGCGGCGCAGCTCCCGCCACACCCGCTCATAGGCCACATAGGCCAGATTCTCCGTTGTCTGATACTGCTCGTCACAGCCGGAGAAGCTCAACCGCTCCGCCGGGGTAAAAGATAAGGTATTGTAAAGTCCCAGCGCGCAGCCCAGCACGTCAAACCCCGCCGCCAGATTAGCGGTGGTGGCCGGGACACGGATGGTCACTCGCTCCATACCGGTTCACCCGCTTTCTTCAAAACATACGCCAGCATATCCTCCCGGTCGATCACATCCCGGTGGCGGACGGCCTGCTGCCGCAGGCTGGCCAGATTGGGCGGCACGGGTACGCCGGTCAGGGCGTGGAGCCGCTCCATCACGGCGAATTCGTCATCCTCCGGCTGTTCGCCCAGTCCCTCCAGTACGGCGGCAGGGAACTTGTAGGGCGACGCGGTGGACAGCACCACCACAGGGTTATGGTCGGCGCAGGCGGCCTTGTAATCCTGCGCCACCTGCCATGCCACCGCCGTGTGGGTGTCCGCCAGATAGTGCTGCTCCTTCCACAGCCTGCCGATGGCCGCCTTGGTGGCGGCGTCGTCGCAGCAGCCGCTCCAGAACACGGACTGCATCTTCTCCAGCAGGGCGTCGGGCACCTGATAGACGCCCGTCTCCTTCAGCTGCGCCATCAGCTGCGCCACCAGCGCCGCATCGCCGCTCATGAGATACAGCAGCCGCTCCAGATTGCTGGACACCAGAATATCCATGGAGGGGGACACCGTCTTATAGAAGGGACGGTTGCGGTCATAGCGGCCGGTGCGCAGGAACTCCGTCAGCACGTTGTTGGCGTTGCTGGCGCAGACGAGCCGTCCCACCGGCAGCCCCAGTTCACGGGCAAAATAGCCCGCCAGAATATCACCGAAGTTGCCGGTCGGCACGGCGAAATCCACCTTGTCGCCCACTTTGACGCGGCCCATGCGGCACAGGTCGGCATAGGAGCGGAAGTAATACACCACCTGCGGGGCCAGCCGCCCGATATTGATGGAGTTGGCGGAGGACAGGCGCACACCCTTTCTCTCCAGCAGCTTCTGCCGCTCCACGGCGGCGAAGATCTCTTTTACACCGGTCTGAGCATCGTCGAAGTTGCCCCGAACGGCGCACACGCACACGTTGCGGCCCAGCTGGCTTTCCATCTGCCGCTGCTGCACGGCGCTGACGCCGCCATAGGGATAGAACACGATGATCTTCGTGCCCGGCACATCCTGAAAGCCCGCCATGGCGGCCTTTCCCGTGTCGCCGCTGGTGGCGGTCAGGATCAGGATCTCGTCCTCTACGCCGCACTTCTCCCGCGCCGCCGTCATCAGCCGGGGCAGCATGCTGAGGGCCACGTCCTTAAAGGCGCTGGTGGGGCCGCGGAACAGCTCCAGCACCGCGTCCTCCCCTACAGGAACGGTGGGGGTCAGGTCGGGCGTTTCAAACTTCCCCGCATAGGCGGCGTGAACCAGCTTGTCCAGCTCCTCTTTATCATAAGACGGCAGCAGCGCCGCCAGAATCTCACGGGCCATGGACAGGGTATCCAGCTGTAAGACAGCCTGCCAGTCCAGCTTCACCTGCGCCAGCGACGGCATGGTGTACAGTCCGCCGTCAGGGGCAAGGCCCTGCAGTACCGCCTGCGCCGCCGTGGCGTGCAGCTCCGGGTTCCGTGTGCTCTGATATTCCATCATGGGATTGACCTCCGGGTAATTTCTCCAAAAATTTTCTCGAAAAAAGCAAAAATTTCGCCTTGCATTTTCATGATGGTTATGATATATTGTTTCCCATAAAAAGTCAAGTGTTTTTTATTCAAAGACAAATTACCATATATTGTCTTTTTGTCTCCCATAGAAAACACTTTGCACCCGATGAAAGGACTGTTGATATGTTAAAAGTAGCAAAATTCGGCGGCTCTTCCATGGCCGACGCCGTGCAATTTGCCAAAGTCAAGGCCATTGTAGAGGCTGACGACGCCCGCCGCGTCATCGTCGTGTCCGCCCCCGGCAAACGGTACAAGGACGATCACAAGGTGACGGATCTCTTATATTTGTGCAGCGCCCACCTGAAATACGGCGTCAGCTGCGAGAAAATTTTCGCCCTGATCCGCCAGCGGTATCAGCAGATCGCCGACGACTGCGGCCTGTCCCTCGATCTGGCGGCGGAGTTCGACGCTCTGTGGCAGCGGATGTGCAGCGGTGAAGCGGACGAGGAGTATCTGGCCTCTCGCGGCGAATATTTCGCCGCCCGGCTGATGGCGGAGTATCTGGGCTATACCTTTTTGGACGCGGCGCTGTGGCTGCGGTTCAAGTTTGACGGCACGGTGGATCAGGAAGCCAGCTATGAGGCGCTGCGGAAGGCGGCGGACGGCCAGCGGGTGGTGATCCCCGGCTTCTACGGGGCTATGCCCGACGGCCGGGTGGTGACCCTGACCCGCGGCGGCAGCGACATCACCGGCGCGCTGGCAGCGGCGGCGCTGGACGCCGACGTATATGAGAACTGGACGGACGTGTCCGGTATCCTGATGGCCGATCCCCGCATCGTGGAGAACCCCGAACCCATCCGCCGCGTCACCTACAGCGAGCTGCGTGAGCTGAGTTACCTGGGCGCGCAGGTGCTGCACGAGGGCACGGTGTTCCCCGTCCGGGAGAAAAATATTCCCCTGAACATCCGCAACACCAACGATCCCGCCCACGACGGCACCATGATCCTCAGCAGCATCGACGACGAGGAGCAGGACGAAAGCTTCATCACCGGCATCGCCGGCAAAAAGGGCTTCTCCATCATCACCATCGCCAAGAGCGGCATGTCCTCGGAGCCCGGCTCTCTGCTGAAGCTGCTGTCCATTTTGGCCAAGCATCAGGTAAACGTGGAGTACGCGCCCTCCGGTATCGACACCGTGTCGCTGGTGGTGGAGGCCGCCAAGGCCGCCCCGTGCCTGTACAGTATGCTGGGCGAGATTCAGCAGGAGGTGCAGCCCGACACCATCAAAGTGACGGAGCACATCGCCGTGGTGGCGGCGGTAGGCCGGAAGATGGCGTACCGTCTGGGCGTGTCCGGTAAGATCTTCAGCAAGCTGGGCGAGCACGGCGTCAACATTCGTATGATAACGCAGGGCCCGGAGGAATTGAACATTATCGTGGGCGTAGAGGAAAGGGATTTTGAGCAGGCCATTCGTGTCCTGTATGACAGCTTTGTAAAGGAGGAAGTTGCAAAATGAAGCAGTTTAAGGTAGGTATTCTGGGCGCTACCGGCGCGGTAGGCCGCGAGATGATGAAGATTCTGGAGGAGCGCAAGTTCCCCGTGGCGGAGCTGCGGCCCATCGCCAGTGAGCGCAGCGCAGGCACGAAGCTGCCCTTTAACGGCGGCGAGGTAGAAGTGGTCGCCGCCGCCGACAGCGCCTTCGAGGGTCTGGATCTGGTGCTGGGCGCGGCGGAAAACGACATCGCCAAGCAGTACGCGCCTGCCATCGTCAAGGCCGGCGCGGTGTTCGTGGACAACTCCAGCGCCTTCCGTCTGGACAAGGACGTGCCGCTGGTGATCCCGGAGATCAACCCCGAGGACGTGAAGTGGCACAAGGGCATCATCTCCAACCCCAACTGCACCACCATCGTGTCGCTGGTGGCCATCAACGCCCTGAACCAGTTGAGTCCCATCGAGAGCATCGTGGCCTCCAGCTATCAGGCGGTCAGCGGCGCAGGCGCAGGCGGCCCCATCGAGCTGATGGCCGAGGTGGACGCGCTGAGCAGGGGCGAAAGCTACCAGCCCAAGGTGTTCCAGTATCAGATCGCCTATAACGTCATCCCCCAGATCGGCGGCGAGGCCTTCGAGGGCTACACCTCCGAGGAGATGAAGATGCAGAACGAGGGCCGCAAGATCCTGCACCTGCCCGACCTGAAGGTCAGCTGCACCTGCGTCCGCGTTCCCGTGGTTCGCAGCCACAGCGTATCCATCGTGGTGCGTACCAAGGATAAGATCAGCGTGGCCGACGCCAAGGCCGCCATCGCCAAGGCGGCAGGCTGCCGCCTGGTGGACGATCTCAAGAACAAGCAGTATCCCATGCCGCTGGATACCTCCGATCAGGACATCGTGTTTGTGGGCCGCATCCGGGACGACCTTACCAGCGACAACGGCCTGAACCTTTGGTGCTGCGGCGATCAGGTGCGCAAGGGCGCCGCCACCAACACCGTGCAGATCGCCGAGCTGGCCATGGGCCTTTGATTTTTCAAACAAGAGAACCTCTTCATAAACAAGGAACAGGGCCGCAGCCCTGTTCCTTGTTTATTGCAGTCCTCTTCTGTTAGACTGCTGTATCATTGTTTTTTTATGATATCCCGCACCACAAGCAAAATATGCTCCGCCTGCTCCGGCGACAGCCGCTCGATCTCGCGGAGCAGCTCCTTCGACTTCTGCGGAGCGGCAGCGTCCGTGTTAAAGAACTCCTGCGGGGTGATGTTCAGGTAGTCGCAGATATAGAAAAAGCCCGTCATGGACGGCAGCGTCCGCTTGTTTTCGATCTTGTTGATATAGCTCTCGCTCTGCCCAAGAGAAAGGCTCATGTCCCGTGCGGAAACGCCCATCGGCTGCATATCAAGGGACTGTGCAAAGAAAGCAAACTGCTTCCATACCATGTCAGGTTCTTTTCCACCTACGATGAGGCGCTTGCCTTTGATGGCCGGGCGGTAGGTCTGTGCAAGATATGCGGCAAAAAATCAGAACAGCTCGGAGGTGCAAAAAATGAATCTTGAGCATCCTTTTTTCAAGAAGCAACGTTCAATTAAAGCATTTAAGGCGTTTAGGGATGAGAGCTCTTTAGCGTACCATGCCCAAAAAGATGATCCTGCGGTGGCGGAACTCGATGCGGCGCTTATGTCCTGCCCGGATGAGTTAGCTGGCGCAGCTCCCTACCTTCGGGCGGGAAGATCGCTCAATGTAGGAGCTTGCTGTGTAGTTGCCCAGTACGAGGCAAAGATTGTCACAGCGCGATGCATCAGTGGCGCTGACATACCCGCCACACCTCTTTTTTCAGCGGAAAAGGTGGCTGCCATTCGGTCAGATCCAGAACTGCAGCATGATGCTGACGAGGCGCGCAAAATGGCAGGTGCGGCAAAAATAGCGTTGGATGACGCACAGCGTCAACTGGCAGAAGCCGAAGCCGATGTGGAAGAAAAATGCGCGGAAGCTGTGGCACGCCCCACGCCCGCTTCAGAGGCACAGAAAATATTGGATAACGAAACGGCGCAAACGATGGAGCTGCTGCAAAAATCCATTACTGCCCGCAATGAGCTTTATGCCGCAGGGATTATCTTTGGGAAATACCAAAATGCGGTCGCACTGTCGTCTTTCTATGAATACCTTGTGTCCGGGCGTTGCGAAAAGCTGGAGGGGACGAACGGTGCCTATAACCTGTACGAGTCGGAAGTTCGCGCCAATCGCGCCATTGAACAGTTGGATACGGTGATCGACTCGCTGGACCAAATAAAGGCCAACCAATACATGATGTACTCCGCCATGTGCAGCATGAAGCAGGAATTGACGCAGCTCAACGACACGATGAACAGCGCCTTGGCCGCGATATACAACATAGAAAACAGCGCGTCAGATGCCGTCATACAACTGGAAGGCATTTCGCAGATCGGCACTACTATCGCCAAGAACAGCGATGTGATCGCGCACAACACCGCTGCCACCGCATATTATGCAAAGAAAAACGCTGAACTGACCAATGCGATGGGATATTTGGTTGCTTTGAGATAAGAGATATTCCTTGGGTACTTAAAAATAATTCTAATACGCAAAACAGGCGGCCTCCCCAATTAAGGAGGCCGCCTGTTTTTTTGCTGCGGCAAAATTCACAAAAGCCAATTTCTGCAACTTTTGCGGGCATTTTCCAAATCATTACAACAAAGCTTTTCGGCAAAATAACGAAAAGCCCTAAAACCATAATGGTTTCAGGGCTTTTGACGATGGTGCGCGGTACAGGACTCGAACCTGTGACCCCATGCACGTCAAGCATGTGCTCTAGCCAGCTGAGCTAACCGCGCAGACAACGGTAATATAATAGCGTATCTTGCCGGTTTTGTCAATAGCAATTCCGCAAAAAACGCAATTTTTTCTATCCGCGTCTCAGCTTCGCCTGGCATACTTCCGCAGCTGCTGCTCAAATTCCGGGCTGCGGGGACAGCTCACCGTGACCAGCTCCCCTGTCCGGGGATGGACAAAACGCAGCTCCACCGCCTGAAGGCACTGCCCCGCCAGTCCCGGCACCGGCTTTTTCGCGCCGTACACCGTGTCGCCCAGAATGGGGTGGCCGATGTAGGCCATGTGTACCCGGATCTGGTGGGTGCGGCCCGTTTCCAGACGGCAGCGCACGTGGGTCACGCCGTTATAGCGGGCGATGACCTCCCAATGGGTCACGGCGCGGCGGCCGTTGCGGGGCTCCACCGCCATCTTTTTCCGATCGGTGGGATGCCGCCCGATGGGTGCGTCCACCGTGCCGCTGTCCTGCCGCAGATTACCCATCACCAGACACTCGTATGTCCGGGCCAGAGTATGGTCGCTGAGCTGGGCGCTGAGGGCCAGATGGGCGGCATCGTTCTTGGCGGCGATGATCAGGCCGCTGGTGTCCCGGTCGATGCGGTGGACGATACCGGGCCGCTTTTCGCCGCCGATGCCGGACAGCGAATCGCCGCAGTGATGCAGCAGGGCGTTGACCAGCGTGCCGTCGGGATGGCCCGGCGCAGGATGCACCACCAGCCCCACCGGCTTGTTCACCACGATCACGTCCTGATCCTCATACACCACGTCCAGCGGGATATCCTGCGGCTCCACGGCGATCTCCTCCGCCTCGGGGCGGGTGACTTCCACGGTCTCGCCGCCGGTCAGACGGTAGTTTTTCGCCGCGCTCGCGCCGTTCACAGCAACACCACCGCTCTCCAGCAGCTTGGCCGCCGCGCTGCGGGTCAGGCCCTCCACATGGGCGGCCAGCCACGCGTCGATCCGGGCGCCCCGGTCTTCACTTGTCGCCGTCAGCGTCAGTTGCATCATCTTTCTTCCTTGCGTCGTATTTTTCGTAGAACCACAGGTAGTACACCGCGCCCAGAATCACGCCCACCACCACGAAGCAGTCGGCCAGATTGAACACGGGGTAGTCGAACAGCAGCAGGTCGAACATATCCACCACGTAGCCGTTGGCGATGCGGTCGATGATATTGCCCACGCCGCCGCCCAAAATCAGCAGCGCCGCCGCGACGCCCAGCGGATGCCGCACGATCCGCCGCAGCAGCAGATAAGCCACCGCCACCAGCAGCACCGCCGTTACCGCCACCAGCAGCACCGTTTTGCCGGAAAAGCTTGACCACGCCGCGCCGTAGTTATGCACACGGGTCAGCTGCAGAAAGCCCGGCAGGAAGCCGGTGCTCTGGCCCAGCTCCAGATGGCTGACCGTCCAGCTTTTCAGCAGCTGGTCGCAGCCGATCAGCACCAGCACCACCAGCGTATAAAGCGCATATATCATATCGTAGCCCTCGTTATCTTCAAAATGATCCCCTCTATCATAGCGCAAAGCCGCCGGATTTGCAAGCACAAGAGAAGTCCTCCCCTGCACACAGGCGGTTGACCGGCGCCGCAGCAGGGACACCATAAAATTGACAAAACATACAAAATGTTTGCCGAATATTTACTAAAAACAAAAAAGCTATTGCACGGAGAAAAACATATCTGCTATAATATATTATCATCGTATAGCATTTCAACAGTTTGCCTGGAAGGGAGATTTTCTATGGCGGAGCGTATTACAGCGCAGAAAGTATATGAATATGTAAGAGAGCAGATCGTTTCCAAGGCGCTTTTCCCTGGGAACCGCATTGTGGAGGATGAGCTGGCGGAGGCTCTGCACACCAGCCGCACCACTGTCCGCAACGGCATTGCCATCCTGAGCTATAACGGTCTGGTGGATGTGATCTCCAACTACGGTACCTTCGTGACGAAGCCCACTCTGTCTGACATGGAGCAGGCCTACGCCGTGCGCACCGTACTGGAGGTGGAGGCGATGCGGCTGGCTATCCCGCGGATCACCGAAGGCGCACTGCTCAGGATGGAAAAAAATCTGGAGGCACAGCGGGAGCTGACACGCAACTACTCCATGGCCACCTATGTGGATCTGAATTCCGCATTTCATCAGGAGATCGTGCAGGCCGCCGGCAACATCTACATGGAAAAATACCTGCGCGAGTTGTACAACAAAACCGCCGTCTTTCTGACGTTCTACGATACCTCCATTTCCAACATTAATTCTCTCAGCAGCCACGAGCAGATGTACCAGGCGCTGAAGGATCGGGACGAGGCCGCTGCGGTAGAGGCGCTGCGGCAGGACATGGTGTTTGCCACCGAATGCATCTGCATCAACTGAACATACCGCCATGGTAAAAGTGCCTGCGTACTATCCGGTACGCAGGCACTTTTTTTCTGAGTGTCTCTCTTGTCAGCTTTTTGCACAAAAAGCCTGAGAGGGAATCGTGTGTTTCTCCAAAAAACAGCAATTTTCACAAAAGGACTTGCGAAAACGTTCTTCATTGTGTACAATCAATAATACAATGTTGCATACAGTCAAATGCAGCGCTCTCACTCTTTTGAGCGGGAGGACAAAAAAGGTCGTAAAATCAAGATGAAAGAGGAGGAACCTATGAAAAAGATCACTGCTCTCTTGTTGGCGTGTCTGATGATGGTGTCCCTGCTGGCCGGCTGCGGCGGCGGAAATACCACCAACAATGACAACGCAAACGTAGCACCGGAGGACAGAGTCCTTCACATGCGCACAACATCCTCGCTGCTGTCCACCGATTGGCAGGCTTCTACCCTGACCGACGACATGAAGATCCTGTGGGTCCATGTATTTGAGGGCCTGTACGGTATGGACGAGGCCAACGGCGGCTATTTCGACCTGCTGGCCAAGGATATCGCCATCAGCGATGATGGCATGACCTACACCGTTACGCTGCAGGACGCCACCTTCCAGAACGGCGATCCCCTGACCGCCGCGGATGTGGTGTTCAGCTACAAGCTGGCGATGGAAAACTCTCGCTTCAACTATGTTACCAGCTTTATCAATGACATTGTTGCGCAGGATGAAAAGACCGTTGTATTTACGCTGGACTACCCCTACTCCGCTATCGCGCACACCTTCTGGACCATCAAGATCGTTAGTGAGCGGGAGTATAACGAGATCGTTGCCTCCGGCAAGGAGTTCGGCACCGAGCCCCACACCGCCGGCACCGGCCCCTACATCCTGACCGAGTTCGACGCCAACTTCGTCAAGCTGAAGGCCTATGACGGCTACTGGAGAGGCGCTCCCGACATCAAGAACGTGGAGTACCGCGTCATTACCGAGAACGCCGCTGCCGTTATCGCTTTCAAGAACGGCGAGCTGGATTACTTCACCGACGTGCCCCTGACTGACTGGGAAAGCGTGAAGGCTGCCTCCGGCGAGAACAACGCCATGCTGAAGGCCAACGACGTCCACTGGCTGGGCATCAACTACCTCTCTCCCACCAACAACAATATTCTGGGCAACGAAAAGGTGCGCGAGGCCATCTTCTGGGCGATCAACAAGGACGACTGCATCACGGCGGCCACTGCCGGCTACGGCTCTCCCGCCTATGAGTACATGCCCTCCGAGTACGTGGCTACCTCTCCCAACTACCGGGACGGCAAGTTTGCCACCTATGACTACGCTCCCGACAAGGCACACCAGTGCCTGCTGGACGCCGGCTTTACCGAGGAGCAGATCGCTTCCGGCATCGACGTCGGCACCATCCTGACCTATGGCGACGCCAGTCTGCCCAAGGGCAAGGAGTGCGTGGTCATTCAGGCCAATCTGGCCGCCTGCGGCATGAAGGCGGAAGTGGAGACCGGCGATTACTCCGCCGTGGGTCCCCGCATGTACAGCCAGGACTATGACATGGTCATCTTCGGCGACAGCGGCAACTACGACTATAACAACATCCGTCAGCAGGTCGATTCCGAGTCCGTCGGTATGTATGTGGTACGCTACAAGGACGATAAGAGTCCCTTCGACTGGCAGAAGATGGAGGATCTGGTGGATGCCGGTGTCGCCACAGCCGACACTCAGGAGCGCTATGACATCTATACCGAGCTGTGGAGCATGGTCATGGATACCAAGACCATCTATCCCATTCTGCATACCGGCGTGGGTGTGGCATGGTCCCAGAACATCAATGTCCCTGATGTACCTCCTCTGTACTATCACATTGAAAAGATGACCTGGGCCAACTGATCTGTTGGATCACACTGTCACATTCCAGTAAGCAAAGCACCCGGCGTCCTCGCTGCGCGCGGGGACGCCGGGTGCCTTATCATCAGGAGGAGCTATGTACAAATTTATCATAAAGCGTATTCTGTTCCTGATCCCCACCATCATCGGCGTGACCTTCATCATTTACGCGGTAATGAACATCACACCGGGCGATCCTGGCCGGGCGATTTTGGGAACCGGCGTATCTCAGGCAGACATCGACGCGTATAACCACGCGTTGGGGTATGATCTGCCGTTCCTGCAAAAATTCGGTCTCTACATCAAACGGATGGTGATAGACCAGGACTTCGGCATTTCCTATGTGACCAAGCAAAACGCGTTCCATGAGATCTGGCCCCGCTTTCTTGTCACGCTGAAGCTCAGCTTTCTGGGCGTATTTCTTTCGGCTATTATCGGTATCCCGCTGGGCATACAGGCGGCTGTGAAGCAGTATAAGCTGGCAGATACGATCCCGTCGCTGCTGGCGTTCCTGCTGGCGGCTGTCCCCACCTTCGTACTGGGGCTCGCCATGCTGTTCCTGTTCTGCGACAGGCTCAACTGGCTGCCATCCTACGGCATCGATACCTTTAAACACTATATTATGCCGGCGCTGGCCATTTCGCTTCCGCCGGCGGCGCAGAATTTCCGCTTCACCAAATCCTCCATGCTGGAGGCTATCCGTCAGGACTACGTCCGCACGGCCCGCGCCAAGGGCGTGCCGGAGCGCACCGTGATCTGGAAGCACGTTCTGAAAAACGCGCTGCTGCCGGTGGTCACGCAGGTGGGCCTGAGTCTGGGTACCCTGATCTGCGGCGCCGTGGTGGCAGAGAAGATGTTCTCCATCCCCGGCATCGGCAGTCTGATCGTGGATCGCATTAACTTCAAAGATGAGCCGGTCATCATCGCCGGTACGATCCTGATCGCCGTATGCTTCACGCTGGTCATGCTGGTGGTGGACATTGCCTACGCCTTCATCGACCCGCGCATCCGCGCAAAATACAGCAAGACCAAGTAAAGGAGGGACGGTTTGATGGAAAACAATATCACAGCCGCCGCGCCCGCCAAGGCGGTCTATAAGCGTCCCAGTCAGGCCAAGGAGATCTGGCGCCGGTTCCGCAAGGGCAAAGGCGCCGTGGTGGGACTGATCTGTCTGGTCATTATTCTTCTGGCGGTTCTGGTGGGCCCGCTGCTGATCCCCTATGAAAACGCCACCACCCAGAACTTCTCCAACTATCTGGCAAAGCCCTCCGCCGAGCACCTGTTCGGCTGCGACGGGTATGGCCGCGATATTCTGGCCCGCGTGATCCACGGCGGCAAAACGTCGCTGGGCATCGCCATCCTCGCCACCATCACCTCCTGCATTTTTGGTAGCCTGCTGGGCGCTGTGGCCGGCTTCTTCGGCGGCAAGGTGGACGCGCTGATCATGCGTGCGCTGGACATCTTCATGTCCGTACCTGACATTCTCTTCACCATGGCGGTGGTCTACGCGCTGGGCGCCAACTTCATCAACCTGATGGTCGCCCTGACGCTGACATTCTTTACCAACTATGTCCGTCTTGTCCGCTCTCAGGTGCTGACGCTCTCGGAGCAGGACTATGTGGAGGCGGCCCGTGCCGGCGGCGCAGGCGGCTTGCGGATCATTCTCAGCCACGTGCTGCCCAACTCTGTGGGCGTGATCATCGTCAATACGACGCTGAACGTGGCCAAGATCGTGATCTATGAATCCACCCTGAGCTTTCTGGGTCTGGGTATGCCGCAGCCCGCCCCTGAATGGGGTCAGATGTTGTCCGAGGCGCGTGAATTCATGAGCACCGCGCCGCATCTGCTGCTGTTCCCCGCGCTGGCTATCGTGCTGACCGCCTGCGCCATCAACCTTGTGGGCGACGGCCTGCGCGACGCGCTGGATCCGCACCTGAAGTCCTGACCATCGGGCAGAAAGGATGATAACATGAAGAAGAAGCAACAAGATACCGCGGAGGTCAAGCGGCTGACTGTCCCGGAGGGATACGACGGGCCGATGTTGGATATCCGCGACCTGCGGGTGATCTATAAAACCGATCTGGAAACGGTGGAGGCCATCAACGGCATCTCTCTGCGGATCGGCAAGGGCAAGACCTTCGGGCTGGTGGGTGAGACCGGCGCAGGCAAGACCACTACGGCGCTGTCTATTCTGCGGCTGCTGCCCCATAACACTGGCCGTATCCTCAACGGCGAGATCCTGTTCAACGGCGTGAACCTGCTGGACGAGGACGAGGAGGTCATGCGGGCCGTGCGCGGCAACCTGATCTCCATGGTGTTTCAGGATCCCATGTCCGCGCTGAACCCGGTATACACGGTGGGGGATCAGATCGGTGAGGCTGTGGCACTGCACAACCCTGACTTCACCAAGGAGCAGGTGGAGGAGCGTGTGGATGAGATGCTGAAGCTGGTGGGCATCATGCCCTCCCGCAAGCACGATTATCCCCATCAGTTTTCCGGCGGCATGAAGCAGCGCGTGGTCATTGCCATGGCGCTGTGCTGCGAGCCGGAGCTGCTGATCGCCGACGAGCCCACCACGGCGCTGGATGTGACCATTCAGGCGCAGGTGCTGGCCATGATCCGGGAACTGCGCGACCGTCTGGGCACCTCCATGCTGATGATCACTCACGATCTGGGTATTGTAGCTCAAACCTGCGACGACGTAGGCGTGATGTACGCCGGCGAGATCATCGAATCCGGCACGGTGGAGGATATCTTTCTGGGTGACAGGCACCATCCCTATACCGTGGGCCTGTTTGACTCCATTCCCAACCTGACCTCCCGTGCCACCCGGCTGAAGCCCATTCCCGGCCTGATGCCGGATCCCACGGCGCTGCCCGACGGCTGCGTTTTCGCCGACCGGTGCAGCCACTGCATGGAGATCTGCAGCACGCAGCACCCTCAGGTGTACACCAACGGCACCCACAAGCTGTGCTGCCATCTGTTTGACAAGGAGCTGGAGAGAGGAGGACAGGAAAATGGAACACAGGACTAACGAAACTCCTCTGCTGCAAACCATCGGACTGCAAAAGTACTTTAAGGTGCGCGGAAACTCCCTGCTCCACGCGGTGGACGGCATCGACCTGACGCTGTATTCCGGCCAGACGCTGGGCGTGGTGGGCGAATCCGGCTGCGGAAAGTCCACGCTGGGCCGCACGATCCTGAAACTGATCGAGCCGACCGGCGGCCAGATCCTGTACAACGGCAAGGATATCACCAAGCTCAGCACTCGGAAAATGCACCCCTACCGCAAGGAAATGCAGATCATCTTCCAGGATCCCTATTCCAGCATCGACCCCAGAAAGTCTGTGATCGAGGTCATCGCGGAATATATGCTGATCCACAAGGTCTATAAGACCCAAGCCGAGGCGTTCAACCGCGCGGCGGAGCTGATGGATCTGGTAGGTCTGGCCCGCCGCTACACCAACTCCTATCCCCACGAGCTGGACGGCGGCCGCCGCCAGCGCATCGGCATCGCCCGTGCGCTGAGCCTGAACCCCAGGTTCATTGTGTGCGACGAGCCGGTGTCCGCTCTGGACGTATCCATCCAGGCGCAGATTCTGAACCTGCTGATGGATCTTCAGGACGAGCTAGATCTGGCCTACATGTTCGTGACCCACGACCTGTCGGTGGTCAAGCACATCTCCGACAGCATCATGGTCATGTATCTGGGCCGCTGCGTTGAGCTGGCACCCTCGGACGAGCTGTTTGCCAATCCCTTGCATCCCTATACCAAGGCGCTGCTGGCGGCGATCCCGGAGCCCGATTTGGAGCGCAGCCGCAGCAAAAAGCTGGAGGTCATCCGCGGTGAGGTCAGCAGTCCCATCGATCCCAAGCCCAGCTGCCGCTTTGCCGCCCGCTGCGAATACTGCAAAAGCTGCTGTACCGAGAGCAATCCAGAGTTTGTGGAGGTCTCTCCCGGACACTTTGTGTCCTGCTTTCTGGTCAATGACCGCTGATGTACCGTGTCAGGCGGCAGAACCGAAACAGGGAGAAGTCCTATGTATTTGACAGAGAATTTTGAACCGAGGCGCGTTCTTGAGCGCTTCGAGGATATCTGCGCCATCCCCCACGGCAGCGGCCACGAGCAGGCGCTGGGCGACTGGGTCATGGCGCTGGCGGAAAAACGGGGGCACGAGGCCATCCGCGACGCCGCCGGAAACATTCTGGTTCGCGTTGCCGCCTCCCCCGGCTGCGAGGCCGCACCGCCCATTCTGCTGCAGGGTCATCTGGACATGGTGCTGGCGCAGGAGGAGGGGCTGGGACGCGACATGATCCGCGAGCCGGTTCATCTGGTGCTGGAGGGCAGCATCCTGCGGGCTGACCGGACAACGCTGGGCGCGGACAACGCCGTGGGTCTGTGCCACATGCTGGCCTTGATGGACGCCGACGACCTGCGGCATCCGCCCATGGAGCTGCTTTTCACCGTCCGCGAGGAGGAGGGACTTCAGGGCATACAAGCCTTTGATCTATCCCAGCTTCGCGCCCGGCGGATGATCAACATGGACATGGGGGATCCCGACTGCATGGTGATCGGCAGCGCCGGAAGCGCCAAGCTGACGGTGAGCCGTCCGTGCCGTCACGCCTTCTGCCATGACGCAGGTCTGGAAATCTCCATCTCCGGTCTGCGGGGCGGCCACAGCGGCCTTCTGGCAGGAAAGAACCACATCAGTGCACTGCATCTTGCGGGCCGTGTTCTGGGAAAGCTGTGCGACGCGCAGCCTGTGCGGCTGATCCAGCTGGAGAGCGACGGCGGCAGCGGCATTCCCCGCAGCGCCCTGCTGCGAGTGGCCGTGCCGGACAAGGACGCCGCCATGACGCTGCTGCGGGACATGGCGCAAAGCCTTACGGACGAACTGCGGGAGGAACCCGGCTTTTCCATGTCCGCCGCGGAGACCGCCTGCGAGGCCGCAGCCTCCGCCGGGGACACCCGCGCTCTGGCTGATTTTCTTGTGCTGGTGCCCTATGACGTTACCATCCGCAGCACCCTGCATCCCGAGTGGGTGTTGTCCTCCGCGCTGCTGATGGCCGCCCGCTATGAGACGGGACGCTTCTCCGGACTGCTGTCCATTCGCGCCAACCGGGACGAGTACTTTGAAGGCACGATGCTGCGCATCAGTACCCTGTGCCGCATGACCGGCGTCACCGCCGCCATGCAGGGCAAATGGATCCCCGCATGGCCGGAAAGTACCGACACGCCGCTGCAAACCGCCTGCCGGGATACCTTCCATGCGCTGTTCCACCGCGAAATGCAGCAGGAGGTAGAGCACGGTACGGTAGAGGTCAGCGTGATCGCCAAGGCGATCCCCGACATGGATATCGTGGGCTTTGCTCCCAAGTCAAGAGGCGCCCACACACCGCAGGAGCACCTGTATCTGGACACAATGGAACCCTTCTGGAAACATCTTACCGCGCTGCTGGCAAGCCTGTGCGAAGGATAAAGCTATATTTGTTTAAAGAGGTATGAAACTATGATTATTGGTGTATTAAAAGAGATCAAGCCCAATGAGTACCGTGTTGCCGCCGTTCCCGCAACGGTAACTGAGATCGTGCGCCACGGCCATACCGTTTACGTAGAGTCCGGTGCCGGACTGGGCAGCGGCTATTCTGACAGCGATTATCAGGCGGCAGGCGCCATCATCGCGGACACCGACACCGTCTGGGAGAATGCCGATCTGTTCTACAAGGTCAAGGAGCTGTTCCCCCAGGAGTTCAAGTGGATGAACAAGGATAAGATCCTGTTCACCTACATCCACTCCAACGCCCACCCCGCCGAGACCGACTGCCTGCTGGACAGCCACGTTTCCGCCGTGGCCTACGAGGACGTTCCCGACAAAAACGGCCACTTCCCCCTGCTGCGCCCCATGAGTGAGCTGGCCGGTAAGGGAGGTTTTCTGGCGGCGCTGCACTATATGCAGTCCGTGAACGGCGGCCCCGGCAAGCTGCTGGCCAATGTAGCCGGTGTGGAGTGCCCCGTCATCACCTGTCTGGGCTGCGGCAATATCGGCGTAGGCGTGGCCGAGCTGGCCTGCGGCTTCGGCAACGAAGTACGGATCCTTGACGTGAACATGGACGTGATGCTGGAAGCTAAGAAGCATCTGCCCGATGTGAGCTTCATGATCTCCAACCGGGCCAATCTGGAAAAGTGCCTGCGGGAGTCCGATGTGATCGTCAATGGTATCCAGTGGGCAAAGGACCGGAAGGATCACATCATCTATCGCGAGGATCTGAAGCTGATGAAGAAGGGCGCCATGATCGTGGACGTGGCCTGTGACGACGAGGGCGCTGTGGAGACCTGCCGCAGCACCACCCATGACGATCCCGTGTACAAGGAGGAGGGCATCCTCCACTATTGCGTGGATAATATTCCCTCCGCTTTCGCCCAGACCGCCTCCATCACACTGGCCAACGCCACCTGCCCCATGCTGCTGCAGATCGCCGACAAGGGCTTCAAGAAGGCCATTGAGGAGAATCCCTATCTCCGCGCCGGTATGACCTGCTATGACGGCAAGCTGACGCTGAAGGAAACCGCCCTGAAGCAGAATCGTCCCTGGACAGACGCGGAAGATCTAATCAAGGTCTGGTAATATACAGTACTGTGCCCAGCACCGTGGAAATATCCTCCGGCTGTCCCGGAGGATATTTCTCGATTTTTATCTCTGCTCTCTGTAGGGGTAGAAAGGACGTCTGAATATGAACACAACAAGCAGAAAAGGGTCGATGACGCTGGCGCTTTGCTGCGGCGTCACCGGCAACGTCATCTGGGGAGCCAGCTATCTCTTTACGCGGATCGCGCAGCAGGAGGCGCCGCCTATGGTGCAGATGTCCCTGCGGTTTCTGCTGGCGTTTCTGCTGCTGAACCTCATGATGCTTTTCGGCTGGGAAAAGATTCGGCTGCGGGGGAAAAATCTGCGGCCGCTCATCGTGCTCTCCTGCGTGGAGCCCATCTACTTCTTCTTTGAGAGCTACGGCATCTACTATTCCAACAGCACCTTTGCCGGCGTTACGCTGGCCATCGTCCCCGTCATCGCCATCGGCATGGGTGTACTGATCCTGAAGGAATACCCCACGCGGAAGCAATTTCTTCTCTGCTTTGTCCCCATCGCGGGTGTGATCCTTGTGACCATTGCCGGCTCCGGATTGGGCGCGGTGCAGCCCATCGGCGTGGTGCTGGTCTTTGGTGCCTGTCTGTTTGCCGCCTTTTACCGGGTGTATAACAAGGATTCCTCGGCGGAATTTACCGCCTTTGAGCGCTCCTATTTCGTGATCGGCATGTGTATGCTGGTATTCACCGTTGCGGCGCTCTGCATGGAGCGCGGCGATCTGACTCCCTTTGCGGCGGCGCTCCACAGTAAACGGTTTGTGCTGTCCACACTGGTGCTGAGCGTATTCTGCTCCGTCGCCGCCAATATTCTTGTGAACTACAGCGCCTCTATTCTTCCTATGGCCATTTTCTCCAATCTGGGAAGTCTCATCACCGTCTGCGCCATGTTTCTGGGCATCATCTTTCTGGATGAACCGACAAACGCCATGAGTCTTGTTGGCTCCGCCATGGTGCTGGTGGGCCTGTTCCTCATTGCCCGTGTCAGCGGAGAAAACTCCCGGAAGCCGAAGAAGGAATCCCCGCAGAGGCCCGACGGTCAATCATGAAATCACATTAAAACGCAGCAAGCCCACCCCGTTAAGGGGCAGGCTTGCTGCGTTCGCCTTATTTTGTAGGCGTGACCATCTTTTCCGGCTGCACGATCCGGTCATACGCTTCCTCCGACAGACTTCCTCTGGCCAGCACGGCTTCCCTGAGGGTAAGCCCCTCCTGCAATGCCTTTTTGGCGCAGGCGGCGGCCTCCTCATAGCCGATCTCGGGGGTCAGGCAGGTGACCAGCATCAGCGAATTGTTCAGGTTTTCCTCCATCCGCCGCGCGTTGGGGGTGATGCCGTCCACACAGTGGACGCGGAAGGAATCCATGGTGTCTGCCAGCAGATTACAGGACAGCAGGAAGTTATACGCCGACACCGGCAGGAATACGTTCAGCTGGAAATTGCCCTGCGAGGCCGCCACGCTGATGGCGGTATCGTTGCCCATGACCTGCACGGCCACCATGGTCAGCGCCTCGCACTGGGTGGGATTGACCTTGCCCGGCATAATGCTGCTGCCCGGCTCGTTGGCGGGGATGTTCAGCTCGCCGATGCCGCAGCGCGGACCGCTGGCCTCCCAGCGGATATCGTTGGCGATCTTCATCAGATTACAGGCCAGCGCTTTCAGCGCACCGTGGGCAAAAACCAGCGCATCCTTCGCGGTAAGGGCGTGGAATTTGTTTTCATCCGGAATAAATGCCACACCGGTCAGCACGGAAAGCTTCCGGCATACCGCCGCGTCAAAGCCCTGCGGCGCGTTCAGCCCCGTGCCCACGGCAGTACCGCCGATGGCCAGCCTGCGCAGCTCCGTCAGGCTGCTCTCCAGCATCCGGCAGGGCGCCGCCACCATCTCGCGCCAGCCGGAAACCTCCTGCGCGAAGCGGATAGGCGTGGCGTCCTGCAAATGGGTACGCCCGATCTTGATGATCTCCGGATACGCCTCCTCCAGCCCCTTGAAGGACTTCTCCAGCCGCTGCGCGGCAGGCAGCACCTTTTGAGAAACAGCCAGCACGGCGGCAATGTGCAGCGCCGAGGGATAGGTGTCGTTGCTGGACTGGGAGCGGTTGGCGTGGTCGTTGGGGTGCACCGTGACGCCGTGATCCGCCGCGATATGGCTGATGACCTCGTTGACGTTCATGTTGGTCTGGGTGCCGCTGCCGGTCTGCCAGACCACAAGAGGAAACTCCTCATCCCACTTCCCTGTCCGGATCTCCTGACAGGCCCGCGCAATCACGTCCGCCTGCTCTTTGCTGAGCAGCCCGTCCTCAAAATTCGCCTGTGCGCAGGCCTCCTTGAGATAGGCGAAGGCGGTGATGATCTCCTGCGGCTGGCGCTGGCCGCCGATTTTGAAATTGTCCTTGCTTCGCTGGGTCTGCGCGCCCCAATGGCGCTCGGCAGGCACCTGCACCTGCCCCATGGTGTCGTGTTCGATTCGATATTTCATAGTCGTTTCCTATTTAATTTAGATACGGGCCACGCCGTCTTTCCTCGCGGCCTCTGCGGCAGCGTGAGCCACCGCGTCCCGAAGACGGGGATCAAACGCCTTGGGAAGAATGTAATCGGCGGACAGCTCCTCGTCGCTGACGAGACCGGCAATGGCATATGCGGAGGCGATCTTCATATTCTCGGTGATCTTGCTGGCCCGAACGTCCAGTGCGCCGCGAAAGATACCGGGGAAGCAGAGCACGTTGTTGATCTGGTTGGGATAGTCGCTGCGACCGGTGGACACCACCGCCGCACCGGCGGCCTTGGCCTCGTCGGGGAAGATCTCCGGCGTGGGATTGGCGCAGGCGAAGATGATGGGATCCTTGGCCATGGTGCGGATCATGTCCGCTGTCAGCACCCCCGGTGCCGAGACGCCGATAAACACGTCGGCGCCCTTGATGACCTCGGCCAGCGTACCGGACTGCTTTTCGCGGTTCGTCACGGCGGCGATAGCCTGCTTGGCGGGGTTCAGCCCCTCGCGCCCCTCATAGATGGCGCCGGAGCGGTCGGTCATGATGACGTTTTTCAGGCCCATACTCAGCATCAGCTTGATGATAGCCGTTCCTGCCGCACCCGCACCGCTGGTGACGATCTTCACGTCCTCCAGCCTTTTGCCCACCACCTTGAGAGCGTTGATAAGGCCCGCCAGCGTGATGACGGCGGTACCGTGCTGGTCGTCATGGAATACGGGGATATCGCACGCGGCCTTGAGCCGTTCCTCGATCTCGAAACAGCGGGGCGCGGAGATGTCCTCCAGATTGATACCGCCGAAGCTGCCCGCCAGCAGCGAAACCGTCTTTACAATGTCATCCACGTTTTTGCTGCGGATGCACAGCGGGATGGCGTCCACGCCGCCGAACTCCTTAAAGAGCACACATTTGCCCTCCATCACGGGCATACCGGCTTCGGGACCGATATCGCCCAGTCCCAGCACGGCGGTGCCGTCCGTGACCACCGCCACCGTGTTCCAGCGGCGGGTGAGCTCATAGCTTTTGCGGATATCCTTCTGGATCTCCAAACAGGGCTGCGCGACGCCCGGCGTATATGCGAGGGACAAGGCCTCTTTGCTGTCCACCTTTGCGCGGGAAACGATCTCGATCTTGCCGCGCAGCTGCTCATGCAGCTTCAGTGATTCTGTTGCATAATCCATGTGTTTCGCCCTTTCGTCTTGTACTTTAACCTACAAGATAAAGCCAATGGGTGTATTTGTCAAATCTTTTTTCTCCGGCCAAAGGGAAAAGCTTTCACGGCCACAAAGCGGAACACCGACCGCAAATTTTCCAAGATTGCAAGAAAAGATTCCGTATCGCTGAACGCACAGGATTGACGGAGAAACCAGATTCCATTACACTATATATTAGTATAATTCCGGCTATTGGCAAAAGCGTACCGATGCTTTTCCTTTTCCGCCGCGTTATTCTATTATAAATATAACGTAATCGAGGAGGACTGACCGTGATTTTTTATACCGCCGATCTTCACTTTCTCTATGAGCCGCTGCTGTCCTCCCGGCCCTTTGCCACAGTGGAGGAGATGGACGAGACGCTGATCCGCAATTGGAACAAAACGGTATCGCCGGACGACACCGTGTATCTGGTGGGCGATATCGGGTATAACGAGGGGCAGGTTCCCTACCAGCTGCTCTCCCGCCTGACGGGACACAAGCACCTGATCCGGGGCAACCACGACACCGGGTATGAGGACGCCGCCTCCCTCTACCGCTATTTCGAGACCATCACCGACTTCAATGAGATCGACGACGGCGAGACCCATATTCTGCTGTGCCACTACCCCATCATTTACCGCAAGCGGGGCTATATGATCCACGGCCACAGCCACCAGAGCCGTGGTCAGGAGTACCAGCTGCTGAAGGAGCTGCCCCGTGTGCTGAACGCCGGGGTGGATATCAATTTCTACCGCCCCGTGACGCTGGAGGAGCTGATCGAAAACAACCGCGCCTTCTACAGCGGTGAGTGGGATGACCTGATCCCTCCGCCGCCCCGCACGCCCCGGGGCGATAAGGGCTGGCTTCCGGCCACGCCGGACTTCCGCCCCATCCCGGAGCGGCCAAACGGCCAATGAAAGGAGCATGCCCCATGGAGCAGGAAAAACGGGACAGCGTGAAATCGCTGGGCAAGGCGCTGCATCTGATCGACATTATCAATCAGGCCCGCACCCCCATGACCCTCATGAGCCTGAGTCAAGTCTCCGGCTTTCCCAAAAGCACCGTCTACGCGCTGCTGAACACCCTGCGCAGCTACGACTGCATCCGGCAGGGCAGCGACGGCCGCTACTATCTGGGTACGCGGCTGTTTGAGTGGGGCTGCGGCGTGTCGGCGTCGTGGGAGCTGAACAACGTGGCCCGGCCCTATCTGGAAAAGCTGGCGGCCCACACCGACGCCACGGCGCTGCTGAGCCGTATCGAGGGAAACAGCGTGGTGGTCGTCGACCAGTCCACCGCCATGTGCGGCGGCATCTACGTCACCACCGAGATCGGAACCCACCTGCCGCTGCACGCCACCTCTCAGGGGAAGCTGCTGCTGGCGACCATGTCGGACGCCTCGGCCAAGGCATTTCTCAGCGGCGCGGGGCAGCTGGAGTCCTTCACACCCCACACCATCGTGGAGCAGGAGAGCATCCTGCGGGAGCTGGGGCAAATTCGCGCCAACGGCTACGCCGCGGAAAACGGCGAATACAAGATCGGCCTGCGGTCGGTCTCCGCGCCGGTTTACGACCGCTGCGGCGTCATGAGCTACGCGCTCAGCGTGGTGGGACTGTTCCGCAAGGTGCGCTCTCAGGAATTTGAGGAAGTGGTGGCCTGCGTCAGCGCCACGGCACGGCAGCTGACGGGTACTGCCTGAAACAAAAGATTCCGCAATGCGGAACAAAAATTCCGTTATGCGGTGTCCGCCGCGTTGACGGAATACGGTAAAAATCGGTAAAATGTGAATAGGGCGAATGTTGCCCTATCACTTTTATACTTTGTTGTTTCGCAAAAAGAACAACGAGCAAAAAATGAAAAAGGAAAGGAAGCAACACACATGAGAGTGAAACATTCTCTAAAGCGGCTGACTTCGCTGCTGCTGTGTCTGGTCATGCTGATGCAGACAGTGGTAGTGGCGTCGGCAGCTGGGTTCAACCCCAAAGCTGAGACGCCTGAACCTACGGCGGCAGACGCCTTCGAGTTCAGCAAAGGAACGATCACGGATTATGTCGGCAGCGACACCAACGTGGTCATTCCCGCCGCCATTGACGGCACGCCTGTTACCTCAATCGGACAGGCCGCGTTTATGGACAAGAGCATCGAAAATGTTGTGATCCCCAGCACTGTTAAGTATGTGGGCGACTACGCTTTCGATGCGTGCGACGATCTGAACAGCCTGTATTTCTATGGCGATGTCCCGAGCAATCTGGATAGTGCCACTTATGATATGGATACGAGTGTCACCATTTACTGCAAGAATACGTATCAGAGCGACTATGAGTATGAAGTAGGCGATTACTTCTCCGTGTCCGGCGGCATTAAGAGCACGCTGGAAGACCCCGCCTAGGGAAGTATCATTGTCCCTGAATCGTTTCATCGCCTTATCCGTAGCAAGCGGATATTTCAGAATGGTTCGGAATCGCTACCAACCTTGCTTTCCGTGATAACCCTTGTGGGCAGGAAGTTCGTGGCGCACCTTCATCTGGCTGGGGCTTTCGCCCCCGATCAGGAATGTACCTGTTGAATGTGTATTCGGTTTTCAAGGTTCACGAGGGCGTTTGTTTTGTCCCTCAATAGGTAGCCAGCGAGAAGACCCATTTTTTAACCCCCTGAGCGAAAAAATTCAAAAAATTTTTTGAGCACGAAAAAAGCTGCTGATTTCATATCGAAACCAGCGGCTTGATTTGCGATGTGTTCAGCTGAAAATGGGCAAAAAAATAACGGTCACACAATCCAAAGGGACTGTGTGACCGTATTTATATCAGTTGTTTTGCCTACGCTACAAGCGTCAACTTTTTATTGGCGCTGTTCGCGGATGGCAGCCTGAGCGGCGGCCAGACGGGCGATGGGAACACGGAAGGGAGAGCAGGACACATAGTCCAGACCCACCTTGTGGCAGAACTCCACGGAGGAGGGATCGCCGCCGTGCTCGCCGCAGATGCCCAGATGGATATCGGGACGGGTAGCGCGACCCATCTTGCAGGCCATATCCACCAGCTTGCCGACGCCGGTCTGATCCAGCTTGGCAAAGGGATCGCTCTCGTAGATCTTCTTGTCGTAGTAGGCGCCCAGGAACTTACCGGCGTCGTCACGGCTGAAGCCGAAGGTCATCTGGGTCAGGTCGTTGGTACCGAAGGAGAAGAACTCGGCCTCGGTGGCGATCTGATCGGCGGTCAGGGCAGCGCGGGGGATCTCGATCATGGTGCCCACCAGATACTTCATCTTCATACCGGCGGCGGCCAGCTCCTCGTCAGCGGTCTTGACCACCACATCCTTGACGTACTTCAACTCCTTGACCTCGCCCACCAGCGGGATCATGATCTCAGGCTCCATCTTCCACTCGGGGTGCTTCTTCTGCACGTTGATGGCGGCGCGGATAACGGCACGGGTCTGCATCACGGCGATCTCGGGGAAGGTGACGGCCAGACGGCAGCCGCGGTGACCCATCATGGGGTTGAACTCATGCAGGGAGGCGATGATGGCCTTGATCTCGGCCACGGACTTGTTCATATCCTTGGCCAGCAGCTCGATATCAGCCTCCTCGGTGGGAACGAACTCGTGCAGAGGGGGATCCAGGAAACGGATGGTGACAGGGCAGCCTTCCATGGCCTCGTAGATACCCTCGAAGTCGCCCTGCTGCATGGGCAGCAGCTTGGCCAGCGCCTTCTCACGCTGCTCCACGGTGTCGGAGCAGATCATCTCACGGATGGCGGCGATACGGTCACCCTCGAAGAACATATGCTCGGTACGGCACAGGCCGATACCCTCGGCGCCCAGCTCACGGGCCTTGGCGGCGTCGTGGGGGGTGTCGGCGTTGGTGCGGACCTTCAGGCGGCGATACTTGTCGGCCCAGCTCATGATGCGGCCGAAGTCGCCGCCCACGCTGGCGTCCACGGTAGGCATAGCGCCGTCATAGATGTTGCCGGTGGAGCCGTCCAGGCTCAGCCAGTCGCCCTCGTGATAGGTCTTACCGGCCAGAGTGAACTGCTTGTTGGCCTCGTCCATGACGATGGCGCCGCAGCCGGAGACGCAGCACTTGCCCATACCACGGGCCACAACGGCGGCGTGGGAGGTCATACCGCCGCGAACGGTCAGGATGCCCTGGGCGGCCTTCATGCCCTCGATATCCTCAGGAGAGGTCTCCAGACGAACCAGAACTACCTTCTCGCCACGCTCCGCCCATGCCTTGGCATCCTCGGCGGTATACACGATCTTGCCGCAGGCAGCGCCGGGAGAGGCGGGCAGCGCCTTGCCCACGGGGGTGGTGGCCTTCAGGGCCTTGGGGTCGAACTGGGGGTGCAGCAGGGTGTCCAGATTGCGGGGATCGATCATGGCGACGGCCTGCTGCTCAGAGATCATGCCCTCGTCCACCAGATCGCAGGCGATCTTCAGGGCGGCGGGAGCGGTACGCTTGCCGTTGCGGCACTGCAGCATATACAGCTTGCCGTGCTCCACGGTGAACTCCATGTCCTGCATGTCGCGGTAGTGATCCTCCAGAATGCCGCAGACCTTCACGAACTCGTCGTAGGCCTCGGGGAACTTCTCGGCCATCTCGGCGATGGGCATGGGGGTACGGACACCAGCCACCACGTCCTCGCCCTGGGCGTTGGTCAGGAACTCGCCCATCAGCTTCTTGGCGCCGGTGGCGGGGTCACGGGTAAAGGCAACGCCGGTGCCGCAGTCGTCGCCCATGTTGCCGAAGGCCATAGACTGGACGTTGACGGCAGTACCCCAGGAGTAGGGGATATCGTTGTCGCGGCGGTACACGTTGGCGCGGGGGTTGTCCCAGGAACGGAACACGGCCTTGATGGCGCCGATCAGCTGCTCCTTGGGGTCGGTGGGGAAGTCCTCGCCGATCTTGGCCTTATACTCGGCCTTGAACTGCATGGCCAGCTCCTTCAGGTCGTTGGCGTCCAGCTCCACGTCCTGGGTCACGCCCTTCTTCTCCTTCATGGCGTCGATGAGCTGCTCGAAGTACTTCTTGCCCACCTCCATGACCACGTCGGAATACATCTGGATAAAGCGGCGATAGCAGTCCCATGCCCAGCGGGGGTTGTTGGACTTGGCGGCGATGACGGCCACCACGTCCTCGTTCAGACCCAGATTCAGGATGGTGTCCATCATGCCGGGCATGGAGGCGCGGGCGCCGGAGCGCACGGAGACCAGCAGGGGATTCTCGTGATCGCCGAACTTCTTGCCGGTGATCTTTTCCATCTTCTCAATATATTCCATGATCTCGGCCATGATCTCGTCGTTGATCTGGCGGCCGTCCTCATAGTACTGGGTGCAGGCCTCGGTGGTGATGGTAAAGCCCTGAGGCACGGGCAGACCGATGTTGGTCATCTCAGCCAGGTTGGCGCCCTTGCCACCCAGCAGCTCACGCATCTTGGCGTTGCCCTCGGTGAACAGATAGCAATACTTTTTGCTCATTTACATATCCTCCATATCACAAAAAAATATCTTCATTTTCCGGAATTTTTGGTTATTTTGGGGACTTTTGCTTCTTTTTTGTTAAATGTGCCCCTTCAACCGCTTTATTATAACCAGCTTTCCCCATAAAAGCAAGTATATTTTCCGTTTATTTCCCTGTTTTTCTTACAAATATCCAAAATGGAACAATCTTTTTTGCAGAATCCACCGTCAGGACTTGCGGTATCCCCTTATTTTATGGTATACTATTATGAATTTGTGAAAAAGCGGTATCATTTTACCGGCTGCGGAGGAAACGATGGCACAGGCGGCAGACTATAACAGCACATGGGCCGGCGCCGTTCGCGCGGCGGCGAACCGCGGTCAGCTGAGCCACGCGGTGATCCTGACCGGCGAGGGGGACAAGTTGTCTCCGGCCCGCTATATCGCCGCGGCGCACTTGTGCCGCAGTGAGGGGCAGCGTCCCTGCCTGCAATGCAATGCCTGCCGTAAGGTGATGGAGGGCATCCATCCCGACGTGACGGAGGTGCGGGACGACGACCGCAAGGAGCTGGCGGTGGATACCATCCGGGCGCTGCGGCAGGACGTCTACATCCGGCCCAACGAGGGCGAGCGGAAGGTCTATCTGTTCACCGACTGTGCCCAGCTGAACGAGCGGGATCAGAACGTGCTGCTGAAGATCGTGGAGGAGGGTCCGGCCTACGCCGCCTTCGTATTCTGCGCCGACACGCTGCACGCGCTGCTGCCCACCATCCGCTCCCGCTGTGTGGAGCTGCGGCTGGAGGGGCAGGACGCGGCTGCCGAGGAAAACGAAGCGGCGGCAGAGCTGTGCCGCGTGCTGGCCCGGCGCGATCCGCTGGCGCTGGCCGCCCACCTGACGGGGCTGGAGAACCGCCGCATGAAGCGGGAGCAGCTGCTGGCCATGATGGAGGGCGCGTGGCAGGCGTCCGCCGACGCGCTGCTGGCCGTCTGCGGACGGAGCGGCAGCTGCGGCGAAGGCGCGGAAGCCCTGCGGAGCGTCTTTGACCGGCGGCAGCTTCAGGCGCTGACCGACCTCTTTCGCCGCTACTGCAGCGAGTGCCAGTACAACGTAGGCGTGGGCCATGTGCTGGGCGCGCTGAACGCGGAGCTGACCGATATTCTGACACTGTGATTTTTTCCCTTCAGAAAGGAAGGTATACCTGATATGGCAACTGTGATCTCTGTCCGCTTTCGCAGCGGCAGCAAAACCTACTATTTCGACCCCCGCGAGCTGACGGTACACCCCGGCGACGATGTGGTGGTGGAGACCGCACAGGGCGCGGAATTTGCCCAGTGCGTGGAGGGCAACCACGACGTGGCCGACGAGGCGGTGGTGAAGCCGCTGCGCCCCGTGCTGCGCATCGCCACCGACAACGACCGCCACACGGCGGCCTATAACCGCAGCCGGGAAAAGGACGCCTTTGATATCTGCCAGAAGAAGATCCTCCAGCACGGATTGGAGATGAAGCTGGTGCGGGTGGAATGCAGCTTTGACGGCAGCAAGATCCTGTTCTTCTTCACCGCCGACGGCCGCGTGGACTTCCGTGAGCTGGTGAAGGATCTGGCCGGTGTGTTCCGCTCCCGTATCGAGCTGCGGCAGATCGGCGTGCGGGACGAGGCCAAGATGCTGGGCGGTCTGGGCATCTGCGGACGGCCCTTCTGCTGCGCGTCCTACATGGACGAGTTCGTCCCCGTGTCCATCAAGATGGCCAAAACCCAGAACCTGAGTCTGAACCCCACCAAGATCTCCGGCACCTGCGGACGGCTGATGTGCTGCCTGAAATACGAGCAGGACGCCTACGAGGATGCCATTAAGCGGATGCCCAAGGCGGAGTCCTTCGTGGTAACGCCGGACGGCCCCGGCAACGTCAGCGATATCAACGTACTGAAAGAGACGGTGAATGTCCGTCTGGACGAGCGGCCCGACGCACCCCGCTGCTATCACAACTGCGAGGTGTGCGTACTGCGCAACGGCAAGGGCAGCCGCGAGGGCATTGCCGTCCCCAAGGAGCGGCCGGAGCGCTACGTGGAGCCGGTAGCCGCCGAGGAAATGCTGATCCCCAACCTGTTTGCCGATTACGGCACGGATACCTCTGCCGACGGCGACGCGGCAGAAGCACGACCCTCCCGCCGCCGCAGCCGCGGCGGACGCCGCCGGGGCGGCAGCGGCAAGGCCGCCGCGCCTGCCGAGACGGCAGCACCGCAGCAGGTGGAGCCCAAGAAGGAAAAGCCCACCAATAAACCGGCCAAGCCCCAGCCGCCAGTTCCTACCTCCGAAAAGGACGGCGAAGCACCTCGCCGCGAGGGCGAAGGCGGCCAGCGCCGCCGCAGATCCCGTGGCCGGGGCGGCCGCGGCAATGCGCCGTCAGGCAAGCCCGCAGCAGAGCCCAACAACGCACCCGCACCCAAGTCCGCTCCGGCACGGGAGTCCGCGCCCCGTCAGGGGGGTGAGGGCGGCCAGCGCCGTCCCCGCCGCAGAGGCGGACGCCGCCACGGCGGCGGCAAGATCGGCGGCACGCCCGGCAGCGAGGCATAAGTGCTATGGGAAAGTTTACCGGCGTACTGATCGCCAGCGATTTTGACAACACCCTCATCTACACGGAAAACGCCCTGAAGGGACTGGAGCCCATGCCGGAGCTGCTGCCGGAAAACCGGGAAGCCATCGAGTATTTCATGGCTCAGGGCGGCACGTTTTCCATCGCCACGGGCCGTGCGCTGCCCTCCTTCAACGGAGTGCGGCAAGGTCTGCCCATGAACGGCCCCACCATTCTGTTCAACGGCGCGGCCATTTACGACTTCCAGAAAAACGAATACCTGTACACAGCCTTTCTGCCGGACACGGTGCGGCCCCATATCACGCAGGTGCTGGACGCGTGGCCGGAGGCGGCAGTGGAGCTGTACCACGATGACAACGCCATTTTCGCCGTCCACGCCAATGAACTGACCGAGGCGCACCTTCATCTGACACACGAGCCCACCTCTCTGCTGGACTCCGTCGATCAGGCGCCCTCTCCCATCAGCAAGGCCCTGTTTGAGATCGTGCCGGAGAAGCTGGACGGCCTGTGCCGCTATGTCAGCGCCCAGCCCTGGGCTTCCCAGTATGAGATCGTACCCAGCAGCGTCTACCTGCTGGAGCTGACCGCCAAGGGCGCCAGCAAGGGCGAGATGGTGCAGCGTCTGGCCCGGCGGCTGGGCGTCTCTATGGAAAACGTCTACTGCGTGGGCGACCACGCCAATGATCTGGGGATGCTGGCTCTCTCCGCCATCCCCTTTGCCCCGGAAAACGCCATTGAATCGGTGCGTCAGGTGCCCGGTATCCATATCCTGCCGGACGCCCGTCATGGGGCGATCGCCGCCCTGATCCGCGAGCTGGATCAGCGGTATTGAGGGCGAATTGGATATTTTTGAAAACACTTGTTCATACAATGTTCACTTGACGCTGCGCCGGGAACAGAGTATGATAGCTTTTGGAGAAATTTAAGAACTTTCAGGTGAGTATCCCATGAAACAAACCCAAATACCCCCCATACCCCCGCAGGACAAGGAGCCGGACAATAATAACAGATCCCCCTCCTCCCTGTGGAACCTGTGGGTCGATAATTTGAAGGAGTGGCACTTCTATCTGGTCGAGGAGCATGGCCACCACCAACGGGCGGATATCTCCGGCTGGATCGACAAGCTGCGGCAGCGGATCCGGTCGTTCATGACCTCGCTGCGGCGGGACATGCGGCACCAGAAGAACGCCAGCCGCCACCGGAAATTCCCGGAATCGGATTACGGCATCGCCCAGTTCTGCCTCTATGTGGCAGGTAGCATCCCCCGCGTGACCTCCGCCATCCATGAGCGCCTGACCTTGCGCCGCCGCAAGCATATCGACGCGGCCCACGCCTTCCAGAAGCAGGTGGATAAGGTAAAGACTCATCCCGTGGCCTTCCTCAGCGGCGCGCTGGTGGTGGTGGCGGTGTGCGCACTGCTTTCCCTTTACACCATCGGCACCACCGCCGCCTATGACGGCAACGACCTTGGCACCGTATCGGGCATCCGCACCGTTAACGCCGTGGTGGACGATCTGGAAAATATCACCCGCGAAACGCTGGGTGACGAAAGCTACACCGTGGACATGGACAAGCTGGACACGCAGGTGGGCGTTGTCCGCCGCCAGTCGGTGGAGAGCCGCGAGGAATTCACGGACAACCTCTCTGACGAGCTGGGCATGGTGGAATACGCCTACGCGCTGTACATCGACGGCGAGCCTGTAGCCGCCACCACCTTCCCCGGCGCGCTGGACGAGCTGCTGGATCAGCTGAAGAAGGGCTATATCACCGCCAACACGGTGGATTCCTACTTCGTGGAAAATGTTGAGATCAAGCAGGAGTACGTGGACGCGTCGCTGGTGATGAATCTGGGCAACATTGCCGAGATCCTCAACGCCACCAAGGCCGGCGAGGTCACGTATACCGTGCAGGCCGGTGACAGCTATTACTACATCGCCGAGCTGTACGGCATGTCGGTGGACGATCTGCTGGACATGAACCCCGGCTATGATCCCAAGCTGCTGCGGGTGGGCGATGTGCTGACCATCTCCAACGCCGTCCCCTACCTGACCATCGTGAATGTGGAGCGGCAGAACTACGTTCAGGACATTCCCTACGAGGTGGAGTATCAGGACGACAATACCATGTATCAGGGCGACTATAAGGTGCTGTCCGCCGGTACGTTCGGCAAGGCGGATGTGACCGCCAACGTCACCTACATCAACGGCGAGGAGACGGCCCGTCAGATCGTGGCCTCTGTCACCCTCAGCGATCCCGTCACCGAGACCCAGGCCCGCGGTACGATCCCCCGTCCCACCTGGTTCCCCACCGGCAGCTTCCGCTGGCCCTGCAACGGCACCATCACCTCTTACTTCGGACGCCGCAACACCGGCATCAAGGGCGCCAGCACCTATCACGAGGCTATCGACATCGCCAACAGCTACGGTACGCCGATCTATGCCTCCGACGGCGGCACCGTTACCTATTCCGGTTGGTGGGGCGGTTATGGCTATCTGGTCATCATTGACCATGGCAACGGCTATCAGACCTATTACGGTCATAATAGTTCGCTGGTCGTCTCAGTGGGCGAGCATGTCTATAAGGGACAGCAGATCGCCCGCATGGGCTCCACCGGTGTGTCCAGCGGCAACCACTGTCATTTCGGTATCCTAATCAACGGTACGTTTGTCAACCCCTTGAACTATCTGTAAACAGAAACCTTTCGGGAAAAGAGGAGAATTTCATGAAGCATTTTGTTTCCGCACTGCTGTGCACCGCGTTGTGCGCACTGACCGTCGTCCCCGCATGGGGCGTCACCCCTGCTCTGACCGGCGACACCAGCAACATCCCCCTGCTGATCGTGCTGGCCGCCGTGGCCGTCATCGCCATTGTGGTGCTGCTGATCATGATGAACAAGAAGAAGCGGTAATTGTACAAAAAGGGAAGCCCGGTCGCATGACCGGGCTTCCCTTTTTTGTGTATAAGTCTCGCAGAGTTCGCGGCGCGAACGCTGCGAAAAAATCAAATTATTTTTCTGACGTCGGCACGTTAAGAAAGTATGCCAGTGGCATATTTTTAGTGCCGATCTCGGCGGCTATGCCGCCGTAGCGGCCATCTGGATTCTACAGCATTATCAGGACGCGCGTACCCCAAGGGCACTTGTTTCGCTTCGCTCCACGGCACAGCGGCCGCAATCTCTACTGCGGAAAAATCGCAAGATTTTTCGCAACTAAAACAGCGTCTCCTGATACGCCAGCTCCACCTGCCCGATGGAGCGCATCTGGGCGGCGTTCTCCGCCGTCAGTGCGTCGCAGATGGCCATTTTGCGGATGATGTTCTGCACCGTGATATCCAGCGCCGTTCCCGCCCGGTAGTCGGCGGGGAAGATAAAATCCACCCGCCCCCTTGCCAGCAGCTCCTCCACGCCGGTACGGTTGGATTCCTGATACACGGCGATAGCCTGGCCGCCGTAGGAGCGCATCATCTTCATGCAGGGCACGTCAGAAAGGCCGTCGCCCACGTAGATCATGTTGGTAAAGGGGATCCGCTTGCTGTCGTCGGGCATGGAGTCGTTCAGCTTCTTATCCTCGCTGACCTCCAGCACGCCCTTGTTGATGCGGTACACAAACTGGGTCTTGTTGGTGAAGTTGACGTCCAGCTTGGGCCAGCAGGCCGCGCCGTCCCGATAGTAAAACTCGCAGGCGTAAATTTTCTTGAAGTGATGGGCAATGCCGCTGCCCTCGATGATCTCCTTCAATCCGGAGGACAGCACGTAGTGCTCCACCGTCACGCCCAGACTGTCGCCAAAGGCATCGATCCGGTCGAACCACTCCCGCACGCCGGGAAACAGCTCGATGGCCTTGCCGCACTGCACCAGATAGTCCCGGTTCAGGGTTTTGCCCTGGGCCCGGCACTCCTCGATCATGGTGTACATATAGGCCAGCAGGCCGTCCATCTGGTTCTCCCAGCCGAAATTGTTGGCCTTCTGCCAGAATTGCGCCGGTGTATAGCCCAGACTGGGGATAAAGGAATAATCCTCCATGTCGGTGGTGCACAGGGTCTTGTCAAAGTCGTACAGCAAGGCGATGATGGGTTTCTGGTTCATGGATTTTTCTCCTTTTGGGTAAAAAAGCGGCCGTAGGCCGCTTTTTCTGTCTTATTCGCCGGTGTAATTGCGGCCAAACTTCAGCTCGTCCAGACTCAGCTTGAAGTCGTCGGAAATGGGCGTCTCCTGCGGAGCGGGCTGCTCCGAGGCAGTCTCCGGCTCCGTATGCAGAACGTCGTCCAGATGCTGCATGATATCCTGCTGGATCTCCTTCACCTCGCCGGCAGGCGCAGTCTCCTGATGGGGCAGCTCCATCTCCGGCAGGGAATTCAGGAACTCCTGCTGCTGGGCGCACAGCTCGCTGCCGTGGCGGACAAACTCCGCCAGACTCTGCTTGGCCATGACCAGCTTCTCCTCGGCGTCCTGCTTGTCCTGCTCCAGCTGCGCCAGCTGGGCGGCGTGCTGCTCCTTCGCCTCTTTCAGCAGGTTCTCCTTTTCGGTCTGAGCCTCCTGCACCAGCTTGGCGGCCATCTTCTGAGCCGTCAGCAGCGTGGAGCGCATGGCGTCCTCGGTGGCGCGGTATTCCTCCACCTTTTCCGCCAAGATCTTCAGCTTGGCCTTCAGCGTCACGTTCTCCTTATACAGCACCGTGTAATCCTCGGTCAGCGTGTCAAGGAACTCATCCACCTGCGCCATGGCATAGCCGTTGCCGAAGCCGGAGGACTTGGGAAATACTTTTTCGGAAACTTCCTGCGGTGTCAACATGGTATATCCCTCCATCTATTTCTGCGCCCGCTTACAGATACAGGCCGTTGTTTTCCAGTTCGTCGATCAGGTCGCCCATGATATCCACGCTGTAGGGCGTGATGATATAGGTATTGGCGGCCACCTTCTTGATCTTGCCGTCGCCGGCATAGGCTACGCCGGACAGGAAGTCGATCAGGCGGCGGGCCACGTCCTTATTGGTGGACTCCAGATTCATCACCACCGTGCGCTTTTCCCGCAGGTGGTCGGCGATCTCGCTGGCGTTCTCAAAGCGCTCCGGCTTCACCAGCACCACCTTCAGCGCGGCGGTAGCGTGGATATTCACTACCTTGTTGTGGCGCTCCTCCGGCTGGCGGCGCTCCTCGCGGCGGTCGTCAAAGATGCTTCTGCTGTCGTTCTTTTCAGGCTGTTCCAGCTCCTCATCCTCGTAATCGTAATCCTCGTCGTCATACGGATGAATGATCTTCTTGATCTCGTCCATGAAACCCATTTGAAAGCCTCCCTGTTGTGTATTTTCAGTGGTTGTTTATTTCTGATAGTTGCGTGCGCCGAAGATGGCGGAGCCGACCCGCACCATATTGGCGCCGCAGCGAACGGCGTCGGCATAGTCGCCGCTCATGCCCATGGAGATATATTCCCATTTATTATCGTACATTTCTCGGCTTATGTCAACAAAAAGACGATGAACTTTCTCAAAATATGGTATATTTCCGCCTTTTTCCACCGCAACAGGTGGTATCGTCATCAGGCCCCGCACCCGAATGTGGGCCAGACCCTTGGCGTAGGCCGCCGCCTGTGGCAGCTCCTCCGGCGCGAAGCCGGACTTTGCCTCCTCGCCGCCGATGTTGACCTCCAGCAGCACATCCTGCACCAGCTCCATTCTGGCGGCCACCTTTTCGATCTCGTCCAGCAGCTCTTTAGAGCCCACCGACTGAATCAGCGCCGCCTTGCCCACCACCTGCTTCACCTTGTTGCGTTGCAGGTGGCCGATAAAGTGCAGCGGCGCGCCGTCGTAAGCGTTCTCCTTCAGCTTTTCCGTCATCTCCTGCACCCGGTTCTCGCCCAGCGCGTCGATGCCGGCGGCGATGGCCTCCTGACAGGCGGCAGCGTCGTTCATTTTGCTGGCGCCCACCAGCGTGATATCCTTGCCGGTGCGGTCCGTTTCACGGGCGGCCGCGTCGATCTCGGCGCGAATGCGGGCAATATTTTCTCCAATAGCAGACATGGAAGTTTCCCCTTTCTGTGTATTCAAGCTGCGGCGAAGCGCCGCGTTGTTTATCCGATCACCTTGCCGTCGCTCAGGTCTGCCGAGGTGACGATCACCTCGTCGCCCTGCCGCAGCATGCTGGAGCCATCCTCGGCGGACACCGCCTCGGTCAGCACGTAGCCGTCTCCCTGATAGACCACCTTGACGGGCTTGAATTTGGCCCGCACACCCAGGCGGCAGTACACGCCGGTCACGCCCTCCTCGTTGACCCGCAAGGCGTTGGACGGCAGGCGCAGCCCCTCGTAGGTGCGCAGCACCAGCGTGGCCGACTGATGGCGCATCAGCGTGGTCTGGGCAATGTATTTCTCGCTGTGCAGCAGCAGGACACGGTGCCCGTTCTCGCTGCGGGAGATGCTGTCGATGGTCATTCGCAGGTCGATATTCAGCCCCTTGGCAAACCGCACCGTCACGGTGGAGCGGCCCTCCAGCTGCTCCGCCTGGGCGTCGGTAATGCTGGCGGCGTAGTACCAGGTATCGCCGTAGATCAGCTTGCCTACATTGGCGCCGTCGCTGCTGACGGGCTTGACGCTGTTCAGCTTGCTGTATGTCAGGTCGTCCTTCAGGAAGTCCAGCGTCAGCACCGACTCATAGCCGTCGCAGGCGGCGGAGTAGATACCCGCCTCCGGCGCGGTGATAGCCGTGCCGTTCAGAGAGCTCTCCAAGTCGCTGATGGACTGCTCCGTGGCCTTGATCTCCGCCTCGATCTCCTCCTGAGAGGATGAGGTAAAGTCCCGCTTCAGCACAGCGCTTTTCAGGGCGGAGACCTCCTCGTCCGCGCCGCTGTACTCCCCGCCGGCGATGGACTGCCGCAGGGTCAGGATGCCGCTGTTGATGGTGGAATCCAGCTTCAGCGCCGCGTCCGGGTCCAGATAGGAGATCAGGGAAAAGGACAACTGCTCCAGCCGCAGCTGTAGCGCCTCCAGCTGTTCCACACGGGTCAGCGCGCCGCTGTCGGGATAGGCGGTGGCCATGGTCTGGTTCTTGCCTACCCGCTCGCCTTCTGACAGGCTGTGGCCCAGCGTGGCGGCGTCGGAGTGGAACGTCTCCTCCTCCCGCACCAGATAGCCGCTGATCTCGATAGTCTGTTCCTCGACAGAGGCGTAGACCAGCGTGGTATTGATGGGATCGGAGAAATACCGGTAGGCCTGCACAGCGAAATAGACCGCCGCAGCCGCCAGCACCACCACGGATAATATTTTGAAGATCGGTGTGGATGATTTCATATCCCGCTCCTTGTGTCTCTCTTGTGCTGTATGTTTGCAGATATCCCGTAGGGGCGGATGCCCACATCCGCCCGCCGCTGGTGTAATGGGTTCTTGCTGTCGCTTGTAGGGGCCGACGACTCTGTCGGCCCTATCGGTGGCTCGGATGTTTATCGTCAGGGCGGACAGAGTCGTCCGCCCCTACGGATCCGGCTGGCTGTTTTACATCTCCTCTGTCTCCTGGAAGCTCACCGCTCGCGCCGGGGCGATGGTGGAGATGGCGTGCTTATAGATCACCTGCTGGCGGCCCTCGCTGTCCAGAATGACCACAAAGCAGTCAAACCCGGTGATGGTTCCCCGCAGCTGAAAGCCGTTCACCAGAAACATGGTGACGGGGATCTTCTGCTTCCGGGCCTGGGTCAGAAATACTTCCTGAAGATTATTTGTCTTTTGCATAGCGTCCTCCTATGTATCTTTTTGTACGGACGCTATCTCTATAGGACAACCTCCGCCATGATTCAGCATAAACCACGGCTATGGAGATATTCTGTCGCTTTTTGCAATCCCTCCGGGAAATTTGGTTGCCGCTGCCAGCGCACCCAGAAAATATCCGGATTCCGCCGCAGCCATGTCAGCTGCCGCTTGGCGTACTGCCGGGAGCGAAGCTTCACCTCGGCGATGGCTTCCTCCGTGGTGGCCGTACCCTCGGCTACCGCCAGAAGCTGCTTGTAGCCGATGGCCTGCAAGGCCGTGGCGTCACGGGGCAGGCCGCTGTCCAGCAGAGCCTTCACCTCCGCCAGCAGCCCCTGCTCCACCATGATATCCACCCGGCGATCAATGCGGTCGCGGAGATCCTGCCGGTCGATGAAATCCAGCCCGATATACAGGGCGTCGTATTTGGGCGGCTGCTGCCGCTCCAGACGGTCATGCTCGGTGATGGTCCGGCCGGTCTCCTGCCACACCTCCAGCGCACGGATGATGCGCTTTTCATCCCGCAGGTGGAGCTTCTCCGCCGCAATGGGGTCAATACGGCGCAGCTCCTCCAGCAGCGTTTCAATGCCCTCGTTCCGGGCGCGGCGCTGCAATTCCTGCCGTATCTCCGTGCCCTGCGATCCGGCGGCAAAGTCCGTACCCCGGATCAGGGCGTCCAGATACAGCCCTGTGCCGCCCACCAGCACCGGCAGCTTGCCCCGCCGCAGGATATCCTGGACGCACGCATCCGCCGCCTGCACATACCGTGCCGCCGACCAACTCTCCGCCGGGTCGGCCACGGCTACCATGTGGTGGGGGATGCCCTCCATCTCCTCGGCCGTCGGCGCGGCGGTCCCCACCGCCATGCCCCGGTAGATCTGCATGGAGTCCACGCTGACCACCTCGCCGTTAAAGCGCTTGGCCAGCGCCACGCCCATTTTCGTTTTTCCCGTGGCGGTAGGGCCCACCACGCACAGCACTGTGGCCATTGGCGTCACTCCCCAATTACGCTCGTTTGAACATCTTCTCGATGTCGTATTTGCTCAATTGATACTTCACCGGTCTGCCGTGGGGACAGTACAGGATCTCCCCCGACTGCACCTTTTCCACCAGCGCCGCCAACTCCGTGGCGTCGGTGGTCATACCGGCCTTGATGGCGCTCTTACAGGCCATGGTGTGCAGCAGCTCGTCCCGTGCGCCGTTGGGATCGGCGCGGCCCAGCGCCAGCTTTTGGGCCAGCTCCTCCAGCGTGACGGCGGCGTCCGCCGCCAGAATGTCCGCCGGAACCTCCCGGATCAGCACCGTGCCACCGCCGAAGTCCTCGCAGACGAAGCCGAACTCCTGCAGCAGCGGCAGGTTGTCCAGCACGGCGGCATAGCTCTCCGGCTCCAGCTCCACCGTTTCCGGCGTCAGCAGCGGCTGGGCCATCAGGGGCTGGCGGTTGGCCTTCAGCACGTCGAACCGCAGCCGCTCGTGGGCGGCGTGCTTGTCGATGAGCCACACGGTTTCGTGCTCATCCTCGCAGATGATGTAGGTTTTCAGCACCTCGCCCACCATGCGCCACGGCACTTCCTTCACCGGCTCCATAGTCTGCTGCTCCGGCTCCTGCGGCATGGTGATGGTCTCCTGCGCCGGTGCTTCCGGTACTGCGACTGTCTCCGGTTCGACGGGTTTTTCTGTCAACGCCTCTGCCTTTACAGGTGGTGTGATCTCATAGGTGCGGCCCGTCAGGGGCGAGGATGTTACGATGGGCTTCTCCGGCTCCGCCACATCCCGGACGTAGACCGTCTCGGCGCTGTGGGGCCGCTGGGCCATGGCGGGCACGCTGTCCCGGATGACATTTTTCGTGGCCGGGGCGGCGCTCTTGGTCAGGAAGCTGCCCAGCGGCTTTTTCTCCTCCGCCGGGGCGGCAGCCTTCTCCTTGAACTCCCGCGCTGTCATTTTCTGGAAAAATTCCGGTACATTATCGGGCTTTTTGGGGGTCTTTTCGGCGTTTAATGCGTCCAGAATGGTGTAATACACCGCGTCAAACACGGCTTTATCCGACACGAACTTCACCACCGTCTTGGCGGGGTGGACGTTCACATCCACCCGATCCGCAGGCAGCGTCACGTGCAGGACGCAGCCGGGGAACCGCCCCTTGAGGAGTTGGTTCTTATAGGCTTCCTCCAGCGCCGCCGTCAGCAGCTGAGACTTGACGAACCGGCCGTTGACGAAAAACACCTGCTTGCCCCGGCTGCCGTGGCCGTTGAGGGGCTTGGTGACAAAGCCCTCCACTTTCACATCGCCGCCACTGCCGGAGATGGGTAGCAGGCCAAGGGAGAAATCCCGCCCCATGGCGGCGTAGATGGCAGACAGCAGTTGGCCGTCGCCGGGGGTATGCAGCACCTCCTGCCCGTCCCGCAGCAGCTTGAAGGACACGTCGGGATGGCTCAGCGCCAGATGCTGCACCACGCCGGACACCGCCGCACCCTCGGCGCTGTCCTTCTTCATGAACTTCATGCGGGCGGGGGTGTTGTAAAACAGGTCGCGGACGCAGATAGTGGTGCCCTCCGGGCAGCCGGTAGGCTCCGTCTGGCCGGGCTTGCCGCCCTCCAGATGGAGCGCCGCGCCCATCTCCGTACCGGCGGCGCGGGAAAAAATATCCACGCGGCTGACGGCGGCGATGGCGGCCAGCGCCTCGCCCCGGAAGCCCAGCGTGCCGATGGCCGCCAGATCGGCGGCGGCACGAAGCTTGCTGGTGGCATGGCGCAGAAAGGCGGTAGGCAGCTGCTCCGCCGGAATGCCGCAGCCGTTGTCGGTGATGCGGATGTAGGTCAGGCCGCCGTGCTCGATCTCCGCCACGATGGCGGAGGCTCCCGCGTCGATGGCGTTCTCCAGCAGCTCTTTGATGACGCTGGCGGGACGCTCCACCACCTCGCCGGCGGCGATAAGATCCGCCACATGGGGCGGCAGGCATTGGATCTGCGGCATGGTTCCTCCTTGTGATAGTTGGCTGTGGGTTGGTTTTTGTAGGGGCCGGCGTCCTCGACGGCCCGTTCGTATTATGAGGGTATTCCGGTAAACCGGCGGGGCGTCGAGGACGCCGCCCCCTACAAAAGGGTGCAAGAAATGCGGTGCGTCATCGGTCGGGCGACCGCAAGGGCCGCCCTTGCGCAGCGTCAGGACAACTTGCTCTTTAACTCATATAAAAGATTCAGCGCCTCCAGCGGGCTGAGGGTGTCCACCTGCGCACGGCGGAGTTGGTCGATGACCGCGCTCTCGCTGAGAGCCTCCAATGACACCTGATCCGTCTCCACAGGGGCGGCGTGGGGCTTGCCCGCCTCGTCCTCCAGCTCCTGCAAAATATGCCGGGCACGGGTCAGCACCTGCTTGGGCAGGCCCGCCAGCTTGGCGACCTCGATACCGTAGCTGCGGTCGGCGCCGCCGGAGATGATCTTCCTCAGGAAGATGATATCCTCGCCCCGTGTGCGGACGGCAATGTTATAGTTACGGACGCCGGGCAGCTCACCCTCCAGCGCCGTCAGCTCGTGATAGTGGGTGGCGAACAGGGTCTTGGCCCCCAGCTTCTTGGGGTCGGCGCAGTATTCCAGCACCGCCCGGGCAATGGACATGCCGTCAAAGGTGGAGGTGCCCCGACCGATCTCGTCTAGGATCAACAGGCTGTCCGCGGTGGCGGCCTTCAGAATATCGCTGACCTCCGTCATTTCCACCATGAAGGTGGACTGTCCGGCGGACAGGTCGTCGCTGGCGCCGATGCGGGTGAAAATGCGATCCACCACGCCGATGCGGGCGGCCCGAGCGGGAACAAAGGAGCCGATCTGCGCCATCAGCACGATCAGCGCCACCTGACGCATGTAGGTGGATTTACCGGCCATGTTGGGGCCGGTGATAATGGCCACCCGGTCATCCTTTTCGCCCATGTACGTATCGTTGGGGACGAACATGCTGTCCCGCCGCATCTGCTCCACCACGGGGTGGCGGCCATCGTGAATTTCGATGACGCCGGACTCATCCACCACAGGGCAGCAGTAATTGTTCTTCACCGCCACAGCGGCCAGTGAGCACAGGGCGTCCAGCTCCGCCACGATGGCGGCGGCACGCTGCACCCGCGCGGCCTGCTCCGCCACGTGGAGCCGCAGGTCGGTAAACAGCTGGTATTCCAGTGCCTTTACCCGATCCTCGGCGGAGAGAATGTCATGCTCCAGATCCTTCAGCTCCTGCGTGATATAGCGTTCGCCGTTCACCAGCGTCTGCTTGCGGATGTAGGTGTCCGGCACCTGATCCTTGAAGGAGTTGGACACCTCGATATAGTACCCGAACACCTTGTTATAGCCGATCTTCAGGGTGCGGATGCCGGTCTTTTCCTTTTCGGCGGCCTCCATGCTGACGACGATGCCCTTGCCGCCGTGGAGGATGGTGCGCAGGCGATCCACCTCGCTGTCGAAGCCGTCCCGGATCAGCTCGCCCTCCCGAACGGAGAAAGGCGGCTCATCCACCAGCGTCTGCCCAATGAGGGCGGCAAGGTCGTTGAGGTCATCCAGCGCCTCGGCCAGCTGATGCAGGCGGCCCTTTTCAAAGCAGGACAGCTGGGCCTTTACCAGCGGCAGCTTCTCCATGGCGGCGCGTAGGGACGCCAGATCACGGCCGCCTGCCGTGCCGTATACGATACGGCCCACCAGACGTTCCATGTCGGAGATGCCCTGCAAGGCCAGAATCAGCTCCTCGCGGGCCACGGTGTGCTCCACCAGCGCCGCCACGGCGGCGCTGCGGCGGTCGATCTCCGTGACGGACAGCAGCGGACGCTCCAGCCACGCGCGCATCAAGCGCCCGCCCATGGCGGTTTTCGTCTTGTCCAGCACCCACAGGAGACTGCCCTTCTTCTCCTTGCTGCGCAGCGTCTCCGTCAGCTCCAGATTGCGGCGGGCGGTCAGGTCCAGCTCCATGAACTGGCCCCGGCGGTAGTATTCCAGATCGTCCACGTGGGACAGGTCGGTTTTCTGCGTCTCGTGCAGGTAGCTCAGCAGCGCGCCCAGCGCCAGAAATACCGCCGGGTTGTCCCGGGGCAGGCGGTGCAGCGCGTCGTCGCCAAACTGGCGGCGGATCAGCTTTTCCGCCGCTTCCATCTGGAAGCGGCCCGCCGGCAGCTTTTCCAGATGGCAGTTCAGCTTATCCTGCAAAAAGGTATGAAGCATCTCGTCAAAGAAGGCGGCTTCGTTCACCACCGCCTCGGCGGGGGAAAAGCGGGCCAGCTCGTTGATAAGCTGCTTCACCCGTTCCGGGCCGGAAAAGGCGGTGGCGTGAGCCTTACCGGTGGTGATGTCGCAGGCGCACAGGGCGGCGTAGTCCTCGTCCAGATAGATACCGGCGCAGAAGTTGGAGCGCCCCTCCTCCAGACAGGCGCTGTCGATCACCGTACCGGGGGTGACGACACGGATGATATCCCGCTTCACCAGCCCCTTGGCCTGTGCGGGATCCTCCGTCTGCTCGCAGATGGCTACCTTGTAGCCCTTGGCGATCAGCCGGGCAATGTAGGAGTCCGCAGAGTGATAGGGAACGCCGCACATGGGCATCCGCTCCTCGGCAGGCTTGTCCTTGCTCTTGTCGCGGGTGGTCAGGGTCAGGTCAAGCTCACGGGACGCCGTTCTGGCGTCGGCGCCGAACATCTCATAGAAGTCGCCCAGCCGGAAGAACAGGATGGCGTCCTGATTCTGTTCCTTTATTTGCAGATATTGCTGCATCATGGGGGTCAGTTCTGCCATAGGGGACTCCTTTCAAAATTGCGTATCGCACTCCTGTCATTGCGAGGAGGCCGCAAGGCCGACGCGGCAATCCGTCGGGGCGTTAAGAAAACATGCCGGTGGCATGTTTTCAGCCTCCGATCTCGGCGGCTATGCCGCCGTAGCATCCATCTGAATTTCCACCGCATTGTTAAGAGAACGGATTCCCACGACCAGTCTGAGGACTGGTCTCGGAATGACAGAGAAAACTTTATACCATCTCGCCGAACAGCGCCCAGGTGTTGCTGTCGGTGATTTTTACATCATGATAATTGCCGATTGCGGACGCGTCGCCCACCAGATGCACCAGCCGTCCTCCGGCGGTGCGGGCCGTCAGCGGCCAGCGGCTGTCGTCGCTCTGGCCGTCGATCAAGCAGCGGAGGGTGCGGCCCACGTATTGGGCGTGAATCTCCTCCGAAATTTTATTCTGGGCGTCGCACAGCCGGTCGAACCACACCTGCTTTTCAGCGCGGGGAACGGGGTCGTCCATCTTGGCGGCAGGCGTACCGGGCCGGGGAGAGAAGATAAACGTAAACAGCGCGTCGAACCGCACCTGCTCCACTAGCGCCACCGTCTCCATAGCTTCTGCCTCCGTCTCGCCGGGGAAGCCGATGATCACGTCGCTGGTCAGCACCAGCTCCGGCATGACCTTGCGGGCATAGGTGATAAGCTCCAGATAGCGAGCCTTATCATAGGGGCGGTTCATGGCCCGCAGCACCCGGTCGCTGCCGGACTGCACCGGAAGGTGCAGCTGCTTTGCCACGTGGGAGCACCGGGCCATGGTGTCGAACAGCTTGAAGCTGGCGTCCTTGGGCTGGGAGGACATGAAGCGGATCAGGTAATCGCCGGGAATTTCATCCAGCGCCGCCAGCAAATCGGCAAAATCATACCCGGTGCCCAAGTCCTTACCGTAGGAGTTGACGTTCTGGCCCAGCAGGGTGATCTCCTTATACCCCTCGGCAGCCAGCTGGCGCACCTCGGCGATGATCTGCTCCGGATCGCGGCTGCGCTCACGGCCCCGGACATAGGGCACGATGCAGTAGGAGCAGAAGTTGTTGCAGCCGTACATGATGGACACCCACGCGCGGGTGCGGCCCTCCCGCACCACCGGCATGCCCTCGGCAATGGAGCCATGCTCGTTCTCCACCGAGAACACACGGCCCCGACGGGTATACACCTGATACAAAAGCTCCGGGAACTTCCACAGTGCCTGCGGCCCGAATACCAGATCCACATGGCGATAGGACTGGCGCACCTTTTCCGCCACCTCTGGCCGTTGGGCCATGCAGCCGCACAGGCAGATGATCTGTTCGGGGTTGGCCTTTTTCGTGTGGGTCAGGGCGCCCAGATTGCCGTAGACCCGCTTTTCCGCGTGGTCACGGATGGCGCAGGTGTTCAGTACGATGATATCGGCCTCGGCAGGCTCGGTGACGAAGTCGCAGCCCATGGCCTCCAGCATGCCCATAATGTGCTGGCTGTCGGCCACGTTCTGCTGGCAGCCGAAGGTGTCCACCAGCGCGTGGACGGCCTTGCCCCGCTGGGCGTGCAGTTCTTTTATTTTTTCAGTAAATTCCCGCTGGCGGGCCATGTCCGCATCAGACAGGACAACGTTTTTCCGTTCCAAAAGTACCTCCTTCGCCCGGCGAATGCCGCAAGGCGATTTTTAATCAAGATATTATACCACATCCCAAACCGCAACACAAGAAAGAGGGGAAGAAAAATGGTGAAAAAAGAGGACCGACTTTCTGTCAGTCCTCTTTCTCCGTCTCCGGATGCAGATGCTCGTATACCGCCTGCGCCGCGGGAGCGGGCAGCGCCTTCCGCAGATCGTCCAGTGACGCGCCCTCGATGGCCTTTACCGTGCCGAAGCGCTTGAGGAGCGCCTGCTTTCTCACTTCGCCCACGCCGGGAATGCCGTCCAGCTTGCCCCGATAGGTGCGCTTTTTGTGCTTCTGCCGCTGGAAGGTGATGGCGAACCGGTGCACCTCCTCCTGAATGCGGCCGATCATGGTGAAGATATGGGGCGACTGCTGGATGCCCAGCTCCGCGTCCTCCTCCGTGACAAGCGCCCTCGTCCGGTGGCGGTCGTCCTTCACCATGCCCAGAATGGGGATGGCTACCCCCGCCGCCCGTTCCGCCGCCAGCGCCGCGTGAACGTGACCCAAGCCGCCGTCGATCAGCAGCAGGTCGGGCAAGGGCGGGAATTTTTCATCGTCCCGATGGGCGAACCGCCGCTCCAGCACCTCCTGCATGGCGGCGTAGTCGTCGGGGCCGGTCAGCGTCTTGATGGCGAACTTGCGGTAGTCCCGCTTCAGGGGCTTGCCGTCCACGAACACCACCATGGAGGCCACCATGTCGTCACTGCCCAGATTGGAGATATCGTAGCTCTCCATCCGCCGGGGCGTTTGGGGCAACCGCGCCAGTGTCTGCAAATCTGTCAATGTCCTAGACAGCCGCTCCGACTCGGTGGTGATGCGCTCTACCTCCTCCTTGGCGTTCTGCGCCGCCATGTCCACCAGCTGGGAGCGCTCGCCCCGCTGGGGCGCTTTGACGGTCACCTTATGGCCCGCCTGCCCCGTCAGCAGGGCGGCAAAGGTCTCGCTGCCGTCAAACAGGCACGGCAGCAATATCTCCCGCGGCAGCACCGCCTTGTCCAGATAGTACTGGCTCAGCACGGCGGACAGCACCTCGCTCTCCGCCTGATCGGCGGCGGTGGGAAAAATTTCGATCTGGCGGCCCAGCAGGTCGCCGTTTTCAATGTGCAGCACCGCCGCGCCGCACCGCACCGGCCCGATGTATACGCCCCACACGTCCGTATCGGCGCACACCCCGGCGATGACCTGCTGCTGCTTGCCCAGCACCTGCAGGGCCTGCATCCGGTCACGGAGGGCGGCCGCCTTTTCAAATTCCAGCGCTTCTGCCGCCATCTCCATCTCCTGCCGGAGGTTCGCCGTCACCTGCCGCAGCTTGCCGCCCAGCAGCTCCGCCGCCTGGGCCATCCGGGAGTGATACTCCGCCTGACCGGGACCGTCGGGAGAGCAGAAGCCGTCGCATTTCCCGATGTGGTGATTCAGGCACGGCCGCTCCTTGCCGATATCCCGGGGGAACTGGCGGTTGCAGGTGGGCAGCTTCAAGGCGGCACATACCGCCTGTAAGGCCGCCCGCGTCTCATGCCGCCCGCCAAAGGGGCCGAAATACCGGGCTCCGTCCTCCTCCGGCTTGTTCACCAGCGTGAACCGGGGATAGGGCGCTTTCTCATTGAGCCGCACAAAGGGATAGCCCTTGTCGTCCTTCAGCAGAATGTTGTACCGGGGCTGGTGCCGCTTGATGAGGGAGTTCTCCAGAATTAGCGCCTCGAACTCCGTGCGCACCACGATGGTATCAAAGTGATCCACCTGTGACACCATCATCCGTGTCTTTTCGTTGTGGCCGCTGCCGGACTGGAAGTACTGGCTGACGCGGTTTTTCAGCTTCTTGGCCTTGCCCACGTAAATGACCAGCCCGGTCTTGTCCATCATGATATATACGCCGGGGGAAAGCGGCAGACTGTCCGCCTTTTGCAGCAGCTCCTGTTTCGTCATGGTGCGTCCCCCCTTTCCTGACAGTGCCCTCAGTATAGCACAGCGTCCGCCGCGCCGCAAGGTTGCTTTTTGCAGTGGGGTATGATACCATCAAAGAAAAAAACACGAAAGAGGGATCGTTTTATGATACAGGATATTGCGCCACACCGGTTCGACCGGACGTATGTGATCGGCAAGCCCGACGCCAACGATATCGCCCTGTGCGTCCGCAAGGGCAAGGTGCTGCTGCGGCGCCGGGGCGAGGAGTGGGCGCTGCCACGGTTTGGCGACGGCGTCCCCACGGCGGACGCGCTGCATGTGTTCTCGCTGGACGGCGTGGACTGCTATCTGGCCCGCACACCGGACAGCGCGCCGGAGGGCACGGAGTATGTGGACGTGGGTGGTATCCGCGCCGTGCGGCCCATGGAGGTGGCCTTCGCCGCCATTACCGCCGTGCAGCTGCACCGGTGGTACGGCGCGCGGCAGTACTGCGGACGCTGCGGCCACAAGACGAAGCCCAGCGACGTAGAGCGGGCCATGGTCTGTCCGGAATGCGGCCAGATCGAGTATCCCAAGATCTGCCCCGCCGTCATCGTGGCCGTTACTCATGGGGATCAGCTGCTGCTGACCCGCTATGCCAACCGTCCCTTCCGGGGCTACGCCCTGATCGCCGGATTTGTGGAGATCGGCGAGACGCTGGAGGACACCGTTCACCGGGAGGTGATGGAGGAGGTGGGCGTGAAGGTGAAGAATCTGCGGTACTATAAGAACCAGCCCTGGGCCTTTACCGACACGCTGCTGACCGGCTTTTACTGCGAGCTGGACGGCGACCCGGCCATCACCCTCGACCACAACGAGCTGTGCGAGGGCGTGTGGCTGCGCCGTGACGAGATCCCCAGCCGGGAGAACGACGTGAGCCTGACGGCGGAGATGATTGAACGGTTCCGGTTAGGCTTGGAATAAATCTGAACAAACAAGAAGCGCCGCCCCGATGGGGCGGCGCTTCTTGTCAGTAAAAAGGAAGGACGCCGTTAGCGTCCTTCCTTTTTACTTTGTGTGGAAATACAGGATACCCAGCGTTCTGGGGCCGCAGTGGCTGGATACCGTGCAGCCGGCACGGGTGTGCAGCACCTCCTCAAAGGGCTGATAGCTCCGTACCGCCGTCTCCACCTCGGCTACCTCCTCCGGAGTGAAGCCGCCGGACTCGGTGATAAAAATGCGGCGGAGATCGATATCATCCCGGCCCTCCAGCCGGTCCTTCACGTATTGCAGCAAACACTTCTGATAGGCGCCCCGGTACTTTTTGCCCACGCCCATCTTGCCGTCCTTCACCTGAATGCAAGGCCGCAGAGACAGCATGTTGGCGCCCAGCGCCGCCACGCTGGAGCACCGGCCGCCCTTGCGGAGATAGCCCAACTGCTCCACCAGAAAGCTCACGTCCAGCAGCTCACGCCGCTGCTCCATCCGCTGCTGGATCTCCTGGGCGGTCAGCTGGCCATTTTGAGCCAGCTCCGCCGCCTCCAGCACCAGCAGACCGATGCCGGTAGAGAGATTGCGGGCGTCCACAGGATAGACATTGCCCACCTCCGCCGCCGCGATGCAGGCGTTCTGGTAGCAGGCGGACATGTCGCCGGAGATGTGGAAATGTACCACCGCGTCGGCGCTCTCCAGCTCCTTGCGGAAGAACTCCTCATAGTCGTACACCGACACCGCCGCCGTAGAGCACATGCTGCCGCCCTTGGCCACATGGTCGTAGATCTCGTCGGGTGTGATATCCACGCCGTCCACCAGCGATTCGCCGTCCCGGACGATGTACAGCGGCGCGATGCCGATGCGGTAGCGCTCTACCAGCTCGGGGGACAGGTCGCAGGTGCTGTCTGCGGAAATTTTTATATTCATATGATGCAGATTCCTTTGTTTCAATGCCCGAAAACGGGCGGGATATCTTTATGGTATCATAACGCGGGCCATACCGCAAGTTTTTTTACAGATACCGGTCGATCCGCTGGCGGAATTGCGTCAGCTTTTCCTGCAGCTTCTGGCGGTTTTCCTGCGCCCGCAGACGGTTTTCCTGCACCTCGTCGTGCCATTGGCGCACGTCCTCATCCATGGCGGAGCGCAGCTGCTGGGGAATGGCGCGGATGCGGTTGATGGCGTCCAGCGACTCCGCCGTGCCCCGCAGCAGATCGTCCATCCGGGTATCGTGGGTCGGGTAGAGGCCGCGGCGGAAGTTGTCCAGCACCACCTCATACCGGCGGCAGGCGTTGGCAATGGAGTCCTCCCACGAAATATAAATTTCCTTTTGCGCGTTCTCGCCTACCTGCCGCATCAGCTCCCGCTGGGGTAGCAGACGGCGCAGCATGGCCGCCATGGAATCGGCGTTTTCCTCGATGAAAAAGCCGTTCTGTCCGTCGGTCACGTCCTCGGCGGCGCAGCTTCCGGCGATCAGCACGCTGGCAAGGCCGCAGGCCGCCGCCTCGCGCACCACAAGGCCGTTGGTGTCAAAGGTGGAGGGGAACAGGAACAGGTCGGCGCGGCAATACCACGCCCGGATGATCTCCCGGTCGTAGCAGGGCGCCAGAAAGAACACCTTGTCGCAGAGCGCCAGCTCCTCGGCGTAGGCCCGGATGGCGTCGCCGTCGGTGCCCTTGCCCACGAACACCATGCGGAAGTCCCGGCCCTCGTCCTTCAGCTGCTTCAGGGCGTCCAGAATGATCCGCAGACCCTTGTACCACATCATGCGGCCCACGAACAGCAGCAGCGGCACGCCCTCCGGCAGGTCAAGACCCTCGCCCACGGCGCGGATCTTCTCCTCCGGCAGCCGTCCGGCGGGGAAGTCCACGCCGTTGGGCATGACGATGTACTCCCCCTGATAGCCCAGCGAGCGGAGGTTCTCTCCCGCGCCGTGGCTGACCGTCCACACCTCGTCACAGGCGGAGATGTTCTCCACCAGCAGCTTGATGGAGGCCTCCTGCAACCGCTTGCTGTGGATGGCGTTGGCGATGTCGATATCGAATTTGGTGTGATAGGTGAACAACAGCGGCACATGCAGCCGCTGCCGCAGCATCCGGGCCAGCACCGTGGAGGTGACAGGACAGTGGCTGTGGATCAGGTCAATGTGACGGCCCTCCACCTGCTCCATCAGCTCCGGAGACAGGGGGAAGCCCGCCCGGTAGCCCACCAGCTTCGTCATGTCGATGCTGGGATAGCGCAGCACCGGGAAGGGATAGGCGCTGTCGTCGGCATCGGGGTAATAGGGCGTCACCACCGTGGCGTCGCCGTAGCCCTTTTGGATGACGGTGGCGTAGTTGGTGACGGCGTTGGCCACGCCGTCGATCACCGGCGGGAAGGAATCGTTGATGAGACAAATACTGCGTTTTTCGGCCATAGAAGCGGCTCCTTTCCGATGTTATTGTCAGGTGGCTCTATTATAATCGATTCCCGCTTCCGGTGCAACCGTCGGGACAGGTTTCTTTTCGATTGTATTCCCGGCGGAAAACTGGTATAATGGGGAAAAATAAGAAAAGGGAGGCGGGAGGATGGCAGACCTGAACACCAATGTGCGCTACATCAAGGGTATCGGCGAGACACGAGCCAAGGCGCTGGAAAAGCTGGGCGTCCATACTTTGCGGGATCTGATCGGCTTCTTTCCCCGCCGCTATGAGGACCGCAGCGTCATCTATCCCATTGCGGAGCTTCCTGTGGGGGAGACGGCCTGCTGCCGGGCCATGATCGCCGCCATCCCCACCAGCCGCCGCATCCCCGGCGGACGCACGGTGGTGAAGGTGCGGGCGGTGGACGAAACCGGCACGCTGGACGTGACCTTTTTCAATCAGGCGTACCGCCAGAGCCTTCGCCCCGGCGACAGCTTCGTGTTCTGCGGCAAGGTGGAGGGCAACCTCCTGCGCCGCCAGATGGTGAATCCCCTGATGGAGCCGGACGGGCAGCACCAGCTGACGGGCCGTATCATGCCGGTGTATCCGCTGACCAGGGGCGTCAGCCAGCTGCTGCTGCAAAAGGCGGTGCGGCAGGGGCTGGACGCGTGCCGGGAGCTGCTGCCGGACGTGCTGCCGGATGCAGTGCGCATGACCCATCAGCTGTGTTATGTCAACTATGCCTATGAGAACATCCACTTTCCCGCCAGCTTCGAGGCACTGGCCCAGGCTCACCGGCGGCTGGTGTTCGAGGAGCTGTTTCTTGTCACCTGCGGGCTGCATTTGCTGCGCTCCCGGCGGGTGGACGTGGCGGGCCCGATGTGCCGTGCCGCTGACATGCAGCCCTTCTATGACGCGCTGCCCTTCCCACTGACGGACGCCCAGCGCCGCGCCATCGGCGACGCAGTGGGGGACATGACCTCCTCGCGGCCCATGAACCGGCTGTGTCAGGGCGACGTGGGCAGCGGCAAGACCATGGTGGCCGCCGCCTGCGTGTGGTTTGCGGCCCAGAGCGGCTGGCAGTCGGCGCTGATGGCGCCCACGGAAATTCTGGCCCGGCAGCATTATGAGAATCTGTCGCCGCTGCTGGAGCGGTTCGGCATCTCCTGTGCGCTGCTGACCGGCTCCACCAAAGTGAAAGAGCGCCGCGCCATTCTGGAGGGACTCTCCGACGGCAGCATCGGCCTTTGCATCGGCACCCACGCCCTGCTGACGGAGGATGTACAGTATCAAAGGCTGGGACTGGTGGTCACGGACGAGCAGCACCGCTTCGGCGTGGCTCAGCGGTCGGCACTGGGACAGAAGGCGGAGAATCCCCATATGCTGGTGCTGTCCGCCACCCCCATTCCCCGGACGCTGGCGCTGATCATCTACGGCGATCTGGATGTGTCCGTCATTGACCAGCTGCCGCCGGGACGGCAGAGGGTGGACACCTTCGCCGTGGACGAGCGGTATCGGGCGCGGCTGAACGGCTTCATCCGCAAGCAGGTGGAGGAGGGGCATCAGGTGTTCATCGTCTGCCCGCTGGTGGGCGACGGCGACGAGCTGCCCGACGAGCGCAAGGCCGTGACGGCCTATGCAAAGACCTTGCAGGAGGAGACCTTCCCCGACCTGAGGATCGCGGTACTTCACGGTAAGATGAAGCCCAAGGAGAAGGAGGCCGTCATGGCGGCCTTTGCCGGCGGCGAGGCGGATATTATGGTGTCCACCACCGTGGTGGAGGTGGGTGTGGACGTGCCCAACGCCACGCTGATGGTGGTGGAAAACGCCGAGCGCTTCGGCCTGAGCCAGCTGCACCAGCTGCGGGGCCGTGTGGGCCGGGGCAAAGCGAAGAGCTACTGCGTGCTGGTGTCGCAAGGCGGCGGCGAGGAGACAAAGCGCCGCCTGAAGGCCCTGACGGACACCAACGACGGCTTCAAGATCGCGGAGGAGGACTTGAAGCTCCGGGGCCCCGGCGATTTCTTCGGCCAGCGGCAGCACGGCCTGCCCATGCTGCAAATTGCCGACCTCAACTGCGACATGCTTTTGCTATCCGAGGCCCAGACCGCCGCACGGGAGCTGCTGGCCGGTGACGACCAGCTGACCGCACCGGAGCACCGGCGGCTAAAGCAGCGCATCGACGAGCTGTTTGCGCTGAACGCGGAGAGCTTAAATTAAGTTTCCTTATTTTACTATTCCCCACATAAAAAAGAGACACCGGCGGTGTCTCTTTTTGCGTTATTCCTCCGGGTTCCACAGCGCCACCGCCTCTTCCGTAAACGGGGCGTTCTGCAGATCCAGCAGCTTGGTGGTCAGCAGCCGGGAGAAGTTGGTCATCACCGCCGTGGACAGCACAAAGCTGTTGACGTCCGCCGCATCGGCGCTCTCCGCCGCCAGCAGCCGGGCCGCCATGCTCTCCACCATGGAGACGAAGACACGGGCGGAATCGGTGTACTGATCCACAAAGGCCTCGTAGGTCTTTTTCACCTCGTCCTCCGTCAGGCCGTTGGGCAGGATCTTCTGGATCTCCGACATGGTCAGGCTCTGCTTCAAGGCGCAGATCATGATCAGGTAGGCGATGTGGATGCGGTTATACTTTTTCTTCTCCGGCGCAGGCATCAGCTTCATGCGGACATAGTTGTTGATGGCGCTGGTGGTGATGATCTGCTCCTCCTTCTCCTTTTTGGGCAAAAAGGGCAGATACCGGCTCAGCAGCGTCAGCACCTGATCCATATAAAGGCCCAGCGTGGGGATCTGCTCCCATGTGGGCAGGCGGTAGTGCTGCAAATAGTGGCTCCACCGGCGAAGCTTTCCGGCCACCAGCCGGGAATCGTAAATCTCCTGCATCGTTCTTTTCTCTCTCCCGCGTGTGTATTTATCGGAATTATAGCATATACTGCGGAAAATGACAAGTCAAATCGCCGGACGCTATTGACATGTCCCGAAAACTCTATATAATAATATCATTCATTAGATATAAGAGAGGTATCTATCATGTCCTTTGTGATCTCTACCGATACATCCGCCAATCTGCCCACCGCCGAGCTGCAATGGCATCAGCTGTATCTGCTGCCGTTCTCCTATATTGTCAACGAGGTCGAGCACCAGTGCCTTGACCTGTCCGCCTTTGACGGCGGCGCCTACTACGAAATGCTGCGGCACACGCCCGCCAGCACCTCCATGATCTCCATGGATCAGTACCGCCAGCTGTGGGAGCCGTTGCTGGAGGAGGGCCACGACATTCTCCACGTGGGCATGTCCTCCGGCATCAGCGGCGCGTACCAGTCGGCGGTGATGGCCGCCCGTGAGCTGCGCGAGGAGTATCCCCAGCGGCGGCTGGTGGTGTTCGACACCCGCGCCGCCTCGCTGGGCGAGGGCATTCAGGTGCTTCACGCCGCCACATGCCGCGAGGCGGGCTATACACTGGACGAGACGGTGCGTGAGCTGGCGGAGCTGCGTCCCCGTATCCGCCAGATCTTCACCGTGGACGACCTGATGCACCTGCGCCGGGGCGGCCGGGTGTCCGGCGTCGCCGCCGCCGTAGGCACAGCCCTGCGGATCAAGCCGCTGCTGAAGGGCGACGAGGCGGGCCGCATCGTGGTGTTCGGCAAGGTGCAGGGCCGCAAGCGCTCCGTCCGTGCGCTGGCGGACAACTTCGCCGCCAACGCCGAGCTGCTGGGCCGCTGGCCCATCGGCATTGCCCACGCCGGATGCCGGGACGAGGCGCTGGCGCTGGCCGCCATGCTGAAGGAGTCTGACCCCAAGGCCCGTATCATCCTCGTGGACTACGAGCCTGTCACCGGCAGCCACGTAGGCCCCGGTGCGCTGGCCATGTTCTATGTGGCGAAGGAGCCGTGGTCTTCGGCTATTTGCTGAATACTTTCCGTTCTTTCCCGACGGACTTTGTGCGTCCTGCCCATAGACACAGTGTTGGAGATAAGCCTATAATAGCAGTAGACTTTTGAAAAGGAGAAAACACCGTATGATGCTTCGCGCCTGTTGTGATAGCTGTCTGTCCATGTGTTGCATGGGCACGCTTTGCTGTGCGCTGGAAGGTCATACGTTTTCCCGCCGCGTCAAATAGGCGCGGAAGGTGTGTTGATTCACGCAGAGGGTGTATGAGCTTTCATACACCCTCTGCTTTTTTCTACATGTCATACATTGAACAAGATTTGAGGAAAAGAAAGGAACGATATCATGGCTATTTATCATTCTGTGTCGCAGCTTGTGGGCAATACCCCGCTGCTGAGCGTAGATAACTATGTCCGTCAGCGTCAGCTGCCCGCCACCATTCTGGCGAAGCTGGAGCGCTTCAACCCCGCCGGCAGCGCCAAGGATCGTATCGCGCTGGAAATGCTGGATCAGGCGGAGGCCACCGGCGCTTTGCAGCCCGGCGGCACCGTGATCGAGCCTACCTCCGGCAACACCGGCATCGGTCTGGCAGCCATGGCTGTGGCGCGGGGTTACCGGGTGATCCTCACCATGCCCGCTTCCATGAGCGCCGAGCGCCGGGCCATGCTGAAGGCCTACGGCGCGGAGCTGGTGCTGGTGGAGACCGGCGGCATGGCCGGTGCCGTGACAAAGGCGGAGGAGCTGGCCACGTCCATTCCCGGCAGCTTCATCCCCAGCCAGTTCGATAACCCCGCCAACCCCGCCGCCCACTACAAGACCACTGGCACGGAGATCTGGCGGGACGCCGAGGGTCACGTGGACATTTTCGTGGCCGGTGCCGGCACCGGCGGCACCATCAGCGGCGTGGGCCGCTACCTGAAGGAGCAGAACCCCAGCATCCGCATCGTGGCGGTGGAGCCCGCCTCCTCTCCCCTGCTGAGTCAGGGCCACGCAGGCCCTCACGGCTTACAGGGCATCGGGGCCAACTTCGTCCCCGGCAACTATGACAGCTCCGTGGTGGATGAGATCGTCACCGTCACCGACGAGGACGCTTACCGCACCGGCCGTCTGCTAGCCCGTACCGAGGGCGTTATGGCCGGTATCACCTCCGGTGCCGCTCTGTGGGCTGCCGACGAACTGGCCCGCCGCCCAGAAAACAAGGGCAAGACCATCGTGGCGCTGCTGCCCGACGATGGCAACCGTTACCTGTCCACACCCCTTTGGTCGGAGGAATAACCGTGTACGAGGAATATATCTGCAACGCGGCCCGCACAATGGCCGAAACCATGAAAAACGCTGACATTCCCATGTACGGCAGCCGCCTGCGCCTGCCTGACCGCAAGGCTATCATCACACTGCTGAAGGAAATGCGTCAGCTGATGTTCCCCGCCTATTTCGGCGACCCCGCCCTGATGACGCTGGCGGCGGCGGACTACGCCGCGCTGCTGCTGGAGCGGATCGAAACCAGCCTTTCCCGTCAGATCGCGCTGGCGCTGCCCCTGGAAGACGAGGGCCGCGCACCCCAGATCGCCCGCGAGGTGGTGGAGCAGCTGCCCCGTATTCAGCAGCTTCTGCTGACGGATATTGACGCCATCTTTGACGGCGACCCCGCCGCCCAGAACCGGGAGGAGATCGTGCTGGCCTATCCCGGCCTGTTCGCCATCTTCGCCTATCGGGTCAGCCACGAACTGTACCTGCGCCACGTGCCCACCATCCCCCGCATGATGACGGAGTACGCCCACAGCCGCACCGGTATCGATATTCACCCCGGTGCGCAGATCGGCAGCTATTTCTTCATCGACCACGGCACCGGCATTGTGGTAGGCGAGACCACCATCATCGGCGACCATGTGAAGCTGTATCAGGGCGTGACGCTGGGCGCACTCAGTCCCCGCGGCGGCCGCGCTCACAGCAGCGGCAAGCGCCATCCCACCGTAGGCGACGGCGCCACTATCTACTCCGGCGCATCCATCTTCGGCGGCGAGACGGTAATCGGTGAAAACGCCGTGGTGGGCGGCAACGCCTTCCTTACCGAGTCCGTGGAGGACAATGCCCGCGTGGTGATTCGTCCCCCGGAAACCTTTATTCACAATTTGTAAATAATCATTCTGTAATAAAAAATCGGTGCAAACATGCCGTATTTCCGGTTTTTTCGCGCGATGCGGTGATATGGGATAATCATTCATTATTTCTCAGAAACACCAGCAAAGTGCAGTCACCGCTTCTAAGGCAGCACTGTGCTTCACCGAAAAACAAAAAGCGGAGAGGGATTATCCCTCTCCGCTTTTTACGAATTGTATTGGTCTATATCGCTTACTTGCCGAAGTACCGGTTCAGCAGACCCTCAAAGGCCTTGCCGTGACGGGCTTCGTCGCGGGCCATTTCATGGACGGTGTCATGGATGGCATCCAGATTGTACTGCTTGGCCAGCTTGGCCAGCTCGAACTTACCGGCGGTAGCGCCGTTCTCGGCGTCCACGCGCATCTGCAGATTCTTCTTGGTGCTGTCGGTGATGACCTCGCCCAGCAGCTCGGCGAACTTGGCGGCGTGCTCGGCTTCTTCCAGACCTGCCTTCTCCCAGTACAGGCCAATCTCGGGATAGCCCTCACGATGAGCCACACGGGCCATGGCCAGATACATACCCACCTCGGAGCACTCGCCCTCGAAGTTGGCGCGCAGACCGTCGATGATCTCCTTGCGGACTTCCTCGGGCACGTTGTCGCCGAACACCTTGCCGACGCCTACCACATGCTCGGCAGCCCAGGACTTCTCCTCGGCCTGCAGGGTGAACTTCTCACCGGAAACATGGCACACCGGGCACTCAGCGGGGGGAACATCACCTTCATGAACATAACCGCAAACAGGGCAGACCCACTTCTTCATAACTTTTTACCTCCATTGTCGTAATTAAATATTTGTTTTGTTCTTATTTTGACGCTGCTCTTGTCCAAAAAGCAGCCATTGTCAACTGATTTTCTCTTTCACCAGGCACTGATTGCACCGACCGTAGAATGTAACGCTGTAGCTCTCCTGCCGTCCCACCTGAGCCAGATCCGGGGCGTCCACCGGAATGGGCGGCAGGTCGATGACCGCGCCGCAGCCGCGGCAGATAAAGTGTCCGTGAGGGGCGACGTTACCGTCGTAGCGATCCTCGCCATCCACACAGCCGATAACCTGCACCGCACCCTCGCTGCGAAAGCGGGCCAGATTACGGTACACCGTGGCCAGCGACAAATCGGGGATCTGTGGCTTCAGCTGGGTGTACACCCATTCCGCCGAGGGATGGCACGTGGTGGAGCGCAGGCACTTCAAAATTGCCTCTCGCTTAGGACTGTATCTTGTGGCTGTCTCCATTGGCATTCCCCCTTTCTTTAATCGCTAACAATTATCGTTTGCATTAGTATACTACCACACCCTTTTGGATTTGTAAAGAGTTTTTTTGAAATTTTTCAGAAAAATTTTCCGCCGCCTTTTATTCTCTCCGCCACGTCCGGAAAATATGTAAAAAAGACCGGTACGGCCGTACCGGTCTTTTTTCATCATATAAGCTTACTCAGCCTCAGCCAGAGCCTTAGCCTCAGCGATGGCCTTCTCCTGAGCCGCAGCGGGGCAATCCTCGTAGCGGACAAAGTTGAAGGTGAAGGTACCGCGGGACTGGGTCATGGAGCGCAGGTCGATGGCGTAGCTCATCATCTCGGCCATGGGCACCTCGGCCTCCAGAACGGTCTCACCATCGCCGGTGGGGTTCATGCCCATCACGCGGCCGCGGCGCTTGTTCAGGTCGCCCATCACATCGCCCACATAGCTGTCGGGAATGGTGACCTTCAGCTCGCCGATGGGCTCCATCAGCACGGGCTTGGCCTCGGGCAGAGCGGCTTTGAACGCCAGATTGGCGGCCAGCTTGAAGGCGATTTCGGAGGAGTCCACCGGGTGGTAGGAGCCATCCACCAGAGTGGCCTTCAGGAACACCACAGGATAGCCGGCCAGCACGCCGTGCAGGCAGCTCTCGCGCAGGCCCTTTTCCACGGCGGGGAAGTAGTTCTTGGGCACGGAGCCGCCGAACACGTTCTCTTCAAAGATCATATCCTCCTGCTCGCTCTGGGGCTCGAAGATGATATGAACATCACCGAACTGGCCGCTGCCGCCGGTCTGCTTCTTATAGCGGCCCTGCTTGCGGACGGTGCTGCGGATCTTCTCACGGTAAGCGACGCGGGGGGTGCTCAGCTCGGAATCCACGCCAAAGCGGGACTTCAGCTTGCTGCACAGCACGTCGATCTGGATATCGCCGGCACCGGAGATAACGGTCTGGTGGGTCTCGGCGTTGTTGGTGACGGAGAAGGTGGGATCCTCCTCGTTCAGCTTGTTCAGGCCGGTGCCCAGCTTTTCGATCTCCTGCTTGGTCTTGGGGGAGATAGCGCGCTCATAGCAGGCGGGAGCAAAGGCCAGAGGCGCGAACTTGACGTAGGTCTTGGGCTCGCACAGGGTGTCGCCGGTCTTGACCTTGTCCATCTTGCCAATGGCACCGATATCGCCGCAGCAGATCTCCTTGGTCTCCTCGCTCTTCTTGCCCTTCATGGTGTACAGACGGCCCAGCTTTTCGGTGTTGCCGGTGGTCATGTTGTACAGGGACATATCGCCGGTGACCTTGCCGCGGATGACCTTGATCATGGAGTACTTGCCGTACTGGTCGGAGATGGTCTTGAACACGAAAGCGGCGGTGGTGCCGTTGGGATCGTAAGCGACCTCGATGGCGTTTCCGTCGTCGTCCTCGGCAGCCTCGGCGGGCATGTCGGTGGCCACGGGAACCAGATCCACGATGGTCTGCATCAGCATGTCAACGCCTATACCGGTGACGGCGGAGCCGCACAGCACGGGGCAGACAGTACCCTCGCGGACGCCGATCTTCAGACCCTTGGCCATATCCTCGGCGGACAGCTCCATGGTCTCGAAGAACTTCTCCATCAGCTCCTCGTCGGCGCCGGCGGCGGCTTCCATCAGCTCGGAGCGCAGGGCCTCCACCTCGTCGGCCATGTCGGCGGGGATGGCGCACTCGCCCTTGGCGTCGTAAGCCTTGTTGTGCAGCAGGTCAACGATCACGGTGACGGCCTTGTTGGCGTCAGCCTTGGTGGCAACGATGGGTGCGATGGCGGTGCCGAACTTGCCCTTGACAGCCTCGATGCAGCTGGCGTAGTCGGCGTTGGCCTCCTCCACGCGGTTGATGAACATCATGCGGGGCTTCTTGCCCAGCATCTTCCAGGTACGCTCCATACCGACGGACAGGCCGTCCTTGGCGTTGCCCACGATGACGGAGCACTCGGCGGCGCGGATGGCGCACACGGCCTCACCGGCGAAATCGAAGTTGCCGGGGGCGTCCATCACGTTGATCTTCTTACCCTTATACATGACGGGAGCAAAGGCCAGAGAGATAGAGATCTGGCGCTTGATCTCCTCGGCGTCGTAGTCACAGGTGGTGTTGCCGTCAGCGGTCTTGCCCAGACGGTCAATACCCTTGGTCATGTACAGCATCTGCTCCACCAGAGAGGTCTTGCCGGAGCCGCCGTGGCCCAACAGGGCAATATTGCGAATGTCGTTTGCAGTCATAATGGTGTGTTCTCCCTTCAATTTGATCCAGCGCACGGGCGCTGCCGCGCGCAATACGCTCAACATGACGATTATAGCTCACTTTTGCAAGTCTGACAACCTTTATTTTTAATATTTGTAGGAAAAATCCCCTGTCTTACGGGAGATTTCGTCAACTTATACAACAAGCTTTCCCTTTTTCTGGTCAGGTCGACCAGAGTCGAAAAGCCACGGCGGAAAATCCGCCGTGGCCTTCTCGTTTTATAAACCTTAGTAGTGCTTCACCAGTCCGCTCAGCAGCAGCGTCGGCAGCAGCCACAGCGCCAGAAAGCCCAGCATGTACAGCGGCGACAGCGTGCCGTAGCTGCCCACGGAGGTCAGGTAATAGGTCAGCAGCAAACCCACCACCGCACCCAGATAGCACAGCCACGTTCCCGTCCGGGTGGCACTGCGCAGGCGGCGGGAGCCGATAGTGGCCTCGGCCAATGGCATCAGCCCCTCCCGGTAGATCACGGCGTTGGGGGCCTCGCCCCGCTGCTCCATGGCGTCGGACAGGGCCAGTCGGGCGGAGACATTGGGATAGACCGGCTTGCAGTCCAGTCCGAACTTCCGCTTCAGAAGTCCCGGCGTCACATTGCCGCTGCGCACCGCCAGCACAGGCCGCATGCCCGCCCGGTGCAGTGCCCGCAGCGCCCAGTCCACATTGCGGGAGGGCTGGTACTTGATGACGAAGATAGCGCCCAGCACGCCGTCGATCGCCAGAAACACACCGGTTTGCAGCTTCAGGTCGTGGGGCAGCGTCACCTTCTGCTTGCGCATGAAATACGCGCTGCCCATGGCGACGGTCTCGCCCCGGATCATGCCGGTCACGCCGCCCTCCTCACAGAAGCGCAGGTCGTCCACGCGGGCGGAGAACCCGCCCTCCGCCGCCAATTGCTGGCGAAACAGGGGCGACAGCTGGCTGTGCGCCGCCTGCGCCATCCCGGCGGCGTAGGAGAGCATCTTGATGCGCTCCTCGCCATAGACCTTGTAGCCGTTGAACGCCACCGTGCCGGTGGGGAACAGGTCGTTCTCCGTCACCAGCAGCTGGCGGCTGCGGCTCAGAGGCAGCGCCCCGGCATAGCCCGCCAGCGCGCTGCCGCCCCGTGTGAGACGGTGCTGTAAGCGGTGCAGCGGCAGCGCCGCCGTCAGCGGCAGCGACAGGGGCAGCGACACCGTCAGGTGGGCCGACCAGACCCGTAGGAAGCTCTCCATGCCCTGCCCGGACAGGCACACCACGGCGGAAAGCACCGTGGCGGCGCTCAGCAGCAGCGGCGTCAGATACCACTGCCAGCGACAGGCGGGATCGGGCTTGTCCGTCATGCGGTAAAAGCCCTCCAGCCGTCCCTTCTGCTTGCAGATACCCATGTCCAGCTGGGACGCCACATAGGGCGGCTCGCCGCCCACATTGGCCAGCTGGAACGCCTCGCGCCGTGTCTCGGAGCGCAGCAGCAACGCCCACTGCTCCATCCACATCAGCAGCGCCGTGGTGGCGGCAAATGGCATGTGACCGTCCTGGGTAATAGCGGCGGACACGATGCCGTCAAACGCCACCGCAAAGACCAGCAGCAGCGCACCGAAGGCGCTGGTGACATGGCCCTTTTTCAGCTCCTGAAAGGCGTATTTCCACACGTCCATCGCGAAGATGGCCGCCAGCATCATCACGCCTACCTGCAGATGGCCCCGCAGCATGGCGCTCTCCTGCCACGCGGCAGGCATATAGCCCAGCCCGTCCAGCACCGCCAGCGCGATCAGCGCGGCCACGGGAAAGCTCAATATGGTCAGCGACCGGTTCAGGTGCTTGGCCCGGCGCTTTTCCGCCCGGAACGCCTCGTCGCTGTCCGGCTCCGGCGCAAGCGGCTCCGGCTCCGGTTCCGGACGCTCCGGCTCCGTCCACAGCTGCTCGGTATCGTGCCGCCGGGGCTTTTTCCGGGCATGGAGGCGGGCCGTCAGCTCACGCAGCCGCTCCCGCAGAGTAAGCGGCTCCTCCAAGATCCCGTCGTCATTCTCCGCCAGTACCGCATCCACCGTGTCGTACATGACGTTTTTCAGCGACACCCGATCCGGCGGCAGCTCCTCCTCCGGCTCCGGTGCAGGCGGCACGTAGGGCTTCGGCGGCTGGCCGGTGCGGATCACCGGAAGCTCCGTGGTGTCGCCCTTTTCCGCCTTTTTGCGGCGCTTCCGCTTCCTCTCCCGCTTTTCCGTTTTGGGCAGGCGGGTGGTGATTTCCTCTTCCTGCTCCGGTTCAGGCTCGGGAGCAGGCTCCGGTTCCGGAACGGGTTCGGGTTCCGGTTCCGGGACAGGTGTGGGCGCAGGCTCCTCGATTGGGGCAGGCTGACGCCCACCCTTGCCGTATTCGGCCAGGATGGATTCCAGCGTAAACGCCTCGTCCTCAGGGACGGCGGGGGTATGCAGTTGTTCCTCGTCTTGCCTGCGCATGGATATCCTTTTTCTCAGCTCCGCTGGCGCACCGCCTCATACAGCAGGATAGCCGCTGCGGCGGAGGCGTTCAGGGAGGAGATCTGTCCTTTCATGGGGATGCTGACCAGAAAATCGCAGTTTTCCGCCACAAGGCGGGTCATGCCGTCGCCCTCGGAGCCGATGACGATGGCGGCAGGGCCTTTCAGGTCGGCGTTATACAGGGTGGTGTTGCCGTCGGCGGCGGTGCCGAACACCCAGACGCCCTGCTTTTTCAGGTCTTTCAGCAGCGAGGGGATGTTGGCCACCCGCGCCACCGGCATATAGCTGACCGCACCGGCGGAGGTCTTTGCCACGATGGCAGTCAGTCCCGCGCTGCGGCGCTTGGGGATGATGACGCCGTGGGCCCCGGCGCACTCGGCGGTACGGAGGATGGCGCCCAAATTGTGGGGATCGGAGATCTCGTCGCAGATCACCAGCAGCGGCGCTTCGCCCCTGTCGGCGGCGGTCTGCAAAAAGCTCTCCACCGTCACATATTCCCGGACGGCGGCCAGCGCGATAACGCCCTGATGGGCGTGGGTGCGAGACATGGCGTCCAGCTTGCGGCGGTCGACCTCCACCACCACAACACCCGCCGCGCGGGCCTTGGAAGCGATGTGGCCCAGCGTCTTGTCCGTCTCGCCCTTGGCAAGATAGATCTTGTCGATGGCCGTTCCGGCCCGCAGCGCCTCGATCACCGCGTTGCGTCCCTCGATCATGCCGTCGGCCTCCGCCTCCGCCACAGGGCGGCGCTTCGGCGCGGTCGTCTGCTCTTTCATAGAAACAATTCCTTTCCAGATATATCGATTCAGTATTAATTATACCATACCCCCACCGCAAGATAAAGTCCGATTCATAGAAATTTTACAGAAAATCCGCCAATGTGCCGCTTGTGGCGTACCGCCCTTTGTGGTATACTGTCATTTATACTTTATGATACCCGGATATCTCTTTAAGGAGGGTTCCATGGCAGATAACAACAATAACCGCGACAACCGGAACAATAACAACAAAAACAACAACCGCATGCGGGGCATCCTGACGCTGGTGCTGTGGGCCGTGGTGCTGACGGTGGCGATGAACTACATCAGCGCCTACTCCGGCAACACCGCCAACAAGACCTCCAGCCACGAGATCAAGTACAGCGAAATGGTGGACATGGTGGAGAAGGATCAGGTCAAGGAGATCCTGTTCAAGGACAGCACCATTTACATCACACCGGTGGACGGCTATACCTACACCGAGGAGGTGGAGGAGGGCAGCACCGCGCAGCCCAAGAGCTACACCCAGTCCAAGGAGACCCAGCTGACGCTGTTCACCAAGCAGCTGTCCGACAGTCAGCTGCTGCCCCTGCTGGAAGAACACAATGTGGCGTACACCGGCTACTATAAGGCGCAGCTGAGCCCGGTGCTGACCTTCATGGCCAACTACGTGCTGCCCATCATCATTATGGTGAGCCTGTTCATGCTGGTGATGCGGATCCTCAGCAAGTCCGGCGGCGGCTTCGGCGGCATCGGCAGCGTGGGCAAATCCAACGCCAAGGTGTACATGGAAAAATCCACCGGTGTCACCTTCAAGGACGTGGCCGGTCAGGACGAGGCCAAGGAATCCCTGGAGGAGATCATCGACTTCCTGCACAACCCCGGCAGATACACCGCCATCGGCGCCAAGCTCCCCAAGGGCGCGCTGCTGGTGGGCTCTCCCGGTACCGGTAAGACTCTGCTGGCCAAGGCGGTAGCCGGCGAGGCCGGCGTCCCCTTCTTCTCCATTTCCGGTTCCGGCTTTGTGGAGATGTTCGTGGGTGTGGGCGCCAGCCGTGTCCGCGACCTGTTCAAGGAGGCCGCCAAGGTCGCGCCCTGCATCATTTTCATCGACGAGATCGACGCCATCGGCAAGACCCGTGACAGCCGCTTCGGCGGCGGCAACGACGAGCGGGAGCAGACCCTGAACCAGCTGCTGGCGGAGATGGACGGCTTCGACCCCAGCAAGGGTATCATCGTGCTGGCCGCCACCAACCGTCCGGAGGTGCTGGACAAGGCGCTGCTGCGTCCCGGCCGCTTCGACCGCCGCATCACCGTTGACCGCCCCAACCTGGCGGGCCGTCTGGCGACCCTGCAGGTTCACACCCGCAACATCAAGCTGGCGGAGGACGTCAATCTGGAGAAGATCGCCCAGGCGACCGCCGGCTGCGTGGGTGCCGACCTTGCCAATCTGGTGAACGAGGCCGCTCTGCGGGCCGTCCGCAAGGGCCGCCGCGCCGTGAATCAGAACGATCTGCTGGTGTCCTTTGAGCTGGTCATCGCCGGCAGCGAGAAAAAGGGCACTGTCATCACCGAGCAGGAAAAGCGCATCATCGCCTATCACGAGGTGGGTCACGCGCTGGTGGCCGCCAAGCAGAAGAACGCCCAGCCTGTCAGCAAGATCACCATCGTGCCCCACACGCAGGGTGCGCTGGGCTACACGCTGCATTTGCCGGAGGAGGAGAAGTTCCTCATGTCCAGGGAGGACATTCTGGCGGAGATCCGTACCCTGCTGGCAGGCCGTTCCAGCGAGGAGGTGGTGTGCAACACCATGACCTCCGGTGCCGCCAACGACATTGAGCGGGCCACGGAGATGGCCCGGAATCTGGTGGCCCGGTTCGGTATGTGCGACGAGTTCGACATGGTGGCGCTGGGCACGGTGCAGAGCCAGTATCTGGACGGTGGCTACTCCATGACCTGCGCGCAGGAGACCTACGCCGCCGCTGACCGCGAAACCATCAAGATCATCCGCCAGTGCCACAAGGAAGCCAAGGAGATCCTGATGGAGAATCGGGAGCTGCTGGACAAGATCGCCGCGTACCTGCTGAAGAAGGAGACCATCACCGGTCAGGAGATGATGGCCATTATCGAGGGCCGCGACCCCGAGACCGTGGACAACTACGGCGCCACACGGGAGCCGGAGCAGCCCCTGTTCCGTCCCAGCGTGCCGGAGACCATCGAGGCGCCCGCCAAGCACATCAACATCGTCTCCCAGCCCATCCCCATGCCGGACTTCGACGCGAAGCCGGAGGAGGGAAAGGCGGAAGATCAGCCGGAGAATACCTCCGAGGGCGAATCCACGGAGGATAAGCCGGAAGACAAGCCGGAATAAGTAAATACCCTACAGGGGCGGACAGTTCGTCCGCCCCTGTCATAAAATAAAAGACGTCGGTGATGATTGATTATGAGCAGATTGCAAGACCTCTGCAAAGAGCGGGGCTTTACCCAGATCAAAATGCAGATGCTGATCGGCATCGACCAAAGCGCCTATTCCAAGATCGAACGGGGTGAGCGATATCTCAGCTTTGAGCAGTGCCGCCGCGTGGCGCTGGCCTTGAACACCAGCATGGACTATTTGGCGGGCCTGACCGACGAGAAAAAGCCCTATCCCAGAGCAGAGCAGTGAGCGATACAGGGTGCTCACTGCTTTATTTCGTCCGTGCCGCCCTGCAAAATGGTTCGATACATATATAGCGTAAGGGTGGGGTTCTACCCCGCCTCTACGGCTTACGATGGCGTTTCCGGTAAATGATGGGAGGGGCAGAGCCCCTCCCCTACAAAAGCTCTTTTCCGCCTTATCCTTCCACTGAAAAAAAGCGTCACGCGGCAGCCGCGTGACGCTTTTTGTTGGTCTCTCAGCCCCACAATGTGGTCAGCATGGGAATGACCTGCTTCTTCCGGGACATGACGCCCGGCAGGAACACCGTGTTGTCCTTGGGCTCCACGGCAAAGGCGTTGCGGATGGCGTCGTCGCTGCCGATGAACAGCAGCTGCGTGCCCTCCTGCAAAACGTCCGTCAGCATCAGGATCACCATGTCGTAGCCGTGTTCGTTCTGCATCTGCTCCATGGCCTTCAGCAGATCCTCCTTGCGCTCCATCAGGTGCTCGGAGTTGATGCACGTCACCTGACCCACGCCCAGATTCTGCTCGGCAATGTGGAACTCCTTGAAGTCGCTGCGCAGCAGCTCCTCCGCCGACTTGCCGTCCACTGCGCCGGCGGCGAACAGCTCGCGGCCCAGCTCGTCCAGCGACACACGGGCCATGCGGGCCAGACGCTCCGCCATGGCGATATCCCGCTTGGTGCAGGTGGGAGACTTAAACATGACCGTATCCGACAGGATGGCCGCCGCCATCAGCCCCGCCATATGGGGCGAGGGCATGACGCCGTGCTCCTGATACATGGAGGTGATGATGGTGTTGGTACTGCCTACCGGCTCGTTGCGGACATTGATAGGCTGCCGGGTCTGGATATCCGCCAGACGGTGGTGATCTACGATAGCCAGAATTTCCGCCTGCTCGATGCCCGGCACGGTCTGGGACAGCTCGTTGTGATCCACCAGCACCACCTGCTTGCGGCGAGGACGCAGCAAGTGGTAACGGGACAGCGTGCCCACCACCTTCTCCTCCTCGTCCAGCACGGGGTAGCAGCGGTAGCGGCTTTTCAGCACCACTTCACGCACGTCATCGATATAGTCGTCCAGATGGAAGCAGATCAAATCGCCGGTGGCGCAGGGTCGGGAGATAGGGATGGCCTGATAGATCAGGCGGTGGACGCGGCTGGCGTCAAAGGGCGTGGAAATGATGCAGGTCTTGCCCGCGTCCTTGATCCACTCCGGATCCACGTCGGTCTGGCACAGGATCAGGCAGGACACCTGCATGTCCAGCGCCCGGCGGATCATGTCCGGCTGGCTGCCGCACAGCACGATGCTGTCGGAGCTGTCGAACAGCAGATTCTCGCAGTTCTGGGGCAGGGCGATGGACACGCTGCCGGACAGGGTATCCACCAGATCGCCGCCCTCGCCCACGATGCGGCCCTCGATCACGCTGAGGAGGTTGAACATGGGCACCTCCTCCACCACCGGGTTGGCGATGGTGTTCAGGCTGAAGGTGGCGATATCACCGGCGGACAGCATGCCGTACAGCGTGCCGTCCTCGTTGGTGACGGGGATGGCGGAGATCTTCTGGTTGCGCATCAGCTGCCACGCACGATCCATGGTGACGGAGGAATCCAGACAGGGCGGCCGGTCAAAGTCCAGGTCGCGCACCTGGGTACGGACGTTCTGGATCAGCCGGGGCGGCTTGAAGCCAAAGCGTTTCAGCATGCGGTTGGTCTCGTCGCTGATGGTGCCCATATGCACCGCCACATACTCCTTCTCCCCCAGCGCGTTTTTCAGTGCCGCGTAGGACAGGGCGGCCACTATGGAGTCGGTATCAGGGTTGCGGTGTCCGGTCACATAGATCTCGTTCATACCTTTCAAGCTCCTTTGCGGAAAAGTGTTTTCTTGCCTGCTATTATAGAACAGGCCGCGGCGCTGGTCAATGGTCTTGATTTACAGAAAAAACCATGTTATCATTAAATTTAAGTAAAGAAATCACAGAAACAAGGTGTTCTATGTATCACAATCATCATCTTCATGAAACAAAGCATCTGAAGGAAGCCAATCTCTTACAGGAGGAGAAATACCGCCACCTGACCAACGACCCCGTGGGAAAGCTGGTGTGTGAAATGGCCGTGCCCACTATCATCTCCATGCTGGTGACGGCGGTGTACAATCTGGCGGATACCTTCTTCGTGGGATTGATGCGCTCCAACGCGGCCACCGGCGCGGTGGGTGTGGTCTTTTCGCTGATGGCCATTATTCAGGCCACCGGCTTTTTCTTCGGTCAGGGCAGCGGCAACTACATCTCCCGCCAGCTGGGCCGCCACCAGACGGAGGATGCCGAGGCCATGGCCATCACCGCCGTCACGCTGGCCTTTTCCGCCGGTGTGGTGCTGCTGATCCTTGGACAGATCTTTCTGGAGCCGCTGGCGCTGCTGCTGGGCTCTACAGAGACCATCCTGCCCTACGCCTGCGACTATCTGCGGATCATTCTGCTGGGCGCGCCGTATATGACCGCCTCCTTCGTGCTGAACAACCAGCTGCGCTTTCAGGGCAGCGCCATGTACAGCATGATCGGCATTGTGGCCGGTGCGGTCATCAACGTAGGGCTTGACCCGCTGCTGATCTTCACCTTCCGCATGGGCATCAAGGGTGCGGCGCTGGCCACCATTATCGGGCAGCTGTTCTCCTTCGCCCTGCTGCTGTTCGGCTGCACACGGGGCGGCAATCTGCGGCTCCACCCCCGCAAGATTCAGTTCTCCCGCCACATTTTCAAGGAAATTCTCCGGGGCGGCTTCCCCAGTCTGTGCCGCCAGAGCCTGATGGCCATTTCCACCATCTGCCTGAACAACGCCTCCGGCCTGTACGGTGACGCGGCCATCGCCGCCATGAGCGTGGTGAGCCGTGTCATGACCATGGCCAACTCCGCGCTGATTGGCTTCGGTCAGGGCTTTCAGCCGGTCTGCGGCTTCAACTACGGCGCCAAGCTCTATGACCGGGTACGGCAGGGCTTCCGCTTCTGCGTCAAGTGGGGCACGCTGTTTCTGGTGGCGGCAGGCATTGTGGGCTACATTTTCGCGCCCCAGCTGGTGGCGGTTTTCCGGAACGATCCGGAGGTGGTGGCCTTCGGCACTGTCGCCATGCGGTGCCAGTGCATCACCTTCCCGCTGGCGGCCTACGCGCTGGTCAGCAACATGATGACCCAGACCATGGGCAAGACCCTGCCCGCCACCATTCTGGCGGCGGCCCGTCAGGGATTGTTCTTCATCCCCGCCGTGCTGCTGATGCCCCTGTGGCTGGATCAGTGGGGCGTGCAGCTGGCCCAGTCGGTGGCAGACGTGCTGTCCTTTGCCCTGACGGTGGTGATGATGCGCCGGGTGTTCCAGAACCTGCAAGCCGAGGAGCACGCCGCCATGCTGCTGCAACACCACCGGGCATCCGAGCCTTATATGGCGGAAAATGTCCCGGAAAACCCGGAAACCACCTGATTTCCCCCTTTACAGACGCCGCTTTTCCGGATATAATAGTTTAGTTGCTGAAATCTACCGACAAGGAGACTGACACATATGGCAGTGATCGAATACGACGATTATAAACAGAAGCTTCTGGCGCTGGAGCCCACGCTGGGCGAGCTGGAAAAGGCGCTGGGCATCCCCAAGGCCCGCGAGGAGCTGTCCGCCCTCCAGAAAGAGACGGAGCAGGACGGCTTCTGGAATGATCTGGAGCGCAGCCAGAAGGTGAGCCAGCAGATCAAGCGTCTGGAGAACAAGATCAAGAAGCATGACCGTCTGGTCAGCGAGTGGGAGGATACCCTGACCCTGTGCGAGATGGCACAGGAGGAGGACGACGCCTCTCAGCTGCCTGACGTGATGGAGGGCTATGAAAAGCTCCAGAAGGAGATCAGCGAGCGCCGTCTGGCCGCCCTGCTCTCCGGCGAGTATGACGCCAACAACGCCATCCTCACCTTCCACGCCGGCGCCGGCGGCACCGAGGCCCAGGACTGGACGGAGATGCTCTACCGCATGTACACCCGCTGGGCCGAGCGCCACGGCTACACCTATCAGCTGATGGACTACGAAGCCGGTGAAGAAGCGGGCATCAAGTCCGCCACCATCCTCATCGAGGGTGAGAACGCCTACGGCTACCTGAAAAGTGAGAACGGCGTTCACCGGCTGGTGCGCGTCAGCCCCTTTGATGCTAACGCCCGCCGCCAGACCAGCTTCGCCGCGCTGGAGGTCATGCCCGAGCTGGCGGACGACAGCGAGATCGAGATTCGTCCCGAGGAGATCGAAATGCAGGCCTGCCGTTCCTCCGGCGCAGGCGGCCAGCACATCAACAAGACCTCCTCCGCCGTCCGCCTGACCCACCTGCCCACCGGCATCGTGGTGTTCTGCCAGACGGAGCGCAGCCAGTTCCAGAACCGCGACAACGCCATGAAGATGCTGAAGGCCAAGCTGGCGGAGCTGAAGCTCCAGCAGCACGCTGAGAAGATCAGCGACATCAAGGGCGTACAGATGAAGATCGAGTGGGGCAGCCAGATCCGCTCCTACGTGTTTATGCCCTATACGCTGGCCAAGGACACCCGCACCGGTTATGAAATGGGCAACATTCAGGCGGTAATGGACGGCGATATCGACGGCTTCATCAACGCCTATCTGACCGCCGCCGCCAACGGCGAGCTGAAGTAAGCAATCCGGTAAAGCTCTCAATTTAAAGGCTCCCCTGTGTAAGGGGAGCTGTCAGCCGCAAGGCTGACTGAGGAGTTGTCCACGTCATAGACACTTCTCCGGCGGGCGACCGTCAGGGTGGCCCCTATCGCAATCCCTCCGGCATGACAAAAAGTCATGCCACCTCCCTTTACACAAGGGAGGCTTTGGCTGATGCCAAAATCGAAAAACTTTATAAAAAGAACGCTGTGCAAAGCACAGCGTTCTTTTTATACCCGGTACACGTCCTTTTCCGTCACAATAAGGGAAAACCGCTTGTCGTGCTCCTCCATGGGCACCTGATCCGACAGCAGTTTCTCCCGGCACAGCAGCGCCGCCGGGCCGTGATACCGGTCGAAGAACCGGTCATAGTAGCCGCCGCCCTGTCCCAGCCGGTCGCCCCGCAGGTCGCAGGAAAGGCAGGGCGTCGCCACAAAATCGATATTCTCCACCGTCAGCAGCGGACAGTCCTCCACCGGCTCCAGAATGCCGTAAGCGCCCGGCCTCAGCTGCTCCAGCGACGTCACATGGCACAGCGCCATGCTGTGCGCCGCACCGCACCGGGGCAGGCACAGCGTCCTGCCGCTGTCCAGCACGTCCCGCAGCAGCGCCGTGGTGTCGATCTCCCGCTCCGTGCCCACAAAGGCGAACACCACCTTTGCCGCCTGATACTCCGGCAGTTCGGTCACGCGGCGGCAGATGGCTGCGGCGCTCTCATCCCGGTAGCTCTGGGGTAAAATTCGCTCCATGGTGCGCAGCTTTTTCCGCAGCGCCGCCTTCTGTTCCGCAACGGTCATCTCCCGTTCCTCCTTCGTGGAGCGCTCCGCCTTCTGGCGGCGGGCGATCTCCATCATCCGCTCATACATCTCGTCGCCTACACATTTGCGGGCATACTGGCACCACTGCACACAGCTGAGCGCGTCGTTATACGCCACAAAGCCGCATTTGTCGCAGACCACCTGGGTATCGGTGGAAAATATCTCAATGGTGTTGCCGCACACGGGGCAGGTTTTCTCTCGAATGGTGGGGGTGCGAGGCTTTCCCTGACAGCCGTCCATGATCATGATATCGTCCTCCTTGGTTCAGTAGAGCAGCCGCCGTCCCGGCTCACCCGCCGGAAAGAAGTCTGTCTCCTTTACAGTATGTCCCTTTTCCAGCACCAGAAACTGCGTTTTCCACTGTCCGGCCACCAGATTTTCCAGCACCCGGTTGCTGCCGGTCACATAGTCCAGATCGCAGCGGATCAGGTCGGCGCACTGCTGCATCTCCGCCACGAAATCCTCGGCGTAGCAGTCGTACACGCCGGTGTCGATCATGTCGGCGTGGTGATAGCCCTCCATGAATCCGCCGAAGATGGACGTGCCGATCTCCATGCCGTACCGGCGGCAGATCTCATCCTTGAAGGCCGCCACCGAGTGCTCGCCCCGGTCGCAGTCCCGGAAGTAGATGTGGCCCTCCTGCTTAGCATCGGAGCGCAGGGTGTCGTCGGTTTGCAGCATCATGGTGACGCAGTCATCCATTTTCGGCAGCACCACCCGGCAAGGCAGGGTCACACCCTCCCACACGCCGCCGCAGCTGCACACACAGGACAGCACCGTGGTAATGCTCTCCGGCAACTCGGCCATGGTGCGCAGCAGCGTCTCGTGCATCACCGCAGGCTCCTTGTGGTTCTCCCAGCTCAGCTCCCGCACGGGAAAGTCCGTGCCCAGCTTCCGCTGGGCCGCGTCCAGATGCCGCCGCACCGAGGCGCAGCACAGGATCAGCGTATCGTTCTTGTCCAAGGCACATGCCTCCTCACAAAACCCATAACCTCCGGCAAAGCCGGAGGTTATGGCGGTTATTCTTTACTTCGCCTTTCGCAGAAAGCCGAACCACATGACGAAGCCCACAAACAGGCCGCCCAGAATGTTGCCCAGCGTCACGGGGAGCATATTCCCGGTGAAGTAGGTGCCCCAGGTCAAGGCATCCAGATTCAGACCCGCTTCCACGGCGGAAGCCGCATAGGCCGGCACGCTCTTGGCAAACAGGCCCATGGTGCAGTAGGTCATGTCGGCGATGGAGTGGTTGAAGCCGCAGGTGACGAAGAACATCACCGGGGCCCACGCGCCCATGAAGCGGCCCATGGTGTCCTTTGCGCCCAGACTCAGCAGCACGCCGATGGTCACCAGCACGTTGCACAAAAAGCCCATGAAGAACGCGTTCTGGAACGGCATGGTCATCTTGCCCAGCGCCACCTTCATGGCATACACCGCCAGCGCGTTGCTTCCGGCGGACAGCCAGCCGAACTTGGCGCACAGCACCGCCACCAGAATAGAGCCGATGAAGTTGCCGATGTACACGAACAGCCAGTCCCTCAGCATGGCGGCCACGCGCACCTTTTTCTCCAGCACGCTGATGAAGATCAGCGTATTGCCGGTGAACAGTTCCGCGCCGATCAGGATCACCATGCCCAGGCCGAATGCGAACATCAATCCGGAGATAGCCCGGATGGTGCTGTTGTTGTCAAGGCCATAGCTGACCATGTTGGTCACGCAGGAGGGGAAAGCGATCAGCATACCGGCCAGTACGCCCAGCAGCAGCATTTTGCTGACGGGCAGGCTGCTCTTTTTTACACCGGCCTCGGCGTAGTTGGCCGCGATTTCAGCAGGAGCAAACAGATTCATTTTCCGCCCTCCTTACGCCAGCGTGCGTTCGGCGGCCTCCACCACATGGCCGATCAGCACGGAGGTGGTCACAGCGCCCACACCGCCGGGCACGGGGGTGATGGCCTCCACGATAGGCTCCACCTCGGTGAACACGGCGTCGCCCGCCATGCCGCCCTTACCCTTGGAGGTCACCTTGTCGGGATCCCAGTTCATGGACACGTCAATGACGATCTGGCCGGGACGGACATAGTCCTTGGTCAGACTCTTCAGCACGCCGGCGGCGGACACCAGAATGTCAGCCTCGCGGGCCACAGCCTGCACGTCCCTGGTCTTGGTGTGGCAGATGGTAACAGTGGCGTTCTTGCCCAGCAGCATCATGGCGGCGGGCTTGCCCACTACCAGAGAGCGGCCGATGACCACGGCCTTCTTGCCGGTGCAGTCGATGCCGTAGTAGTCCAGAATTTCCATGCAGGCCTGAGGGGTGCAGGGCGCGAAGCCCAGCTTCTTGCCCATGAACACACCGGCGTTGGACAGGTCGGTCATGGAGTCGATATCCTTGCAGGCGGCCAGATGGTTGCAGATCTCGTCCTGATCCGCCTTCAGATGCTTGGGCAGGGGACGGAACAGCAGGCAGCCGTGGATGCTGTCGTCGGCGTTGATGGCCTCGATCTGCTCAATCAGCGCCTCCTTGGTCACGTCCTCCGGCAGCAGGAACTTCACCACGTCCACGCCGATCAGCTCGGCACGGGAGGTAGCGCCCTTCTCATAGGACAGGTCGGAGGGATTCTCACCGCAGCGGACGATGGCCAGCTTCGGCGTCACGCCCTTTTCCTTCAAAGCCGCCACGCGCTGCTGCAGCTTCTCGTTCATCGCGGCGGTAACTTCCTTACCCAGTAATTGCTTTGCCATATTCTTTTCCTCCCTTATTTGAAGAAACCGGCCTTGACGGTCTCAAAAATGCCGTCGGCCTTCTTGCCGTACACGTCCAGCATGGTCAGGCACTTGGCGTTCATCTCCCCCGCCACCTCACGGTTCTGCAGGGTCTTGGTGTTGATGAACACGTTCAGGGATGCCGCCTGCAGCGCCGCCTTCACGATGGCTGCGCCGCAGCCCGCGTCGGACACCGCCAGACGGGAGCCCTTCGCGGCGAACACCTCGATGGCGTCGATGGCCTCGCAGCACAGCTCCATGATGTGCATAGGCACCTTGCATGCGGTGATGGTGGCCTCCTCCATGATGCGGGGCCGGTCGGGATCGTCCTTGGGGATGCCGTAGGCGTTGGCCAGAGGGATAAAGCCCTCGGCGTCAGCGGGCACCTGGTCCAGCAGCTCGGTCTGGAGGGCGTCGCACTTCTTCTGCAGCGCGATGATCTCCGCCTCCACATCGGCATACTTCTTCTTGCCCACGGTCAGGGAGCCGACCATGTTGCCCAGTGCCGTACCGATGGCGGCCACCAGCGCGGACGCACCGCCGCCGCCGGGAGCAGGCTCGTTGGAAGCCAGAACCGTGACGAATTCACGGCAGGATTTGGTGGTATAATCCATAGTTCTCTCCTCGTTATGATTCCGATGAAAATTTTCTCTCAAAGGGAAAAGCTCCGGCGGCTTGAAGCCGCCGGAGCTTTCGTAAAATAGCCTCGCAGAGTTCGCATCCGCAGATGCGAAACAATCCAATCATTTTTCGCCGCGACATGTGCGTGGCGAAAAATACTTCTCGGCCTGCAAGTGCCAAAGGCGCGCAGTCAGGCCGTAAGCCCTTTTGGCAGAAAAGTCGTCAGACTTTTCGCCAGCAATTAGAACAGACCGCTGACCTTGCCGGTCTCGGTGTCCACGTCGATGCGGCGATAGGCGGGGTTGGCTGCGGTGCCGGGCATCATGGAGATGGTACCGGCCATGGGGCACAGGAACTTGGCGCCGCCGTACTCCAGAATGTCGCGGATGGCCAGACGCCAACCGGTAGGCACGCCCTTCTTGCTGGGATCGTCGGACAGGGACAGATGGGTCTTAACCATCATGGTGCAGTAATCCTTGTACTTGGGATCGGTCTCGAAGCGCTTGGCCTTCTCCACCGCCAGAGGCGCCCAATCCACGCCGTCCGCGCCGTAGACCTCCTTGGCGATCAGCTCAACGCGCTGACGCAGGGGCATCTCCAGATCGTACAGGAACTTGACCTCCACGGGCTCCTCGCAGGCCTCCACAACGGTCTTGGCCAGCTCGATAGCGCCCTCGCCGCCGAAGCGCCAATGGTTGGACTCAGCGCAGCGGACGCCCTTCTCCTTGCACAGCTTCTTCAGCAGGGCGATCTCGGCGTCGGTGTCGGTGTAGAAGCGGTTGATGCAGACCACGGGGTTGATGCCGGACTTCTTGATGGTGTTCACGTGGTGGAACAGGTTGCAGGTGCCCTTCTCCAGCAGCTCCAGATTCTCCTCGGTGTACTCCTTGGGCAGCGGTGCGCCGGGGGTGACCTTCGGGCCGCCGCCGTGCATCTTCAGGGCGCGGACGGTAGCCACCAGCACGGACACGTTGGGGGTCAGGCCGCTGAGGCGGGTCTTGACGTTCCAGAACTTCTCGAAGCCGATATCGGCGGCGAAGCCGGACTCGGTGACATGGTAGTCAAACAGCTTCAGGGCCAGACGGTCGGCGATGACGGAGGACTGGCCGATGGCGATGTTGGCGAAGGGGCCGGCGTGGACCAGAACGGGCTGGTGCTCCACGGAGTAGCACATGGTGGGGTTGATGGTGTTGCGCATCCACGCGGTCATGGCGCCGGCAACCTCCAGATCCTCGCAGGTGACGGGCTCACCGCTGCGGGAGTAAGCCACCACGATCTTGCCGATACGCTCGCGCAGATCCTTCAGGTCGCGGGCCACAGCCAGAATGGCCATCAGCTCGGAGCCCACGGCGATGCCGAACTTGGATTCCATCATGAAGCCGTCCAGACGGCCGCCGATACCGATGATGATGTTGCGCAGACCCTGGGCGCAGAAGTCCATGACCCAACCCATCTCAATGCGCTTGGGGTCGATGTCCAGACGCTTCAGGCCCTTGGCGGCCAGCCACTCGTCGTTGTTGTTGCGCTCGTGCTGCATACGGGCGTTCAGGGCCACCATGGCCAGGTTGTGGGCGTTCATAATGTCGTTGATGTCGCCGGTCAGGCCCAGAGAGAACTCGGTCATGGGCATCAGCAGGGCGTTGCCGCCGCCGGCAGCAGTACCCTTGACGTTCATGGTGGGGCCGCCGGAGGGCTGACGCAGCGCGCCGCCCACGTTCAGACCCAGCTTGCCCAGACCTTCGATCAGGCCCAGAGACACGGTGGACTTACCCTCGCCAAAGGGGGTGGGGGTGATAGCGGTCACTTCGATGAACTTGCCGTCGGGTTTATCCTTCAGGCGGTTCATGACCTTGATAAAGTCGATCTTGGGGGTTTTGCCATAGGGGATGATCTCCTCAGGCAGCAGGCCCAGCTTCTCGCGGAAGTAATCCACAGGAGGCAGCGCCTTTTCCGCCTCCTCCGCGATCTGCCAATCCTTGTAGATGGTGGGATCCAGCGTCACGTGGCCGTTGGCGTCAACATACTTGCCGTCTTTGAATTCGATTGCCATGGTAGTTCCTCCTTGTTATCCTCAGGTTGTCCCTGAAATAATATATCTTTCTTCCGGCGTCCCTCAACGCCGGGGGATCACTGGGTGATTCGGGCGCTGCGGCGCACCACCTCGGTGGCCTTGTCCCGCAGCATCTGCTGGCGGACAACGGTCAAAAAGCCGTTGTCGAAATAGGGCTTGAGATCCTCGGCGCTCATGTGGTTGTCAGCGCAGATGCGCTGGATGGCGGCGTCCATCTCCTCGTCGGTGACGGTCAGGTTCTCCAGCTGGGCAATCTTTTCCACTGCCTTCTGGGTGCGGAAAGCCTCCAGCGCGTCAGGCCGCATATCCTCCCGCAGCTCCTTTTCATCGCTGCCGGTAAACTGACAGTAGGCCTCCAGCGTCAGCCCCTTCTGGGCCAGCTGGGCGGTCAGGGTCTCCATCTGGGCCTCCACCATGCGATCCAGTTCCTCGTCGGTGGGCTGCTCCTCCACGGTGGCGGCGGCCTGATGCATCAGCTGCCAGCGCAGCTCCTGCTCGGCCCGCTGGTTGTAGTAGTCCTGCAAAGCCTTGCCCATGTTCTCGCGCATCTGCTCCATGTTCTCGCACTGGCCGATCTCCTTGGCGAAGGTGTCGTCCAGCTGGTAGCTGTCATGGGTACGGATCTCGTGAACATGGCAGCGGAACTCGGCGTTCTTGCCCGCCAGCTCCGGGGCGTGATACTCGGTGGGGAACGTGACGGTGACGGTGACGTCATCGCCGATGTTGGCGCCCACCAGCTGCTCCTCGAAGCCGGGGATAAACATGCCGCTGCCCAGCGTCAGGGTCTGCATCTGAGCGGTGCCGCCGGGGAACTGGACGCCCTCGGAAAATCCGGCGTAGTCCAGCACCAGCTCGTCGCCCAGTGCGGCGGCCCGTCCGGTGACGGGGATAATGCGGGGGTTGGCCTGCAAAAGCCGCTGTAACTGGCGGTCGATATCCTCAGCCGTGGCTGTCACGTGCTCCAGCTTGCCCTGCAGGTTCAGATAGGTAAAACTCATGCTATTTATTTCCTTTTCATCTCTTGTCGGATGGCGGAGATCAGAATATCCCCCGCCACCACGCGATCCTCCGCCGAGAATCCGTCGGCGAAGTTGTCGGAATACAGGATCTGGCTGGAGGGCGGGAATTCCTCGTCCCCGGCGTAGATCATGATCTGCATCCGGTAGCCCCCCAGAAACGCGAAGCCATAGCCCGCGTCCCCGTGAGACAGCTTTTCTCCGCCCATCCGCTCACAGGCGGCGGCGAAAGCCGACACCTGCGTGCCGAAGGTGAAGGCTGCCCGTGTCAGGCAGCGGCCCGTATAGGGCGTGATGTACAGCTCGCCCCAGGGCATCTCCCGGAAGGTCTTATAGCCCAGCGACAGCGCCGCCTGCTTTCCCTCCAGCAGATACCGCAGCAGAAAGGTCTGGCAAGGCAGGTTCGTCAGCGCGAAGGCGTCCTCCCGATCCGCCGTGATGGCGTATTCCGGCCACGCGACGCGGTATTCGGCGTTCAGCAGCCGCAGGGTAAAGCAGCCGTTCTCAAAGGGAACGCCGCAGCGCGCCGCCGCTTCCTGTGGGTCAAGCTTCTCAAAAAGTGCCAGATAGTGGGAAAACGGCACTTCTTCCTTGTTGTTTTGTATCTCCATCGGTCACTCCTGTACGCTGGACGGGAACAGCTCCTTGTTGGTATGGGGCAGGAAGCAGGCCGCCACGAATTCCTCCATATACTTCGGCTCGGTGGACAGCTCCAGATACGTCATGTTGCTGGCCAGTTCGTGTACCTTCTCCTCTGCCGCATTGGACAGCACCAGCGCGTAAGCGCCCGCCAGCGAGGAGTTGCCGATGTACTGGAACAGCGCGCGATCCACATCCGGGAACATGCCGATGCGCACGGCGTTCTCCATATTGATGCCGCTGCCGATGCCGCCCGCCACGTAGATATGCTCCAGCACGGACACGTCCATGTCCAGCGAGGACAGCATAATGTGGATGGCGGAGAAGATGGCGCCCTTGGCCCGGATGAAGCACTCGATATCCACCTCGGTAATGGCGATCTCCCGGCCGGTGTCGCTCTCGTTGCTGAAGGCCAGCACGTAACGCCCCATGCCGTGCTCATCCCGGAGGATACGGCGGTTCTCCCGCACAAAGTGTCCCTTGGCGGAGATGGCGGAGGTGCGGTACAGCTCGGCGATCACGTCAATGATGCCGCTTCCGCAGATACCCACCGGCTTCTGGCCCTCCTTGCCCACGATGGACAACGTAGGCTCCAGCGTCTCCCGGTCGATGGTCACGGCCTCTACCGCGCCGTCGGTGGCCCGCATACCGCAGGAAATGTCGCCGCCCTCAAAGGCGGGACCTGCGGAGCAGGCGCAGGACATCATGAAGTCCCGGTTGCCGAACACGATCTCGCCGTTGGTGCCCAGATCGATGAACAGGGAGAACTCGTCTTTGTCCCAGATGCGGCTGGTCAGTGTACCGGCGGTGATATCACCGCCCACATAGGAGCCGATATTGGGTGCCAGCACCACCTTGGCGTCAGGGTTGGCCACAAAGCGGATATCCCCGGCCTTCAGGCCGTCCCAGTGGAAGAACGTAGGAATGTACGGCTCCATGCGGACGGGATCGGCGTCCACGCCCAGCAGCAGATGGTTCATGGTGGTGTTGGAGGCCACGCAGCACCGCAGGATACGGTCGGCGTCCACCTTGGCGCTGGCGCACAGCGCCCGCGTCAGGGGCTGGAGCGTCTCCTCCACGATGGCCTTCTGCAAGCGCTCTACGCCGCCCTTCCGGCCCTGCTCCACGATGCGGTTGATCACGTCCGCGCCGTAGCGGATCTGGCCGTTGCCGCCGCTGCCCTTGGCCAGCAGCTTGCCGGTTTTCAGGTCGGTGATCACCGCCGAAACGGTGGTGGTGCCAATGTCAATCGCCAGCCCGCACATAGGCTGGGGCTCGTTGGCATTCCGCACATCCATGGCATGGAACACGCCGTCCTTCAGCGTTCCCGCCACAGCCACATGGAAGCCGCTCTGGCGCAGCACCCAGGCCAGCTTATGTACCGTGGGATAGCTCAGGCACACCTTATCGCAGCCCAGCGCACCCTCCAGCGCCATGGTCAGCCGCTCGGTATCGGGCATGGTGTCCTCCAGCGTGGGCTCCTCCATGGTGACCTCCGTCTCCATGAAGTCGTTGCTGAAATCCACCCCCGCCGCCTTCAGATCCTCCTCCAGCCGGGTGAAGATGGCCACCTCCTCGCCGGTGGACAGATCGGCGGTCTTCATGCGGCTCTGGTAGGCGGAGGCAATATCCGGCACCATCACGGTCACGTCGGAGCTGACCTTGCTGGCACAGCTGAGACGCCAACCGGCGGCGTAATCCTCGTCGGTGATGTGGCTGGTCTGCAGGCCCTCCACGGTGCCCTCCAGCAGCTTCACGCGGCACTTGCCGCAGGAGCCGTTGCCGGAGCAGGGCGCGTCGATGGCTACGTTGGCGGCACGTGCCGTTTCCAGCAGCGTTTCGCCGGGCGCGGCGGTGGCTGTTACCGGCGCCGCGCCGTTTTCAAAGGTAAAGATGACCTGATACATATCGTTCTCCTTGGGGTCGCGTTTCTCTGTGGGGGCGGCGTGGGCCGCCCTCACAGCAGGAATGGGTTACATCAGGGGCTCCATGCCCAGCACGGGATGGTTCTTCTCCGTCAGGAAGTTCATCAGCTCGTCGCAGTCGGTGCAGATGGTCTCGTCGGCGATCATATCGCTGAAGTTTTCGATGCCATACAGCTCCTTGGCGGTCTTATTCAGCCGCTCCGCCACGTCGTCCTTCAGCTCCTTGGGCATCCACACGATACGCTCGATGCCGCCCTCGGCGTGAATGAACTTCTTGGAGGCGATGAAGTGGCGGCCATGACCCATATAGCCGGGGGTCTGAACGCCGCCGCCGGTGCAGGAAGCCAGCTCGCCGAAGGTCATGCCCACGGGGGTGGTGCCGCTGTATTCGCGGTTCACCACGATAAAGCCGTTGGACATGGGCTCGATACCGCAGATGCACTCGAAGCAGCCGCAGGAGGTCATGGGATCCTCCAGGATGGAGTACAGGGTGACGGACTCCACCGCGCCGTGGGTGGCGTTCTTCACCATCTCGTTGACGGACTCATAGGAGCCGGTGCGCTCGTCCAGGCAGCCCACCTTGTCGATAGGCTGGGAGGGGCCGTTGGGGTTCAGCTCATAGGTGGCCTTGGCGTCCAGCCAGGACACAGCGCCGCACAGGCCCAGACGCTCAGGCGTCACCACGCAGCAGTGAGCGGGCGCGAAGGACTGGCACAGGATGCAGGTATAGAACTGATCCACGGACTCGTCGGACATGGAGGCCAGACGGTCGTCACGCATGTTATAGCGGGGCATGGCCTGCTCCTCCAGCAGCTTCTTGGTCTCGGCCGCGTCGGTGATCAGGGTGATCTGGCACTTATCCACCACGGTGTCGAACTCGTCCATGATCATGTGGTACAGCACCTCACCGAAGTCCTTCATCCGCAGGCCCTTTTCAAAGGCGTCATTGGACACACGGACACGCAGCAGATTGCGCTGACCGGTATGCATCACGCCCTCCATGTAGTTGAACCAGGCGTGGATCTTACGCTCGATGACAGACTCGAAGTCCGCCTGCATCTTCTTGCCGTACACCTCGATAAAGGTGCCCATGGCGTACTCCAGATCGCCGGAGTCGATATCCGGGCCGATGAGGGTGATCTTGTGATCCTCCACCTGATCGGCGTCCTTCATGAGAACCAGCTCGCAGGTGGGATTCTTGGCGGACCAGAACTCAGCCTTCACATCGGCCTTGCGGATGATCTCGCCCTCGAACGCGGCGGAGAAGGCCACGGGGATGGGCAGATCCTTGGACTTGATCTTGATGTTCCGCAGCTCCAGAGAGCGCTTCACGGTCTCGCTGTGATCCAGCACGGACTCCAGTGCGCCGGGCACCTGATTCTCGCCCAGATCGATGTCCACCACCACAGGGAAGCCCAGCGCGATAGCGCCGGCGCCGGCGGAGACCACCACGCTGTCGATAGCGCCGAAGGTGTTGACGAAAGCGGGCACGCGCTCCTTGGTATAGGCCAGCAGGCCGGGCAGGTCGCCGGGCTGCACGTTGCCGAAAATCAGCGCCGCGCGGATGGCCACGGTGACAACGTGGATGACGGCGGTCACGTCATGACCCAGCGGGATCACGCGGAACTCAAGGCCCATCTTCACGCCGCCCTCGGCGCACTGCTCGATGACGTCGCCCACCATGAAGGTCATGATGCCCTTGGACTGATAGTCCTTGACCACCTTCACGGTGTCCTCAGGATTCTCGGCCTTGCCCAGCACCACGGCCACGCCGGGGATGTCGCCGGTGACCAGCGGCACGCCCAGAGAGCGGATGATGGGATCGGGCACGAAGCCGATGCCGGGAACCGTGGCTTCCTCATAGGCGTCCTTGGGCTCCACGAACTTCAGACCCTCGAGAATTTCAGCGCCCACAGCGGTAGCAAGACCGGCGTTCAGCGCCTGACCCAGATCCTCCTGATTGGTGATCAGGCTTTTCAGTACGCCTACGCAGGCGGACAGGTCGCCCAGTGTTTTCACCTTCACGCCGGTGGCGGCGTAAATGGTGGGAAAAAAATACGCGGTATCAGGGAATGCGATCTCCTTGTCTGCGCCGTATTTGGCGATCGCGTCGTTGACGGCACCTTCCGTCAGGCCGGCCACGGCGTTGGAACCACCATAGATCAGGTCGGTCAATACGCTCATAATGTTGTTCCTCCTCTATCAAAATTACAGAATCTGCAACACTTTCTCCCTCCGTCCCAAGGCGGAGCGAGATGCCGGGGATGCAACTTTTCCCGCCGCCGCATCGCGGCGGCGGGGAAAGAAACAGGGTTTTTACTCGTCCAGATAGCTGTCGGAATACAGCACGTGGTTCTTGAAGATATCGCAGGACTTGATGGTCTCCATCAGCCGCAGGTCGTTGGGGTTGACGATGGCGGAGGTCAGACCCTGCATCATGGCCATGGCCACCAGCGTGGAGTCCAGAATGGGACGGACAGCCTTGGGGGCGCCGTTGGAGTTGTTGCTGAGGCCGCCGGTGGACTTCAGACCCTCGTCGGCGAACATCTTGATGGCGTTCAGCACGTCCATCTGCTTATCCTGCATGCCCTTGACCACCAGGAACAGGGGGTCGAACCACAGGTCGGAAGCGTCCATGCCCAGGCTCAGGCCGCGCTCCAGCATGTGGTGGCAGTGCATCATGCGCTCCTCGTTGTCCTTGGCGATGCCGTCGGCGGAGCACAGGGCGATAACGATGGCGTCGTTGGCGGCGGCCAGATCGATGTTGGAGATACGGGAGCCGGCGTCGGCGGAGTTGACGATGGGCTTGCCGTTGGTGCGGTTATAGACGTGGATACCGGCTTCGATGGCCTTCTTGTTGGCGGTATCGAGAGCCAGAGGCACGTTGTTGAAGTTCTCCTGCAGCAGCTTGACCGCCCAGGTCATCAGTTCAGGGCCGTTGGACTCGGCAGGGCCGATGTTCACGTCCAGATAGGTAGCGCCGGCCTTGATCTGCTCGGCGGCACGCTTCAGGATGGGTTCGGGGTTCATGGTGTTCATAGCCTCGCGGATCACGGGGCTGATGCAGTGGATGCGCTCGCCGATGGTGACGAACTTGGGGGAGTTGGGGTCACGCTGCTTGTAGGTCACGCCCATGTCCACCACGTCGATCTTGGGGATGGACATAGAGATCTTCTCGAAGTCCAGCGGCGCGTCCACGTCCACGGCCTTCTTCTCCTCGGCAGGCTTCTTGGAAGCGGCCACGGCCTCGGCAGCCTTGATGTACTCGCCGTCGCGCAGGTACTTCACCAGCTCCACGGCCTCGCGGGTGCCGACCACCACGTTCCAGTCAGGCAGCTTATCCTGAATGTCGCCCTTCATCACGGCGGCCTTGCCGGGGATAATCAGGGTGCGGTTGTTGATCTTACCGGCGATATCGTACTCGTCGAAGAACTTCTTGATGGAGCCGGAGGAGAACTTACCGGCGGCCCACGCGGTCAGCACGGACATGCCGGACGCGTCGGTGATCAGCAGGTTGACGGGCACCTTGGAGCGCTCCAGCTCGCCGGACACCAGGAAGTAGGTCAGGGCGAAGTCCACGGTCAGGGCGCAGGGATCGTCGGGGGTCGCGCCGTTGATGGGATAGATGCCCGGCTCCACCTTCATGGGCTTCTGAGGATCGGTGAACACATTCTGGCGCAGACCGTACAGCGGCAGCGCCTCGGCATAGCGCATGGTCTCCATGACCACGATGGAGCCGTACTTCATGGTGAACAGGGCCGCCAGCGCGGTCTCCATGTGCACGTCGCCGTGGCACAGCTTGGCCAGATTGACCAGAGAGGGATAACCGAAGGTGCGGTCGCCGTCCTTCAGGGCGGTGCGGCGCACCAGCACGGCGTTGGCGAAGGTTTCCTTGATGGTGGCGCCGGTCACGTCGATGACCAGATTCTTGTTCTCCAGCTTCTCCAGCGCGGCCACGGTGTCGTGGATCTCGGCCAGATCGGCGCCCTTGACGCCCAGCACCACACCGGCCTCCACGGCCAAGGCGCTCATGGCCTCGTAGTTGTCCTTATTGGCGCCGTTCAGCACAGGCTTGGTGTCGCCGATGGCGGCCAGCGCCAGCTTGGCGTTGTCCACGCTGTCGGTGTCGATGATGACGGCACGCTCGGTAGCGGCAGCCTTCTTGCACAGGTCGGCCAGACGTGCGCCGTCGCCGCCGTCGTGAACCAGCAGGAACTCCACATACTCACGCTCGCCGATACGCTCGTAATCCACGGCCTTCATCTCGGCCAGCTTGGCGTCCACAGCGGCGTCGTCCATGCAGGTGCACAGAGACACGGCAAAGCGGTTGCGGTTGACGAAGGTCTTTTCATGACGCATCATGACGGTCTCGCCGCCCAGCTTCATGCCGCCCACCTCGATGGCCTTCATGGGGGGCGCGGTAGCCTCGCTCAGCAGGGCGATGGCCTCGTCGGACATATAGGGGCACTTCTCGATGGGCAGCGCGCCCTGCGCCACCTTCATGCAGAATGCCATACAAGTGGGAACGCCGCACTCCTTGCAGTTCTTCTTGGGAGACAGCTTGAAAATATCTAAACCTTTAACAGCCATTGTTCGCTTCCTCCTTTCCGCGTCAGACCAACTCGCCGATCATGGCGGCGATGGTACGGATGGCTTCGGGGTGGCGCATGATCACAGCGTCGGAACCGCTGGCCAGCACGGCGGCGGCGGTCACGATCTCCATTTCGATGCCGCGCTCCTCCTGAGAGCCCCACTCGGGCATATCGGCCTCAGGCATGATTGCTTCCTTCACGCCCCAAGTGTCGGCGGACACGGGGGTGATGATGGGCATCTGCAGCATGGCGTCGGACTGGCTCAGGGCGGCGTCCTTCACGCGATCCAGCGTGGAGGCCACATACTCGAAGCCGTAACCGGCGGCAGCGGAGCCGATGTTCATCACGATGGACTGGGCGCTGACGCCCAGCTGGGTCATGACGGTGTTCAGCTGCTTGGCCAGGTTGATATCCACGGCGGACTCCGCGCCCACCTTCTGGCCGTAGGCCAGACCTGCGCCAGCGCCAATGGCTTTGTAGTTCTCGTCGCGGGCGGACAGCACCAGAATATTCTTGCCTGCCAGCGCCTCGGCGATTTTGTTGAACAGCTCGGTATCCTTCTCGATATTCTTGCAGCCCATCACCACCAACGGCATGTCGGTAGCGTCGGCCACGGACTTGGCCAGCTCCACGCACTCGTCAACGGACTTGTTCTCGCCGTTGGGATCCGCGCCCTCCAGATGCAGGCAAATGAAGGACGCGCCCTCCATGGCGGAGGCCCGCTTGGCCATGTCGGCCACGGTAGCGCAGCCCTCATAGAACTTCTGCTCTCCGGGCATGGTGCACATGGCCATACCGGCGTCAGTCAACTCCACGCCGATCTTGGGCGCGTTGGTGATCTCGCCGTCAAACGTGTGGAATGCCAGCACGTTCTGGCCGCCGATGGTGACGGCCTTGTCGCCTACACCCAGCACCACTTCGTTGATGTGGGCGTTGTAGGTATGCTTTTTGGGTACGAAAGACATCTTGACAAATCCCCCTTGTAGATGTTGTTTAAAGTTTCAGCTCCTTGATGATCCCGGCCAGCGCCTTTTTCACGGGCGCGTCGTCGGGCACCTGGGAACTAGGTCTTCCCTCGCAGTCATAAGCGTAAACCGTTTCGTCCTGGGGCAGTACGCCAGCCAGCTCCAGGTGGTATTTTTCGATCTCCTCCGCCACGCCGGGATTCAGCTCGCCGTTGGGCGCGCGGTTGACGATCAGCTTCATGGTGCCGGGCTTCAGCTCCAGCTCACGGATCATCTCGGCCAGACGGCCCGCCGCCTGAATGCCCCGCCGGGAGCAGTCGGAGATCAGCAGCATGGTATCCACATGAGGCAGGGTGCCGCGGCTGATATGCTCCAGTCCGGCCTCGTTGTCGATGACCATATACTTGTAGTTGCCCACGTACTTGTCGATCTGCGTCTTCAGTACGCCGTTGACAAAGCAGTAGCAGCCCTTGCCCTGTGTGCGGCCCATGACCAGCATGTCATAGTCGTCCTCCTCCACCAGCGCGGAGCTGAACTTCATTTCGGCGTAATCCGCCTTTGTCATGCTGGGCGGCACGGTGCCGTTTTTCTCCGCCTGGGCCATCTCCTCGCGAATGTCGCCCAGCGTGGTCTCCACTTCCACGCCCAGCACTTCATTCAGGTTGGAGTTGGCGTCGGCGTCCACGACCAGCAGCGGGCCCTTTCCCGCCTTGCACAGATAGTCGATCAGCATGCCGCAGGTGGTCGTCTTGCCGACGCCGCCTTTGCCCGCCACTGCAATGATATGTGTTTTTCCCATAGTTTCGATCCATCCTTTGCGGGGCCTGCGGGGCATGTCGCTCTCCGCGGGCCATAGGGGTTACATGTAATGCTCCGGCCGACCGGCAGTCTCTGCGATACAGGCCATACCGGTCTTTGCTGGAAGTACCTTGAAGGAGCACGCAGCTTTTGCTGAACGCACCCTTCACACGCTCAATAGATTCCCTCCTTAGCATCCAATTTATCATGATCCCGGTCAGGGATGTAGATACAAGCTTTTACTGGCGCAAAATCTGACGATTTTGCTGCCACATGGCCCTCTTTCGGCCTTTTGTAGGGGCGGACGACTCTGTCCGCCCTGCCGGTAACAGCAGCTTTTCCCATAGGGCCGACAGGGTCGTCGGCCCCTACATTAGGGGTTCACATTGCCCTTCACAGCTCCGTGAACAAAAACTTCTGATACATGCCCGCGCTCTCCACAAACACGGTCATCTCGCCGGGGCGGCCCTCCTCGGCGGTAAGGTGTACCTCGCCGCCCTTGATCTCCCGCCGGACCCATTCCACCGGGTCGTCGGTGTCCACCTCGAAAAACAGCACGTCCCGCATCTGGTTGCGCTCACAGCTGTTGGCGATCTCCCGCACCACTTCATACCGCTTCATAGATATCTCCTAAAAAAAGGAAAACGGCCCCCTTGTGTGCCAGAAAACGTTGTTCGCCTTTCTCACCACAGGGCCGTGCGCTTTGCGCATTTGCCGGGGCGGTAACGGCGCTTTTCACCGCTCTCCTTTTCCCCTTGTTATTTTTTCTACAATTAGAAATTATACTTGAAACCATGCGTTTTTGTCAACCTTTATTTCGTGCAAATCCCACAAAACAACCATTTCGTTTTGCGCGTTTCGCAGTTCGTTTACACGCTGTTGTTAAAATAGCCGTATCGTTATGTGAATTTTTTGACAATTTGACGAAAAATAAAAATTTCCGATTTTTGCCTTGTATTTTGCCGCCGTCCCTAGTATGATACAGGCAGTGTGCACAGACCGGAACTCTTCTCCTTCTGTGAACACATCCCTTGCTGCAAGAGTAGAAGTGGCGCGTTAAGTGCCGGTCGGATGGGAGGTTGCCGCCGGACGAAGGAGCTTGCTCCGCGATGCCATCTTCGCATCCGCTGTTGCAGAGTACGGTACGCCGTGCGCGGAACAATCGCATACCCTTTCCCCAACCTCCTCCCACATTTTTGTTAGGAGGCCTTTTTTATGTCCAAAAATCCCGAAAAGTCCGGATGGAGCGTGCGCTCCATCGCCATCTGCGCGCTGCTGACGGCGCTGAGCGTCATTCTGGCCCGTCTGCTGATCCCCATGCCCAACGAGACCACCCGCTTCTCCATCGAGGCCGTGCCCATCTTCATCGCGGGCATGCTGTTCGGCCCGCTGCCCGGCGCTTTCACCGGCTTCGCCGCCGACTTCATCGGCTGCCTGTTCACCCCCTACGGCTACAATCCCATCTTCTGCGTGCCGCCCATTCTGTACGGCCTGTGCGCCGGACTGTTTCGCCCGTGGCTGACCCAGAAGATCTCTCCGCTGCGCATCGCCGCGGCGTTTCTCCCGGCCATCGTGCTGGGCTCCATTCTCTATCAGAGCGGCTCGCTGGCCCTGATCTACGGCGGCGACAGCAAGCTGGCCTTTTTCGTGACCAAGCTGGCCACCCGCAGCGTGCAGTTCGCCGTCACCGGCGTGCTGGATGTGCTGCTGGTGTGGGCGCTGTGCCGCTCCCGCGTATTCACCGCCGCCGGCGTGTGGCCTACCGCCGCCCAACCGGCGCAGAAAGGAGTGTCAGGACAATGACACTGGACGAAGCCTTACATTACATCCACGCCGTCTGCTGGAAGGGCAGCATCCCCGGTCTGGAGCGTATCAGCGCCCTGCTGGACAAGATGGGTCATCCGGAGCGGACGCTGAAATTTGTTCACGTCACCGGCACCAACGGCAAGGGCTCCACCTGCGCCATGGTGGCCTCGGTGCTGCGGCAGGCGGGCTATCGCACCGGCCTGTACACCTCGCCCTACATCGTCCGCTTCAACGAGCGGATGCAGATCAACGGCGAGCAGATCTCCGACGACGAGCTGTGCGCCATCACCGAGGAGATCAAGCCGCTGGCCGACAGCATTTTCGAGCAGCCCACCGAGTTTGAGATGGTCACGGCCATTGCCTTCGCGTGGTTTGCCCGCCGCCAGTGCGACATCGTGGTGTGCGAGGTAGGCATGGGCGGCGAGTTCGACGCCACCAACGTCATCGGCGCTCCCGAGGCTGCCGTGCTGTGCAACATCGGCCTTGACCACACGGAGGTGCTGGGCGACACACTGGAGAAGATCGCCGCCACCAAGAGCGGCATCATCAAGCCCGGCTGCGACGCGGTGCTGTACCGCTCCACCGACGGCGTGGAAGCCGTGGTGGAGCAGCGCTGCCGCGAGGTGGGCGCAGCGCTCCACAAGGTGGACTTTACCCAGCTGCACCTGCGGCAGCATTCGCTGGAGGGGCAGGTCTTCGACTTCGGCGGCAGGGAAAATCTCCATCTCCCCCTGCTGGGCAAGCATCAGCTCCACAATGCCGCCGTGGCGCTGACCACGCTGAACGTGCTGCAAAAGCGGAGCTGGAACATCACCGAGGACGATATCCGTCAGGGACTGTCCCGCGTCATGTGGCCCGGCCGGTTCCAGATCATCCGCCGCGCCCCGCTGTTCCTCATCGACGGCGGCCACAATCCCCAGTGTATTCAGGCGCTGGCCCAAAATATCGCGGATTATTTGCCGAACCGTCCCCTGACGGTGCTGACCGGTGTATTGAGCGACAAGGATTACCACTGCATGTACCGCAGTGTGGCGAATCACGCGGTGGAGTTCATCACCGTCACCCCGGACAATCCCCGCGCCCTGACGGCGCAGGAGCTGGCGAAATATCTGGCCAGCTTCGGCAAGCCCGTCACCCCCTGCGACACGGTGGCGGACGGCGTCCGCCTTGCCATCGACCACGCGGGTAAGGACGGTACCGTGCTGTGCTACGGCTCCCTGTACCTGCTGGGCGACGTGATCAACTCAGTTGAAGAAACCAAATGACCCCAAAGCGGCAGGCTCTCCTGCCGCTTTGGTTTATTTGAACGGCGGTAAGTACCGCTCTGGCGCTGTGCGTAGGGGAGGGGTTCTACCCCGCCCGTCGCCTATTTGAGCTGCTTAATTTACTGAGCGGAAGGGGTAGACCCCCTCCCCTACGAAGTATCACAAATACCCCCGTCAAAGGAGACCGCCATGTTTGCTGACTTACACATCCACATGCTGCTGTCCGGCAGCGACTGGAAGGCCGCCATCGCCGGACACCAGCCCCATCCGGACGATATTTTGATCAAAGAACGTCTTTCTGCCTATCAATCTGCCGGAATTTCGTATCTTCGGGATGGCGGCGACCGGTTCGGGGTCTGCCTGCGGGCTAAGGAATTGGCCCCGGAATACGGCATCACCTACCGTACCCCAGCGTTTCCCATCTACAAAAAAAGCCACTACGGCAGCTTCATTGGCCGGGGATGGTCGGATTTCGCGGAATACCGCGCATTATTGGCGGAAGCGCAGGCAAGCGGGGCGGATTTCATCAAGCTGATGGTCTCCGGCCTGATGGATTTCTCCGCCTACGGCGTGCTGACGGAGGAGCCGCTGACCGGTGCGGAGATGCATGATCTCATTGCCGCCGCCCACGATCTGGGCTTTGCCGTCATGGCCCACTGCAACGGAGCAAAAGCGGTGAAAAACGCCGTCACAGCAGAGGTTGACAGCATCGAGCACGGGGCGTATCTGGACGACGAAGCCTGCCATATTCTGGCAGAAAGCGATACCGTCTGGGTACCGACTCTCTCCACCATCGGCAACCTGATCGGCAGTGGGCGGTTTCCGGACGATGTAGCGGAACGTATCCTCCGGTCGGCCCAGGAGAATATCCGAAAAGTCGCTAATTTGGGCGGTCATATTGGCTTGGGATGTGACGCCGGGGCGTTTCGGGTGCCCCATGTGGAGGGCACATTCAGCGAAGAAAAGTGGCTGCGGGAAACGCTGGGCGACAAGACTGACGCCATACTGTCCGCCGCAGAAGGACAAATCCGGACGAAATTCTGATTTTTATTGGTACATTAACGGCCTTTATGGGTACATAAAAGGGCATTATCGGTACATGAAAAAAGCGGTATTCGAGCAAAGCCCGAATACCGCTTTTTTGATTTGGAACGATTTCCTTACATGAGGGGCTCCATCTCCAGAACGGGATGGCCCACTTCGGTCAGGAAGCCATACAGCTCCTCCATGTCGGTGGTGACGGTCTCGTCAGCGATCATGCTGGTGAAGTTGTCGATGCCGTACAGCTCCTTGGCGGTGGCGTTGATGCGATCCGCCATCTGATCCTTCAGCTCCTTGGGCAGCCAGACGATGCGGCCCATGCCGCCCTCGGCAGCCAGGAACTTCTTGGAGGCGATGAACTGCTTGCCGTGGCCCATGAAGCCGGGGGTCTGAACGCCGCCGCCGGTCATGGACGCCATCTCGGAGAAGCTCATGCCCAGAGGGGTCATGCCCACATGCTCACGGTTGGTGATGACCACGCCGTTGGACATGGGCTCGATACCGCAGATACACTCGAAGCAGCCGCAGGAGGTCATGGGATCCTCCAGAATGGAGTACAGCGTCACGCGCTCCAGCGCGCCGTGAGAGTACTTGCTGACAGCCTCGTTGACGTCCTCGTAGGCGCCCAGACGCTCGTCCAGGCAGCGATCCTTGGGAACGATCTGGCAGGGGCCGTTGGGGTCCAGCTCATTGGTGGCCTTGGCGTCCAGCCAGGACACGGCGCCGCACAGGCCCAGACGCTCGGGCGTGACGATGCAGACGTGGCTGGGGGAGAAGGCCTGGCACAGAATGCAGGTGTAGAACTTATCCACGGACTCGTCGGTCATGGACTTCAGGCGGGCGTCACGGGCGACGAACGCCTCGTTGGCCTTGGCGCGGATCTCCTTGCAGCCCTCGGGACGGGTGCAGATGCGAACCTGGCACTTATCCACCACGGTCTCGTACTCGCCCTTGACCTTGGCATACAGCACCTCGCCCAGATGACGGGCGCGGAAGCCGGCCTCGAAAGCGGACTTGGACACGCGGACACGGATCATGTCGCGCTGGCCGGTATGCATGACGCCCTCGATGCAGTTGAGGAAGTTGTGGAACTTACGCTCGACAACCGGCTCGAAGTCGGTCTGCCAGGACTTGCCGGCCACCTCCAGCGTGATGGTCAGGCAGATCTTGGAGCCGGGCTCGAACTCGTCGAAGTCGGGGCCGTCCAGAATGATGGCGTGATCCTCGATATTCTGGGCTTCTTCGGTGCGGCAGAACTCGCAGCAGTCCACGCGGGAGCCGTCGATCTCGATCTGGGTGTCGTTCTTGCGGATGATCTCGCCCTCGAAGGCGTTGGAGAAGGCCACGGGAATGTCGATATTGGTGACCTTGATCTTGATATCGCGGGCCTCCAGAGAGGTCTCGATCCAGTCCTGGGTATTCTCGTTGATGATCAGGGACTTGGGAACGGCCCACATGTCATCGGTATCGTTGGTGATGACGGGGAAGCCCAGCTGGATGGCACCGGCGCCGCAGGCCACGGTGATATCGGGCACGGGAGCGTAGGCGTTGACGAACGCGAAAATGCGGTGGAAGGAGTAGTCGATATGGCCGTCATAATCGCCGGGCTGGACAGCGCCGAAGATGAAGGCGGCGCGGACAACCAGAGAGATGATGTGGCCCACGGACCAGATATCCTCGCCCACGGGGACGACGCGGACGTCGAAGTTCATGGTCATGCCGCACTCGATCAGCTGGTCAATGATGCCGCCGATCAGGAACACGAAGATACCGCGGGACTGGTAGCCCTTGACGGTCTCCAGCGCTTCCTCCTTGGTGGGAGCGGGGCCAATCATGACCACGAAGCCGGGGATATCGCGGGTGACCAGAGGCACGCCCAGGGTACGCACCTCGGCATCGGTGAAGTGGCCGTGGTAGTTGGTGCCGGCATAGGGATCGGGGTTGCGGGCATACTTGCAGGCCTCGATCATCTCGGCGGCGATGGCGGTGCCAACGCCGGAGGTGAAGATGTCCTTGGTCTTATACTCGCGGGTCATCATGGCCTTCACGTCGGCCAGGGTGTCGCGCAGCTCGCCCAAGGTGGTGACCTTCTTGCCCAGATAGGCGTAAATGCAGGACAGGTAGTAGGCCGTGTCCGGCATCTTCATGGGAGCGGACTCGCCCAGCTCGGCAACGACGGCGTTGATCTCTGCCTCCGCCTTGGCAAACATCTCGTCGGAGCCTCTGAATACTCTGTCAAATAATCCCATTGATCTATTTCATCCTTTCAAAAATTCAAGTCTCGTCGATGCGCGCCTTGATGGCCCGGATCTCCTCCACGGCCCTGGGGCTGACATCGTAAGGGGAAAGGCCGCGCCGGTCGGCGTCGATAACCTCGGCGTCGTAGCTGATAAAGCCCAGCAGATTCTCCTCGGGGATGCGGGAGCGGACGAATTCACGATCCGCGTCGTCCCGGATCTTGTTGGCCACCACGTCCACCTTGGTGACGCCAAGGTCGGCGGCCAGCTGCTTCACCTTTTCATAGGTCTGCACGCTTCTTGCGCCCGGCTCGATGACCACGATGAAGCGATCCATGCACCCGGCGGTGCCGCGGCCCAGATGCTCCAGACCTGCCTCCATGTCCATGATGACCACGTCGTCCTTGCGGAACACCAGCGCGGAGAGAATGGACTTGAGCATCACATGCTCGGGGCAGACGCAGCCGCCGCCGCCGGTCTCCACCGTGCCCATCACCAGCAGCTTGACGCCGTTGATATCACGGGCGAACTTATCGGGGATATCGCTGACCTGCGGGTTCAGCTTGAAGAATTTATTGGTGTAGGTGGCGCCGGTGCGCTCCTCTACCAGCTGACGCATTTTGGAAATGGGGGTGATGGAATTGACCTCCTCCTCCGTCAGGCCCAGTGCCAATCCCAGATTGGCGTCGGGATCCACGTCGGCGGCCAGCACGGTACGGCCCTCGTCAGCGTACAGGCGGGCCAGCGTGGAGGAGAGCGTCGTTTTGCCTACGCCGCCCTTTCCGGTAATGGCTACTTTCATTGGTTCGACCTTTCCTCAGTCAAGATACAGCTCTTACTTTAGATGCCCAGCGCGGCGCGCTTGGCCTCGATACCGGCGATCATCTTGTCGCCCAGGCTCTCGATATCGGTGTCCACGATGAAGCGGGCTTCCACCCAGTCCTTCACGCCGTGCTCACCCTGCAGCAGCTCCACCACCTCGCTGGAGCCCTTGGTGTAGGGATCCACGCCCAGGTAGGTGTCGATACCGGTGGCGACCACGTAGTTGCCGATGGAGACGGCCTTCTCGCTCATCCACTCGGGTGCGCAGCCGCACAGGGGGATCTGGGAGATGTTGATGCCCCAATCCTTGGCGATATCGGAGGCCAGCAGCATCATGCGGGAGATATCCACGCAGGAGCCCATGTGCAGAACAGGGGGAATGCCCACCAGCTCGCACACGCGCTTGAGACCCTCGCCGCAGTATTCCTTGGCGTCAGGATCCATCAGGCCGGCCTTGGCGGCAGCCTGAGCGGAGCAGCCGGACAGAATGACGATGATGTCGTTCTTCAGCAGCTTCTTCATCAGCTCGATATGCGCGGTGTCGGGACGGACCTTGGGGTTATTGCAGCCCACCATGGCCACGGCGCCCCGCAGCACGCCGGCCTTCACGCAGTCGATCAGGGGCTTGGTGGTGCCGTAAGTATCCACGTGGGAGTTGCACACGCCGTCCAGCTCCTTCTTGATGGCCTCCAGAGAGTAACCAACGCGGGCCTTGGTCTTCAGCTCGGGGATGTTGACCAGCTCGGGACGACGGTTCTTGAAGTTTTCAATAGCGGTCTTGACGATGTTCCTGGCGTTCTCACCGGCGCTCTCGGCATGGAACTCGATGAAATCAGAGTCGGGAATGCGGGCGATGGGAGAGGTGGTGATGAACTTGGTGTGGAAGCACTTGCTCAGGGGGCCCAGGGCGGGGAAGATGCACTGCACGTCCACCACGATGGCTTCGCAGGCGCCGGTCAGCACCACGTTCTCCTGATTCAGGAAGTTGCCGGCCATGGGGATGCCGTGACGCATGGTGACCTCGTTGCTGGTGCAGCAGACGCCGGCCACGGTGATGCCCTTGGCGCCGTTTTCCTTGGCGTAGGCGATCATCTCGGGGTCGTTGGCGTAGAACACGATCATCTCGGACAGAGAGGGATCGTGGCCGTGAACGATGATATTGACGTTGTCCTTCTCCATGACGCCGATGTTGGCGGTGGTGTCAATGGGCTTGGGAGTGCCGAACATAACGTCGGAGAACTCGGTGCCCATCATGGAGCCGCCCCAACCGTCGGACAGACCGGCGCGCAGGGACTGGCGGATCAGCGCCTCAGGCATGGAGGAGCAGCCCATATGGGTCATATGCAGAGACTGGGACACCTCGCGGTCGATGGCGCGGGGCTCGATACCGGCCTTGTTCCACAGCTCCTGGGTGTGCTCGGGGGCGCGCTTGAGGAAGCGCTGGACGCCGAAGGGCTTGCCGTATTCCAGCAGGCCGATCTCGGCCATTTCGTGGGCCAGGTCGTAGATGTCCTTGCCCTCGGTCTCCACGCCCCATTCCTTGGCGATGCGGATCAGCTTGTCAGGATCCTTGACCTGATAGTTGCCGCCCTCGCGGGTCTGGTGCAGGGTGTGCATGATCTCGCGGCCATGGTCGGAGTGGGTGGCGGAGCCACCGGCGGTGAAGCGCAGATAGTTTCTGCCTACGATGCCGTGAACATCGCAGCCGCAGATGCCGCGGGGCGCCTTGGGGGTGATGCGGCAGGGGCCCATGGAGCAAATACGGCAGCAGGTGCCGGCTTCGCCGAAGCCGCAGTGGGGGGTCTGGTTCTTTGCGCGCTGTTGCCAGGAATCCGCGCCGACCTTGATGCCGTTTTCCAGCAGAGCGGCCGTGGCAGCTTCCATCTGTTCCACCGTGATTAAACGATCCCAATCTTTCAAAGTGTAATCCTCCTAACGGTTTTTTCGCCGGCCGCCGCAGCGCGGAGACCGGCCTGCTTATCATATCTTGAGTTGCCCTAAAGGATGACGGTTCCTCCCACCCTCATCTTTGTCACCACTTTAACAAAGTATTGGGCGCTTGTCAACAAGGGAAATCAAATTTCCGTGACATTCTTGGAAATTTTCCACGAGCTTTGTCGGCTTTCCAGAGTCGGGCGGCAGTTGTCCGCGACGTGTCGACAATTTATAATTTCTTCCAATTGTTTCCGCATATGAAAACTGCCCGGGACGGCGAAGCCGTCCCGGGCAGTTGCTTATGCGGTTTTGAAATGCTTACTCGTTGCCGGGGAAGCTGGGGATGGTGGCGAAGCCCTTGGCCAGATCCTCGTCGGTGGGGATGTAGTCGCCCATCTCGCCGTCGTTGAACTTGTTATAGGCCACCATATCGAAGTAGCCGGTGCCGGTCAGGCCGAAGACGATGGTCCTCTCCTCGCCGGTCTCGCGGCACTTGACGGCCTCGTCGATGGCGGCGCGGATGGCGTGGCTGGACTCGGGAGCGGGCAGGATACCCTCGCAGCGGGCGAAGTACTCCGCCGCCTCAAAGACGCTGGTCTGCTCCACGCTGCGAGCCTCCAGATAGCCGTCGTGATACAGCTGGGAGACGATGGCGCTCATGCCGTGGTAGCGCAGGCCGCCGGCGTGGTTGGCAGAGGGGATGAAGCCATTGCCCAGCGTGTACATCTTGGCCATGGGGCAGATCATGCCGGTGTCGCAGAAGTCATACTTGAACACGCCGCGGGTCAGGCTGGGGCAGGAAGCGGGCTCTACGGCGATGATGCGGTAGTTGGCCTCTCCCCGGAGCATCTGGCCCACGAAGGGGGAGATCAGGCCGCCCAGATTGGAGCCGCCGCCGGCACAGCCGATGATGATATCGGGCTTGATGCTGTACTTCTCCAGCGCGGTCTGGGTCTCAAGGCCGATGACGGACTGGTGCAGCAGCACCTGATTCAGCACGCTGCCCAGCACGTAGCGGTAGCCCTCGCGGGTGGTGGCGGCCTCCACGGCCTCGCTGATGGCGCAGCCCAGAGAGCCGGTGGTGCCGGGGAACTCGGCCAGGATCTTGCGGCCTACCTCGGTGGTGTTGGAGGGGGAGGGGGTGACATTGGCGCCGTAGGTACGCATGACCTCGCGGCGGAAGGGCTTCTGCTCATAGGAGCACTTCACCATGAACACGCGGCAGTCCAGTCCCAGATAGGCGCAGGCCATGCTGAGCGCCGTGCCCCACTGACCGGCGCCGGTCTCGGTGGTGACGCCCTTCAGGCCCTGCTGCTTGGCGTAGTAGGCCTGGGCGATGGCGGAGTTCAGCTTGTGGCTGCCGGAGGTGTTGTTGCCCTCGAACTTGTAATAAATCTTCGCGGGGGTCTGGAGCTTCTCCTCCAGACAGTAGGCGCGCACCAGCGGAGAGGGACGGTACATCTTATAGAAGTTGCGGATATCCTCGGGGATCTCAAAGTAGGCGGTGGTGTCGTCCATCTCCTGCTTCACCAGCTCGGCGCAGAACACGCCGCCCAGCTCCTCGGCGGTCATGGGTTTCAGGGTGCCGGGGTTCAGCAGAGGTGCGGGCTTGTTGGTCATGTCCGCGCGAACGTTGTACCAATATTTGGGCATCTCATCCTCGGTCAGATAGATCTTGTAGGGGATGTTTCTGTCTTTCAGCTCTTTCATGATGTTTCTCCTTTATATCCTATAATGTATTGATTTCTATTTACGCGAAATAGTCGATCTTCATGGCGTGCTTGACCTTGTCCAAGGTCTTGGCGGCTTCAGCCTGTGCAGCGTAGCTGCCCTTGCGCAGAATTTCCATGACGGCGGCGGGGTCCTTTGCCAGCTCCTGACGGCGGGTACGGATGGGCTCCAAGGTTTCCTGCAGGACGTTGTTGAGGAACTTCTTCACCTTTACGTCGCCCAGACCGCCCCGCTCGTAGTGGGCCTTCAGCTCGTCCAGATTGGCGTAATCCGGCAGGTAGCGGGCAAAATGCTCGTCGGTGCAGAAGGCGTCCAAATATAGGAAAACGGGATTGTCTTTCGTGTTGCCGGGGTCGGACATCTGCAGGTGGTTGGGGTCGGTATACATGCCCATGACCTTGGTGCGGACGTCGTCGGGATCGTCGGCCAGATAGATGCAGTTGCCGAGAGACTTGCTCATCTTGGCCTTGCCGTCGGTGCCGGGAAGGCGGAGACAGGCCTCGTTGTCAGGCAGCAGGGCGGTGGGCTCCACCAGCGTCTCGCCGTACAGCTCATTGAAGCGGCGGACAATCTCGCGGGCCTGCTCCAGCATGGGGAGCTGATCCTCACCCACGGGGACGGTGTCCGCCATGAAGGCGGTGATATCCGCCGTCTGGCTGACGGGATAGGTCAGGAAGCCCATGGGGATGCTGTGGTTGAAGCCCCGGAGCTGGATCTCCGCCTTGACGGTAGGATTGCGCTCCAGACGGGCCAGCGTCACCAGATTCATGTAGTAGAAGGTCAGCTCCGTCAGCTCGCTGACGTGGGACTGCACCAGAATGGTGGATTTGGCCGGGTCGATGCCGCAGGACAGGTAATCCAGCGCCACCTCAAGGATGTTGTCCCGCACCTTCTGGGGATGGTCGAAATTATCGGTGAGGGCCTGCGCGTCGGCGATCATAAAGAACAGCTTTTCAAACTTGCCGCTGTTTTGCAGCGTGACGCGGTTGCGGAGAGAGCCGACGAAATGGCCCACATGAAGCCGTCCGGTGGGACGGTCGCCTGTCAGAATGATCTTTCCCATGATCGTTTTCTCCTTTTATGTGAAAATATTTTTGATAAAATAAAAAATCCCGTCTCATGAAATCATTCATGAGACAGGATGTAATAACAATTCCTGCGGTGCCACTCATATTGGCGTAATCACGCCCGCTCTGCACGCACTATCATGCGCTCCGCCGGGGTAACGACCGCGGTTGCCGTCGGGTATTACTGGCCGTTTCCGGTGTTCTCCCCGCCCTCGTAAGTCCATTCACCGTACATTCCACTGCCACGCTCCCACCAAATACGCGGCTCTCTGAAAGGTTCCTGTAGGGGTACTCCTCTTACTCAATGGTTTGCTTGTTTGATTATGGACGTACTTTAGCACTTTCGGAGCGGGTTGTCAAGAGGGAATTTTTGATTTTTTAAGTTGCAAAGGATCGTAAAACCGTTGTAGGGGCCGGCGTCCCCGACGGAGTTTTGTCGGCAGCCACTGCAGGCGGCGGGGTGTGGGCACCCCGCCCTACGGCCAACCACCGATAGAACCTCGTAGGGCGGCCTGCCCTCAGGCCGCCGCCAATCACGCGGCACCTTTCACAGCGCCCGTAGGAACTCCGGCTTTAGTCCCACGCCGGACAGGCCCGACTGCACCTTGTCCAGCAGCGCCTGACGGTCGCGGTTCAGCGTACCCTTCAGGGTCAGGTAATTGCTGGCGTGGTTCATGCGGAACACGCTGCCCTCGGAGTCGATGTGCTGCAGGAACAGCTCCGTCTCCTTCAGCACCTCCACGGGGCTGAGGAGGGTGAACTCTCCGTCCCGCACCCACTGCTCCAGCGGCGTGCCCCGTTCCACCATCAGGGTCAGAAGGCCGATATACTCCGGTTTCATGGCGCTGAGCGCTTCCGCCGTGCCGATGGCGTGCTCCCGCCACAGCTCCACGCTGCCAAGGCCGGAGATGGCCGTCACCGACAGGGCCATACCGCAGCGCCGGGCCTTCTGTCCCGCCGCCACGATGGCGGCGGCGCTGTGGCCCTTCCGCATCCGCTCCAGCACCGCGTCGCAGCCGGATTCCAGCCCCATGTAAACCATTTGCAGGCCCCGCTCACGCAGCAGCCGCAGGTCGTCCTCCGACTTCACCTGCAAGCTGGCGGGCGAGGCGTAGCACGTCACCCGCTGGCACTCCGGAAACAGGCCGTAGATCAGGCCCAGAATCTGCACCAGATCGTCGGTTTTCCGCATCAGCGCGTCGCCGTCCGCCAGAAAGACACGCTCCACATGGCGGTACAGCTGGCGGGCCATCTCGAAATCCTCACGAATCTCGTTCATGGGCCGCATGGCGAAATGCTTGTCGTCGTACATATCGCAGAAGGCGCAGGTGTTGTGGCTGCACCCATAGGTCACCTGCACGATCAGGCTGTAGGCCTCAGAGGGCGGACGGTAGACTTTTCCTTTGTAACGCATGGTCATCACTCCTTTGCTGGTATTATGCCATAGTTTCTGCCGTTTGAAAAGCATATTCTTTTCCGGCGGCGCATAGGCTGTGGCATATCAACTAACGAGGTGGACATCGTATGGACAACAATTTCAACCGCGTGCAGCTTTGCGGCACGGTGGACAGCGCACCGGCGCTGAGCCACGTGAACCATGGGGTCTCATTCTACAAATTCACGCTGGCGGTGGAACGGCTCAGCGGTCTTGCGGACAAGCTGACGGTGATCGCCGCCCAGCCGCTGCTGGAGAGCGCCGCAATCCGGGAGGGCGACACCGTTACCGTGCGGGGACAGCTGCGCTCCTTCAACAACAAGAGCGGACAGGGCAGCCGTCTGGTGATCTCCGTGTTCGCCCACGCGCTGGAAAAGGGCGGGGACACGCCCTTCAACCTGATCCAGCTGTCCGGCATCCTGTGCAAGCCGCCGGTGCTGCGGAGGACGCCGCTGGGCCGGGAGATCAGCGACATCATTCTGGCGGTGAACCGCCGGTACGGGCGGGCAGACTATCTGCCCTGCATCGCCTGGGGCGCGGTGGCCCAGCAGGCGGCGGCCATGACCACCGGCGACCGGCTGACCATCGAGGGCCGGGTGCAGAGCCGTACATACACGAAAACCGAGGGCGGCGTCTCCACGGAGCGCACCGCTTACGAGGTGTCCATCATGCGGCCCGCCCAGCTGGAGGAGTTCCTGTTCTGACTTGACGCGGCCCTCCCGCCGCCGTATAATGGCAGAAAAAGGGGGCGGCGGATGTGGATAAATGCGAGAGCTGCGCGTTTTACAGCTATGATGAAGCGTATGACGACTACGTGTGCGAGATGGATCTGGACGAGGACGAGATGGTACGGTTCCTGTCTAACCAGAGCAGCCAGTGCCCCTATTGGCGGCCGGGGGACGAGTATCTGACGGCACGGCGACAATAAAGAAGCTGGCGCAAAATCTTGCGATTTTGCTGCCAATGGGGATTGCGGCCGACTGCGCGCGTCCTTCGGACACACTGGCGGCCGAGAAGTATTTTCCCGACGTACACGCCGCCGGAAAAATACTTTGAATTTTTCGCGTCTGCGGACGCGAACTCTGCGAGGCTTTTCATACCGGTCATTACACACCGCCTGCGGTTTCCACATAGAATGGAACGCGGGCGGTGTGCTGTTTTTTCAGCCGCTGCCGCGTAATCTGCTCTTTTCAGGAGGTTTGCCATGGCAACCATTACCAATCAGGCGGCACTGTCCTATAACGGCGTCACCACCCTTTCCAATATCGCGGTAGGCGAATTGGTGGAGGTGCTGACCGCCACCAAGACCGCCGCCGACACCACTTACACCGCAGGCGGCGTCAAGACCTTCGTCATCTCGCTGGTGAACTCCAGCGCGGCGGCGCTGACGGGTCTGACCGTTACCGACACGCTGGGCAGCTATACGTTCAGCGGCAACACCCTGTACCCCCTGACCTATGTGACCGGCTCGCTGCTGTACTACGTGAACGGTGCATTGCAGGCCACCCCCACCGTCACGGCCACCGCGCCGCTGACCGTCACCGGCGTCACCGTTCCGGCAGGCGGCAGCGCCATGCTGATCTACACCGCCAGAGTCAACGAATACGCTCCGCTGGGGGTGGAGGACAGCATCACCAACACCGCCACCATCACCGGCGGCGGGCTGACCTCGTCCGTTACCGCCACGGAGACCATCAACGCCTCCCCCGCGCCCCAGTTGGCCATCAGCAAGAGCATCAGCCCCACCATGGTGGCGGAGAACGGTACGCTGACCTATACGCTGACGCTGCAGAACCGGGGCAACACCGCCGCCGACGCGGGAGATGAGCTGGTCATCACCGACACGTTCGACCCCATTCTCAAGAACCTGACGGTGCGCTTCAATGGTACCCTGTGGACGCAAGGCGTCCACTACACCTACGACGAAACCACCGGTACGTTCGCCACGGTGGTGGGCGCGCTGACGGTGCCCGCCGCCACGTTTACCCAGGATGCCGCCACCGGCGTGTTCACGGTGGATCCCGGCACCTCCGAGCTGACCATCACCGGGTCGCTGTAAGGGAACAAAGCAACCGGGACGGCACGCCGTCCCGGTTTTCTTATTCCGATGGAAATTGATCCAATTTCAGCTGTATGACCTTCTGCGATTGCGTATCCGCGGTGTAAAACGTGGTGTCGATGTAGATATCCTCGGCATCCAGCAGCGCCGAATACAGCTGCCGGGCGTAGGGCTGCGCCAGCGGGATCGTCCGCAGCCCGTCCAGAACATCGTCGATGGCGCCGCACAGCACGGCGTACATTTTTTGATAGTCAGCCATGTTACCCCTCCAGCGTTCAGCATTCAATATCGTCTACCCATAGCCCGATAGTAGCACGCATAGCCTATATTGACAAGTCTTTTCGGCTATCCTAATAGAAAAAACAGCCGGGAGGACACCTATGGACACCATCAGCGCGGTGAAAAACCGCATTTTACAGCTCTGCGGAGAGCGGAACATCAGCGTGAACAGGCTTGCGTCCATCAGCGCCCTGCCGCCCTCCAGCGTAAAGAACATCCTGTACGGGAAAAGTCAGAACCCCAAGCTGCTGACCATCAAGATGCTGTGCGACGGGCTGGGCATTACGCTGGGCGAGTTTTTCTCCACGCCGGAGTTCGATGCGCTGGAGCAGGAGATCCGGTAAAGGGCGTTTCCCGCCGATTTGTGGGATATGGAAAACTGTACATTTTGAAATGGCATTTTTCTACATCCGACCGTTAATTTAACCCTTGAAAAATCAAGGATTTGCTGTATACTTGTATTAATGAAAATGTACCCTTGCAATTTGCAAAAGTACACATTTCCAAATTTTTCCCCTGTTTTGTGTAAGGGGGTTTTGCAAATTATGCAGGAAGCCTGCCACGTGCAGGAGGTTCGGAAAACACAACATTTCCATGCGCCACAGCCAAAGCAAAAAAGAGGAACGGCATGCCGTTCCTCTTTTTCCTTTACATCAGGCCGGGGATATTCAACCCGCCGGTGAAGCTGTTCATGGAGTTATTCATGGCCTCGTCCGCCTGACGCAGCGCCTCGTTGACGGCGGAGATCACCAGATCCTGCAGCATCTCCACATCCTGGGGATCCACCGCGTCCGGCTGGATGGTGAGCGCCTTCAGCTCCTTCTTGCCGCTGACCACCGCCTGCACCGCGCCGCCGCCTGCGCTGGCAGTGAAGTCGGTATTCTCCACGTCCTCCTGCGCCTTTGCCATCTGCTGCTGCATCTGCATGATCTTCTGCTGCATCTGCTGCTGGCGCATCATCTGGCCCTGACTGCCGCCAAAGCCGCCTCTTGCACTGTAACCCTTTGCCATATTGTTTGTCTCCTTATGTGATCTTAAAATGTTCCAGTTGTTGTCCTTTTTCCGTCAGCTCGTCCAGCGCGTCGCCGCCGGGCGTGGGTGCTGCCGCGGGAGGCTCCTCCCATGGCGGGGTCTCCTGCGGGGGAGCGGGCGGCGCTTCCTGTTCAGGCACCGGGGCCGGTTCGGGCGCTGCCGCGGGCGGCGGTTCAGGCTCCGGTTGGGGTTCCGGCTTTGGTTCCGGAGCCGGAGTCGGGATGGGCGCGGGACGCGCCGCAGGTCTGGCCGTCGCCTTCGGGGCTTTTCCCACCGCCAGCTGCACCCGGATGGGCGTTCCCAGCTCGCGGGAGGTCACCTCCCGCAGCACCGACAGCACCGTTTCATTATCCAGCGAGGCTTTGACAAACTCGTCCTTGCACAGCACCGTCAGGCAGCCGTCCGCCACCACGCCGCTGGCCATGTCGAGAAACACCCGATTCCTTACACTCAGGCGGCCCTTGTAGTGGTCGATGAGCCGCGTCCACACGGCGGTATCGCCGGTGGAGGTCTCCGCCGTCTGCGGGGTAGTCTTTTGCGCCGGACGCGGCGCAGGTGCGGGAGCGGACTGCACGTCGTCGGGAATGTCAAACACCCGCTCGCCGTATTCCTCCGGGGGAGGCGGCGCTTCGTCGTACCGGGTCTCGATGGGAAGCTCCCGCGCAGCCGGAACAGGCCGTTCCGCCGCAGGTCGGACTGACGCCCGTTTCGGTGCGGCGGACTGCGGGGCGGCGGGGACGCCGCCCTTTTCCAGCGCCGTTACCCGCTGACACAGAGCCGTCAGGTCGCCGCTCAAGGTCTCGTCACACAGCTTCAGCAGGCACAGCTCCGCGTCGGTACGGGGCCGGATACTGTCCGGCAGCGCCGCACAGCACTGCTGCAAGGTCTCCGTCAGGTATAAAAACCGCGTCATGGGCAGGTCGCCCGCCAGACCGGCGAGGGTCTTTCGGTCATAAAGCCCCGTCAGCAAGGCGCTGCCGCCGTCGGGTGCGGCACGCAGAATGGTCATATCCCGGCACAGGTCGCTGAGCTCGCTCAGCAGCGCCGCCACGTCCTTGCCGCCCCGGTACAGCTGGTCAAACAGCGCCAGCGCGTCGCCGGTGCGGCGCTCCAGCACGCAGCGCATCAGCTGCACCGTCTGGGTGGCTCCGGCGAGACCCAGTACCTCCAGCACGGCGGCGTTGTCGATGGCGCCCTCCACCGCCCGGCACTGATCCAGCAGGGAAAGCGCGTCACGCATGGCGCCGTTGGCCATCCGGGCCAGCAGCTCCGCCCCGTCGGGGCTGAGGTCGATCTGCTCGGCCTGAGCGATGTGCAGCAGCTGCTGCTGGATATCCCGGGGCAGCAGCCGCTTGAAGGAGAACCGCTGGCACCGGGACAGGATGGTGGCCGGAACCTTATGCAGCTCCGTGGTGGCCAAAATGAACAGCAGGTGCTCCGGCGGCTCCTCCAGAATCTTCAGCAGGGCGTTGAAGGCGGCGATGGACAGCATGTGTACCTCGTCGATGATGTACACCCGCTTTTTCAGCACGGAGGGGGTATAGACCGCTTCCTCACGCAGTGCGCGCACCTGATCCACGCCGTTGTTGGAGGCGGCGTCCAGCTCCGTCACATCCAGCAGCGTGCCGCTGTCGATACCCCGGCAGGCGTTGCACTGGCAGCAAGGCGCGCCGTCCACGGGATGCTCGCAGTTCACCGCCTTGGCCAGAATTCTGGCGCAGGTGGTCTTGCCGGTGCCCCGGGTGCCGGTGAACAGGTAGGCGTGGCCCACGCGGCCCTCGGCCACCTGCCGCTGCAGAGTGTCGGTGATGTGGGCCTGTCCCACCACCTCTGAGAATGTTTTGGGCCGCCACTTGCGGTATAGCGCCTGATACATTCCGCCGTCTCCTTTCTTTCAAAAAGTAAAAAAATCCTCCGTATGCAGCCACGGAACCGGCTTCCTCGCGGCACATGTCTATCCCTCTTAATGCTGCTCGGTTCCCCGCCTGACATGATTCGTGGGTATCCATTGCGCGAGACCGGATCCGCAGCTGCCTGCGGAGGACTCATTCCAGAGTATTATACACCAAAGTTTACCGTTTGGCAACAATGAGTTTTTGCCAAAGGCTTGCATTTTTTACAAAATAGGATATGATATAGGAGAAAAAACAAAATGCTGCAACCACAGCAGAAGAAAAGAAGGTTTTACTATGACAAAGATCGACATTATCTCCGGATTCCTTGGCGCGGGCAAGACCACGCTCATCAAGAAGCTGCTGGCCGAGGCCTATCAGGGCGAAAAGCTGGTGCTGATCGAAAACGAGTTCGGCGAGATCTCCATTGACGGCGGCTTCCTGAAGGACAGCGGCGTGCAGGTCAGCGAGATGTCCTCCGGCTGCATCTGCTGCTCTCTGGTGGGCGACTTCAACAAGGCGCTGAAGGAGGTTCACCAGCAGTTCCAGCCCGACCGCATCCTCATCGAGCCCTCCGGCGTGGGCAAGCTCTCCGACGTGATCGTGGCGGTGGAGAACACCGTGAAGGACGTGCCGGACATGAAGCTGAACAGCTTCGTCACCGTGGCCGACGCCAGCAAGGTGAAGGTCTACATGAAGAACTTCGGCGAGTTCTACAACAACCAGATCGAGTCCGCTGGCACCATTATCCTCTCCCGTACCCAGAAGCTGAGTCAGGAGAAGCTGGAGGCCGCTGCCGCCATGCTGCGGGAGAAGAACGCCGACGCCGCCATCATCACCACTCCCTGGGATCAGATCGACGGCAAGACCATTCTGGCCGCTGTGGAGAAGGTCTCTCTGGCTGACGAGATGCTGGAGAAGATGCGTGCCGAGCATGAGGCCGACGAGCATGAACATCATCACCATCATGACCATGATCACGAGCATTGCCACCATGACCACGATGACGATGACCACGACCACTGCCATCACCATCACGACGGGGACCACGAGCATCATCATGACCACGATCATGACGAGCATGAGCACCACCATCATCACGACGGCGAGGAGTGCGACGATCCCCACTGCGGCTGCCATCACCATCATCACCACGCCGACGAGGTGTTCACCTCCTGGGGCGAGGAGACGGTGAAGCCCTTCACCGAGGAGCAGCTGCATCACATTCTGACGACGCTGGACGGCGGTGAATACGGCCAGATCGTCCGGGCCAAGGGCATCGTGCCCAACGGCGAGGGCAAGTGGCTGCACTTTGACTACGTGCCGGAGGAGCACGAGGTGCGCTTCGGCCCCGCCGACTACACCGGCCGCCTGTGCGTCATCGGCGCAAACCTGGACGAGCACAAGCTCCATGAGCTGTTCGGCCTGTAAGGAGATGACAATCCTATGGATATTCCTGTTTATCTCATTGCCGGATTTCTGGACGCCGGAAAGACGGATTTCATCAACGGCATCCTGAAGGACGGCTTCGCCGCCGAGGATCGCACGCTGCTGATCTGCTGCGAGGAGGGCGAGGACGAATACGATCCCAAGGTGCTGCAGAATGTGTTCACCTACACCGTTGACGATCCGGAGCAGCTGACCCCGGCTCTGTTCAAGAAGCTGGAAAAGCAGTACCGCCCCAAGCAGGTCATCATGGAGTATAACGGCATGTGGCAGATGGAGCCCCTGTACCGGGAGGGCTTCCCCGCCAACTGGATCCTGTATCAGATCATGGTGCTGGTGGACGCCACCACCTTTGAGCCCTATGTCCGCAACATGGGCCAACTGATGATGGAGAAGATCGCCAACGCCGACCTGCTGATCTTCAACCGCTGCAACGAGGAACTGCGCGCCCAGCTCCGCAGCCGCAACCTGAAAATGGTGAACCGCCGTGCCGATATCTATCTGGAGAACGCCGACGGCACCAGCGAGGAGTATATGACCCCCGACATGTCCCCGTTCGACCTCTCCAGCGGCCATCTGGACGTGCCGGACGACGAGTACGGCGTGTGGTACGTGGATCTGATGGACAACACCGACCGGTACGACGGCATTACCGTTACCTTCAAGGCGCTGATGTGCCACTCCAAGAAGTTCAAGGGCGTTCACTGCCCCGGCCGCTTCGCCATGGTGTGCTGCGAAAACGACATGCAGTTTCTGGCGCTGGTGTGCCGCGGTGAGGGACTGGACAAGTTCAAGAACCGGGACTGGGTGGAGCTGACCGCCACCGTCCGCAAGGAGAACTGCGACGCCTATCAGGGCGAAGGCCCGGTGCTGTACGTCTCCGACATTCACGCCACAAAAAAACCGGAAAACGAAGTGGTTTCGTTTTGAAAACAGGAACTCCACCCCTATGGGTGGAGTTCCTGTTTTCAGTGAAGAGTTGTAGTATGCCGCCGCTGGCGGCATGATTGGAATAGTGGCGGGGTGAGAACACCCCGCCGCTTGCTTTTGGCAGCAAAATCGTCAGATTTTGCGCCAGTTTATTTCATGGTCAGACTGTTCTGCAGCACCATGACGCTGTACAGGAACAGCACGTCCTCGCTGCCGTCAAATGTCAGGTAGCGGCCCAGCAGCTGGCTGGGCAGATACCGGATATCCACCGCGTAAATGGTACGGTAGCTCTCCGCCAGCAGCGGGATCAGGCTGCTGCCGAAGGAGTCCCGGAACACCACCAGCGTTTTATCCGTGGCGGACAGGGGACTGTCGATGTGCAGCAGGGACTTGCTGCCCTGCAGATAGAGGTCGTAGGGGGTCTTTGTGTCCACGGCGGACAGGTCGTACAGGCTCTCCTGCGCTTCCGTTTCGTAGTCATAGACGGTACAGGCGTCCAGCGTCTCGCCGGTGAGATACCGCAGCGTGTCCGCCGTCAGGGGCTCCTCTGTTTTCCCGGTGTAGCTGCCGAAAAAGGGCGTGTCCACGGCATTTTCCTGAAAATCCCCCGTCAGCGGTACGTCCATGGCCTGCGCCAGCGTCTGCGCTGTGGGCACAAGGCATTCCTGCCGCCAGTGGGGGTCGGTGCGGTAGTAGTCCTCCAGCGTCAGCCCCGGCGCAATATCCACATACCGCACAAAGTCCAGCTGCGCCAGCAGCGCGTCCGCCGTTTCCTGTGCAGAGGCGGGGGTATAGCCCTCAATGGCCGGGACGAAGCTGCCCTTGTCGGGGATGACGGACAGGTAAATATGGCCGTCATTGCCGGTCAGATAGCTGTCGTAGAGCTGCTGGAGCTTCCGGGCAGCATAGTCCAGCGACCGCTGGTCATACGCCGCCTCGGTGGAGACAGCATAGCCGCCGCTGACATACACGTCAGGAAGCGCCGCCGGTGGCGGCGCTTCCTGTTCGGGCACCCATTTTACCGCGCCCAGCAGCAGGGCACAGCTCAGCAGCACAAAGGCTGCCCGTTGCACGGCGTTTCTCACGCCTGCATCGCCTCGTCGTAGGCCAGCTCCATGCCGAAGATGCCGTTGAGACGGCTGGCAAAGGCGTCCACCAGATCCTCCGCGCCGACCACTGTCACCACGTACTCACCGCGGACGGCCACCACTACCTTTTCGGGGAAGCCGCACATCCAGTGATGCTGCTGGATGCTGTCCCGCAAGGAAGAGGCCAGCTCCTTGGCGTCGCCGGTGGCGTGATAGGCAGCGGCGGTAAAGGTGTTGGGGTTAAGGGCGTGGGACAGCGTAGCCGCCTGATCCACCTGCGCCGTCTCCGGCAGAGCCAGATTGGCCTCCGCCGTGGCGCGGTCGGACAGGTCGTAGTCGGCAGGCGCGTCCTCGACCATATTCTCGCCGGTCTCGCCGCCTACCACGGAAAACTTCTCGTCGTCGCCGTAATCGTTCCATGCCGTCTCCAGAATCCCCAGGGCACTGGTGATCTCGGCGGGCTGGTCGCCGGACTGGTCGTCCTTGGCGTCGTTGCTGCTGCCGCAGGCCACAAGGGATAGGGCCATCACAGCGGCCAGCATCAGGGCAAAAAACTTTTTCATTGAAATATCCTCCTTGGTTTCCACAGTTGCTGTGGGTCTGCTTTGTTAGACGCACTTCCGCATGATTTTGTTCCCGGAAATTTGTGGAAAATATATGAATTATTATAGCCAGGTTTGGTCAAATCCATAAGGCAGCAGCTCTTTCAGGGCAAACTTCTTGGCGTCGCCCGCCTTGTTGATGCAGAGCACCTCCATGTTGGGGGCAAACTCCATCATCACCTGACGGCAGGTACCGCAAGGGACGCAGTAGTCGTCGCTGCGGCCGGCGATGGCGATGCGGACGAAGTCCCGGTGCCCCTCGCTGACCGCCTTGAAGATGGCGGTGCGCTCGGCACAGATGGTGGCGCCGTAGGCGGCGTTTTCGATGTTGCAGCCGGTAAACACCGTGCCGTCGGCGCACTCCAGCGCCGCGCCTACAGGGAAGTGGGAATAGGGGATATAGGCCCTATCCAGCATGTCGATGGCCTTTTGACAAAGCTCTTTTTCCGTCATGATCGTCTCTCCTTTTAACTTAATTTTGCCTGACCGGTATACAGCTGATAGTACCGGCCCTTTTCCTCCAGCAGCTGGGCGTGGTCGCCCCGCTCGATAATCTGCCCGTTCTCCAGCACCAGAATGGCCTGCGCGTTGCGGACGGTGGACAGACGGTGGGCAATGACGAACACCGTGCGGCCCTCCATCAGCGAGTCCATGCCCTTTTCGATCAGCGTCTCGGTACGGGTATCGATGGAGCTGGTGGCCTCGTCCAGGATCAGCACAGGGGGATCGGACACAGCGGCGCGGGCAATGGCCAGCAGCTGCCGCTCACCCTGACTGAGTCCCGCGCCGTCACCGGTGATGACGGTGTCGTAGCCTTGGGGCAGATGGCGGATGAAGCTGTCGGCGTTGGCCAGCCTGGCGGCGGCGCGGATCTCCTCGTCGGTGGCGTCCAGCTTGCCGTAGCGGATGTTGTCGGCAATGGTGCCGGTGAACAGGTGGGTATCCTGCAGCACCATGCCCAGCGACCGCCGCAGGGAGTCCTTGGCGATGTCCTTCACGTCGATGCCGTCGTAGGTGATGGTGCCCTCCTGAATGTCATAAAAGCGGTTGATAAGGTTGGTAATCGTGGTCTTACCCGCGCCGGTGGAGCCTACAAAGGCGATCTTCTGGCCGGGCTTGGCAAACAGGGACACATCGTGCAGCACCGTTTTTTCCCCGTCGTAGGAGAAGGTCACGTGGTCGAACCGCACGTCGCCCCGCAGCTCCACCAGTGTGCCGTCGGGCTTCTTCCATGCCCAGCGGCCGGTGCGCTGAGCGGTCTCGGTCAGCGTGTCGCCGTCCTTTTCCACACGGACAATGACGGTTTTGCCCTCGTCGGTCTCCGGCTGGGCGTCCATCACGGCGAAGATGCGCTCCGCGCCTGCCGCTGCCGCCAGCAGCGTGTTCACCTGCTGGCTGATCTGGCCGATGGGCTGGCTCACCTGCTTCACATACAGCAGGTACGCGCCCAGCGAGCCCACGTCGAACATGCCGCCGATGGCCAGCAGTCCGCCTACGCAGCAGGTGACGGCGTAGTTGATCTTACTGAGGTTGCCCATGGCGGGCATCATCATACCGGCGTAGGCCTGCGCCGCCGTGGCGGCCTGACGGTACGTGTCGTTGAGGGTGGTGAACTGGTCAATGGCCTGCTTCTCGTGGTTAAAGACCTTGATGACCTTCTGACCCTCGATCATCTCCTCGATATAGCCGTTCACCGCACCCAGCGCCGCCTGCTGCCGCTGGAAATTCACGCGGCTGCGGCCGCCGATGACCTTTACCACGCCGCCCATCAGTGCCAGAAAGCCGAAGGTGATCAGCGTCAGCCACGGGTTCAGGACGATCATCATCAGCACCGTGCCCACAAAGGTCAGCACATTGGAGATGATGCTGGCGAAGCTGCTGTTCAGCATCTCCGACACGGTGTCGATATCGTTGGTGAAGCGGCTCATCAGGTCGCCGGACTGGTGCTGGTCATAGTAGCGGATGGGCAGCTCCTGCAGGCGGTCGAACAGATCCTGCCGGATGGAGGCCACTGTCCGCTGGGCCACATGCACCATAATGCGGGCGTAAGCGTAGGAACACCCGGCGCTGAGGGCGAACAGTCCGCCCAGCACCACCAGCATTTTCAGCAGGCCGGGGAAGTCGCCGGGGAGGATATAGTTGTTCAAAAGGGGCTTCAGCAGATAGCTGGAGGCCACGCTGGCGGCGGAGCTGACGATCAGGCACACGGCCACCAGCACCAGCGACGCCTTGTATTTCCCCACGTAGCCCATCAGCTTTTGGAAGGTGCCCTTCATATCCTTGGGCCGCTGGTAGCCGTGGGCATTGGGGCCGTGTCCGCCCCGGGGCGCTCTCGTTTTGTTGTCAGCCATCGATGCTCACCCCTTCCTGCTGGGATTCATAGACCTCGCGGTAAATATCGCAGCGCTCCATCAGCTGCGCGTGGGTGCCCTGTCCCACGATGTGGCCGTCGTCCAGCACAAGGATCATATCCGCGTCCATCACGGAGGTGACGCGCTGGGCGATGATAAGCTTGGTGGCGCCGGGCAGAGCCTCCTTCAGCGCGGCGCGGATCTTCGCGTCGGTGGCGGTATCCACGGCGGAGGTGCTGTCGTCCAGGATCAGCACCTTGGGCCGCCGCAGAATGGCCCGTGCGATGCACAGCCGCTGCTTCTGGCCACCGGATACGTTGGCGCCGCCCTGTTCGATATGGGTGTCGTACCCGTCGGGCATTTTTTCGATAAACTCATCGGCGCAGGCCATGCGGCAGGCCTCGGCGATCTCCTGATCGGTGGCGTCGGCGCGGCCCCACCGCAGGTTCTCCCGGATGGTGCCGGAAAACAGGGTGTTCTTCTGCAGCACCATGGCGCAGCCGTCACGCAGCGCCTCCATGGTGTAATCCTTCACGTTGTGACCGCCCACGTACACCGCGCCCTGATTAACTTCGTAAAGGCGGGGGATCATGCTGACCAGCGTAGACTTGGCGCTGCCGGTGCCGCCCAGAATGCCCACCGTCATGCCGCTTTCGATATGCAGGTCGATATCGTTCAGGTTCCAGCTCTCCGCCGTGGGATGATACTTGAAATACACATGGTCAAAGCGGATATCGCCGTTTTCCACCGTCAGGTCGGCGTCCGCCTGACCGTCGGTGATCTCCGGCTGCTCCTGCAAAACCTCCTTGATACGCTTGGCGCAGGCGATGGCACGGGTCAGGAACATCAGCACCATGGACACCATCATCAGGGACATCAGGATCTCGCTGGAATAGGTGAAGAAAGCCATCAGGTCGCCGGACAGCAGCGTGCCCTCCGCCACATCGTGGCCGCCCAGCCACATGACCGCCACGATGGTGCCGCCCATCAGCAGGATCATCACCGGCATGAACATCACCACAAAGCCGAAGGCCCGCTCGGCGGTGTCCCGCAGTTTGTCGCTGCGCTGGCGGAACTTCTCCTTCTCCTCGTCCTCCCGGACGAAGGATTTCACCACCCGCACGGCGTTCAGGTTCTCCTGCACCACAAGGTTCACATCGTCGGTGGCGCTTTGCAGCGCGGTGAAAAAGGGCCCTACGTAACGGATAACGATCACCACCGCGATGATCAGCAGCGGCACCACCACCAGAAACACCTGACTCAGATCAAGGCTGATCTCCGTGGCCTTGATGATGGCGGTGATCAGCATGACCGGAGCGCGGACGCACATGCGCATGCCCATGAACAGCGTCATCTGCACCGAGGCCACGTCGTTGGTCAGGCGGGTGATCAGGGACGCGGTGGAAAAATGCTCGATATTGGCAAAGGAAAACCGCTGCACCTGCTCATACTCCGCCTGACGCACCTGCGCACCGAAGCCCATGGAGGCCTTGGCGGCGAACACCGCCGCGCCTACGCCGCCTGCCAGCGCCAGCAGCGCCAGCACCAGCATTTTCAGGCCCATCAGCATAATGTAGCGCCGGTCGCCGCTGGCGATGCCCACGTCCACGATATCGCTCATGGCCTGGGGCAGCTCCAGCTCCAGCACCGCCTCCGCGATGGAGCAGGCCACGCCCAACAGGATCCATTGGCGATAGCCCTTGGTATAGGGATAAAAGGTTCTCATTCTGTGTCCTCCTGTGTTTCGCTGAGATTATCCGCCAGACGCAGCAGCAGCCGGCGCAGCGTGTCCCGCTCCTCCGGGGAAAAGCCCTGCGCCGCCTGTTGGTTCACCTGCTCGGCGATGGCGAGAAACTGCCGGTAAAACTGCCGCCCGCTGTCGGTCAGCGCCAGAATGCGGCAGCGGCCGTCGCTGTCGCTGGTCTGGCGGCGCACCAGCCCCTTCTCCTCCAACCGGCCCACGATGCCGCTGGCGGTGGAGGGCTTTACCATCAGGTGCTGCTCCAGCATCCGCTGGTTCACCTGTCCCTCCGCCTCCTGCAAATAGGTCAGCGTCCGGCACTGCATGGGAGATACGTCATACTGCCGCAGCTTTTTCGTCATCAGCCGGTGCATCTGGTGGTCGCAGTAGCCCATCAGCACGCCCAGATGCTTTACCTCATGGATATCGCGGCATGCCATAGCATTCCCTCCTTTTGTGGATCATATTTTTAATATTTAGTATGCTAAAAATTAGTATGCTAAATACTACCACAACCATTTTTAATCGTCAAGAGGCAGCAAGCCGTACCCCTGTGAACAATTTGTGAATTCTTTGTCATAGTCGTTGACAGCGGCCCCCACTGGATGTATAGTGGTATCAGCCAAAGAAAATGTTTTACATTGTTATTCTCTCTCCTTTCATGAAAAAAGACGAGGCTGATGTCCGCAGCCTCGTCTTTTTGTTTTTTATTTTCTGTCAAAATACGCCAGCAGCAGATCCACCACCGTGCCGTAGTTCTGCACGCCGTCGGTGAGGCCGTTGGACTTGAGGAAGCCGTCGTACACCTTGGTGGCGGCGGTGTTCACCAGCCCGTCGAACTGCGCCCAATAGGCGCTGTTCTGCCGCAGGTCGGCCCGCACCGTGTCCGGCAGACTGTCCCGGAGGGTCTGCCACGTCTCAGGCGCCGCCCGGTACAGGGCGTTGGCCAGATGAACATAGCCCATGAGATAGCCGGAGTACTGGTAGGCGGGGCTTTCCGCCGTGATGGCCGCCAGAATGCCCACGAAGTTGCACTCCTGCTCGGTGGCGATGCCCTGCTGGTGCGCCAGCTCGTGGCAGATGTTGGCGGGCAGATAGCAGGCAGGGCTTTCGTCATTGAGGTTGGCCTCGCCCGTAAAGGGGAAGTAAAAGCCGCTGAAGTCCAGATAGCTCATGCCCCGCGAGGACACGAAGGCTTTCGGGGCGGCATTGGGCTTTTTCAGGCAGTCGAACTCCTCCACCACGCCGTCATAGGCGGTCATGGCGTCGGCAAAAATGGCGCTGCGGGGCACGGCGAAGCAGCCTTTTTCGTCCCGCTGTATCTGATTGCTGAGAGCGGATACCTTTTCGGCAAAGCGCTCCGTCAGCGCCGCCAGCTCCTCTACCGTGCCACCGCGAGCCGTCAGGCCGTTCCTGTCTTGAAAGCTGTCGGTTCCGTAGAACACGCCCCACAGCAGGCAGAAGCCCGCGTAAACGCTCAGCGCCGTACACAGCGCCGTCAGGCCCACGCGGCACAGCCGCCGCCCCTTATGGGGCCGGGTCAGCAGGCACCGCAGCTGCCACGCCAGATAGAAGATAACGATATAGATACCCGATAAAATCAGCACCTCCGCCACGGAGACGGAGGTCAGGCCGCACAGGCGGCCTACCGCCTGCTCAAAGGGCAGAACGATCCGGCCGCACAGCCAGTTCATGGCCGTGCGGCTGTTTCTGAAAGAGAAGTAGGCGGCGAAAAACACTGCCAACCCCGCCAGCCACCACAGATAGCCCCGGTATCTCCGGGCAAACGCCTTCATGCCAGCTGCTTGCCGATGAAGTACATCACGGTGTGGCCGGTGGTGATGAGCTTGCCGGTTTCGTCACGAATCTCGGAATCGCAGAAAACCAGCTTGCCGCCCGCCTTCTGCACCCGTCCGGTGGCGATGAGCTTGCCGGAGGCAGGCCCGGCGTTGACACAGTCGATGGTGCCGCTGACGGTGACGCAGGCCTCCATCCGCGTGGTCAGGATGGCCATGCCGCAGGCCACGTCCGACAGGGTAAACAGAATGCCGCCGTGGGGGGTGCCCCAGCGGTTCAGCGTCTCGGGGTGGATCTCCACCTCCACCTGCGCCCAGCCGTCGTCCACGGCCACGATCTTCACGTGGTTGTGCACGTCAAAGGGCTCGCTGTCCAGCGCCAGATTCAATAGTTGCTGCTTTCTTTCGTCTGTCATATGTTATCACTCCGCTGCTTTTAATAATTGTTTCGTATATTCCGCCTGAGGGTGGTCGTACAGCTCGTCCACCGTGCCCTGCTCCACGATGCGGCCGTCCTTCATCACAAGGCACCGGTCGCAGATCTCATACACCACATTGAGGTCGTGGGAGATGAACAGGTAGGAGATGCCGAACTCCTGCCGCAGCTGGGCAATCAGCTGCAAAATCTGGGCCTGAATGGTCACATCCAGCGCCGACACCGCCTCGTCCGCCACGATCAGCCCCGGCTTCTGGATCAGCGCCGCGCCGATGCACACCCGCTGCTTCTGTCCGCCGGACAGCTCGTGGGGATAGCGGTCATAGTAGCTCTCGTCCAGTCCCACCAGCGCCATGGTGTCCCGCACCCGGCGCTCCACGCCGGCCTTGTCGTACTTGCCGTAGATATACAGCGGCTCGGCCAGCGCTCTGCCCACGGTAAAGGCGGGGTTCAGGCTGCCCGCCGGATCCTGAAACACCATCTGGGGCCGCTTGGTGTGGTGCGTCACCGTGCCGGTCACATCGCTCTCCATGCCCAGCACAGCGCGGGCCAGCGTGGATTTGCCGCTGCCGCTCTCCCCCACCAGTCCCAGTATCTCGCCCCGGTACAGGGTAAAGCTCACGTCGTGCAGCACCTGATGCCGCCGCTTGCGCAGGCCTGTGCCGCTTCTGTACCACACATTCAGGTCGTTGACCTCTAATACCGTTTCTCGCATAGCTTCTTCCTCGTGGGTATGGCGGCAATGAGCCGTCTGGTATAATCCGCCTGGGGATCGTAGAACACCTGCTGGGTATCGCCGGTTTCCACGATGAGTCCCTTTTCCATCACCGCCACGCGGGTGCACAGCTTGCGCACCACGTTCAGGTTGTGGGAGATAAACAGGATGGACATGCCCATTTCCCGATTCAGCCGCCGCAGCAGCTCCAGAATCTGGGCCTGAATGGTCACATCCAGCGCCGTGGTGGGCTCGTCCGCCAGCAGCAGCTTGGGCCGGGAGATAATGGCGGCGGCGATCATGGCCCGCTGGAGCATGCCGCCGGACATCTGATGGGGGTACTTCTGATAGACCTCCTCCGCGTTGGGCAGGTCAACGTCCCGCAGGGCCTGCAAGGCCCGCTGCCGCCGCTCCTGCGCCGACAGGTCGGTGTGTACCCGCAGGGCTTCCTCCACCTGAGGGCCGATGCGCATAACAGGGTTCATGGCGCTCATAGGCTCCTGAAACACCACGGAAATGGCGCAGCCCTGCCGCTTGCGCATCTGGGCCGGGGTCAGCGCCAGCAGATCCTTGCCGTCCAGCAGCACCTGCCCGGACACATCCGCCCGGTCATGGGGCATCAGGCCGGACACCACCATGGCGGTCACGGTCTTGCCGCTGCCGCTCTCGCCCACCAAACCCATGATCTCGCCGTCGGCCACCGTCAGGTCAATGCCCCGCACGGCGTCGTGGTCGGCGCCATGGAACCGCACCCGAAGATCCTTGATCTCCAGCACGGTCACGCACCCCCTTTCTCCAGCCCGTCGCCCATCATGCTGACGCCTAAGATCAGCAGCACGATCACAAGGCCGGTACACAGCACGTACCAGGGGGCCTTTATCATATAGCTCTGGGATTCGGACAGCATGTAGCCCAGCGAGATATCAGGCGGCGCCACGCCGATGCCCAGATAGCTCATGCTGGCCTCCGCCAGCACGGCGTTGTTAAACCCGATGACCAGCGCCGGCAGCAGCACGTCCCATGTGTTGGGCAGAATGTGCCGGAAGATGATCCGCAGATGGGAGGCTCCCATCAATCGGGCAGATTTGACATAGTTCATGGAGCGGTGGCGGGCAAACTCCGCCCGCACCACTCTGGCAAAGCTGGGAATGAAGGCCACACCCAGCGCCAGGATCACATTGTATTTACCAAAGCCCAGCATGGCGATGAACACCAGCGCCAGCAGAATGTTGGGAAAGGCCGTCAGCGCGTCGTTGACCCGCATCAGCACCTCGTCCGCCACGCCGCCGAAGTAGCCGGTAAAGGCGCCCACCAACGTACCCACCGCGCCGCCGATGGCCACGGTGCACAGAGAGATGAAGAACGTCGTCCCCATGCCCGCCATCACCCGGCTGAAGATATCCCGGCCAAAGTTGTCAGTACCGAACAGGTGGCGCAGGGAGGGCGGCAGGAATTTCTGACTGCCCGCGATGGCTACCGGATCATAGGGCGTCCAGACATAGCCGATCAGCGCCAGAGCCGCCATGATAACGGCGATGGTCAGGCCGATGCGGAAGGACGTATTTTTCTTTTGCAGCAGCATGCGCGTCCCTCCTTATTGCAGCCGCAGCCGGGGATCCAGCCGCTGGTTGAGGATATCGGCCAGGCAGTTCACCAGCACCACCCACAGCGCCAGGATCACCACAATGGCCTGCACCACTGGGAAGTCCCGGTTGGCGATGGAGGTCAGCAGCAGGCGGCCGATGCCGGGGATGGCAAAGACCTGCTCGATAATGACGCTGCCGGCCACGATGTCCGCCACCGTCATGGCGAGGAACGCCACCGTGGGCACCACGGCGTTGCGCAGCACGTGGCGGTACAGGGTGGCGCGGGGCGAATTGCCCCGGCTGTAGGCGGTGCGGACGTAATCCTTGTTCAGTTCGCCCACGATGGAGCTTTTCAGCATCCGCACCGTCATGGCAATGCGGGGCAGGGCGATGGCTACCGCCGGATAGATCAGATAGCCCACGCTGCGCCAGAAGCTCTGGTCCGGGGAGATAAACGCGCCGGGGTCGAACCACCGCAGCACAAGGCCGCACAGCAGCGTCAGCAGAATGCCCACCACAAAGGGCGGCACCGCCATGACCACCTGACCCAGCACCGTCAGGGCGCGATCCAGCCAGCCGCCCTGACGGGACGCGGCGAACAGCCCCACCGGCAGCGACACCGCCACGATCAGCACAAAGGCGATGGCCGTCAGCAATGCGGTGACACCCAGCTTGCCGTGCAGCAGCGACGCAACCGGCATGGCGTACACATAGGACGTGCCGAAATCGCCCCGCAGGGCGTTCAGCATCCACTCGAAATAGCGGGTGAAAAAGGGACGATCCAGCCCCAACTCCGCCCGGAGAGCCGCCACCGCTTCGGCGGTGGCGTCGCTGCCCAGCAGCTTGGTGGTGGGGTCGCCGGGGATGATCTGGAACGCCAGAAACGCGAAGAAAGAGACGATGACCATGGTCAAAAGCATCATTCCGATCTTCTTCACGATGTTTTTCATGGTCATCATCTCTTTCGTCTTGTTTGGTTAGATAAAGCCTCGCAGAGTTCGCGGCGCGGACGCCGCGAAAAAATCGAATCATTTTTCTGACGACATGTGCGTCAGAAAAATTCTTCTCGGTCGCCAGTGTGTCCGCAGGACGCGCGCAGCGACCGTAATCCCATTTGGCAATGAAATCGTCAGATTTCATGCCAGTACTTTTTACTCCCAGCCCACCGTGCTCAGATCCTGCGCATAGATGGGATAGAAAGTATAGCCCGTCAGGCCGGAGTGGATCGCCACCAGATCCGCCATATCCTGCAGGTACAGGTTGGCGGCGGTCTCGGTCAGCATGGTCTCCATCTGCTGGTAGAGGGCGGTCTGCTCCGCGTCGTCGGCACAGGCGCGAGCCTTGGCGTACAGCTCGTCATAGGCCGGGTTATTGTAGTTGACAAAGTTCTTGCCGTTGTCGGAGACAAAGCGCTCCAGCATGGCACGGGCGGTGATATTCTTGGCGTCAAGGCCGGTGATGGTGGCGTCGAACTGGCGGCCCACATACACGTCGTTATACCACGTGGTGGCGTCCACCGGCTGCACCGTGGCCCGGATGCCGATGGCGGCCAGCTGCTGCACCACTACCTCGGCAGTATCCATATGGGGCTGGTAGTTGGAGGACACGGCGATGGTCATGTCAAAGCCGTCGGGATAGCCGGCCTCGGCCAGCAGCTCCTTGCCCTTGGCGGGATCATAGCTGTAGTAGTCCACCAGCTCCGGCAGGAAGTACTTGGTCAGCTTGGGATAGATGCTGCTGCCCACGGCGGTGCCGTGGCCGTCAGCCATAATGTCCATGATCTCCTGACGGTTGATGGCGTAGCTCATGGCCTGCCGTACCTTTTCGTTGTCAAAGGGTGCTCTGGCGTTGTTGAGATACACCGCCTGCACCAGATTCATGGTGCCCTCGGCAACGGTGAAGTCGTCGCCCAGCTGAGCGGTCTGTGCGCTGGTCAGGTGGGCGCAGATATCCACGCTGCCGCCCTTCAGAGCCATCATCAGCGCGGTAGAATCCTCATAGATCTGATACGTTACCTTGCTGACCTTGGCGGGAGTGCCCCAATAGTCGTCAAAGCGCTCCATGATGATGTTCTCCTGGGGAGAGCGGGACACCAGTTGGAAGGGGCCGGTGCCGGGGATGAAGCCGGTCTGACCCTCGCTGCTCTGGGGAATGATGGCCGCCGTCAGGAAGTAGATCAGCTCCATGTCGGGCTGCTCCAGACGGAAGGTCACGGTGCGCTCGTCCGTCGCCTTCAGATCCTGAATAGCAGAAAGCGCCGACACCAGGGCGGAATCCCCGGAATTGCCGGCGCAGCGGTTGATAGAATAGATCACATCCTCCGCCGTTACCGGATCGCCATTGTGGAACTTCACGCCCTCACGCAGGGTGAAGGTGTAAACCAGTCCATCGTCCGAAATGTCGTAGCGTTCGGCTACCGCGGGGATCAATTCACCATCGGGGCCGGTTTTCACCAAGCCCTCGTAAACGTTGAATAAGACCTCTCTGGTTCCTGCCGCCGCTGACGCGTGGGGGTCAAGACTGTCTTCCAGGTCCTGAGCGATGGCCACAACGATCTCGTTGTTGGCTTTCCGCTCGTTTTGTACTCCGTTACTTCCTTCGTCGCCCTGGCTGCTGCCGCCTCCGCATCCGCAGAGTACAGCGCCTACCATTACCAGCGACAGGAAAAGAGATACCAGTTTCTTCATGTTCTTCTCCTTTTCTCCCCGCGTCCTTCCACGGGGACAGAAATAATGGTTTCCTTATTCAATTGTCAATGGGTCTGAGTCCCGCGAAAAGTGCAGGCTCAAGGGGCAGTGTACCACACTTTTCCCCATATGACAAGAAGAATTTTTGCGATAGCGTCGGCTTGTGAGGTGTTTCGTCCCCTCGGGGACGAGGTACTTTTGCCCATGGTGGCAAAAGTACCCAAAAACGCCATTTGAAACCGCAGGTTTCAAAACTTCCTACACGCTATATCCCTTGCAAATGTGTCACCTTTTACCGCGCGTTCACAGGACACGGCTGATATCGCGGCGTGTGACGAATCGATTTTCTTCTTGCGCCGCTGCCGCTCATCTTTTCAACGATAGAATCAAAAAGGTTGTTCGCTATGGGAATTAGCGGTAGCGGCACTGAAGCAGAAACGATCCTTTTACAAACCGAAAACGAAAGTATTGTGTAAACGCGTGGCATGCAGCCATAATCCTGTACGCAGCATAGCGCGCAAGGAAGTGAAGAAACCATCGGTTTCTTCCGGCTCTTTTGCCCACTTTTCCAGCTGTTGGGAAAAGTGGGCCGCCGGAGGCCGTCTTCCCGCTGGCACACGGAATACAAAAAAGGCGGCCTGAAGCCGCCTTTCTGCTTCGTTATTCCGGTTTGTCCTCCGCTCCCTCATCCGCACGAGCGGCAGCGCGGGATTGCCGCAGCGCTTCCTTGCGCTCCACGTAGGCGCTGGCCTCGGTGGGCATACCGCGCCGGGCCAGACGGCGATCCATCAGCCACTTCACCAGCATCCGCAGGCAGGCAAACACCGGCACGCCGAAGAACATGCCCAGCACGCCGAAGAAACCGCCGCCCACCAGAATGGCCACGATGACCCAGAAGCTGGAAATGCCGGTGCTGTCTCCCAGGATCTTCGGGCCGATCACATTGCCGTCCAGCTGCTGGAGCATGATGATGAAGATGATGAAATACAGGCACTTCAGCGGGCTCACCAGCAGGATCAGGAACGCGCTGGGGATAGCGCCCAAGAACGGCCCGAAAAACGGGATCACATTGGTGACGCCCACCACCACGCTGACCAGCGGGGTATAGGGCATTTTCAGGATGGAGCAGCCGACGAAGCACAGAATGCCGATGATCAGCGAATCCAGCAGCTTGCCCCGGACGAAGCCGGAGAACACCTGATTGGTGTTGTGCAGGCCGGTCAGGATCAGCTCCGCTTTTTCCTGCTGGAAGGTGGCGTAGATCATCTTGCAGCAGCGGGCCAGACTTTTCTCCTTCATGGCCAGCAGATACACGGAGATAATGATGCCCACGATCAGGTTCATGGCAAAGGTCACCAGACTGCGGATGCCCGTCCAGATGCCGCCGGTCAGGGCGGTGGCCAGCTCCTGCGCCTTGGGCAGAATGGTATCGGTCAGGGTGTTCAGGGCGTTATTGTAGTACTCGGTCAGCACATCGTTGGCCCAGCTTCCGATCTCCGGATTCGCCGCCAGCCACGTGTCCACCCAACGGTATACCTTATAATAATAGTACCGGGCGTTGCGGATCAGCATGGTAACGCTCTCGATCAGCTGAGGGATCAGCACGCTCATCAGCCAGTACAGCATGGCCAGCACCACGGCCCACGTCAGCAGAATGGCAGCCGCCCGCAGCAGGCCCTTGCCGCGCTTGAGCTTTTTGTCCCGCAGGCCCTTGCATTTGCCGATGCACCACAGAATGCCCCGCTCGAACCACTTCACCAGCGGCGTCAGCAGGTAGGCCATGGCCAAGCCGTAAAACACAGGAGCCAACACCTCGGCCAGCTTGCCCAGAATGTGCTGCAGCGTGCCGCCCTGATAGAAGGCGTCATAAAACACCAGAATGGCGCAGACCGTCAGAAACGCTGTCAGGCCCCACCGCCAGTAGACCTTTCCCTTCACGTCGCCGCCCCCTTCGCTTTTTCTTTATCATACTCACTTTTTCCCCATTTTGCAAGGGTTTTCCACAGAGGAATTGCATTTTTCCGTCAGCTGTGGCATAATGGGGGAACGATCTTTTTCGGGAGGCTTTCCATGAAAACACTGCTATTCATCGTGAATCCCCGCGCGGGCCGTACCCGCTCCATGGCCCCTATGTTTGACGTGGTGGCGCGGTTCTCTCAGGCGGGGTATCTTATCAAGCTGTTCATCACCGAGGGTCCCGGCGACGCCAAGCGGGCGGCGGCGGAGTTGGGTGGCCAGTTCGATCTGGTGGTCTGCGCCGGCGGAGACGGCACGCTGAATGAAACGTTGTGCGGCCTGATGACGCTGCCTCAGCGCCCGCCGGTGGGCTATATCCCCCACGGCAGCACCAACGATTTCGCCGCCAGCCTGCACATTCCCGCCCAGCCTATGGCGGCGGCCAACGCCATCGCCGCCTGCGCCCAGCCCCGGCGGCTGGATCTTGGTCAACACAACGGGCGGTATTTCGCCTATGTGGCCTCCTTCGGCGCTTTCACCCGCGCCTCCTACTCCGCCACGCAGGCGGCCAAAAACGCGCTGGGCCATCTGGCCTACATCTTCGAGGGTATGGGCGATCTGGACTCGCTGCGGCCCTACTGCTGCCGCATCGAGGCGGACGACGAGGTGTTTGAGGACGAATATATATTCGGCGCTGTATGCAACTCCACCTCACTGGGCGGCCTGATGAAGCTGGATCCCAACCACGTGAAAATGGACGACGGCAAGTTTGAGCTGCTGCTGCTGCGGATGCCGAAAAACGCCGTGGAGCTGAGCGGGCTGATCGCCTCGCTGACCCGGATGGAATACGACGCGCCGGGCGTGATCTTCCGCCATGTGGCGCAGGTAACGCTGACCACCGACGACATCATTCCCTGGTCGCTGGACGGCGAATACGCCGCCAGCCAACCCAAGGTAGAGATCCTGAACCTGCATCACGCCATCGAATTGATGGGGTAAGCTTACGACCAAAGGCCCCCTTGTGTAAAGGGGGCTGTCGAGCGTCAGCGAGACTGGGGGATTGTCAACGTTAACAGACAACCCCTCCGTCAAAAATCAAAGATTTTTGACACCTCCCCTTACACAGGGGAGGCTTTTATTTTGCGATGCCCAACATAAAACAAAGACCGGAGCGGCGGGCTCCGGTCTTTGTTATGCATTTAATTCTGTATCAATATACAGTCTTCGCCTTAGCCGAAGAAAGACATGACCTGACCGTACAGGATCAGCAGCATGCACAGCGGGGTGATGACCTTGACGCAGACCTTGAAGAAGCCGTAGGAGCCAAACTTCTGACCTTGCTGTTCGGCCTCTTCCTTGACCACCTCGGGACCGATCTCCCAGCCGATCATCAGGGACATCAGCAGTGCGCCCAGAGGCATCATGATACCTTCAGACAGCATATCCCAGAAGTCCAGCCAGTCGGCTGCCCATGTCTTGGGATTTTCGATGCCCAGCAGCGCTGCGGGATGGATACCTGCACCGCCCAGACAGTCGGCGCAGACCAGAATGCAGCCCAGACCGACAGCGGCAGCGGCGATCAGGGTGTAAGCCTTGCGCTTGTCGCCCTTGCCCTCAATACGAGCCTTGTCGACGAAGTGAGCCACGATGACCTCCAGCAGGGAGATGGAGGAGGAGATAGCGGCGAAGACCACCA
>ERZ836877.59-NODE-59-length-162981-cov-14.844690_pt1 | contig 162981 bp, 142 predicted proteins | sample MGYA00519469_ERZ836877 | MGnify/ENA primary metagenome ERZ836877 (study PRJEB31850, sample SAMEA3708809) | human gut metagenome | biome: human gut; feature: human-associated habitat; material: faeces | place: China | collected 2014 ... | reverse complement strand
TGGCCAGCCATTGGCGATCTGAGGGTCGTGGACTATGGCGCGGATCATGCCGGTGCGCTGGCGCTGGATCTCCATCGGCTCTATTATCCGGGCCTGCCAGACTTTGAGAGGGCGTTTGCGGAATTTTTCGAAGGCGAAGAGGTAGATGGACTTCATTCAATTAGTAATTAGTAATTTGCAATTAGTAATTAAGATTTTATCAGACAAAGATACGGCGGGATTCGGGGGGGAAAGTGCAATCTGCATACAGTCGGTGAGAATTTTTTTGGGGTGGACCGGAAAGCAACATCTACGATGTAGCTTTGCTTTTGATGGACTACCCCATGTGGGCTCATCGGCCACAAAGGCCTCGCCGACATGGGGTTAGCGACAAAGGAACCGCTTTGCGGTTCTCGCGGAGCTAAAGGTGCCTAGCTGAAGGCCGACGCTTGGACATACTTTTGAGGACGGAAGGCCCGACGGTTTGACTTCGGAAATACTTGTGAGATTTTTTGAGATAAAAAAATCGGTGACCGTTTGGGTCACCGATTGTGGGTTGGCTTATGATTGGCTTATGATGAGACTCTTTTAGCGCTTGCGGCGGCGTGAAGCGGTGGATTTGCTTCTCTTTTTGCGCTTTGAGGCTTTGTGTTTCTTTTTGGAGGAAGGTCCGTATTTCTGCGATTTGTCGTAAGAGGACTTGTCGAAGGAGAATACGTCCTTGTGGGGTACGTAGTTTTCGAAGTCGATGATAGCGGCGGGATTGATGGCGAGACCCATGAAGCGGGTTTCAAAGTGGAGATGGGGACCGGTGGAGCGGCCTGTGTTGCCACCGAGTGCTATGGGCTGTCCGGCGCGAACATACTGGTCGGGCTTGACGAGGAAGCGGGATAGGTGACCGTAGACAGTCTCAAGGCCGTTGTCGTGACGGACCACGAGGTAGTAGCCGTAGCCACGTCGTTCGAATTTGGCGATACGTACTTTGCCGTCGAAGGCTGCAACGATGGTGTCGCCTATGCTGAGGCCGAGGTCAATGCCTTTGTGCATGCGGCCGAATCGGGGGCGGTAGCCGTAGTTGGAGGTGACGCGTCCTTTTATCGGGTGAACATAACCGGTAACGTCAATATTTGCGGTCTGTGGAATGGTCATGCCCTGATAGGCGCCGCTTACTGACTGGGAGTCCCAGTTGTAGTTAAAGATGTCGTCCTCGAAATCGGTAATATCTTCAGTAGCTTCGTTGGCGTAGGCGTTGATTTTGATGGTGTTGATGTCGACACCTGCGGGACGCTGGTTGGCGATGAGTGATTCATGCTGAGTGGCGTGTGTGGCGGGAAGGTGGAACTGGGCGACAGCGGGAAGCGCTGCGCACAGAAGCGAGATTACTGAAGCAAGGAGAGGCTTTTTGTTGAATAAATGCATTGCTGGATCTGGAGAGATGATGTTTGGTTTTCGGTAGGTTGAGTTAAGGTTGGTAATGCGGATTTGTCAGAGATTAGTTCATTTCGTCAGGTGAGTATGTGAATCGGGAGCTCTGCGGCATCCAGTCGAAGATCTCATCGGGAGTGAAGAATCGCTTAACTTCGGCTTCGGCGTCCTCAGGCGACGAGGAAGCGTGGATGATGTTTTCCTGACCGCTCATGCTGAAGTCGCCGCGGATGGTACCGGGGAGAGCTTCGCGACCGTTGGTTGCGCCGGTCATAAGGCGAACTACCTTAATGGCGTCGCGGCCTTTGAGGCACATCACTATTACGGGAGTGGCCATCATGGAGCGGAGCAGCAGGGGGAAGAAGGGACGGTCAACGAGGTGAGCATAGTGTTCGCGAAGGATATCTTCGGTGAGCTGCATCATCTTGATGCCGGCGATAACGAGGCCTTTCTGCTGGAAGCGGGTGAGTATCTGGCCAACGAGGGCGCGTTCAATGGATGAGGGTTTGAAAATTACTAATGTCTTTTCCATGACGGATTAGGATTTTATTACATTTTTCCGATTACAATGTTCAAAGATAGCAATTTAACCGAGACGACCAAAATATTAATAAATCAAAAAACCTTAAAATGTAAAATCGGGGATTGAGAAGTGAATGTAATCGGTTGAGGTGTAGTGAATTAACTACGAATGTGAAAAATGGTGAAAAGATGTGCGAGAGTGTTTATTGTGAAAAATGCCGCTTTAAAAAGTGTAAAAATATGTATTTTTATCGCGCCAAAAATTAACATCAGCAATTGCTGCGGTCAGCTGATGCGGCTCCAGTCAAAAGTCTTTGAAAAGAGTGCGCGCATTTCGGCTGCAAGCGGTGCCAGATGCGGCGATCCGAGGGCGGGAAAGGCGGCGAGGAGAGCCGAGGCTTCGTCGCGCGCAAGCCGGATGATGCGGCCGTCGGAGGCCAGATTGGCTATGTGTAGCTCCATGGGCATGCCGCTCTGGAGTGTGCCTTCAATGTCGCCCGGGCCGCGCATCTTGAGATCAGCTTCGGCCACTACGAAGCCGTCAGTGGTCGATGTCATGATTTCGAGGCGCTGCCTGGTGGGTTTGGCAATAGCTTTTTTTGACATGAGAATACAATAGCTCTGACCTTCGCCACGGCCCACGCGGCCGCGGAGCTGATGGAGCTGCGAGAGGCCGAAACGCTCAGCGTTCTCGATGACCATGATGGTGGCGTTAGGCACGTTGACGCCCACCTCTATGACCGTGGTGGCCACAAGGATGTCGGCCTGATGGGAGGCGAAGCGCGCCATCTGCACATCCTTTTCGGCCGGTTTCATCTTGCCGTGGACATAGGCTACGCGGAAGTCGCGGAAAGTTTCCGTGATCCGTTCATAGCCCTCTTCAAGCGACTTCAGGTCGATCTTTTCATTCTCCTTGATAAGAGGGTAGACAATGTAGACCTGGCGTCCCTGACGGAGCTGACGGGCAATGGAGCGGTAGACGTCAAGACGGGCCTCCTCGTAACGCAGGAGTGTGACTATGGGCTTGCGGCCGGGCGGCAGCTGATCGATTACCGACACGTCGAGGTCGCCGTAGACCGTCATGGCGAGTGTGCGGGGGATGGGTGTGGCCGTCATCACCAGCACATGGGGGGGCGTGACATTCTTGGCCCACAGACGGGCGCGCTGGGCCACACCGAAACGGTGCTGCTCGTCGATGACCACGAAACCAAGCTGACGGAACTGCACGGAATCCTCGATGACTGCGTGAGTGCCGATAAGGATATGCAGCGAGCCGTCAAGGAGCTGAGAGTGGATGACGTCGCGCTGCCGCTTCGGGGTGGAGCCGGTGAGTAGCTTCACGTTGACTCCGAGCTGTGCCACCATCTTCGATATAGATTCAAAATGCTGTGCGGCAAGGATCTCGGTAGGGGCCATCAGGCAGGCCTGCATGCCGTTGTCAAGGGCTATGAGCATGCACATCAGCGCCACGAGTGTTTTGCCCGAGCCCACATCGCCCTGCAGCAGACGGTTCATCTGCCGGCCCGTGTTCATGTCGCGGCGTATTTCCTTGATCACCCGCTTCTGGGCATCGGTGAGTTCAAACGGCAGGCACTGGAAATAAAACGAATTGAAATAATTGCCCACGCGCGTGAAGCGGTGGCCGCTGATGTTGAGGGCGCGGCGCTGCGCGTAGCTCAGAATATTTAGCTGAAGGAGGAAAAGCTCATCGAACTTCAGGCGGAAGCGCGCGGCATCGAGCGAGAGGTTGTCAGTGGGGCAGTGGATAATCTGCAGAGCCCTGGCCCGCGGCATCAGCTTAAGGCGGTCGATGATTTCCTGAGGGATAGGGTCGGTGATGCAAGAACCGTAGCCGGCGAGGAGTGTCTGCACCATATTATATAACGCGCGCGAGGAGAAGCCCGCGTTGCGCAGTTTTTCAGTGAGCGGGTAGACACCGCGCATGGGCGAGGCCGATGCTATGGTTTCCGGAGTGTCGATCTCGGGATGCACCATGCTCCAGCGGCCATTGAACTCAGCGGGCTTGCCGAAAAGGATATATGTGGAGCCTGCGCGGTAATTCTCGCGCATCCATTTGATGCGCTTGAACCATACCACCTCCATGGTGGAGGTGCCGTCAGTGAACAGACCGACGAGGCGTGTCTTGGCACCTTCGCCCTGAACGGTGAAGGAGATGAAGCGGCCGCGGACCTGGACCGAAGGCATATCGCCCGTAAACGATACGATAGAATAGAAGCGCGAGCGGTCAATGTAATGGGTCGGGAAATGGTAAAGAAGGTCGTAGAGGGTGTGTATGCCGAGTTCGCGGGCGAGCAGTTCGGCGCGTTTCGGCCCTACACCTTTCAGAAACTTTACATCGGTGGCGCGCAGGCGTTCCATCTGGCGGAATCAGGATTCAAATGAATGTGACAGGATATATTCGGCGGCGGCGAGGTCGGAGGGGCGGGTGATCTTGAGAGTGTCGGGCGAGCCTTCGACGAGACGGATGTCGCCGAAGCCGGCGGCTTCCATCACCGAGGCATCGTCGGTCATCAGCGGGCTGTAGGGGTGGTTGTAGGCATGCATAAGCAGACGGAGCGGGAAGGCCTGGGGAGTCTGCACGGCGCGGTAATCGGCGCGGAACACACTTTCCGAACCGCCCTCGGGAGTGATGACGCGGAGCGAATCGGTGACAGGGACGGCTGGGATGGCGCCGTCGGCTCCCGACTGAATCTCCAGTCTCAGATCCGTTACCACAGACTCGTGGAGAAGCGGACGGGCACCGTCGTGAATCATCACGATATCATCGTCATCAAAGTCGGTGATGACCTGCAGTGCATTGCGTACCGACTCCCAGCGGGTGGCGCCGCCGTAGACAACAGCGGGTGACTCAAACGAATACTCCTCGCACAGCGACTGCCACACCAGCTTATGTTCCCTTGACAACACCAGCAGAATGTCGCTGTAAGGCGAAGCCTCGCGGACGCGGTCAATGGTGGTCATCAGCACAGGACGCCCGCCAAGCAGGTGGAACTGCTTGGGGAGGTCATGGCCGAAGCGCGAGCCGGAACCAGCGGCTACGATGATGAAAAGGATATTGCAATTCGTCATGGGCGCAGAAGCGAGTTATAGCGGTCAGCATCGGTGATCACATCGAGCGCCTCGCGGTATTCGGGCGTCATGGGGTTGACGATGCGGAAATAGGTTGACTGCTCAAACAGGTCTCGGCCTATGATGGCCTTGATGACGGACTTGATCCAGGGGAGCGAAGTGCGGTACTGTTCCTCGTTGAACTCCACGCCCTCGCGTTCGCCGATGGCGCGCAGCTGATTGAGAATGTCGTCAGTGACCTCGAAGTCAGAGATGAATGAATCCTCATTCTTATAAGCCTTCCTGAGCGCCTTTCGGTTATGGTCGACATAGTCGATGCAGAGGCGGTTGACGGCGCCCTTGGCGAGGAGGTCGCGGTAATAGTCGCTGTAAAAAGTGGTGTCGACAGGGACGAACACGTCAGGGATTATGCCGCCACCGCCGTAGACCGTGCGGCCGTTGGTGAGCGTGGTGAACTTCTGCGACAGGTCGACGTGGATAGAGTCAGCCGACGACAGTTCGCCTGACTTGATGCGGTGGAGGATATCCTTGCTGTAATCGTCCTGGCCGCTCTCGTATGATTTCTGGATGCAGCGTCCCGAGGGGGTGTAGTAGCGGGCCACGGTTAGGCGGATCATCGAACCGTCGGGGAAGGGGAACGGACGCTGCACGAGACCCTTGCCGAAGGTGCGGCGGCCCACGATGACGCCGCGGTCATTGTCCTGCACGGCACCGGAGAGGATTTCGCTGGCCGAGGCCGAGTACTGGTTGACCATCACCACGACGCGCGAGTCGGGTGTGAGCAGGCTTTCGTGCTCGGCGCGATACTCACTGTAAGGAACTTTGTCGCCGCGGGTAAACACCAGCATCTTTCCGGGGTCGAGCACCATGTCGGCCATGTTGGTTGCGGCGTTGAGGAAGCCTCCGCCGTTATCCATCAGGTCAATGATGAGGTGCTTCATGCCCTTTTTCTGCAGCTTGTCTATAGCTTCGATCATCTCGCGGGTGGTGGTCTCGGCAAACTTGTTCACTCGGATATAGCCCACCTCAGGTGAGGCCATGTAGGCTGCGTCGACCGAATAGATGGGTATGTCGTCGCGGGTGATGTTGAAGATGATAGGCTCCTCGACGCCTTTGCGGAGCACCTTCACCTTTACCCGTGTACCCTTGGGGCCGCGGAGACGCTTCATTACGTCGGAATTTTTCATTTTGACGCCCGAAATGAGGGTGTCGTTGGCTTCGAGGATGCGGTCGCCGGCGAGGATGCCCACCTTTTCCGAGGGGCCTCCGGCCACGGTCTGGATGATGTAGAGCGTGTCAGTGGCCATGTTGAACTGGATGCCTATGCCGGAGAAATTGCCTTCGAGCGGTTCGGTGAGTTCACGTGTCTCTTCGGCGTTGGAATAGAGCGAATGAGGGTCGAGCGTCTTGAGCATGGCCACGATGGCCTCTTCGGTGAGTTTGTCGGAGTTGACGGTGTCGACGTAGAACCGTTCTATGATGTTTTCGGCGTAGCGGAGTTTTTTGTCGGGCGACATTATCTGGGCTGCCGATGAGAGAATGGTAGCTAAGGCTACAGTGACGAATAACAGTGTCTTTTTCATTATAATTTATATGCTTATGATTAAACGGTGAGGGCAGATGTGTCGTGTCCGAAACGGCGAAGTTCACGGACCAGGCTTGAGCTGATGTGGGCGAGCGACGGCTCGGCGAAGAGTATCACGGTGTCGATGCCTGAGAGCGAGCGGTTGATATCGGCGAGCGAGCGCTCATACTCATAGTCGGCCACCGAACGGACTCCGCGCAGGAGCCAGCGGGCGCCGACCTGACGGGCGGCATCGATGGTGAGGCCGTCCCATTCCATGACCTCCACATCGGGGATGAGGGCGAGCGCACGGCGGATGTGGTCAGCGTTTTTGCGGTCGGCCTCTGAGGTCTCCTTGGCGTTGTTGCGGCCTATGCACACCACCACGCGGTCAAACAGCTCGAGGGCGCGGGTGATTATGGAGAGATGGCCAACGGTCATTGGTGAGAAAGAGCCGGCATAGAGGGCTATACGGGGGTTATGAGATCTGGGAGTCATCTTCTACAACTAAGTTTTCAATGATAAAGTTCTGACGTTCGAAGGAGTTTTTGCCCATGTAGAATCGCAGGAGCTCGCTCACGCAGTCCTCCTTGTGCATGGTCACGCGGTCAGCGCGCATTTCGGGGCCGATGAAGTCACGGAACTCTTCGGGGGAAATCTCGCCGAGACCTTTGAATCGGGTAATCTCGGCGTTGGTGCCCAGCCGGTTGATGGCGCGGATGCGTTCCTCGTCGGAGTAGCAGTAGAATGTGTCGTCAGGCTTCTTCGATGATGATTTGCCGGTGCGCTTGGCTGTCTTTTTATTGCGGACTCGGAACAGAGGGGTCTGGAGGATGTAGACGTGGCCTCGCTTGATGAGTTCGGGGAAGAACTGGAGGAAATAGGTGAGCAGGAGCAGGCGGATGTGCATGCCGTCGACATCGGCATCGGTGGCTATGATCACCTTATTATAACGGAGGTTGTCAAGCGATTCCTCGATGTTGAGGGCCGCCTGGAGGAGGTTGAATTCCTCGTTTTCGTAGACTGCTTTTTTGGTTTTGCCGTAGGTGTTGCGGGGCTTGCCACGGAGGGAGAACACAGCCTGAGTCTCTACGTCGCGGATCTTGGTGATGGAGCCGGTGGCCGAGAGACCCTCGGTGATGAAGATCGATGACTGCTGCTTCTTCTCCTCGTCGCCGCGGAGGTCGTTGAGGTGGATTCGGCAGTCGAGCAGCTTCTTGTTGTGGAGGCTGGTTTTTCTGGCCAGTTCGCGGGTCTTTTTGGTGACGCCGGCCATGGCCTTTCGGTCGCGTTCGTTTTCCTGGACCTTGCGGAGGATGATGTCGGCAATGTCGAGGTTGCGGTGGAGGTAATTGTCGAGCTCCTTCTTGATGAAATCGCCCACGAACTTGGCCACGGTGGGGCCGTCGGGGCCCATGTCGCGCGAGCCGAGCTTTGTTTTGGTCTGCGATTCGAACACCGGTTCCTGGACCTTGATGGATATGGCGGCCACGATGCCACCGCGGAAGTCGGAGAAGTCGAAGTTCGGCTTGCCGTAGTAGTCCTTGAAGGTACGGGAGATGGCCTCCTTGAAGGCGGTAAGGTGGGTGCCGCCCTGAGTGGTGTGCTGGCCGTTGACAAAGGAGTAATATTCCTCGCCGTACTGGTTGGCGTGGGTTATGACCACCTCTATGTCGTCGCCTTCGAGGTGGATGATGGGGTAGAGCGGGTCGTTGGTCATGTGTTCGCGGAGCAGGTCGAGGAGACCGTCGCGCGAGATGAAGCGCTTGCCGTTGAAGTAGATTGCGAGACCTACGTTGAGAAACGTATAGTTCTTTATCAGCGGGGTTATGAACTCTTCGCGGTAGTGGAAATCGCGGAACAGCGTATTGTCGGGGGAGAACTGCACGAGAGTGCCGTTGCGCTCGTCGGTGTCAAGGATATCAGATTCCATGACCATTTCGCCGCGGCAGAACTGCACCCGTTTCATTTTGCCGTCGCGCACACTCTGGACCAGAAAATCTGACGAGAGGGCGTTTACGGCCTTGATGCCGACGCCGTTGAGGCCTACGGATTTTTTGAAGGCGCGGGTGTCGTATTTGCCGCCGGTGTTCATGCGGGAGGCCACGTCGACTACGGATCCGAGGGGGATGCCGCGGCCGTGGTCGCGGACGGTGACTGTGGTTTCGGTGACGTTGACGTCAATCTGCTTGCCGAATCCCATCATGTATTCGTCGATGGAGTTGTCAAGCACCTCCTTGAGGAGCACGTAGATGCCGTCGTCGGGCGTCGAGCCGTTGCCGAGCTTGCCGATATACATGCCCGGGCGGCGTCGGATATGGACGTTCCATTCGAGGGTAACGATGTTGTCCTCAGTATATTGGGCCTCGTCGGGGAGGTCGGGTGAATCAGGTGTTGTGGTAATATCTTCGTCGGTCATCATTGGTAGCAATAAGTATGCAAAGATAATAAATAATCCGGGCAAAAGCAACAGGAAAATTGCGTGTGCGCCGCAGTGAAGGGCGGATTACCCTGCGGAGGGTATTGCACGGGGCGGGAAAGTGATGTAATTTTGCGGCATGATTGACAGAGAGACAGGCTATCGAGCCTCTGACAGGCTCAGCGAGATGGTGCGTGACAACAACTTTCTGTTGCATGTGCTGAGCAGATTCGACATTGCTTACGGATTCGGCGACGCCACCGCCGGAAGCGTATGCACCCGCAATCAGGTGCATACCCCAACATTCCTTGCCGTATGTAACCTCATAAGCGGATATCTTTATGACATAGAGAGCGTTGATCTCGCATCGCTGATAAGCTATCTGCGCCACGCCCACCGCTCGATACTCGAAATCACCCTGCCGCATATCCGCCATCACTTGGTGGAGGGTATCGGCTACACCGAGGACGGCAAGATTGGGCTGATGCTGATGAGGTTTTACGATGAATATACCGCCGAGGTGCGCAACCACATGGATCATGAGGACCGTGTGGTGTTCAGTCATGCCGAGCAGCTGCTCAGAGGAGAGGACGCAGGCGAGAAATTTTCGGGCTACATAGCTGACCATAAGCCTATGTCGCAGAAACTGCGCGAACTGAAGGATATATTTATCTATCACTATTCTCAGCGCGACAACGACAGACTGAGCGCCGTGCTCTTCGACATCATCCTATGCGAGCGCGATCTTACGACACACTTCGATGTTGAAAACAAGCTGTTTATTCCCCTGATAAGCCGACTCGAACGGCGCAAGGCTGCTGATGTGCCCGCTCCCTCACGCAATAGGGAGGAGCCTCAGGCGCGGCTCGGCGAGCGCGAGAAGGAGATAATCCATTATGTGGCCAAAGGTTTGTCAAACAAAGAGATATCCGATAAGCTGTGTCTGTCGGCCCACACCGTCGCAACCCATCGCCGCAATATCTGCGCCAAGCTCGACATCCATTCCGCTTCAGGGCTGACGCTCTATGCCATCGTCAACCATTTGGTGGACATCAATGAGATTTCGCCGAAATAATGCGGCGGAACGCCGAATAATGATTAATTTTGTAGCTCATAAAATTATAGGAGAATGAAACGAATCATTAATTCCATAGCATTTATTGTGCTGATAATGATAGGAGTTGCCTGCAGCAGCGGGCCTCACTGGACAGTAGAAGGCACTGTCAGCGGTGCCGACGGAGGCACCATCATTCTTGAAGGGTTCAACGCCGCCGGCGGCAACTGGCACGCCCTCGATACTATTGAAATCGACTCCAAAGGCAATTTCAAGTCGGAACAGATACCGCCCGAATATCCCGACGTGTACCGCCTCAACTACGGCGGCAAGTATATCTACTTCCCCATCGACAGCCTTGAGACGGTTACGGTTACGGCGCAGGCAGCGTCGTTTGACCGCGGCTTTTCGCTCTCCGGCTCCGACGATGCCAAGGCAATGGCCCGTGCCGAAGCAATGCTTCAGGACTATATAGCTGAAAACGGCACCGCCGGTCTCGCCGAGTGCGACACGCTTAAGCGCTCCATCATGGAGCTGATGCTCGAGGATCCCGCAAGTGTCACCGCCTACTTTCTGGTTCACCGTAACATCGACGGCAAGCAGCTGTTTCGCCCCGACCGCAAGGCTGACGTGAGGATAATCGGTGCCGTGGCCAACGCCTTTGCCGAGAAGCGTCCCGGCGATCCCCGCACCAAGTATCTTGAAGAGTATTTCCTCGCCGCGCGCCGCTACAACGGCTCGTCGGCCGGCACCCCCATGGAGGCCGATGAGATAGCCATCCTGCCCGTGGAACTGCCCAACAGCAAGGGCGAGACGGTGAAACTGGCCGATGTGGCAGCACGTAATAAAGTGGTGCTCCTCAACTTCACATCCTACGATGCCGATTATGCCATGCCGCTGAATATCGCGCTGCATAAGGCATACGACCGTTATCATGTCGCAGGCATGGAAGTGTATCAGGTGGGAGTGAGCGGCGATGAGTACAGCTGGCGCATGGCCGCAGCCAACCAGCCCTGGATTACGGTGCTCAATCAGCTTGACGCCAAAGGTCAGAAGGCTTTGGCAGACTATAATGTGGCCGAATTGCCCGCACTGTTTGTGATAGCCAACGGCGAACTGGTGGATCGCGTCACCGATATCGACAAACTCGAATCAATTCTTGCGCGCTACCTTTGACGAGAGGTTCCAGAGCAGATTATTAGCCGACAGTAACTTAAGCACCTTATAGCGCCAGTGGCGGGGCAACCCGTACTGGCGCTCTCGCTTTATTATGAGGGAGCGCAGACGGCGGTCACGGAGGCGGAAAGTCAGCGCCATGGCGTGGCGGAGTTTTTCGGCCAGCGCTTTGCGCAGCAGGCAGACGGGCACACCGTAATGTCGGGCCAGGCGTATGGTGGCCACAGTGGTGTCAATCTGGAAGCGGGCCTGGCGGCTGATGTCGGTCTCGCTCGTTATCGAGGACCCTCCTACGGTGTAGGCCAGGGTGGGCGTGTCAAGATAACCCACGTCGCCGGCGGCGAGAAGGGCGGCGGTCAGGGGCATGTCCTCGCAGGCCATCGAGCGGTTGCGCACCATTGCAGGGTAGTCCTTCATGGCCTTGCGCACGGTGTCAGCGCGGTAAAGCGCGGCCGAGAGGTGGATGGCCATCGGTTTGCGGTGCTGGAGCAGGGCGGTGAGGAGTGTGCGTCCCGACATCTCGGGCCGGCGCAGGTCGGCGCTGAGGCCCTGTGGATCGGAGGGGGAGAGGGCGCCCGTGGCGGCATCGGCGTAGAGCCAGTCGCTGTGGACTATACTCATCTGCGGATGCGCGTCGATGATGTCGTGGAGGCGCTGAAGGCGGTCGGTCGTTAGCCAGTAGTCATCGCCGGCGCAGTCGGCTATATAGCGGCCCGAGCATTGGGAGAAGGCATCGAAATAGTTGTCGACCACCCCTTTGTTGGGAGCTTCCGGGAGAAGTATAACCTTGTCGGGGTTACGGGAGGCTATTTCCGCGAGGATGGTGCGGGTGGAGTCAGTAGAGCCGTCGTCGGACACAATTACCTCGTAGGGGAAGTCGCACTTCTGTGCGAGGATGCTCTCGAGGGCGCGGGCGGCCGTGGCGGCCTGATTGTATGTGAGCACTATTACGGATACTTCGGGTTGGAGCATGTCAGATGGTATTTATTGTCGAATCGGCTCTTAGGATTTCGGCTACGAAATCCCGGCGTAGGTTTTCGGCATTAAGGTCAGTGCGCCATAGTTCGGCGGCGGCATGGCTTAGGCTGTCGGCGCGGGCGGGCGATTCGAGATAGGGGAGCATGCCGCGCACAAACTCTTCGGGAGTGACGTCTATCGGGAGGAGCAGTCCGGTATCGTCGGTGACTATCTCGGAGGTGCCTCCGGCGTCAGTGGCGATGGCCGGGACGCCGTGCGACATGGCCTCGCAGAGCACCACCGGCAGACCCTCACTCGTGCTCAGCAGCATGAACCAGTCGATTGTGCGGGTGACATAGAGGCGTTGGACCTCCTCGTTTGACAGTTCGCCGAGCAGTTCTACAGTGAGATTCGCAGGAAGCGAGGGATCGGCGGCCGCGGCACGGAGTTCAGCCATCAGCGGGCCGTCGCCGGCATGAATCCATGTGACGGAGGTGCCCGGTCGGGCTATTGCCAGTGCCTTCACCATCTCGAAGTTGAGGCTCACGCGCTTTATGTCGGTGACGCGTGAAACTGACAGCACTGTGATGGCGCGGTCAGCGGCTGTGTGGCGTTTGGTAAACATCTGCCCTTCCGGACATGATGAGCCGAGACGGCTAAGTTTAAGCTTGTTTGACTTGTCGGGGAATCGTGTGCGCAGTTCGTGGGCACCGGCCAGACTGACGGTGTAGATGCCTTGTGATGCGCCCATGGTCATGGCCCGCAGACGCGGTGCGCGGCGCGTGTAGATGTCATGGCGGTGGGCGCGGCTGATGTAGCGCAGTGGTATGCGGCGGCTCAGGAGCGCCAGAGCCGAGGTGGGGAAGTCAAACCAAAAGGTATAGAACAATGTGGTGTCAGGGTCGATTTTTTTGTGCTTTATCCAGCCGCGGAGCCATGAGGCGAAGGCCTTGGCCGAGGCGGTGAATGAAAGTGATGTGCGCAGATCGCTTGTTCCGGCAGAGAGAACCCATGTTTCGGGCTGGAGAGCCCGCAGAGCCCTGCGCCACGGATGGCGCCATTCGGCGCTGTCGGCCCAGCCGGTGCATACCTCTATGCCTCGGTAGGAGAGGTCAACGGAAGGTTCGTCTGTGAGGCGGGTGGTGGGGATGATGACAAGGCGTCGGCCTCCGGCAGTCAGCTCCTTAAGCTCAGGGATTATGAATGAACTTTCGGTGACCGCGCCGAATGGAAAGGCATCGGTGATCAGTACAATAGTTGAGATATGTTTGTCATGGCTTGCAGGCATGATGCAAAGATAATGAATCTATATAATAAATTAAGGAAATTTTGCGTTAAAAATGCGATATGAATAACAATGCTCCCATCACCATAGTTATGCCGGTGCGTGACCGCGCACAGGTGGTAGGCCGAGCGCTCGAGTCGTTCGAGCGTCAGACCTTCAGGCCGCTTAATGTGGTAGTCGTTGACAACGGATCTACGGATCTCACCCTCGAGATTGTAGAGAAATGGCGGCGGCGCGCTGAAGCCGATGATTTTAAGGTTACCGTGGTCAGCGAGTCACGGCTCGGCGCATCGGCGGCCCGCAACCGCGGCCTCCGCGAGGTGCAGAGCGAATATGTGATGTTTTTCGACTCTGATGACGAGATGCTGCCGCGGCATGTGGAGCTGGCGGCCGCATATTTAAAGGCTAAGCCTGACACTGACATCCTCCGCTGGGACGTAGGTATCCTCGACCCTGACGGCTGGCTGAAGGTGAAGTCGCCCCGCTTCCACGACGAGTGGATGCTCCATCTCATGCACGGCACCCTCGCCACACAGCGCTGGACGGCCCGCACCTCGCTCCTGCGTTCGCTCGGCGGATGGGACGAGAATCTTCCGGTGTGGAACGACCTCGAGCTGGGCTGTCGCCTGATAGCCTCGGGTGCCGTGATGCGCAAGCTCAGCGGTGAGCCTACGGTGAGAATACATCCGCAGGCCGATTCCATCACCGGCTTTGACTACAATTCACGTGCCGACGGCCACCGTGCGGCTCTGGATAGGATTGAATCGCTCATCAACCGCGACGAGCACCCCGAGCGTGTGCTTATGGTCCGCGGCAAGCGCGCTATTCTGGCAGGGCTTTACCGCCGGGAGAAAGCACGTGACAAGGCTGATGCCATGCGCCGCGAGGCGCTTCGGGGGCTGCGCCGGATGCCCCGGCTCAAGCTCCGCCTGATTGAGAAAACCGTGGCTTTATGGGGCCGCGGAGGAGCTGCGATGGCCCTTCAGATGCTCGGCGGAAAGGCCCCGAAGAGTTAACGGCTGTTAATTTGATGGCCGTACCACATAATGGATGTTAAGCAAAGGCTGTTTTTCTCGTGCCATGCGTTATATTATATAATGATTGTGGCTACCTTTGCAGCAGCCAATCACTCATAACATGGCATTATGACAAACATTCTGACAAGTATAATCGACCTCCAGACCGAGAAATACGGTGCGCGCGAGGCCTTTTTATATAAAACGGCTGACCGGTGGATTCCCACTTCATGGATTGATTTCCGCCATCAGGTTGAGTCAGCCGCCTGCGCACTTGAAATCCTCGGAGTCAGAGAGGGTGGTACGATAACCATATTTTCGGGCAACCGTCCCGAAATCATCATAACCGACTTTGCGGCCTACGCCAACCGCGCCGTGCCCGTTTCAATCTATTCAACCAGTTCGGCCGAGCAGGTGAAATACATAGTCAATGACTGCGGTTGCGAAATAATACTCGTGGGCAACAAGGCTCAGTATGAGATAGTGTCCTCGATCAAGGAACAGTGTCCTCGCTTGCGCCAGATAGTGGTTATGGATGATGTGGACCGACTCGAGGGCGACACCACGACTATGACCTTCGCCCAGCTCCTTGAACTCGGCGGCAAGGCCACCGATCAGTGTCGCGAGGCTGTGAAATCGCGCTCAGCCTCGGCCGGGGCTGACGACATCGCCACCATAATCTACACCTCCGGTACCACCGGCGAGCCCAAGGGAGCCGTGCTTCCCCATTCATGCTTCAACGCCGTGATGAAGATACACCGCGAACGTCTGACGATGCTCACCGATGATGACACCTCGCTCTGCTTCCTCCCCCTGAGCCACATTTTCGAGAAGGCCTGGACCTACTTCTGCCTCTACATGGGCATGAAGATATATATCAATGACGATCCCCACGCCATTCAGCATGCCATTCGCGAGGTGCAGCCCACCTGCATGTGCTCCGTGCCCCGCTTCTGGGAAAAGGTCTACACCGCCGTGCAGGAGAAGCTCGGCGACATGAAAGGTGTCAAAAAATGGCTTGCCGGCCGCGCCCTCAAAGTGGGCCGACGCCGCAACCTCGACTATAAGCGCTGCGGCAAGAAGGTGCCCTGGCTGCTCGAAAAACAGTATCAGTTCTATGACCGCAAGGTATTCGCACCGATGCGCAAGGTAATAGGCGTGAGCCGCGGCAACATATTCCCCACCGCCGGCGCACCGCTATCGGCCAACATCGTGGAGTTTCTCCATTCCTGCGGCATCAACATCATAATAGGCTACGGCCTCTCCGAAACCACCGCCACCGTCACCTGCTATCCCGACCTAAACTATGAGATAGGTTCCGTGGGTACGCCGATGCCCGAAGTGGAGGTGCGCATAGGTGAGGAGAACGAGATTCAGGTCAAAGGTCCCACCGTGATGCGCGGCTACTTCAACAAACCCGAGGCAACGGCCGAAGCCTTCACTGACGACGGCTGGTTCCGCACCGGCGACGCCGGCTATGTCGACGAGCATGGTCAGCTTGTGCTCACCGAGCGTATCAAGGACCTCTTCAAGACCTCCAATGGCAAATACATCGCTCCGCAGGCCATCGAGAGCCGCCTCGGCGAGGACAAATACATTGAGCAGGTGGCTGTGATAGGAGACAAACGCAAATATGTGACCGCCATTATCATACCCGCCTATGAGGCTCTCAAGGAATATGCCCTCAAGAAGCATATCAAATATCGCGATATCGAGGAACTGATCAAAAACTCCGACATCCGCAAGATGATTCAGGAGCGCATAGACCGGCTTCAGGAGAGTTTTGCCGGATTCGAGAGGATAAAGAAGTTCACCCTCCTGTCACAGGCTTTCACCATGGAAGCCGGCGAGCTGACCAACACCCTCAAGATCCGCCGCCCGGTGATCAACAGCCGCTATGCGCGCGAAATCGAGGCGATGTATGTGTGACGCTGTTTAACTTATTAATATCCAATAATAAATTCAATGATTACACCCGAACAATTAAAAGAGACTTTTGAGCGCAAGCTGGCGCTGAGGAGGTATCTTTGACATCGACAGCAAGAAAATCCAAGTAGAAGAAGAAGAGCTGCGCACCCATGTGCCCGACTTTTGGGAGCACCCCAAGGAAGCGCAGATCCAGATGAAGAAAATCAAGGACCTGCAGGCCTGGATAGAAGGCTATCAGGAAGTTTCAGATGCTGTCGACGAGCTCGAGGTTGCATGGGATTTTGTGAAAGAGGGGGAGCTTGACGAAGCCGAACTCGACGCCATGTATGCCGCCGCAATCGAAAAGATCGAGAAGCTCGAACTCCGCAACATGCTCCGCCGCGAAGAGGACAAGCTTGGCGTGGTGCTCAAAATCAACTCCGGAGCCGGAGGTACCGAGTCGCAGGACTGGGCTTCGATGCTCATGCGCATGTATCTGCGCTGGTGCGAGCAGCACGGCTACAAGACCTCCATCGCCAACATCCTCGAAGGCGACGAGGCCGGAATCAAGTCATGCACCATCAACGTAGAGGGCGATTTTGCCTACGGCTACCTCAAGAGCGAGAACGGTGTGCACCGCCTGGTGCGCGTGTCGCCTTACAATGCCCAGGGCAAGCGCATGACCTCATTCGCCTCGGTATTCGTTACCCCGCTTGTCGACGATACCATCGAAGTGCGCGTCGACCCCGCTCTTCTTTCGTGGGATACCTTCCGTTCGGGAGGCGCCGGCGGTCAGAACGTGAACAAAGTGGAGTCAGGCGTACGTCTGCGCTATCAGTTCACCGACCCCTATACCGGAGAGAAAGAGGAGATTCTGATTGAGAATACCGAGACCCGCGACCAACCCAAGAACAAGGAGAACGCCATGCGACAGCTCAAGTCGATCCTCTATGACAAGGAACTTCAGCACCGCATGCAGGAGCAGGCCAAGATCGAAGCCGGAAAGATGAAGATAGAATGGGGTTCGCAGATACGCTCCTACGTGTTTGACGACCGCCGCGTCAAGGACCACCGCACAGGCCATCAGACCTCCGATGTCAACGGCGTGATGGACGGCGACCTCGACCCCTTTATCAAAGCCTTCCTGATGGAATTCGCCGGCAACGACCAGGCAGAGTAACCCCAAACGTTTAATACTTCTGAAATAATAAGCAAGCCCTCCGCGGTGCGGGGGGCTTGCTGTATGGGGTTGTCAAAAGGGGGATCAGGCTATGCCGAGATCTTTCTTGACGGCTTCGATCTTGAGTTTGGCGTCGTCGTTGGCTTTGTCGTAGTCGGCGGGCGATGCCATGTGGCCGTGAACCTCGATGTAGAATTTGATTTTGGGTTCTGTGCCTGAGGGGCGTACCGAAACCTTGGTGCCATCGGCGGTGAAATACTGGAGCACGTTGGAGGTGGTGGGCATGTCGAGCTTCGATACTTTGCCGGCGAGGGGCTCGGTGGCTGTGAGTGCGTCGTAGTCCTTGATGAGTACCACGTCGCTGCCGCCGAGCTGTTTGGGCGGGTTTTCGCGGAATCCCTTCATCATGGCCTGGATCTCTTCGGCGCCGGCTTTGCCTGTGCGGACCACTGAGATGCCTTCTTCGTGAGAATAGCCGTATTTCACATAGATATCCTGGAGCATCTGGAGGAAGTCAAGGCCTTTGTCCTTGGCCCAGGCAGCGGCTTCGGCCATGAGGGAGATGGCTGACACGGCGTCCTTGTCGCGGCAGAAATCCTCGGCGAGGAAGCCGTAGCTCTCTTCGCCGCCGCCGAGATAGCGGGCTGTGCCTTCGTTGTCGCGGATAACGGCGGCAATCCATTTGAAGCCGGTGTAGCAGTCATACATGGTGATGTTGTTCTTCTCGGCTATGCTCTTGATGGTCTCGGTGGTAACGATGGTCTTGACGATGTACTCGTTGCCTTTGAGGAGGCCGAGTTCGGCGTTGCGGGTCATGATGTAGTTGAGGAGGATCATCACGATCTGGTTGCCGTTGATGAGCACATATTCGCCCTTGGCGTCGCGGAGCACACAGCCGATGCGGTCAGCGTCGGGGTCGGAGGCCATGATGAGGTCGGCCTGCACGTCCTTGGCTTTTGCGATGGCCATTGCCATAGCCGAGGGAACTTCGGGGTTGGGCGATGCTACGGTGGGGAAGTCGCCGGAGGTCACATCCTGTTCGGGCACGTGGATTATGTTCTCAAAGCCGTAGTTTTTGAGCGATGCGGGGATGAGGTTGACACCGGTGCCGTGGATGGGGGTGTAGACGATCTTGAGGTCTTTGTGGCGCTGAATGGCGTCGGGGCTGAGCGAAAGGCCTTTGATGGCGGTGAGGAATTCCCGGTCGATTTCCTCGCCGATGATGGTGATTTTCGACTTGTCGCCTTCGAATTTGATGGCGCCTGCGCCTTTGATGCGGTTCACGTGGTCAATGATGTTGACATCGTGGGGCGAGATGATCTGCGCACCGTCCTCCCAGTAGGCCTTGTAGCCGTTGTATTCCTTGGGGTTGTGTGAAGCGGTGATGTTGACGCCGCTCTGGCAGCCGAGCTTGCGGATGGCAAACGAGAGCTCGGGGGTGGGGCGGAACGAGTCGAAGAGGTAAACCTTGATGCCGTTGGCCGAGAACACGTCGGCTACCACTTCGGCGAACTTGCGGGAGTTGTTGCGCACGTCGTGACCTACAACCACCGAAATTTCGGGGAGGTCGGCGAATGCTTCCTTGAGGTAGTTGGCGAGGCCCTGGGTGGCGGCGCCTACGGTGTAGATATTCATGCGGTTAGAGCCTGCGCCCATGATGCCGCGCAGACCGCCGGTGCCGAATTCGAGGTCTTTGTAAAATGATTCTATGAGCTCGGTCTTGTCATCGTTGTCAAGCATGCGCTTCACTTCAGCGCGGGTCTCGTCGTCGTAAGCATCGCCGAGCCATTCCTGGGCTTTGGCAGTCACAGACTTCAAAAGTTCGTCGTTATTTTCCATTTTCTTTAAGGTATATGAGGTTAGTTATAATGAATCATGGTTTTGAGTTAGCAAATATACATTATTATATTCGGAATCGCAAGAGCCCGAGACGATATTCGGGGAGATTTACAGAAAAATAATAATCCCCGGCTTTGCGGGCCGGGGATTACAATGATAGGTTTTGGTTTCGGCTGAGTGTTACGGCTGGGCGAAGATTACGATGCGGTTCCAGTTGTTTTCGCTGTAAGGCTGGGTCTCGGAGCCGTAGGCTTTGACGGTGAGGCGGTCAGCGCTGATGCCGTAGCCGGTGAGGGCGTCCTTGACGGACTGTGCGCGGCGTTCGGAGAGGGCCTGGTTGTAAGCTGCGGTGCCGGTGTCTTTGTCGGCATAGCCCTGTATGGTGACGGTGGCGTTGGGGTTGGCTTTCATCCATTCGGCCACGTTATACACGTTGACCATCTCTTCGCCTGAGATTACGGCTGAATTGATTTTGAAGCGGACTGCCGAGAGCATGGGGGTGGAGAGCACTTCGGCAGGTTTCTGTTCTTCAACTTCGGGGCAGGGGAGCTGCGCGTTGGCAGCTGCGAGAGCGGCTGCGGTGGCTGCGAGTTCGCCGCGGAGATCGTTGACCTGGTTGTTGAGGTCGTTGACATAGCCCAGATAATCACAGGGGTTGTATTTGTCAAACCGGCGTCCGCCTATGGTGAAGCTCAGGCCGCCGATAGCGGTGATGTTACATTCGATGGGGTCGCCCTGGGTGTAGTTGTTGAAGTTGTCGGCATAGAACTGTGCGCGGGCTTCAGCGAAGAAGTCAACGTATTTGCACAGGCGGAAGCGGAGCTGGAAACCGGCCGATACGGGGAGGGTCCATTCTTTGCCTTTGTGGTACTTGAGGTCGGAGGTGTAGGTGGTGCTTTCCACGCCCTTGAAGTCCCAGGTGTAGGTGCCTCCGATACCTACAAAAGGTATGAACGAGAACACGCGGTCAGGGTTGACGCCGCAGATTGACGATGTCATATCCCACATAAGGTCGGCATTGGCTGTTGCCATCTGGGCTTTGTCGCGCTGAACAAAGTCGAAGCGCATTTTGCCATACATACCTGAGATGCGGAATCCCAGATAGGGGCTGAACCAGTGGCCGAAGCCCACGTTGTAAACTGCTGTTGCATGGCGTTTCTCGCTGCCGTCGGGCAGTCCGTAATCAACGAAAGGCACCTGTACGCCGGCGCCTACCTGGATAAACCAGTTGTCGCGCCACGATGATGTGTAGTGGTCCTTACATTCCACCGGTTGCTCGAGTGTGACGGTAGTCTCTTCGACCACCACGGTCTCTTGTGCATTAGCGTTGGCGGCAAAAAGGAACATCCCTCCGAATGTTGCTGCGGTCAGTAATAATTTAGTATTCATCTCTCGAAAATAATTTAATGAAACAATATGATATAATTAAGATAATTTACTTTTAATTGTGGATTTGATGTTCGGTATTGTGCTACATACAATTAGTTTTACGATTTTATAACATGAGCAAATAAAAATTTGTTTGAGCCTGCGGACTAAAATTTTCAAAGTACGGCTGAAATTCACTATCTTTGCACGATAAACCCCAATATCACGTGAATTCACCGAAACATATAGCTGTGCTGGGCAGCACAGGCTCCATAGGCACTCAGGCCCTTGACATCATAGCCGCCTATCCTCACCTGTTTAAGGCACAGGTGCTGACCGCGGGAAGCAACGCGCGAAAGCTCATAGAACAGAGCCGCCGTCACCGTCCGTCACTTGCAGTCATAGCCGACGAGCGGCTCTACGAGGATGTGCGTCGAGAACTGGCGCCCCTCGGCATAGAGGTGGCGGCGGGAAGCGATGCGCTGCGCGAGGCCGCCGGCCGTGAGGATGTCGACACCGTGCTCACCGCCACTGTAGGCTACAGCGGCCTTGCCCCCACGCTCCGCGCCATTGAGCGCGGCAAGGATATAGCGCTGGCCAACAAGGAGACGCTCGTGGTGGCCGGCGAACTGGTAAAGCGCATGCTCGGAGCATCAGAGTCGCGTATCATGCCGGTCGACTCCGAACATTCGGCCATCTACCAATGTCTGGTAGGGGAGGACCCCGCCTCAGTGCGCAAGCTCATCATCACAGCCTCCGGGGGCCCTTTCCGCCGCTGGAGCGCAGAGGAACTCGAGCATGCCACCGTGCGCGACGCCCTCAATCACCCCAACTGGTCAATGGGAGCAAAAATAACCGTTGACTCGGCCACTATGCTCAACAAGGCCTTTGAGATCATCGAGGCCCGCTGGCTCTTCGACATCCCCCCCGAAAGGATCGAGGCTGTGGTTCATCCCCAGTCAATAGTACACTCGATGGTGCAGTTTGTCGACGGCGCCGTCAAGGCCCAGCTCGGTCTGCCCGACATGCATCTGCCCATCCGTTACGCTTTGGGCGATGCCGTGCGTCTGGCCACCGACGACGATCCTATGGAGCTGGCCCATTATGCCTCGCTCACCTTCGAGCGGCCCGATCTCAAGCGTTTCCCCTGCCTGTCGTTAGCGCGCCGCACTCTGGAGCGCGGCGGCACCGCGGCCTGCATAGTCAATGCTGCCAACGAGGTGGCTGTCAATGCTTTCCTCCACGAGCGGCTGCGCTTCACTTCCATATATCCCCTGATTGAGGAAACGCTGTCAAGGGTTGAGATCACCGACCGGCCCTCTTACCATGATTATGTGGCCACCAACGCCGAAGCCCGGTGTGTGGCCGAGGACCTCATTACGAAACTATAAGCACTGACATAACTCTCAATGGAAACATTTCTGATTAAAGCCGCACAGCTGATTGTAGCCCTCGCATTTCTGGTTGTTATCCACGAATTCGGCCACTACATCATAGCCCGTGCTTTCGGCATCAAGGTAGAGAAATTCTACCTTTTCTTCAACCCCTGGTTCTCGCTTTTCAAATGGAAACCGAAAAGCAAGGGCCCGAAATATGATAAAAACGGTAAAGAGCGCGCGACATGGCGCGACACTGAATACGGCATCGGCTGGCTGCCGCTTGGCGGTTACGTCAAGATTGCCGGCATGATTGACGAATCGATGGACAAAGAGCAGATGGCCCAGCCCGAAAAGCCCTGGGAATTCCGCGCAAAGCCGGCATGGCAGCGTCTCTGCGTGATGATAGCCGGCGTGATGTTCAACTTCATCCTGGCCATCCTTATCTATGCCGGCATCGCCTTCTTTTACGGCAACAAGTATGTGCCCCTCGAAAAGGCATACGAGGGTATGGACTTCACCCCTGCGGCCCGGGAAGTTGGCTTTGTCAACGGCGACATGCCTATACTGGCCGACGGTCAGCCCATCAATGCCTCCGAGGCATGGTTCCTATATAAGGTGGTCGACGCCAAGGAAGTGACCGTGCTTCGCAAGACTCACGCCGACTCGCTTACGGCTCAGGGTCTTATGGTCGTGCCCCGCGATACCGTGATTGTAAACCTGCCCTCCGACTTCATCCATCGTGTGAGCGAGGACGAGGGCTTCATGGCCTACCGCCTGCCTGTGTTCGTGGCTCAGGTCAGCAACGGCACTCCGGCCTCGCGCGCCGGCCTTGAGAAGGGCGACCGCATTGTGGGTATAGGCGGTGTGCCCACCCCATCTTACACCGAACTTACCGACGAACTCAAGCGCAACGCAGGGCGCGAGACCGAAATCACGGTGATGCGCGGCGACAAGGTGCTCACCCTTCATGCCACACCCTCCGGGGAGGGCAAACTCGGCTTCGGACTGATGCCGCTCACCGAGGTCTACCCCACCATGACCGAGCATTATTCCTTTTTCCGCTCCTTCCCCAAAGGCTGGCAGATAGGCACAGAGACCCTCGGCACCTATGTGTCATCGCTCTCCCACCTCTTCTCCAAGGAAGGTGTGCAGAGCGTGGGCGGCTTCGGTGCCATCGGCAGCATTTTCCCAGAAAAGTGGAACTGGTATCAGTTCTGGCAGACCACCGCGTTCCTGTCGGTGATCCTTGCCTTCATGAACATCATCCCCATCCCCGGTCTTGACGGCGGCCATGTCATGTTCCTCCTCTGGGAGGTAATCACCCGCCGCAAGGTCAACGAGAAGGTGCTTGAATATGCCCAGTATGCGGGCATGCTGTTCCTGTTGCTGCTGCTCGTCTACGCCAACGGCAACGACATTGTACGTGCTTTTATGGATTAGATCTATGACAACGAATGATTATAAGACCATAGTGCTGCATCGCGGCAAGGAGGAATCGCTTCTGCGCTTCCATCCCTGGGTGTTTTCGGGCGCCATCCGCTCCATGGATCCCGCCATAGAGGAGGGCGACACAGTGAAAGTGGTGGCCGCCGACGGCACATTCCTCGGCGTAGGCCACTATCAGATAGGCTCGATAGCCGTCAGAATCCTTTCGCAGACGGAATGTGTGATAGATGAGGCCTTCTATGCCTCGCGTCTGGCTGAAGCCCTGCGCCTGCGCCGCTCGCTCGGGCTCATGCGCCCTGACAACGACGCTTTCCGCCTGGTTCACGGCGAGGGTGACTTTTTGCCGGGACTGATTGTCGACATCTACGGACACACGGCTGTGGTACAGGCTCATTCGCCGGGTATGCACTTCGCCCGCCAGATGATTGCCGTGGCGCTCACCGAGCTGCCTGACGCCGACATACGCAACGTGTACTATAAATCGGAGACAACCCTCCCTTACAAAGCCGAGCTTGACCCTCAGAACCAGTATCTGATAGGCGGCTTCGACACCAACGAGGCCACCGAGAACGGGCTGAAATTCTACGTTGACTGGCTCAAGGGTCAGAAAACCGGCTTCTTCGTCGACCAGCGCGACAACCGCAGCCTGCTCGAGCGCTTTGCCCGCGGCCGCCGTGTGCTCAACATGTTCTGTTACACAGGCGGTTTCTCGGTCTACGCCCTACGCGGCGGAGCCACCGAGGTCCATTCGGTCGATTCGTCGGCCAAGGCTGTGGCTCTCACCGAGGCCAATGTGGCCCTGAATTTCGGCTCCGACGCGCGCCATGAGGCTTTCGCCGTAGATGCCTTCAAATACCTCTCCGACATGCCTGACGGCGCATACGACCTTGTGATTCTCGATCCGCCCGCTTTCGCCAAACACCGCGGCGCCATCCGCAACGCCCTCCGTGGCTATCAGCGTCTCAACGCCAAGGCCATGGAGAAGATGCCTGCGGGCTCGGTGCTCTTCACCTTCTCGTGCTCTCAGGCCGTCAGCAAGGAGCAGTTCCGCCTGGCGGTGTTCTCGGCCGCCGCTCAGACCCGTCGCCGTGTGCGCATACTCCATCAGCTCACGCAGCCGGCTGACCATCCCGTAAATATATATCATCCTGAAGGCGAATACCTTAAAGGACTTATTCTCTATATCGAATAAATCATCATATCATGTCAATAACCTTCAAAGCCGCAATGGCGGGCGCAGCGCTCGCTGTTGCATCATCAAGCATCATGGCAAGCAACACTGACAGCAAGTTTGATTACGTAGTTGACCGTTTCGCCGACGTTGAGGTGCTCCGTTACAAAGTGCCCGGCTTCGACGAACTCTCGCTCAATCAGAAAAAACTCATATATTATCTTACAGAGGCAGCCATTGCCGGCCGCGACATCCTCTGGGACCAGAACAATAAGTATAACCTCGACATGCGCCGCCTGCTCGAGAATATCTACACATCTTACAAGGGCGACCGTAACTCGGCCGAGTTCAAGGCTTTCGAGAAATATCTCAAGCAGGTGTGGTTCGGCAACGGCGTTCACCATCATTATTCGATGGACAAGTTCACCCCCGAATTTTCACGTGAGTTCTTCGAGGCTCAGGTCAAGGCTCTCCCTGCCGGCAAGGTACCTGCGACTGTCGACGTGCTTACCCGCATCATCTTCGAGCCGGGATTCATGGCCAAGAAGGTCAACCAGGCCGACGGCGTAGACCTCATAACCACTTCGGCCACAAACCTCTATGAGGGTGTGACACAGAAGGAGGTCGAGGACTACTATGCCGCTCTCAAGGACACCACCGACCTCACCCCCGTGTCCTATGGTCTCAACACCCGCGTGACCAAGCGCGACGGCAAAGTCATCGAGCAGCCTTACCACATTGGCGGACTCTACTCCGATGCCATAGTCCGCATCACCGACAATCTGAAGAAGGCTGCCGAATATGCCGAGAACGACCGTCAGCGCGAGGTAATCAACAAACTCATTGAATATTACACCACGGGCGACCTCAAGACCTTCGATGATTACTCGATCCTATGGGTAGAGGATACCGACTCGCAGGTCGACTTCATCAACGGCTTCATCGAAAGCTACGACGACCCTCTGGGCATGACCGGCAACTGGGAGTCGATAGTCAATTTCAAGAATCTCGACGCCTCGCACCGCACCGAGGTGATCAGTTCCAATGCCCAGTGGTTCGAGGACAATTCGCCCGTCGATCCGCGTTTCCGCAAGGATAAGGTCAAAGGCGTGTCGGCCAAGGTCATCACCGCCGCCATTCTCGCCGGGGATTCCTATCCGGCGACTCCTATCGGCATCAACCTCCCCAACGCCAACTGGATACGTGCCGCTCACGGCTCAAAATCGGTGACCATCGAGAATATCACTCAGGCTTACGACGAGGCCTCGCACGGCAACGGCTTCAACGAGGAGTTCGTGCCTGATACCGCCATGCGCAGTCTGATGGACAAATATCTGTTTGTGACCGACAATCTTCATACTGACCTTCACGAATGTCTCGGCCACGGTTCGGGCAAGCTGCTTCCCGGCGTTGACCCCGACGCTCTAAAGGCCCACGGCTCTACCCTCGAGGAGGCCCGCGCTGACCTGTTCGCGCTCTATTATCTCGCTGATCCCAAACTGATAGAGCTCGGTCTGCTCGACTCGCCCGATGCCTATAAGGCTCAGTTCTACAAATATATCCTCAACGGCCTGATGACCCAACTCATGCGCATCGAGCCCGGCAAGGACGTGGAGGAAGCCCACATGCGTAACCGCAAGCTCATTGCCGAGTGGGCCCTTGAAAAGGGTAAGCCTGACAATGTGATAGAGCTTTACAAGGAGGGGGGCAAGACCTATGTCCGCATCAACGACTATGAGCGTCTGCGCGGTCTGTTCGGCGAACTTCTCGCTGAAATCCAGCGCATAAAGAGTGAAGGCGATTACGAGGCTGGCCGTCAGCTTGTAGAAACCTACGCCGTGAAGGTCGATCCTCAGCTCCACCGCGAAGTGCTTGACCGCTACGCCACTCTCTCGATAGCTCCCTACAAGGGTTTCGTGAATCCCCGCTACACTCTTGTTTATGACAAGGACGGCAACGAGATAATTGACGTTAAGATAAGCTACGACGAGCAGTATCCCGAACAGATGCTTCGCTATTCACGCGATTATTCGCCTCTGACCAAGTAAGCGATGCCTATTCAGCAGGAATTTGCTTCACGGCTTCTGGAAAACGCGGTCACCGAACTGTCAAGGCTGCCGGGCATAGGGCGCAAGACCGCCCTGCGCCTGGCGCTTCACCTGCTTCGCCGCGATGAGGCCGAAGGGGTGGCGCTCGGCGAGGCCCTTATCAATCTGCGCCGCAACATCACCTATTGCCGGGTATGTCACAATATCTCGGAGGAGGATATCTGTCCGATATGCGCCTCCGAGCGCCGTGATCACTCTACGGTGTGTGTGGTGGAGAGCGTCAACGATGTGATGAGCATAGAGCGCACGGGCCAGTTTTCAGGCATCTATCATGTTCTCGGCGGGGTCATCTCGCCTATGGACGGCATAGGGCCGGATTCCATTGAGATCGGCTCGCTGGTGGAGCGCGTGGCCCGCGGTGGCATTTCGGAGGTGATACTTGCGCTCGGCGCCACCATGGAGGGCGACACCACTAATTTCTATATCTTCCGGAAACTGGCTCCCTACAGCGATGTGAAGATCACCCAGCTTGCCCGCGGCGTGGCCGTGGGCAACGATCTTGAATACACTGACGAGATCACGCTCGGACGTTCGCTGCTCCAGCGCACTCTCTTTTCCGACAGTTTCAACCGATGATTTCCGATTCAATCATATATCTCCGTGCTCCCGAGCCCGGTGATGTCGATGCCATGTACCGCATGGAAAACGATCCGGCAATCTGGGCCGACGGCCGTTCGCGCGCCCCGGTGTCGCGTCAGCTCCTCTGGGACTACTGCGCCAATTATAATCCCGATCTTTTTGCAGTCGGTCAGCTTCGCATGATGGTGATTGACCGCGCTTCGGGTGAAGTGGCAGGCATGATTGACCTATATGACGCTGACGCCATAAACCGCCGCGCCGGCATAGGTGTCATCATTGACACTAAATTCCGTGGCAAGGGCTACGGCGCTGCATCTCTTGCCCTTCTGACGCACTACGCCGCCTCCCAGCTCGGTCTGCATCAGCTCTGGGCCATAGCGGCAGCGGCCAACGAACCTTCGCGCAGGTTGTTTTCGTCGGCAGGATTCGGCGTCAGCGGCCGTCTGCGCTCATGGGTGAGGGTAGGGCGCAGCTATGGCGATGCGTTCATGTATCAGCGCATTATCGATCCTCTTGTGTGAGTATGTCTATCTGATGTCGAGTAGCTTGTGGGTCTGCAGCGACAGACGCCACTGCGGATGCCTGAGTATATATGCTATCACTTCGGCGTTGTTCAGTCCCGAGCAGGGCTGAAGGAAATGATGTCCGGCTTCGGGCAATGCTTCGCGGATAGCCTCCACATCCTGTCCCTGATACACTATTTTCAGCTCGTCGATGCGGTCAATGGCCCATGGCTTATCCTTGGGCGAGCATGTCACCCAGTCCACTCCCGCAGGCACCGGGCGTGTGCCGTTGGTCTCTATGGCAATGAAAAATCCGAGCGAATGGAGTACCTCAGTAAGTTCGCTGTCAAGCTGCAGCAGCGGTTCGCCGCCGGTTATGACGGCATGGCGCGCGGGATATCCGGCGGCTTCGGCTCCAATCTCGGCCGCGGTCATCAGCGTGTAGCGGCTGAAGTCGGTGTCGCAGAACGGACAGGTCCGGTTGCAGCCGCTCAGGCGGATAAACACCGAGGCGGTCCCGGTGAAGAATCCTTCGCCCTGCAGCGAACAGAATATCTCGTTGACGCGATAGAGGCGCGGCTCAGTCGATTTCATAAGCGGCTGTGTTTCCCTGACTTTCCTGCACTTCCACTCGATAGCAGTGAGGTACGCGCTCACATACCCAGCGGGCTATATTTTCGGCCGTGGGGTTGAAGGGGAGCACGTCGTTGAAGTTCTTGTGGTCGAGGTAGCGCTCCACCTCCTCTTTGATTTTCGAGAAGTCAACCACCATACCGTTGGCGTTAAGCTCGCGGCTGCGGCACATCACGGTGATTATCCAGTTGTGGCCGTGAAGGTTGCTGCATTTGCTCTCATAGTCGAGCTCCAGGCGGTGGGAGCCTGATATTTCTATTCGTTTGGTTACGTAGTACATTGCGTGAAGTGATTGGTCATGATTCGCTGACCGGAGTCAGGTTGTGGCTGCGTCCTATCTCGAGCATAAGACGGTAGGCGTCATCATATTCGTTGGGTATCACGCCGTCAAGCACGGCGTCCTTGATGGCATTTTTGATTTCACCCACCAGAGCCGAGGGCTCCAGACCGAAAGTTTTCATTATCAGGGCGCCGTCAACGGGGGGCTGGAAATTGCGCAGATGGTCGCGCTCGGTCACGTCGGCCATCTTGGCGAGCACTTCGTCGAAGTTGGCCAGGTGCTGACGCACTTTCTCGGGATTGCGCGAGGTGATGTCGGCCCGGCACAGGGTCATAAGGTCGTCGAGGTCGTCGGCGGCATCGGTGATGAGCCTTCTCACGGCCGAGTCGGTCACCGTTTCTTCTACGAGTGCTATCGGGCGCATGTGGAGCTCCACCATCTTCTGCACATAGCGCATCGGCTCGCCCATAGGCATCTTGAGCTCCTTGAATATGCGTGGCACCATCTTTGAGCCTATGAAGTTGTGGTTATGGAAGGTCCAGCCTATGGTGTCGTCCCAGCGCTTGGTTACGGGCTTGGCGATGTCGTGAAGCAGAGCGCTCCAGCGCAGCCACACATTTTCAGATTTCTCGGCCACACGGTCGAGAACCAGCATGGTGTGCTCGAAGTTGTCCTTGTGGCCGCGTCCTCTCACTATCTCCACGCCGCGCATGGCCTGCAGTTCGGGCAGTATATGCTGCAGAAGTCCGGTGTCGGAGAGCAGATACCAGCCTATGGATGGGCGGGGCGACGCCATTATCTTGCCGAGCTCGGAGGATATGCGCTCGCGGGTGATGATGTCGATGCGGGCGGCGTTGCGGCTGATGGCTTCGAGAGTTTCGGGGTAGATGTTGAAGTCAAGCTGGGTGGCGAAGCGGATGGCGCGCATCATGCGCAGGGGGTCGTCGCTGAATGTTATGTCGGGGTCGAGAGGGGTGCGTATGATTTTGTTTTCCAGGTCGGTAAGACCGTCAAACATGTCGACGAGCTCGCCGAAGCGGCCTTCGTTGACACACAGAGCCATGGCGTTGATGGTGAAGTCGCGGCGCGATATGTCATCGGCCAGCGTTCCCTCCTCCACTATGGGGTTACGTGAGTCGGAGCGGTAGGATTCGCGGCGGGCGCCGACGAATTCCAGCTCGGTGCGTCCCACCTTCACCTGTGCGGTGCCGTAGGTGCGGTACACATGCACTTTGGCCCCGCGGCCCATGTCGGCTGCCACCTGCGTGGCTATGGCTATGCCGCTGCCCTGGCCCACGCTCACGAAGTCGATGTCCTTGGAATGTCGGTTGAGAAACAGGTCGCGCACATAGCCGCCCACGGCATAACATTCGTAGCCGAGTGCGTCAGCAGCGTGTCCTACCGTGGTGAATGCTTTGCGGTCAATGCGTTTGAGTATGTCGTGCTCCATCGTCGGGTGATGTGTGATGATTGGCTTTTATGAGAGTGTTTTACTCGAAGTTGATTATCTGCTCGGGTGCGAGGGTGAGGCATTTCACGCCGCCGGCGGTCACGGCGTATGTGTTTTCGATTCCCACTGCTCCCACTTCGGGGATCACGAATTTGGGTTCGAGCGCAAACACGTTGCCTTCCTCAAGTATGTCGCGGCTGCGGGGCGCTATCACGGGCAGTTCGTTGATTTCTATGCCTAAGCCGTGGCCCACGAAGCCGGCTTTCTGGCGGTGGCCCATGAAATACTCATACATTCCGGCCTCGCGCGCCATCTCCTCGGCGCGGTGGAACATGGCTGCGGCTTCCGTTCCCGGGCGCGCCATCGAGGCGAGTTCACGGCAGATGTCGATTGACAGCTTATGGGCTTTCATGGCCTTTTCGGGAAGGCCGCCGAGCGAGAATGTGCGGGTCATGTCGGTCATATAGCCGGTGTAATTGCCGTTGACATCGGCCATCACCGCCGTGCCCTGACGGATTATGCTGCCGTTGGCGCCCACGGGAATCGAGGGGTCGAGGCCGGCTCCGCCCATGGCAAAGTCGTAGGGTGTTGGGGTGTCGGCGTTCTCGCCGGTGAGTATGTTGGCCATGTAGAGTTCCATGGAGTTACCTGAAATGCGGAACTGGCCGAGGCATCCTTCGAGTCGCGACACGCGCTCTATCTCCACCTGCAGCTCAAGGTCGGTCATGCCGTCCTGGTAGAGGTGTGGTATACGGCGGTACACCCGCTCCTGCTTTATGCCCGAAAGGCCTATCAGCCTGAGCTCTTCGGCGGTCTTGACCGAGCGGGCCTTGCGGATTACGGGCGAGGCATTGGTCATTGTGGCCGAGGGGAATATTGCTTTCAGACGTTCGATAGCAGAGTAGTCGGTGATGTCGAGCTCCATGGCCAGCGAGCCGGCGCCGAAGCTGATGTGCTCGGTCATCTGCTCGGGCTTGCGGATATAGATCACATTGTCGCCGGTCAGCTCTATGGGACGACGCACGAAGTAGGTCACGCGGCCGTCGGCGGTGATGAACATCAGTCCGGCATACACGCGGCCTGTAAGATAATAGAGATTGGCATTGTCAGTGATGAGCATGGCATCGGCCTTGGCCTGCTTCATCAGCGAGGTCAGACGGCTGAGGCGCAGTTGCTGCTCATCGGCAGAGAGGAGTACGAGTGGTTGTGCCATAGTGAAATTTCGGTTATTGAGGTTCTGAGAGTCGTGTTATAATTTCTGTGGCTTCGGCAAACGACGAGGCGCTGAAATCGGCGTCAGGGGCCTGTCCGAAGCCGTAGGTCACGTGAAGCATCTCCACTCCGGCGGCATGCGAACTGCGGCAGTCACCTTCGGTATCGCCTACGTACAGAGGCCGTTGCAGATCATATTCTTCCATCAGGGCGGCGATGTTGTGTTCTTTGTCAAGGCCGGTGCCTCCATGTGTGCGGGTATCGGTGATGTAGGGCTTAAGTCCTGTGTAGTCAATAAAATACACCAGTCCGTTGGGACCGCAGTTGCTCACCATGAAGAGGGGCAGCCGCCGGGCCAGCTGAGGCATCAGTTCGCTTACGCCGAGATATAGCCGGCCGCCGAGACGGGGCATCAGCTCATCGTCAACCTGCCGCAACGTGGTGTAAAACTGCTGTATGTCAACAGTTTCCGGCAGAAGCCTGCGGGCAATCTCCTCAAGCGGCAGACCCATACATTCAAGCAGCTGCTGTCGCGACACGGTAAACTCGGGATGGCCTATGCGACGGTATGTCTCGTTCCAGATGGCGCAGTACGAGTCGACGGCATCCCAGAGGGTACCGTCCATATCAAATATTATGCTGTCAACAGGCGGTCTGTTCATCAACGTTTAATTTAACGTGACGCCTATCTGCTCGATACCGCGGAGGGTGTCGACACGCATCACGTGTCTGATTTCAACGTCTGAACCCTGTGCGAGGTTCACGCGTCCGGGCACTGAAGCCTCAACCTGATATGATGAGCCCATCCCTTTGCCCAGCCAGTGGCCGTATACGTCGGCCAGTTCCATCGACATGGTGTCGCGGCGGGTCAGCGAATCGGCTGTCAGGTAGGTCACTTCGAGCCAGAGATTGGAATACTCGTAGTCGTTGTTATGGCGTATGGCCACAGAGAGGCTTTTGGAGCTCGCAGGATCGATAGAGTCAGGCGTGAAACGGATAGTGTCGCCGTAGACCCAGCCGCTTTCAGGAAGATTGGTGAAGCGGCTGTAGTCGCCCGGCCTAACGCTGCAGGCAGTCACCGTCAGGGCAATGATTATCAGCGGAAGCAGTCGTTTCATTGTTCGCCTTTCTCCTTTGGCCGGCCCTTATTCTCGCGGTTCTGGCGGGGTTCGCGGTTCTCTCCGCCCTCCTTGCTTTGTCCGCGCTGACCGCGCTGGCGGCGGCGGTTATCACGGCGGGGATTCTGCTCGTTGCCTCCATCGGCGGCCGGTCTCTCAGAGGTTTTTTCCGTACCCTTTTCCGCTGATGTGTCAGGCTGTCCGGCAGTTCCGGCAGACTGTTTTTCACCTTCGGCACCGGTCGCTTCGGGGCCTTTGGCCGTCGGCTGGTCGGCGGATGGCTTATTGCCTTTGTTCTTGCGTTTCTTGCGCTTTTTGGCGTTGTCGAAGCGCGATATGTTGTCCTGATCGAGAAGGTCGGCGTAAGGTCTCTTTTCGGTTTTGGCTGTTTCGGTATCGGGGAGGAGTGACAGCGGTTTTTCGCCCTGGCGGTTCATGGTAATGACTTCAAACGCGCGGTCAGCCGTGATGGTCACCAGATTGGCCGGTATCGACTTGTCGGTACTGTAGGTTATCAGGCGGTTAAACACATCGTATTTGAAGTGATAGTAGGTATTGTCGGCCGTTTCGAGGCGTATCTCTTTGCCGGGCAGGCGCTTGATGCTTTCCACGTATGCGTCGACCTCGAAATTGAGGCAGCATTTGAGTTTGGCGCACTGGCCGGCGAGTTTCTGGGGATTGAGCGAGATATCCTGAAAGCGGGCGGCGGCGGTGCCTACGCTTACAAAGTTGGTCATCCATGAGGCGCAGCATAGCGGACGTCCGCAGGGACCGATGCCGCCTATGCGGCCTGCCTCCTGTCGTGCGCCGATCTGCTTCATCTCTATGCGCACCTTGAAAGCGTCGGCCAGCACCTTGATGAGCTGACGGAAATCAACGCGCTCGTCGGCTATATAGTAGAATATGGCCTTGTTGCCGTCACCCTGATACTCCACATCGCCTATCTTCATGTTGAGTTTGAGGTCCTCGGCTATCTTGCGGGCACGGATCATGGTGTCGTTCTCCTTGGCCTTTGCCTCCTCAAAGCGCTCGATGTCAGCAGGCTTGGCAATGCGGAGCACACGCTTTATCTCGAAGTCGGGCTTGAGGTTGGCCTTTTTCATCTGGAGCTTGACCAGCTGACCGGTGAGGGTCACCTGACCGATGTCGTGGCCCGGAGCGGCTTCTACGGCCACAGTGTCGCCTATGGCCAGCGGCAGGTTGAGCGAGTTGCGGTAGAATCCCTTGCGGGTGTTCTTGAACTGTACCTCCACGATGTCGAAGTCGGCCTGGCCGCCGGGTATGTCGGCGAGCCAGTCGTAGCAGTTCAGCTTGCCGCGGGGCGGCTGACGGTAGTCGGCCTTGCGGCAGCTGTAGCCCGAGGAGTTGAGTCCGTCGCCGGGCAGTTCGTTATCGAGTATGTCGTCAGTTTCGTTCATGATTATTTGGCGAAGCTTACCGAGCGGGTTTCACGTATAACAGTGATCTTGACCTGTCCGGGATAGGTCATCTCGTCCTGGATGCGCTTGGCTATCTCGGCCGAGAGCTTTTCGGTCTCTACGTCGTCAATCTTGTCGGCGCCTACTATCACGCGGAGTTCACGGCCGGCCTGGATGGCATAGGTCTTGATGACGCCGGGATATGACAGGGCGAGCTGCTCGAGGTCGTTGAGACGCTTGATATACGCTTCTACCATTTCGCGGCGGGCGCCGGGACGTGCACCGGAGATGGCGTCGCACACCTGTACTATCGGGGCCAGTAGTGTAGTCATCTCTATCTCGTCGTGGTGGGCGCCGATGGCGTTGCATATCTCGGGCTTCTCCTTATATTTCTCGGCGAGCTTCATGCCCAGGAGTGCATGCGGCAGTTCGGGCTCTTCGTCAGGCACTTTGCCTATGTCGTGGAGCAGACCGGCGCGACGTGCTTTCTTGGGGTTGAGGCCGAGCTCCGATGCCATGACGGCACAAAGGTTGGCCGTCTCGCGCGAGTGCTGCAGCAGATTCTGGCCGTAGCTCGAGCGGTATTTCATCTTGCCCACAAGGCGCACAAGTTCGGGATGCAGGCCGTGGATGCCGAGGTCAATGGTGGTGCGCTTGCCGGTCTCTATGATCTCTTCCTCAACCTGCTTGCGCACTTTTGCTACCACCTCCTCGATACGGGCCGGGTGGATACGGCCGTCGGCCACAAGCTGATGCAGGGCCAGACGGGCTATCTCGCGGCGCACGGGGTCGAAGCCCGAAAGCACGATGGCCTCGGGGGTGTCGTCGACTATGATCTCAATGCCGGTGGCGGCTTCGAGGGCTCGGATATTGCGGCCTTCGCGACCGATGATGCGGCCTTTCACTTCGTCCGATTCTATCTGGAACACTGTCACGGAGTTCTCGATGGCGGTCTCGGTGGCCACACGCTGGATTGACTGGACCACTATGCGTTTGGCCTCTTTGTTGGCTGTCAGCTTGGCTTCGTCCATGATGTCGTTGATGTAGCTCTGGGCTGCTGTCTTGGCCTCGTCCTTGAGAGATTCTATCAGGCGCTCCTTAGCCTCTTCCGACGAAAGACCCGACATGCGCTCGAGCTCTTCCTGGGCGCGGCGCTTTAATGTCTCGAGCTCGGTGGCGCGCGCTTCGGTAGCGGCCATCTGCTCGTCGAGACGCGCTCGCATCTGTTCGTTTTCGTTGCGGTTGCGCTGGTTCTCGCTCTGCTGCTGGTTGAGCTGGAGCTCACGCTGCTTGAGCTGACCCTCTTTCGACTGGATTTTGGCAAGTTTCTGCTGGGCCTGTTTTTCAGCCTCTGCCTCTATGCGCATACCCTGTTCGCGGGCTTCGAGAAGCTTGTCTTTCTTGATAACCTCGGCTTCATTCTTGGCCTCCTCTACAATGACTTTGGCTCGGGTGCGGGCCATATTGCGCTGAAAGGCCATAGCAACGGCGAATCCTATGCCGAGGGCCACGATGGCTATGATTACGTAGATTATTATTTCCATATAATTTGCGTTTTAGTTTTATGGTAATTAGGTTCTGTGAATAAATCTTTTTTTGATGTAGAGTAATGTTTTGAGTTATAAAAATAAAAAATCCGCCTCGGCAACTCCTCGTTGACTTTGAGCAGCGGCGGCCTGACGGATCGCGCTGCCTTTCGTCGTGAAGGTAGCCGTGCGGGATGTCGAGATATGATATAATCCTCAGTCGAGGAGCTGTCGGTCAAGCTCCTGCTCGAAATCGCCGAGTGTACGGTCAAGTTCCTTGACCTGCTGCATCAGCTTTCCGTAGCCTTCCGCAAACAGAAGGGTCACCTTGGCGAGTACTTCCTGCGACGAGCTGTTGCCGAAGCGCTCTTTATAGTCTTTATAGGCGTGGTTGATCTGCTTTGCAGCTTTTCTGAGCAACTCCTCCTCCTCGGGCCGGATGGTGAGGGTGAGGTTGACGTCGCCTATAAGTAGGGTTATATCAAATTTATCTTTCATAGCATCATTCGGTTAGTTCGTTGATGCATTTGTCGATGTCCCGCAGTAATTCAGTCAAAAATGCACGGCTGCGCTCCACATCCTCGCGCCGGGGGTCGATGGCGGTCACCACTCTCAGATGCTCGATCTGCTGAGACAGTATACTGTTGTCGGCCTTTGCGCGGCGAAGCTCATCGGTGAGCTCCGCTATGGTGGCGTCAGCGGCCTGTTTCTCAGCCTTGAGCTTCACATAGCGCTCTGTCAGGAGCTGTGATTTGCTTCTTAGGCTGTCGAGACGTTGCTGCAGATTGCCGGCCATTTTTCACTAAATTTCCACAAAAGTAATCATATTTTTTTTAAATCGCCAAACATTGGCGTTAAAAATATGCGGAGATATGTGGAATAGACCTATTTGGTGGCGAGAATATAGAGAGGGGAGTAGGTCAGACGTGTGATGCCGCTCTCCATTATGGCGCGGGCGGCGCGGATGCCGTGGGGTGTGGCGGTAGCGTTGACGCCGGTCAGCCGCAGGTGGCGCAGCAGCTCGGCCGGGGAACTGAATGTCAAGGTGTGGCTCTCGCTGATGATGTCGGTCCGAACACCAGGATTGTCAAATACGGCCCGCCATGCCTCGGCCGACAGTGATCCGGGCGGCGGGGTGACGAAGTCGCGCAGTTCGGGGAAGTTGTCGGCCGCGTAGGTGGCGAAGGCTAATATACCGCCGTCGGCCAAAGTCCTGAGACAGTGGCGGGTGAAGGTGGCGGGGGAGTTGAACCACTGCAGGGCCGAGGCGCTGACTATGGCGTCGAAGCTCGCCGGAGCATCGCGGCGTATGGCTGTCTCGGCATCGCATATCTCATGGCGTCCGGGAAGGCTGTCGGGCATCGGGGCAAGGTCGCGGAGCGTTATCTCGGCGTCGGAAACCATCGGTGCATAGGCGAGGGTGAGTAGGCCTGAGCCGGCTCCTACCTCAAGGATGTTGCGGGCACGGGCTATCGGTGAGCGTTCGTTCCATAGTTCGGCGAGTCGAAGAGCCACATGGCGCTGCACCACGGCGTTGTCGTCGTAGCGCTCCATGGCGCTGCTGAAGCGCTCGGTGACAAGCGGCTTGGGGCTCAGCAGCTTGCCGAACAGCCGTCCGAAGTCGGGCAGATGGGCCCCGCTGATGGTGACTGTGTGCGGATGTCCGGCCCAGGCGGTCTGCTGGTTGGCGGTGGGGATTATCATGTCGCGGTCGGCGATGACCACAGTGTCCCACACTCGTTCCTCGCCTTCGGGCTGTGGCAGGGAGGCTATGTGGCGGAGCTCGTCGGCTAAGCCGTTGAAATCGCGCTGCGGGCCGTGGCTGAGAAACAACGCCGTTGCATCGGCCGAGCCGCACATCCTCCGGTGGAATTTGGCCAGCGATGCGGGAGTGAGCCCCTGCAGTGTAGCGCGGAATATTGCTTCGGGTATTCCGCGGCGGTCGTCAACGGGGTGAAGAGTGCCGTTGACGGCCACTTTCATCGTTATCGGCAGCCCGGAGTGGGCGGTGATGAAGCGGTGGGCCTCTATGACGCCGAATGACCACGCTATGATGCAAATCTCTTGGTAGTCATCAAGCTCGCGGATGTTGCCTTCCGATGCGTAGTCGTATGTCACCATCATGTCATAGCCCGCGGGGCAGGTGCCGGCAAAGGGGTTGCCGTCCATGGCCCAGCCTGCAAAAACCAGCAGCAGGCGGTCGTGAGTGCGGGGTGTGACGAAGGCGTATCTCATATCAGTGCACGGAGCGAGTTTACGAATCGGTTGATTTGGTCGGTTGTGAGGGCGGCGCTGAGGCTTATGCGCAGGCGCTCGGTGCCGGGAGGCACGGTGGGTGTGCGGATGGGCAGCACCTTGAAGCCCTCGTCAAGCAGCTTGGCTGACAGTTCCACGGCCCGGCGGGCGTCGCCTGTCACAAATGGCTGGATGTGGCTTGCGGTGCCGGCGGCTGCGGGATCGATGGAGGCGATGCCCTCGCGCAGGGCTGCGGCGAGCGCGGCGAGATGCTGACGCTCGGCGTCCATGCCGGTCATGCGTTCAATCACGTAGCGCGTCCAGGCGCAGCAGAGCGGTGGCAGGGAGGTGGAGAATATGAAGCTGCGCGCGCGGTTGATGATAAAGTCGCGCAATTCTGCCGAAGCTATGCAGAAGGCGCCTGACGAGGCCAGAGCCTTGCCGAACGTGCCTATGAGTATGTCGACTTCGTCGAGACGGCCGGTGGCGGCGCACAGGCCCAGTCCCTGCGGACCGCAGGCGCCCACGCCATGGGCCTCGTCGACGTAAAGAAGCACCTCGGGATAGAGCTTGCGAAGCTCCATGAGCGCCTCGATGTCGGCCGAGTCGCCGTCCATGCTGTAGACTGATTCCACGGCCACAATGATGCGCCGTGACGCAGCGCGTTCGGCCTGTATCATGGCTTCGAGGCGGTTGAGGTCATTGTGCGGGAAGCGTCTGAAACGTGCTCGTGACAGCACCATGCCGTCAATCATGCTGGCGTGTACCAGACGGTCGGCCAGTATCACCGTCCCGGGCCCGGAGGCTAAGGCTGACAGAATTCCGGTGTTGGCATGATAGCCGCTGTTCATCACCAGAGCCGGCTTGCCGTAGAGCTTGCTCAGCATATCCTCCAGCAGAGCGTATTCCTGCTGTGGTGCGGCGAGAAGGCGCGAGGCCGACGAGGTCAGCGGTATCCGCCGGTTGGCCTCGGATTTGAGAAAGCCGGCCTGGAGTTCGGGCCGGGCGGCTATGCCGAGATAGTCGTTTGACGACAGGTCGATGACCTCTGACCGCGTGGAGTCGGCCGGTATTGACCGGAAGTTGCCAGAGCGGCGAAGGTCGAGCAGGGTAGTGTCAAAGGGTTCCATCACTCGGTGTTTTCTTCGGCGTGGGAGATTTCACGCACTATCGTGAGCATCCCCTCGGCCAGGGCGGTCAGGTCGGTGTCGTCAATTATATAAGGGGGCATGATGTAGACGCGGGTGCCGAATGGGCGTATCCAGATGCCGAGCTCCACGCAGCGGCGCTGGAATGTGGCCAGGTCGACAGGCCGCTTCATCTCCACTACGCCGATGGCGCCGAGCACCCTCACGTCCTTCACCCCGCTGAGCCCTTCAGCGGGTGCCAGCAGGCGCTTGAGCATGCTCTCGATATGGGCTATGCGCGAGGCCATGTCCTGCGAGTTGAGCAGCTTGAGCGAGGCGATGGCTATGGCGCATGCCAGAGGATTGGCCATGAACGTGGGTCCGTGCATCATCACTCCGGCCTCGCCGCGCGATATCGTGTCGGCCACTTCGCGGGTGGTCATCACGGCGCTCATCGTCAGATAGCCCGCTGTCAGCCCTTTGCCTATGCACATTATGTCAGGTATCACCCCGGCATGCTCCCATGCAAATCGGCGCCCGGTGCGCCAGAAGCCGGTGGCTATCTCGTCGAATATCAGCAGCACGTCGTAGCGGTCGCACAGCTTGCGCGACTCCACCAGGTACTGAGGATGATAGAAATACATGCCTCCGGCGCCCTGGACTATCGGCTCGAGAATCAGCGCCGCTATCTCGTCGTGATGCTCGCGAAGAGTGTTTTCCAGCTCATCCATGGCGCGGGGATCCCACGGCTCGTCAAACGCCACACGCGGCTGCTCCACGAAGTAGCGTATCGGCAGGGACGATCCGAAGGCACCGTGCATGCCCGTCACGGGGTCACACACGCTCATGGCGTTCCATGTGTCGCCGTGATAGCCCGAACGGATCGTCACGAAGTTGGTCTTGGTGTGCGAACCGCTCTTGGCCACGGCTGCCTGCACCGCCATCTTCATAGCCACCTCCACGGCCACCGAGCCGGAATCGGCATAAAACAGATTGTGCATCTCCCGCGGAGCCATCTCTAAGAGCATCTTGCCCAGCTCCACGGCCGGCTCATGCGTCAGGCCGCCGAACATCACATGGCTCATCTTGTCAATCTGCCGCTTGGCGGCCTCGTTGATCACCGGATGGTTATAGCCGTGGATCACGCACCACCATGACGACATGCCGTCAATCAGCTCGCGGCCGTCGGCCAGACGCAGTCTCACTCCGTGAGCGCTCTCCACCTTATATGTAGGGAGCGGGTCGATGGTCGAGGTGTAAGGGTGCCACAGGTGCTCGCGGTCCCAGTCGTCATGTATCTTCAGTTCATTATCTGATGTCATAAACAATACTATCGTAATTGGCGACGCAAAATTACAAAAAATCTTCCTAAGCCGTATCCCCCGCGATGAAATTACCATCCTGTAGCATCGCTATCTTCCTCGGCATTTACAACAATTACGAAGAATATGAAGAAAATGTACAAAAAACTATTAAACCAAATTTATGTGATATTAAAAACTTTCGCTATATTTGCGAAAAACAATACTTTATCGCATGGAAAATACTAATAAACAAATCACACCCGGTCAGGAACTCCACAATTTTGAGGATGAGTATAATTTGAAAATAAAAGCAATGAACAGCTCATCGGAGAATGTAAGCCGGCATTTCAACGAGGTAAAATATCAGGCAATGGTATTGTCGGGATTATGCTTCATGTTTTGGTTGAATATGATAGATTTGAAGCAGCCGCTCACTCAATTTTCAACATGGTTCCCGGAAGGCTCGTCAGGCTGGATTATCCTTTGTGGACTTACATTCCTCACCTGGCGCGTGGCTCTAACCGGAGAACTGGTTATGATGGGCCAATTGCCATCAGCACCGGCCTATATCTACACTGCCATTAGTTATATCATGCTGTATGCCGGACTTATGGGGGTAATTATCGGTCGTCAGCTCTACGATCTCCTGCTTCCGAAGGGCTCCTTCCTTGCCATTGCGGCATGGATTGTTTCTGCGTTGGTTTTATTCCTGTTGTTCAGGGTTCACAACAGGAGGCAGATTATCCAATGGTTTAATTCATTTCTCAGTTCAGTCCTGTTTCCTTTAAATAAGCGCACAGGTTTAGAATTCGGCCAATCACTTCTGCTTAATTCGTACGCAGTGCTTATCGGAATCGCCATATTCTACTTTTTTCAGCACTCGTTTCGGGTCTGAGCCCTTCCATAATTTATGACAGAAATCTGCATTTCTACTTTTCTTGAGATCGGGGAGAGCATGTCGAGACAAAAAATCGCAAAATTTTTATTTTTTTTACTTCGGTTCTCATGGTATTGATACCTATAAAGTTAGTGTCAGTTTAGTATGAATACTGCTTATAAATTAAGGTGTGAAAACCGCTTCTGCAGAAATCTTCATGAAAAAAAGTTCTGAAAAATTTTGGTGGTTCAAAAATAATGCCTACCTTTGCATCGCAATTGGGAAACAACCCAGCACCAACGCGAAAATAGCTCAGTTGGTAGAGCACGACCTTGCCAAGGTCGGGGTCGCGGGTTCGAGTCCCGTTTTTCGCTCAAAGAGAACAATGAAATACTCATTTCTGGCTGAAGAGCTGCCAACATGCGAAAATAGCTCAGTTGGTAGAGCACGACCTTGCCAAGGTCGGGGTCGCGGGTTCGAGTCCCGTTTTTCGCTCCATTTTCAGCAATCCAGCAGAAATGTAACGTCCGGGTGGTGGAATTGGTAGACACGCTACTTTGAGGGGGTAGTGGCCGAAAGGCTGTGTGAGTTCGAATCTCATCTCGGACACCTTGAAAAATCGCAAGCGCATAAAAGCTTGCGATTTTTCTTTGTTTATACCCGCTTTTGCCATGATCTACAAAACTAATCCCATTGACATTATATGAAAAAAATAGCTGTACTCTGTTGCGCTTTGTTTTCTGCTTTTAGCGCATTTGCCTATTATGACGACTACGGTTATCCCGACCGCAGTGACGAAATGTCAGGCTTTGAAATTTTCTTACTCTTTGTGATGATCGCTTACTTCATACTGTCTATCGTCATTCTCATACGTTGGTGGAAGATGACAACCAATGTTGAACAGATTCGTCAACATATAACTCATGCCAATCCGAAACTGACGTATCTGGTAGTCATCGGTGAGAGTGAGCAGGCAAAGAAAGCGGCGCTTACAATGCTTGTTGACATCCTTTATCCTATTTACTCTGATCCGTATAACCATTCAAAGGCCGACGCCATGAATAAGGAGATACAGGCTCGGCTCCCTAAAATCCAAAGATTAGGTCTGTCTGTTCCCGATTATGTGACAACCGGCGAAAAATTCATTGACTACATCAACGGATTGACAGGCAACAAGGTTCCATACAAGGACGAAACAAGTCCTCACGACGGCTCTAATTGGGATGCCTTTTAATTTACATATAAATGTAGGGATGCACGGTTTGTGTGTTTGCTCAATTAATTAGTGATCAACCATATAGACTTGGGTGCACGAACCGTGCGTCCCTACGGTCCGGTATACTGAATATTCTTTAATTGGGCGCCGGTCCCCCCCCCCCCCCAAAAAAAAAGAGACGACCGAAGTCGTCTCTTTGTAGCGAATCTGGGAATCGAACCCAGGTCTCCACCGTGAGAGGGTGGCGTGCTAGGCCACTACACTAAATCGCCATTTAGCAGGGTCTGCTTTCGCTTTTGCTCTGCAAAGGTAAAGAGAATATTTTGATTGTGCAAATATTTTTGCGGTTTAGCGTCGGTTTTTTACATTTTTCAACCCTGAGTCCGGTATTACTGATAAAGTGAGCCGGTGTTGAGTACGGGCTGGGCGGGCTCGTCGGCGCAGAGCACCACCAGGAGATTGCTGACCATGGCGGCCTTGCGCTCGTCGTCGAGCTTGACAATCTGTTCCTGATCGAGCTGCTCAAGGGCCATCTTGACCATTGACACGGCGCCTTCTACAATCTTCTCGCGGGCGGCGATGATGGCCGAGGCCTGCTGGCGGCGGAGCATCACTGCAGCGATCTCGGGGGCGTAGGCAAGGTAATTGATGCGGGCTTCCACCACCTCGATGCCGGCCATGGCCAGGCGCTCATTGAGTTTCGATTCGAGCTGTTCGTTGATTTCGTGGCCGTCGCTGCGGAGGGTTATTTCGTCGTGACGTCCCGATTCCTCATCGTAAGCATAGCGGCCTGTCACCTCTCGGAGGGCGGCGTCGCTCTGAATACTGACGAAGTTGTTGAGAGCTTTGGCCACGGCGTTGCCCGAAGGAGTCTGTATCTTACCTTCGGTATTGACTGAAATGGCGGGAGCCTCGGGTGCGTCAACGTCAAACACAGCCCGGTAGGTGTCCTTGACCTTCCACACCAGCACCATGCCTATCATCACAGGATTGCCCACCTTGTCGTTGACCTTGATCGGTGCCACGTCCATGTTGCTGATGCGGAGCGACACCTTCTTGGCGGTCATGAAGGGGTTGACCCAGAAGTAGCCTGTGCGGCGGAATGTGCCGCGGTATTTGCCGAAGAATATCATCACGCGGGCCTGGTTGGGTTGGAGGATGAAGAAGCCGCAGGCGAGGATGATCATCAGCAGTACGCCGACAATGGTGGAAAGGGCGCTGAGCCAGATGAGCGGCTGCGGGAGTGAGAGCCATAGCGTGGCGATGACGGCGGGGATGAGCAGAAGCACTACGGCAAGCATGGCGAAACCACTTACAACGTAGCCGCTATAATCAAATTCTTTGTTTTCGTCCATAATCTTATGTAAATTTTATTTTATGACAAATATAAGCCAACTTTCGGAAAAGAGCAAAAAAAATCGTCCCGCCGACGGTTAGGGGCGGGACGAAAGATATTTTGAACCTATCGGGAGCGTATTACTTGTTGGCGCGCTTGCGCTCGAGCTCGTCGAGGATGATCTTGCGCAGGCGGATGTGGTGAGGTGTGACCTCCACATATTCATCGGCCTTGATGTATTCCAGAGCTTCCTCGAGGCTGAACACCACCGGGGGGATGATGCGGGCCTTGTCGTCAGCGCCCGAAGCGCGCATGTTGGTGAGTTTCTTTGACTTGGTGACGTTGACCACAATGTCGTTGTCCTTGGCGTTCTCGCCCACCACCTGTCCGGCGTACACCTCCTCCTGGGGGAAGATGAAGAAGCGGCCGCGGTCCTGAAGCTTGTCGATGGCGTAGGCGTAGGCGGTGCCCGCCTCCATGGCTATGAGAGAGCCGTTGGTGCGGCGCTCTATCTCGCCCTTCCAGGGCTGGAATTCGAGGAAACGGTGCGCCATGATGGCTTCGCCGGCCGAGGCCGTCAGCACATTGTTGCGCAGACCGATGATGCCTCGCGAGGGAATGTTGAATTCCATGTGGACGCGGTCATTCTGAGTCACCATCGACACGAGGTCGCCCTTGCGGCGTGTGACCATATCGATCATCTTCGAGGCATATTCCTCGGGCACGTTGATGGTCATCAGCTCTACCGGTTCGCATTTCACGCCGTCGATCTCCTTGATTATGACCTGAGGCTGGCCCACCTGCAGCTCGTAGCCCTCGCGCCGCATGGTTTCTATAAGCACCGAGAGATGAAGCACACCGCGGCCGTAGACCGTCCACACATCGTCGTCGGCGCCTTTCTCAACGCGGAGGGCCAGATTGCGGTCAAGTTCGCGGGTCAGACGGTCAGCGATATGGCGCGAGGTGACGTATTTGCCGTCGCGGCCGAAGAAGGGGCTGTCGTTGATGGTAAACGACATTGACATCGTGGGCTCGTCGATAGCTATGCGGGGGAGTGCCTCGGGATTTTCGGCATCGGCCACAGTGTCGCCGATCTCGAAGTCGGCTATGCCCACCAGTGCGCAGATGTCGCCGCTCTTTACGCTCTCCACGCGCTTGCGTCCCATGCCTTCAAACACGTGCAGCTCCTTGATGCGCTGCTTGACAATCGAGCCGTCCTTCTTCATAAGGGCTATATCGGCGCCCTCGCGAAGTTCACCGCGATGCACACGGCCCACGGCGATACGGCCAACGTACGACGAATAATCGAGCGAGGTGATCAGCATCTGTGCGGGGCCTTCGAGCGACTGCGGCTCGGGGATATATTTGATGATGGCGTCGAGCACGGCGGTGATGTCGGTTGTAGGCTTGCGCCAGTCGGTGCTCATCCAGCCCTGCTTGGCCGAACCGTAGATGGTGGGGAAGTCGAGCTGATCTTCCGTGGCGTCGAGGTTAAACATCAGGTCAAACACCATCTCCTGCACCTCGTCGGGGCGGCAGTTGGGCTTGTCGACCTTGTTGATCACTACAACCGGCTTGAGACCTATCTCGATAGCTTTCTGAAGCACGAAGCGGGTCTGGGGCATCGGGCCTTCGAAGGCGTCGACCAGCAGGAGGCAGCCGTCGGCCATATTGAGCACACGTTCCACCTCGCCGCCAAAGTCGGCGTGTCCCGGAGTGTCGATAATATTGATTTTATAGCCTTTGTAATTGATTGATACGTTCTTCGACAGGATAGTGATGCCGCGTTCGCGTTCGAGATCATTATTGTCGAGGATCAGTTCGCCGGCGTTTTGGTTCTCGCGAAAAAGGTTACCGGCAAGGAGCATTTTGTCAACCAGCGTGGTTTTGCCATGGTCCACGTGGGCAATAATTGCAATATTGCGGATGTTCTGCATATAGTATTATATATTTTCAGCCTGCAAAGGTAGTGAGAAATCGCGAAATTTCAGTTATAAATCAGCCAAAATATGCCGTATGAAAATGCAGAAGGGGGCAGAAGCGGGTAATTGAGAGGCATTTGCCGGGGAATGGTGTAAAAAATCGGAGGAAAATTTGGTGGAGTGAAAAGTTTGGCTTAAATTTGCACACGCAAAACCGCTAATGGTACCATGGCCGAGTGGTTAGGCAACGGTCTGCAAAACCGTGTACAGCAGTTCGATTCTGCTTGGTACCTCCATCGCTGCATCAGCCCTCCGGCCGATGCAGTTTTTTTGTGCGCCCATACACGGAGCGCACATTCTTTTCATAACGTACATCCGTTACATCAGTCCCATCCTTGGCGCATGGTAATAAACAAATAATGGCGCATTGATGGCGCATCTCACCCTCGGGCGGGAACATCGGCCTGTTGTCCTGGGGATGCTTATGCCCTAAAGATTTAATGAATATATTCGAGAATACGTATAAATCAGCCGTCGATAATCACCAGAGCTATTAAAAGTCTTTTTATACTCCAATGTAAACTCGTTATCGGATAGGAAGTTTATCACGCCCATATTCGATGAGCCAAAAAACAGTTGATTCCCATTGATACAATATGTTCCCACGGGGCATCCTTCCTCATCTGTGTACTTGCCAATACTGTTATCCCAATTATCAATCGCTCTAACATATTCTAACTGTCCTTCTGGAGTGTCAAGATCATAGTCAGAACCCTTAGGACGATTAGGCATATCACCTCTTACGGTAACAAAATCTTCATCGAATATAAGCACGTCCCATCGTGGATTACATTCGTTAATAACAGAGCCGTTAACATGCGGCGGCACATCTTTGTCATAAGTGTTGTGGCCATCGGCTATATGCTCTATTATTTTTGTATGAGTGATGGCCCAATATCCAATGAGCCTATTTTCATTGGATTTGGGTTCATTGTTATTGTCGGAACAACTTGCAAGAAAGGATGAAAGGAAAATGAAAATGTAATATATATATTTCATATAAATAAGTTTGCGTTATGTGATTGTTTACAAAGGTAAAAAATAATCTTTTGCCTGACAAAGTAAATGTCAGAAAAGTTACTCATAAGTAAAATGAATTATTTACTATTAAATAAGCTCTTAGCGAGGAAAAATATTCACAACTGTTGCGGATTGCACTCATTCCCCTGAAATCCGCCCTATCTTTGCACCCGGAAAGCTAAGTTCCCCTAAAAATTACCGGGATTAATCTGGTTTAAATTTGATTAATCCTGCTTAATTTCAAAAATTTCTATGAAGAATCGTGCCAAATCCCGAAGTATTGACTTCATCCCTATCAAAAGTTTGTTTCCGCCGCCGAGCTTCAGCGAGGCTCCTTAATCTACCCTAAGCTCCAAAGCATTATAGTTATCGAAGCAGCTGCTTCGATATTCCCCCAATAATATCACGATTGTAGTGGATTGCACTTTTTCCCAAAAATCCCGCAGTATCTTTGTCCATGAATAATTACCGTGATCAATCTCGCTTAATCCAATCATTATGAAAAACCGCATCAACTATTGTTTCCATTTCGAAAAGTTCCGCAAAAAGCCTCTCTCAGTATGGCAAGTCCGAATAATAGAGCCAATGGAAATCCAGCGTCAGCGCACCGGCATGATCCGAGCCATAGTCCACGATCCCCATATCGCCAACGGCTGGCCGCCTCAGTATGCCAAGGTCCGCCTCCTCCTTATCGAATATTTCCGCTTCCTCTCACACCTCGGCGACAAATGGATGACTGACCTTATCATGGACGCCGATAAATCTATGGCCCGCAAGCTCCTTCCGGGGTTCAAGTCCGGCACCATAGCGGCCTCAGGAAGGAGCCCTGACTCGGTCCGCGGCCTCACCTTCCACCGCGCCCTCATACTCGATACCTGCTTCTATCCTCATCACAAAGTGGAGGAAGGTCTTGACCCTCATATAAGAGCCGTATTCTCCGCAGTCCCGTTGATGAAAGGCACTGTAGTGATAATCCACGGTAACGCCAAATTGGCAGGCGCCTTTGCCGAGCATTATTACACCGCTCTCTACGACCCTGACATGACCGCCCTCCGTCCTGTCTCTCCCCACCTCAAATCCCGCTTCGAAATCCCCCGGAAGCTGAATCCCCCTCTCTCCCACGACCCGCCCGTACCATCAGATAAACTACCAAATTGCTGGATAATTCCAATAGTTCCGATTACCCCGATAATTCCGATCCCGAATAACTGCCCCATCCGGGCAGTAGCCTGAGCGGCAGATGTCCCCGCGGCCCAAAGCCGAACCGACATCAAGAGCACATTGACATTCTTATCATAACGAACATCCGTTACATCAGTCCCATCCTTCTCAAAACTCCCGGAATTCCCATCCCCACGAAAAAAATTGGACGCAATTATTTGCGACGGGAGCGGCGGGGAGGACGCAGGCGGGGGAAGAGGCGGCGGATGCGGGTCAGGCGGGCGGGGAGCCCGGGACCGGCCACAACGAAGGTCACGGCCACTATTATCATTACCATACCTATGATGATGCGGAGGGTGAGGGTCTCGCCGAATACCAGGACGCCGAAGAACACGGCGGTCACGGGTTCGAGGGCGCCGAGAATGGCCGTGGGGGTGGAGCCGATATACTGGATGGCGGCAGTGGTGCAGAGAAAGGATATTGCGGTGGGGAACACAGCAAGGGCTACTACGCAGCTCCAGAGCCACCAGCGGTCGGCCGGCGGGAGAGTGAGTTCGCTGCAGCAGGCTATGCGGCCCACGAAGAGGAGTACGCCGAAGAGGAGCACATAGAAGGTGAGTGTGAGCGTGGGTATGCTGTTAAGACCCTTGCGGTTGACCGCCACTATGTAGATGGCGTAGGACAGGGAGGAGAGCATCACGAGAATGGTGCCGGTGAGGGAGAGCGTGGCGTTGCCTTCCGATTTATACAGAAGCGCTATACCGCCGAGAGCCAGCGCTATACACACTATGGTTACCGGCGAAAGCCTTTCGCCATAGAAGCAGGCCATGATTACGGCCACCATGATGGGGTAGACGAAGAGCAGCGATGAGGCTATGCCGGCGTCCATGTAGTTGTAGCTCAGAAACAGACCGAGCGACGAGAAAGCCATCACGAGGCCGAGTACGGCGAGCCTCACCCCCTGGCGAAGGGTTATGCGGAAACTGCGGCCACGAGCCGCTATCATCACGCCAAGCAGCGGGATGGCGAGGAGATAGCGGAGCAGCAGCACCGATTCGGCGTTCATGCCTCCGGCAAATAGCGGGAGGGCGAAAAGAGGGTTCATGCCGTAAGTGGCCGCGGCAACCGACGCCAGCACATAACCCTTGACAGTTCTTGAATCCATCGCGGGAGGGTAAGTGTAATTAAATGAGTGCCTTACTTTGTGCCTTTGCAGCCTTTGGCACCCTTGCACCCGCCTCCGAGCGAGAAGATGTTCTGGTCGTAGCTCTTGATCTTCATGCCGCGCTCACGCTCGCGCTTGAGGGCCAGCTTGACCAGACGGTCCATCAGCTTGTCGAAGCTTATGCCTGAGGCTTCCCACAGGTAGAACGACAGCGAGCCTGGAATGGTGTTGATCTCGTTGACGTAGATATTGCCGTTGTCGGCGTCCATGATGATGTCGACGCGGCTCACGCCGTGGCATGAGAGCACACGGAAAGTCTCGCCGGCGAGGAAGCGGATGCGGTCCGACACCTCCTTAGGCAGGTCGGCCGGAATACGCTTCTGCGAGGCCTGCATGCCTTTGGCGCCCTTGGTGCCGCCCATGTATTTGTCCTCGTAGGAGAGGATTTCACCACTCTTGATGGGCTCCTCGCACACTGAGGTGATATAGTCGTCGCAGTCGCCGAGAACCGAGCAGTTGACCTCGTGGAGATTGTCGACCATGTGCTCCACGATGATGCGCGACGAGTATTTCTCGGCCTCGTCGATACATTCTATAAGGCGTTCGCGGTTGGCGGCGCGGCCTATACCCACGCTCGATCCGAGGTTGGCCGGCTTGACAATCACGGGATAGCCGAGCGACGATTCAACGAGCTTGAGCATACCGTCGCGATCGGCTGACCACTGGCGGTCAGTGAACCACACATAGTCGACCACCGGCACGTTGCATGCCTGAAGAATCATCTTCATGGTGATCTTGTCCATGCCGTTGGCCGAGGCGAGCACGTCGCAGCCGGCGTAGGGGATGCCGATGGCATCGAGTACGCCCTCGAAGGTGCCGTCCTCGCCGTAGGATCCGTGGAGCACGGGGATAGCCACGTCGAGCTTGGCGGCAATGTCCGATCCGAACATCTTGCGGCGGTTGATATACAGATTGAAATCACCCTTCACAGGCTTCATGTAAACCTCGGTGCATTTGGCCAGAAGCGATGGCACATCGCGGTAGTTCTTAACGTCAAACAGCGCTTCGCCGGTGTACCAGCGGCCCTGCTTGGTGATGTAGACGGGGGTCACGTCATAGACCGAGCGGTCAATGGCGCTCATGGCCTGAGAGGCCGAGATTACTGAAATTTCATGTTCGGTGGAGCATCCGCCGAAAAACACGCCTATATTGGTTTTCATATCTGTCAGTATTCTTTATTTTATATATTGGTTCTGAGTATCAGTGAATTGTCATTTGAAAGTATCGGGGAGGTCATTCTCGTAGAGCACAGTGTCGCCCGCGGCAACGAATCCGGCGAGCTCCTGCTGGGCAACGGCGAACGAAGGCACTTCGATGACCTTCAGCTCCTTGTTGCCGGCACTCTCGATACCCTCGATGATGGCATCGTGGTTGTACTCGCCAACTACTATCGCCACGTCGGCGCTTGCGGCGATGCGCGCTCCGAACTCGCGGTTGAGATCATACTGCCGGTCGCCGAGCTCTATCATGCCCGGGGTGATAATGATGCGCTTGCCCGAACGGAATGACTTTAGCACGTCGAGCGCCATGGCCGACCCTGAGGGGTTGGAGTTGAACGCGTCGTCGAGAATGGTGATGCCCGCGGGGGTGCGCTTCATGCTCAGACGGTGCTCCACGGGCTCGATGCGTTCCACAGCGCGGCGGATCTTGTCGTCAGGCACACCGAGGTCCTTGGCCACGATTACGGCGGCGATGAGGTTTGACACGTTACATTCGCCCACCAGACGGGTGTGGAGCTTCATCTTCATGCCGTCTGGGCCCGTGAGCGTGAAATCAGTGCCTGAGGTGCCGTAGGTTATGTCGGTGCCGCGGTAGGGGACCTTGACGTTGGTCACGCCATAGCGGTCACAGCGGCAGTCGGTGACCTTGCGATTGGCCACCATGGGGAAATCGTCGTTGACCACGGCCAGACCCTCCTGGGGAAGAGCGTCGACCAGCTCGAACTTGGTGCGCTGCACATTCTCGATGGTCTTGAACGACTCGAGGTGCTGCGGACCTACGGCAGTCACGATGCCGATCCCGGGGTGAACGAGGTCACAGATATCCTTGATGTCGCCGGGCTGTTTGGCGCCCATCTCGCAGACGAACACCTCGGTGTAAGGCTTCATCATCTCGCGTACGGTGCGGATAACGCCGAGTGTGGTATTGTAGCTGCCCGGGGTCATGAGCACCTCGAAGTGCTCGGCAAGGATGCGGGTGAGATAATGCTTGGTGGATGTCTTGCCGTAGCTCCCCGTGATGCCTATTACCTTGAGACCGGGCATTGAGCCGAGGATTTCGGCGGCCTCATCATAGTAGCGGCGGTTGATGCGGCTTTCCACGGGCTTGAGGATCCGGACGGCCGCCATCACCACCATGTTGGAACCGCAGTAGAGTCCGGTTACGGCCACCGAAGCATAGTAGAGCGCCGTGTCATGGCTGTGGGCCAGATAGCCCCATATCCATGCTCCGGCCACAACGATGGCTGAGATTACGAGCATCACGGCCAGTATGCGGCGCACACGCGGAGTCCACACCAGCGGCTTCTTATACTTGCGGCGGAGCAGCGTGATGGCGAGGCCTGAGCCGAAGAGCGCCATCAGGATCATGCCCCACACCGGGATGGTGAAGGCCGCCATGGCGCCGAAGAGCACCAGGAAGCCGGCTATGCGGGGATAGGAGGTGGTGTCGCCCGACGAGCGGAGCCAGCGCATGTAGCGCTCCGGCCGGTAGGAATTCTGCTGCATCATCATGAGTACACGGGTGTACTCGGCCCATGTGCCGGCGGCTACCGCCAGAAATCCTATGATATATGTAATGATAAGTTGGGGTGTCATATCTTTCTTGATGTTAACGGGTTGGATTATGATCGGAGGAAGCTGCGGAGCACGGCCGCCACGCCGGCACGGTTATCGAGGAAGCTGTAATGGCCGCAGCCGGGATAGCTTACCAGACCGGCGTCGGGGATGAGGCGCTCCATGATGCGGGCGTCGCGCATGGGGGTGGCTGTGTCATTCTCGCCCCATATCAGCAGGGCAGGGGCCTTGATAGAAGGCATGACGTGGCGGAGATCCTCGTTGACCACCTTGCTGAGGATGGCGCGCATGCGGGGCGAGGCGCTGTTATAGTCAGCCGAGCCGCTGCGGGCGCGGCGCGCCTCTATTATGGCTTCGGCTTTTTCGCGGCCGTGGATGAGGCGGGTGAGCCACTTTCCGGCCTTGAACGAATAGACCTTCAGGTAATATTTCAGCGGACGGCGCGGACGCACCCCGGCGGCGTCGACCAGAATTAACTTGTCGACATCGTTGCGTGAGGCGAATAGCAGCCCAACGCGGCCGCCGAACGAATGGCCGACGAGCACGGGGCGCTCAAGGCCGAGTTTCCGGGCCATCTTCTCGATAAGCCGGGTGTAGTCCTCCACGCCCCACACTTCTGCGGGTTCGGGCGATCGGCCGAACCCGGGGAAATCGACGGAATAGACCGTGTGGGTCTCGGCGGCCACTGCGGCCATCGAAGCCACGGTCTCGTGGGTGCATCCCCAGCCGTGCATCATGATGAGCGGACGCCCTGAGCCCTGCACGGTGTAGTGCAGGCGCTGGCCGTCAAGATCAATAAATTCGCTGTTCATTTTCAATGTTGCCGGACAGTAGTCACGGCGGTGCAAATTTAAGAAGAATTTTTCGATTATCATTCAACATTCTTTCATGATACCGCCTTAACATTAAAGAGAACGTACATCAAGATGATTTTATTTGGAAAGGTTCTAAATTAATGGGCATATTGCTTGGAAATACGCGGCAAAATTATCACCTTTGCAAAAAATTTCAGACTATGCGTCTTGACGAACTTACCACAGGACAGCGGGCCAAGGTGGTGAAGATACTTGGCCACGGAGCTTTCCGCAAGCGTCTTATCGAAATGGGCTTTGTAAAAGGCCGTGAAGTGGATGTGGTGCTCCACGCACCGCTGCGCGATCCCATCAAGTACCGTATCATGGGCTACGAAGTATCGCTCCGCACCTCCGAGGCTCATCTTATAGAGGTGATCCAGCTGCCTGACGAACATGAGAGCGAGGTGGAGAACCCCGCGCACACCAACACCGTTGCCGACTACGACGGTGATTTTGCGAGTGACTTCGACCGCTCGCGCCATACCATCAACATAGCCCTGATAGGCAACCCCAACTGCGGCAAGACATCGCTGTTCAACATAGCATCCGGCGCTCACGAGCATGTGGGCAACTACAGCGGCGTGACCGTCGACGCCAAAAAAGGCTCATTCACTCACGGCGGTTACCGCTTCAATATTGTCGATCTGCCGGGAACCTACTCGCTTGACTCGTATTCGCCCGAAGAACTGTATGTAAGGCGCTATCTGAAGGACGAGACCCCCGACGTGATCGTCAACGTGGTTGTGGCATCGAATCTTGAGCGCAATCTCTACCTCACCACCGAACTCATCGACATGGACCGCCGTATGGTGATAGCGCTCAACATGTATGACGAACTCGAGGCCTCGGGCGACAAACTCGACTATAAGCTCTTGGGCGAGATGATCGGTGTGCCTATAGTGCCGACGGTTTCGCGCGACGGCACGGGCATCGACCGCCTGTTTGACACGATAATAGCCGTGTATGAGGACCGCCACAAGGCTGTGCGCCATATCCATGTGAGCCTCGGCCACGAGATAGAGTCCGGCGTGACCCGCATCAAGGACATGATAAAGGCCGACCCCCACGTGGGCCGTCACTTCTCGCCCCGTTACCTGGCCATCAAACTGCTGGAGCGCGACCGCGAAGTGGAGCAGATGATCAGCGAGAGTCCCGGATCGGCCCCTATACTTGAAGCCCGCGACGAGGAGACGCGCCGCATAGAGCGGGCCACCGGCGAGGATATAACATCGGCCATAGCCAATGCCAAATACGGCTTCATAGCGGGCGCCCTCGCCGAGACCTTCGAGCAGGGCGAGCAGGAGTCGCACCACAATACCACCGTAATTGATTCGCTGGTGACCAACAAACTGTTCGGCTTCCCGATATTCTTAGCGGTGATGTTTCTGATGTTCTGGACCACCTTCGAGGTGGGCGCCTACCCAATGGGGTGGATAGAGAGCCTCGTTGACCGGATTGCCGGGACTGTCGACACCTATATGCCTGACGGCATGCTCAAGGACCTGGTGGCCGACGGCATTATCGGCGGTGTGGGGGGCGTGATAGTGTTCCTGCCCAACATACTGATTCTCTATTTCTTCATCTCCTTCATGGAGGACTCTGGTTATATGGCCCGAGCGGCCTTCATCATGGACAAGATAATGCACCGCATGGGGCTCCACGGCAAGTCGTTCATCCCGCTTGTGATGGGCTTCGGCTGTAATGTGCCGGCCATCATGTCAAGCCGCGCCATCGAGAGCCGCAGCAGCCGCATAATCACCATACTGATCAATCCCTTCATGTCGTGCTCGGCGCGCCTTCCCATCTATGTGCTCCTAGTGGGTGCTTTCTTCGAGGAGCATGCCGCACTGGTGTTCATGGGCTTGTATCTGTTAGGCATCATAGTGGCCATGATTACGGCCCGGTTGCTCCGAAGGTTCTATTTCCATGCTGACGAGACTCCTTTTGTTATGGAGCTGCCCCCTTACCGAATACCTACGCTCAAATCGTCGCTGCGTCACATGTGGGGCAAAGGCGAGCAGTATCTCAAGAAGATGGGCGGCGTGATACTCGTGGCCAGCATTGTGGTGTGGGCGCTCAACTATTTCCCGCTGCATGACGAGAACTCATCGACTCCCGAGGAGGTGGCCGCACGTGCCGAGAGTTCAGCCGTCGACTTCCATAATGACTCTTATCTGCAGATGATAGGCAAGGCCGTAAGCCCCGTTATGGAGCCGCTCGGCTTCCACTGGCGCGCTACCGTGGCCGCAATTGCCGGGATTCCGGCCAAGGAGATTGTGGTGTCGACGCTCGGAGTGCTCTACACGGGCAATGAAGAGGCCGATGACTCTACACTTGCCACCCGCATCGAGGCGCCTTCGCCCGTGACCGGACAGCCCGATTTCGACACAGCCTCGGCTCTGAGCTTCATGGTTTTCATCCTGCTTTACTGCCCGTGTACGGCCACAATCATAGCCGTGTGCCGCGAGACGGGAAGCTGGCGCTACGGAGCGTTCTCGGTGGTGTATAACACTCTGGTGGCTTGGCTTGTGGCCTTTGCTACTTACCACATTGCACTATTATTCTAAATCAACGATGGTGATACCGGCGCCGCCGAACTGCACATGCTCGTCGCGGTAGCTCTTGACGCCCGGCACGGTGTCGAGATATCGGCGCACATACTGGCGGAGGGCTCCCGTGCCGGTGCCGTGGAGTATGCGTACGCGCTTGGCGTTGAACTGCAGGGCGTCATCAATGAAGTAGGTGACAGCCTGCACGGCTTCGTCAACTCGCATGCCGCGGATGTCGATATCCTGACTGAACTCGAGCTGGCGGCGGCGCATGTCGTCGGCGGTGGAGCTGCTGACGAAAGATGAAGCTTTCGAGGCGCCGCTGTCAATGCGCGCCATGGTGTGGCGCAGGCGCGAGGTCTTGACGGTGGTTTTCAGCATGCCGAACACCACGGTGGCGTTCGAGCCGCTGATTTCCACTACCTTGCCGGGGACGCCCTCGCCGTCGAGCTTCACGGTGTCGCCTACGGCTATAGGCTTCTCCTTGGCTGCCGGGGCGGCATCGGCGCTTTCGGGTTTGCGGCGCTTGCGTGGCGCTTTTTTCAGCAGCTCATGCTCGCGTACGTTGCCGGAGTCGAGCCGCTCGCACACCTCCTCAAGCTCACGGCGGGCCTGGAGAGTCTGTTCGCGGTCAGCCTGCGAGCGGCGAATCTCGTGGATGGTGCGCTCGATGGCCGCATTGGAGCCCGAGAGGATCTTCTTTGCCTCCTCTTTGGCCTCGGAGAGGATTTCGCGGCGTTTCTCGCGCAGCTCGTCGGCCTCGGCGTTGTAGCGCTCAAGAGTCTGCTCGAGCTTTTTCTCCTTCTGGCGGATGGCCGTGCGCTTGTTTTCCCAGTAGCGGCGGTCGCGGGCAATGTCGAGCAGATAGCGGTCCATGTTGATATAGTCGCTGCCTACGATAGCCTCGGCCTCGGCGATGATGTCGGCCGGGAGACCGATCTTGCGGGCTATCTCCACGGCAAACGAGCTCCCGGGGTTGCCGATCGAGAGGCGGAACAGCGGCTGCATGAGCTGACGGTCGTAGAGCATCGAGCCGTTGATAAGGCCGTCGGTATCCTCGGCGAAGTGCTTGAGGTTCTGATAGTGGGTGGTGATTACGCCCCACATCCGCTTCTCGTTGAGGCGCTTGAGGATGGCCTGGGCGAGGGCGCCGCCTATCTGGGGCTCGGTGCCGCCGCCGAACTCGTCGATCAGCACCAGCGTGGTGGGCCGTCCCTTCTGTACGAGCAGGCGCATGCTGCGCAGATGGGAGCTGTAGGTCGAGAGGTCGTCCTCGATGCTCTGGTCATCGCCGATGTCCACGAAGATGTCGTCAAACATGCCCATGCGTGAGTTTTCGTAGACCGGCGGCAGCAGACCGCACTGCGTCATATACTGAACGATGCCGACTGTCTTTAGACACACTGACTTGCCGCCGGCATTGGGGCCGGAGATGATGAGGATGCGGTCCTTTTCTGACAGGGTGATATCAAGCGGCACCACCTCCTTGCCCTGGCGGCGGAGCGACATGAGCAGGCCGGGATGGCAGGCGTGGTAATATTCGAGTTCGGGTTTGTCGGAGATATTGGGGAGGTGGGCGTCGATGTCGGCGGCGTAAAGCGCCTTGGCGTGGATGAAGTCGATGAGGCCGAGCACTTCGGAGCTCTCGAGCATGTCGGGGATATGGGGGCGGAGCAACGAGGCCGTGGCGGTAAGTATGCGCACTATCTCGCGGCGCTCCTCCATCTCGAGCTCGCGCACACGGTTGTTGACCTCCACCACTTCGGCCGGCTCGATAAACACCGTGCGGCCGGTGGCCGACTCGTCGTGGACTATGCCGTTGATCTTGCGCTTATACATCGGCGATACGGGCAGCACGAGGCGACCGTCGCGCATGGCCGGAGCGGCGTCGGCTTCGAGGTAGCCCTCCTTGACTGCGGTCGCCATCACGCGGCGCATCACGTTGCTTACCGTACCCTGGAGCGATGAAAGGCGCTGACGGATGTCGGCGAGTTCGGCCGAGGCGTTGTCCTTGACGTTGCCGAAGCGGTCGATTACGCGGTCAATGGCGGTGATGCACTCATTGAAGGTGGCCATGCCCTGCACGGCGGAATAGAGTTCGGGGTAGCGCGGGCGCTCGTCGTCAGCGGCGGTGAAGAAGAGGCTCACCTCGCCCATGGCGCTCAGAGCCTTGCGCACAAGAGCCAGGTCGGCCACGTGCAGGAAGGTGCCTTCTACGGTTATCTCCTTGAGCTGGCGGGTGATATCCACCACATTGTGGAGCGGTACGTCGACGTTGCTCGAGATGATTGCGAGCATCTCGGCGGTGCGTCTCAGTTCGGTGGCCATGGCGGGGAAATGTGTCATTAACGTCATGTCGTCGACCCTCGCTGCGCCGAGGGGTGACAGACAGTGAGCCCTGACATCGCGGCGCACTGCCGTGAAGCCTATTTTATGTTCAAACGAATCGGGATATATCATGAAAAATATGTGTTTTAAGTGCAAAATTACAAAAACCGTGCCATAGTGGAAAATACTCAACATTTTTTGAGGGCCGGGTGTTAGATAGTCAAAAGAGTTTTAACTATTAAATCATAGCATTATGAAAGCTTCATTAAATTTCTGGGGATCCTCAAAATATTGGTGGGTTGTCCTCGTGTTAGGCATCCTTATGGTGCTTGGCGGATTTGCATATTGGTTCTGGCCGGAGATCGGCTATGCGGTTTCGTCAGTTATTTTCGGCTGGTTGCTGGTTCTGGCCGGCATCGTTCAGCTTTGTGTATCGGCAGGCCCCGACAGGCCTAAAGGCTGGGGCTGGTGGCTCACCGGCGGCGTCATCGACCTGTTTATCGGATTCATGCTCGTGCGCAGCGTCGTCCTCTCCGAACTTGTATTTCCTTACTTTATAGCTATCGTATTTATTCTGTGGGGCATCAGCACACTGTTTGCTGCCGTGTCGCAGCGCCGTCGCTCGCTCTGGTGGCTCTATATCATCAACGGCATCCTGATGCTCGTGCTTGGTTTCCTCTTCATTGAGTCAGGCTACGTTCAGGATATGATGATGACCAGCTTCTTGGTGGCTATCGCCTTCATCTACTGGGGCTTCACCATCGCCATGGTAAGCTACGACATGCGCCCCGCCGTTGCCGAAGAGGTGACCGACGACCTTCTCAAAGCCGCAGGCAAAGACAAGAAATAACTCTCCATGCTCGACATAAAATACACCGCCACAGCGCTCCCACGCGGTTCCGCTGTGGCGGCTTTGCGCAATATAGTGAGTGAGTTGTTATTTCCTTGTAAATCATTAGTTAAAAATAGTTCGTGTCAGTTTTTACAATGAAAAATTTCAGAGATTATGTTTTGTAATTCAAAATTATGTTCGTAATTTTACAACGTATTTAAAGAAACACCCCTATATGAATATCGTAGCAAAGAAAACTCTTGTTGCTTACTACACCACTCATCCTCAAGCGAAGGATGCTTTGGAAGAATGGTACACGAAAACTCGGAAAAGCCACTGGACGAATTTCTCTGATATCCGTGCCACATTCAATTCGGTTGATAGTGTCGGCAATCAGCACTATGTGTTCAACATCAAGGGCAATGATTTCCGCTTGATTGTCGTAGTCCAATTTAGGCACCAATATGTTTTTATTAGGTTTGTCGGCACTCATGCAGAATATGATAAACTAAAAGACGCCTCACAGATTTAATAAGTACAGATATGAACGATATGGAAAATATAAAGACCACAATCGAGAATGAAGCTCAGTATGAGTGGGCGATGAAGCGTATCGACGAGCTGCTTCCTCATGTTCACGATGACACGCCGGATGATGATCCGAACAGCATTGAACTGTATCTTCTGTCAAGGCTTGTTGAGGAATATGAGGATGTGCATTATCCTATCGGAAAGCCTACGTTGATAAGCATACTGAAACTGCGCATGTATGAGATGGGCCTGTCGCAGGCTGCTCTTGCCAAAAAGATAGGTGTAAGCCCGTCTCGCATCAGCGATTTCATCTCCGGCAAGGCAGAGCCGACTATACAGGTGGGCCGCAGAATATCCACGGAGCTGAATATCGACCCGGCTATCGTTCTCGGCGTATGAACTGAATGTAAAGCACATCAAGTGAGCGAAGGTTAATCGCTCCATCTTCTTTGACCCGCTCTCGGCAATTTCTGTCGGGAGCTTTTGGCTTCTGTGTATTGTATAGGGGCCATGACCCTCATGGGCAGGCCGTTTCTGCGGATTTTATCTTTTTTTCGGTAGACTGTGGTGTCTGAAAGATTCGGATGGGGATGATGTGGCTACAAAGCAATGTATTCGACATAGCTTGGTTATTAGGCCTCGGATCCCCACTTAGGCCTGCGGCCAAAGCGGGGTTATTGACAAAGGAACCGCTCCGCGGTATTTTGTTTGGCGTAAGAGTCTGTGTGTTAATTTTGTTGGTAGCATTAAAAGCCACGCAGATCCAGACTTTAGCGGTTGGTGTATCTTCTGCTTTAACGACCTCGAAATGTTTTTATAAATCGCCTCATAATCCAAATAATATCTTTAACTTTGCGATTATGAAATCGCTGCTTCGTACCATAATTTGCCTTGTTTTAGCGTTGGCGACCACAAATTTAGGTCACTCCCGGACTGTCCTGTCTGAATCCACAGGAGAGCCGATTGTATATGCCAGTATTGGCGTAATCAATCGTAATCTCGGCACAGTCGCAGACACTTTGGGCAACTTCTCGTTAAAAATTCCGGCTGAATTTGTTAACGATTCAATAAGAATATCGTCCATTGGTTATGTCGCAAAAACATTTGCTGTCAAAGATATTAAAAATATAGCTGACACTATTTTTCTGGCTGACGATGTGATGATGTTGAATGAAGTTGTTGTGAAGCCACAGAGAATCAAGCATAAAATAGCCGGACGTAAGGGTGCCGGAGGTTTTTTATATATAGAAGTTGAAGGGAATAAAGCTGCCGGTCAGGGACTGGCAATTCCGTTAAATGTCAAAGAACGTGCTTGGTTAAAGGAGTTGGGCTTTACTATTATGACAGAGAATAATCCTCTCTCGAAAATGAAATTCAGAGTCAACATATATTTTAAAGACGATGATGAATATATATTGCAGAATTTCAAACCTATATATTTTGACTACGATAAATCCCAACTCGACAATGGCTTATTTACTTATGTGTTCCCCGAAGAAATAATGTTGGACGAGGGTAAGTATTACATCGAGCTTGAGTTTCTTGAAAATTTCTCAAATGAGTTTTTCATTATGAGGAGCAAACCGATGACCGGGCGAACCAGATATAGATACGCAAGTCAATCCGATTGGGAGACGTTGCCTTTTGGAGCGCCTCTATATATCGAATATGATAGCGTTGAGTAAGCGTCTTTTCGCGTGTTACATTACAGACAAAGGAACCGCGAAGCGGGTTGATGCGTTGTATAAATAATTGATTATTAGTGGTTTAACATCGCAAAGCGATGTCCCTACGCTTTGGTGTGGGTAATATTCTGATAATTAGGTGTTTAGATAGAGATCAGTTGAGGATGGCGGCGAGGGTGTCGCCGGACTGGCGGAGGGTCTGCTCGAAGCCTTGGATGTAGGCGTCGGCGGAGCGGGGGCCACGGTCGGTGCGGATCTGCTGTTCGTTGGCGCGGATTTCGAGGAGGCGCTCGCGCACTTGCTGTGTGGTGAGCTGATGGTTGATGATGGCCGTGGCTTCGTCGGCTCCCTGACGGTAAAATGTGGAGTCGGCGGTGGCAGCTTCAGTGGATCCTGATGAGCCGCAGGATGCGAGGATGAGGGCTGAGGCGGCGATAAGGAGGGGCAGGGGATTGGTCATAGGAGGGTCATTGCTATTTTGGCACACGCTTCGGCGTCGGCCAGAGCGTTGTGATGGTCGGTGAACGGGATGCCGAGGAAGTCGGCAACGTAAGGCAGTGAGTGTGAGGAGATGAGGGCGCGGGGTATGAGGCGTCGGGAGGCTTCGAGGGTGCAGAGAAAGGGGTTGTCGGGCCATTGGATGCCGTAGTGGCGGGCGGTGGCGCGGAGGCAGCCGCTGTCGAAGGGCGAGTTATGTGCCACGAGAGGCAGTTCTCCTATGAAGTCGCGGAGCTGAGGCCACACTTCGAAAAAACGTGGGGCGGGGTCGGTGTCTGCGCGCGATATGCCGTGGATCTCTTCGGTGAAGCGGCGGAAATAGTAGTTGGGCGTGGGGCGGACGAGTGTGTAGAATGTGTCGGCGATGGCGCCCCCAATGACTTTGACGGCTCCGACGGCACAGATGCTTGTGCGCTCGCCGTTGGCGGTCTCTACGTCTATGGCTACGAAATTGTCCATCGTCCGGCTCTAATCATGTTGGGAGTCAAGAATCTGCAGGCATCGCTCGCGCACCTGCTCCATGAGCCAGCGGGGGGTGGATGTGGCGCCGCAGATGCCGATGCTCCGGGCGCCGGCAATCCATTCGGGATCGATTTCCGAGTCGTTGGCTATCAGGTGGGTGCGCGGGTTGGCGGCGAGACACTGCGAGAAAAGTACCTTGCCGTTGGAACTCTTCTTGCCGCTGACGAAGAGTACCGACTCGTGGCGCGAGGCGAAGAGGGCTATGCATGATGCCCGGTTGGCCACCTGACGGCAGATGGTGTCGTGACACTCCACGAGCTCGGGGCGGTCGGCGCGGCGGCGGAACTCGTCGGATATGCGGCGGAAGCCGTCGAGCGACTTTGTGGTCTGCGAATAGAGGGCTATGGGGCGCGAGAAATCGATGCCGGCGAGGTCCGATGTGTCGTCGACCACTATGGCTGTGCCGTCGGTCTGCCCCACAAGGCCGTTGACCTCAGCATGTCCGGCTTTGCCATAGATGACTATCTGCGGGCGCTCTTCCGACTGATAGGCGGCCTTGATGCGCTGCTGGAGCTTGAGCACCACGGGACAGGTGGCGTCGATGATGTCGATATTGTTGCTTCGGGCGGTGAGATAGGTCGACGGCGGCTCGCCGTGGGCGCGAAGGAGTACCTTTGCGTCGCGGAGGCGGCTGAGATCGTCGTGGGATATGGTGATGAGCCCCTTGCGGCGCAGGCGCTCCACCTCGTCGGAATTGTGGACGATGTCGCCGAGGCAGTAGAGCGGACCGGCCGAGGCAAGCTCGGCTTCGGCTTTGTCGATGGCCGAGGTCACTCCGAAGCAGAAGCCTGACTGATCGTCGATTTCTATTACCGGAAGCTCACGGCTCATAGGCTGGCGATGGTGGAATGGAATATGTCGAGCAGGCGCCGGTTCTGCTCCTCGATTGTCATGGTGGAGTTGTCGAGGTCATGGGCGTCGGCGGCGCGGCGCAGTGGGCTTTCGGCGCGGGTCTCGTCGATATGGTCGCGGTTGATCACGTTGGCGAGCACCTCCTCATAGGTTGTGGCCACGCCCTTGTCGATAAGCTCGGCCAGGCGGCGCTGGGCGCGGGTTTGGGGCGAAGCGTTGACAAACACCTTCATCTCGGCGTCGGGAAACACCGTTGTGCCGATGTCGCGTCCGTCCATCACTATGCCTTTCTCGCGTCCGAGGGCCTGCTGCTTGGCCACTAAGGCGTGGCGCACGGTAGGGATGGCGGCTATGGGCGACACGTTCTCGCTCACGGCCATCGAGCGGATTTCGCGCTCCACGTCGACGCCGTCGAGCAGCGTGTGCTGCGAGTCGCCGTCAACGGCGAAGTCGATATGCAAGGAGGGGAGGGCGGCGGTGAGGGCTTCGACGTCGATGGTGCCGGAGGCTGAGATCATGCCGTGCTGCATGGCGTAGAGCGTCACGGCGCGGTACATGGCGCCCGAGTCGATATAGCGGTAGCCGATGGTTTTGGCCAGCTGACGGGCCATTGAGCTTTTGCCTGACGACGAATAGCCGTCGATGGCTATGGTGATGCGGGGTGATGACATAATTATATGGTGTGTGATGAATTGTCAGTTGATGAGTTCGGAGAGATTGGTGGAGATGTTGACCATGAAGGTGGTGGCGCCGGTGTGGGGCTGGGCGAAGGCAATGCCGAAGCGGAATGCGCTGACGTTCATGCCGGCGCCGATGGAGAAGCCCGAGAGGAAGCTGCGCGAGTAGGTCGACATGTCGGTGCGGGTCTTGTAGTTGTAGCCGATGCCGATGTGGAACTTCTCGTTGGGGATGAAGTCGGCGGCGAAAATCAGGTGACGGAACAGGTTGGAGCCGAATGAGTCCTTTAGCTTGAAGTCAGCGTCGGTGGTGCCGTCGCCGGTCTCATAGTAGGGGAGCTTCCATTTGGTGAGGTTCCAGGCCGTGATTGAGAAGCGCACCGGCAGGGTGCCGAAGCTCTGTGTCCAGCCGAGGCGAAGGTCGACGGGGAGGCGGTCATAGGCCTTGTCGAAGCGCTTGAGCTGGCCGCCGAGGTTGGCCACCACCACTGACAGCGAGAGGTCGCGGTCAGGGTCGTAGTAGTTGATGCCCAGGTCGGTGGCCACGGCGAAAGCCGTATAATCGGCATAGGAGCTGTAGAGCATCTTCAGGGTTATGCCGCCTCGGAGGCGGTCGGTGATATCGTGGGAGTAAGTGCCTGAGAAACTGACATCCTTGGGCGAGAAGGAACCGGTGATGTTTCCGGCCTCGTCGGCCTCGGTCATTTCGCCGTAGCCGAAATACTGGATGCCTGCGGCCCAGGCGCCATGCTCGCCGGCGGCGGTGCCGAAGCGCAGACCGGCAAAATTGGAGCTTGAGATATAGCGCATGTAGTTGACGCCCACCTGCATGTCGTATTCCGGTCCGAGGAGCGCGGGGTTCTGGTCGATGGAGTTGATGTCGTCGTCAACATTGGATATGTTGATGCCGCCGAGACCATACACGCGGGCCGAGGAGGTGACATTCAGGAAATTGTAGGCCGGCGAGCTGTCGGCAGCCCATACGGTGGCGGCCAACGCCAGCAGGCAGGATGTGAAAATTGGCTTTAGCATACTCATAAAAAACGGCCATACGCGCGCGATATTATGCGGTTAAACACTTTTTTAAGAATGGACGGCGTAAGTGTCAATAAAATTGAAACATTAATAATCATTACCAAAAACCATGCATGATATTTGGCGGTTATTTCGTTGGTCTTTATTTTTGTGGCGTAAATCCTTAACTATGATAATTGCCCCAATCAGATCACTTACAACTATTGTCACATTGATGGCGAGCGCCGCTTCCATTCAGGCCCAGCAGCACTCGCTGACTATGTTTGTCAGGCCCGGATCTATGGAGCATGTCATGGCCTATATGGCCGAAAGCACCGATGTGGCCGCCAGTTTCCCGGGCGGTGAGAATGCAATGTTCCGCTTTATCAACGAAGTGCGCCATTACCCCCGCGCGGCCTACGAGGCCGGAGTGGAGGGCCGTGTGCGCTGCGGATTCATTGTAGATACCGATGGCTCGATAGTCAACGTCACGGTTCAGCGCGGCACCAATCCCGAACTCAATCAGGAAGCCGTGCGTATCATCGAGGCGATGCCCCGCTGGGAGCCCGCCATGATTGACGGCGAGCCGGTGCCGGTGTTTTACCTGCTTACCATACCTTTCCGGTTGTAGCCTAATCTGTAGAAAAGGACTAATGTAGCTAAAAGTTTTTTATATTAGCTCATTATGGTTGTGAGCAAATTCTGATGATTTCGTCTTGGACCATAAAATGCGGAAAATGCAGAAAGGTAGGTTACTCCAACTCCATCATGTCGAAAAACATAAGGCGAGTGTGGTCGTTCTGAATCTTCTCTGACAGGACCTTGAAATCATTTTTCAGATAGAAGTCTATGGCGGAGAGGTATGCATCGACTGTCAGGTATCTGAAAGCGGAGTAATTCGGATTCTCGTTAAGCATGTCTTTCAGAAGATTCATCAAGTCTGTTCCGATATTGTGACCCTTGTAATTTGATGAAACAGCGAATCTACCAATCTTTATCGCCGGGTAACTTCCAAACTGCTTACGCTCCGGAAAGCCTCCCTTGATTTTCTTCCACTGGCAGTTGGTTACATCTTGCCGACTGATTTTGTCGTTCAAGAGACAGAAATACGCGACGATATTGCCGTTGTCCTCAAGGATATAGGATGTGGCAATACGTTTGTCGAGGAAACCTTTGGCATCCTCGACAAGAAAATTGTTCAAATCTTCGTCGCCGCAATCAAATCCATCAAGCATGGTTTCCGGCGTAAGTCTTACAAGTTTCATCTTTTACAGACAGATGGTAATGTATTCCTTAGCTTTCTTGACCGCCTCCTTGAGTTTCCTTGAATTTTCGGCGCGCTGCTCCTTGCTTAGACTCTCAACTTCCATTCTGAGTTTCTCAAAACGGACAGCGTCCTTACCTGTCAGAATCGGAGTTTCTGCTATTGGTCGTGCCATAATCTTGTTTCTTATTTTATTAATGGATTACAAAATTACAACAAATTTCTGAGATTTTTGGCTTATCTGACGGGTTTAATCAAATGATGCTGCAAATACGACGTCGTTTGACTTCCCCATGTCACCACAAGCGGGATTTATCAAACAAACACTCTCTTACACTTTCCGGAGATGTTCGCCGAACACCTTGCGCTCCACGCGGAAATAAGCTGCGAGCACCGCTATGCCCGTCACTGCCCATGAAATGGGGTAGATGAGCAATAGCGTGGTGAAGTCATGGCAGCTGGTGCCTACGGTATAGACCCATATCAGGCGCAGCACACATGTTCCGAACACCACCAGCACCGTCGGCGTCATCGAATAGCCCAGGCCTCGCAGCGCGCCGCCGCTGATTTCGTAGCTCGAGGCTATGAACTGGACTGCCAGGACGGTGTGGACTCGTATCATGGCGTAATGGAGCACCGCCGGATCCTGTGAGAACAATCCGAGGAAAAGACCGTGCTGCCACAGCACTAACAGATTAAGCGCACCGCAGCCCACCACGCTCATCACCATGCAGATACGGAACGCCCTCCGGCAGCGGTCATACTTGCCCGCACCGTAATTCTGGCTTATGAACGCCACGGCCGACTGCACGAAGGCGCTGATCACAAAATAGCTGTAGACCTCATAGTTCAGGGCCGCGGCCGATCCGGCGATGGCATCGGAGCCGTAGCTGTTGATCACAGACTGGATGAAGATGTTGGCTATCGAGAACACCATGCCCTGCAGGCCTGCCGGCACACCGATCTGAAGCATCTTTACCAGCTCGGCACGGTGCATGCGGATATGGCGCAGGCGCAGCTTGTAGGGGTCCTGCTCCCGGCGCAGCCAGTAGAAAATAAATGCGGCGTTGATGGCATTGGCCGTCACGGTGGCTATGGCCACGCCGTCAACACTCATGCCGCACTGTATCACCAGGAAAAGGTTGAGCAGCGTGTTGACGATTCCGGCTATCACCAGCGCGTAAAACGGGCGACGGGTGTCGCCCATGGCCCGCAGTATGGCCGCGCCGAAATTGTAGATCATCATGAAAGGCATGCCCAGAAAGTAGATGCGCAGATAGAGCGAGGCCAGCTCGATGACGTCGGGCGGAGTGTTGACCATTTCGAGCAGCGGCCGCGTGAAGAAATAGCCTGCCAGACAGAGCAGCAGGCCGCTCAGCAGCGCCACTACGGCCACAGTGGATATGCACTTGCGTATACCGTCCTTGTTGCTTCGGCCTATATAGTTTGCTATCACCACGTTGGCGCCGATGGAGATGCCTATAAACAAGTTGATGAGGATGTTGATGATAGGGCCGTTGCTGCCTACGGCCGCCAGCGCCTGCGACGATGAGAACCGTCCCACCACAGCCACATCGATAGCGTTGAATGACTGTTGCAGCACACCGCTCGCTATCAGTGGCAGCGAGAAAATAAGTATCTTTTTTGCCATGCCCCCGTGGAGCATGTCCATTTTTGCAGATGTGTTTTCAGAGGTCATGCCTGTACTATGTGAAACTCGCCGCAAAATTACTCAAAATTCTCCATAATCAACCATTGCGGGCATAGCTTCGTTATTAATTTGCTAATTACATCGGAAAATATTATTTTTGCAAGCCGAAAAGAAATATATCATATAATCATATAACCCGTTATGAATTTAACAGCAAACAACACTGACGCAGTGAGCATGCGCCTGACCGTGTCAGTTGAAGAAAACGATTACAAGACCAAAGTCAACGAAGAACTCAAACGTATCGGCCGCACTCACCAGATCCCCGGCTTCCGCAAGGGTCATGTGAGCCTCGCTGATCTCCAGCGCCGCTTCGGCCGCCAGGTGACCAGCGATGTGATCAACCAGGTGGTGTTCGAGGCCGTAATGAAATATATCGAGGATAACAAACTCAACGTGCTCGGCCAGCCCATGCCCGTGGAAGTGAAGGAACTCGATCTCAAGAATCAGAAGGATTTCACCTTTGAATATGATATAGCTCTCGCTCCCGAACTCAACATCACCATCGACAAGTCGGTGACAATGCCTTTCTATAATATCGAGGTTTCCGACGAAATGATCGACGAGCAGGACAAGAACCTCCGCAAGCGCTTCGGCGCCCAGGTTCCCGGTGAGGAATTCGAGCCTGACTCTCTCGTCAAGGGTGCCATCATGGAACTCAACGAGGACGGCACCGTGAAGGAAGGCGACGACGCCATTCAGGTGGTCAGCGGCATCGTGGCTCCTATGTACTTCGTGGACAAAGCCGAAGCCGCCAAGTTTGAAGGCAAGAAAGTTGGCGACAAGGTTGTGTTCAATCCCCGCCGCGCCGCCGACGGCAACATCACCGAGCTCTCTTCGATGCTCAACATTGACAAGGAGCGCACAGCTGCCGTTCAGGGTGACTTCGAGATGGCCATCTCCGAAATCATCGTAGTTCGTCCCGCCGAACTTGGCGAAGAATTCTACACCAACGTATTCGGCAAGGACAAAGTGTCTGACGAAAAGACCTACCGCGAAAAAGTGAAAGAGATGATCGCTGACGAACTCTCCGGCAACTCCGACATGCTCTTCCGTTTCACCGCCAAGAAGGAACTCCTCGCCAAATATGGCGACATGCAGCTCCCCGACGCCATTCTCAAGGCTTGGCTCATCAGCCGCAACGAAGGCCTCAACGCCGAGAATATCGATGAATCGTATGACCGCATGAAGGACGACCTCAAATGGCAGCTCATCAAAGAGCAGATCGCCAAGAACCTCGAAATCAAGATTGAGGAAGCCGACCTTCTTGAATTTGCCAAAGGCATTGCCTACCGCCAGTTCGCCCAGTACGGCATGACCAACGTTGACGACGAGACTCTCACCAACTATGCCAAAAACATCGTTGAGGACAAGAACTACCGCGGCCGCCTCGTAGAGCAGGTGGGCGACGTCAAGCTCTTCAACGCTCTCAAAAACGCCATCACCCTTGACGTCAAGAACGAATCGCTTGACTCCTTCAAGGAAATAGCTTCGAAAATGGCCTGACAGACTGTCTGACCGTTTCTGACAACCATAAGGCCGGCCTCCCGCCTCGGGATGGCCGGCCTGCTTTTTCCGCTCGGCGTCGAAATCTGTCGAAATCTACTGTGTCAGCCTGTGAGGTCTGGCACAGTTTTTGTAAGATGAAAATCCAAGGTCTAATTTTTTTTATAATTAAGGGATTGCATTTTAGCTATCGATTTTGTAACTTTGCTTAATCATGACCAAATACTCTCTCATAAGCACTTAATAACCATACCTACCATAGATGAAAACATCGCGCTATTTTATTCTCCTCGCAGCCCTCGCAGGCGCTGTCGTTACCTCTTGCTCCTCGGGCAATGACTCTGCTCCGGCAGGCTCTGACACCGACTATTCAGCTCTGGTCAATCCGATGATCGGCACAGATTTCACCGGCAACACCTACCCCGGCGCCCAGGCCCCCTTCGGCATGGTGCAGCTGAGTCCTGACAACGGTCTCCCCGGATGGGACCGCATATCGGGATATTTCTACCCTGACAGCACAATCGCCGGCTTCAGCCACACCCATCTCTCGGGAACCGGCGCCGGCGACCTCTACGACATCTCGTTCATGCCCGTGACCATTCCTTACAAGGAAGCCGAAGCTCCGCTGGGCATCCACTCCAAATTTTCCCACGACACCGAGCAGGCCTCGGCCGGCTACTACCGCGTGACTCTCGCCGATTATGACATCGACGTTGAGCTTACCGCCACTGACCGCACCGGAATCCAGCGCTACACCTTCCCCGGCGGCGAGGCTGCCGTGTTCCTCAACCTGGCCAAGGCCATGAACTGGGACGCCACGGTCGACACCCGTCTGCAGGTAGTCGACTCGGTGACAGTAGAAGGCTACCGTTTTTCGGCCGGCTGGGCCCGTGACCAGCGGGTGTATTTCCGCTCGCGTTTCTCCCGCCCATGGGATTCAATGGCGATTGACACCGTGAAGCTCGACGGTGGAGGCATAGGTCTTGTGGCTCGTTTTGACTACAACACCACTCCCGGCGAACAGCTCACCGTCACCACCGCCATATCGGGCGTTGATCTCGAAGGCGCAGCCGCCAACCTCGACGCTGAAGCCCCCGATGACGATTTCGACAAATACCGCGAGCAGACCCGTCAGGCATGGAACCGCGAGCTATCCGTAGTTGAGGTTGACGGCGACAATGCCGACGACAAGGTGAAATTCTATACCGCCCTCTATCACGCCATGATAGCCCCCACCATCTATTCCGATGTCGACGGCCGCTACTTCGGTCCCGACAAGCAGATTCATCAGTCCGAAGGCTGGAACAACTACTCCACCTTCTCGCTCTGGGACACCTTCCGTGCCTCTCACCCTCTGTTCACCATCATTGACCCCGCCCGTGTCAACGACATGGTGAAATCATTCCTCGCCTTCTACGACCAGAACGGCCGTCTGCCCGTGTGGAACTTCTGGGGAGGCGAAACCGACATGATGATCGGCTACCATTCGGTGCCCGTGATTGTCGACGCCTACCTTAAAGGCATCGGCGACTTCGACCCCGAACGTGCGCTCCGGGCATGCGTCGCCACCGCCAATATCGACGATTACCGCGGCATAGGCCTCTACAAGCAGAAGGGCTATGTGCCTTACGACGTTACCGACACCTACAACTCCGAGAACTGGTCGCTCTCGCGCACCCTCGAATATGCCTTTGATGACTATTGCATAGCCCGTATGGCCGAAAAACTTGGCCACAAGGATATTGCCGCCGAGTTCGACAAACGCGCACAGAACTGGCGCAACGTGTTCAATCCCGCCACCGGATTCATGACTCCCCGCGACAGCCGCGGCAACTGGCAGCCTGACTTCTCGCCTGACGACTACACCGCCCATATCTGCGAAAGCAACGGTTGGCATTATCTCTGGTCAGTGCAGCACGACATTCCCGGCCTCGTCGACCTCATGGGCGGCCGTGACCGCTTTGCCCAGAAGCTTGACAGCATGATGACCTACAGCCCCGGCGCCGACTCCGAGCTCCCCATCTTCTCCACCGGCATGATAGGCCAGTATGCCCACGGCAACGAACCCTCGCACCATGTCATCTATCTCTATAACCGCGCCGGCCAGCCCTGGAAGGCCGCCAAATACCTTCGTCAGGTGATGGACGAACTCTACAAGAACGCCCCCGCCGGCATCTGCGGCAACGATGACCTCGGTCAGACCTCGGCCTGGTATGTGTTCTCCGCCATGGGATTCTACCCCGTCAATCCCGTAAGCGGCCGCTATGAGATCGGTACACCGATATTCCGCTCTGCCTCCGTCAATATCCCCGGCGGCAAGAAATTCACTGTCGCCGCCCCTAATGTCTCCAAGGAGAATATCTATGTTAAAGAGGTGAAATTCAACGGTCAGCCCTATCGCAAGAGCTACATAACCCACGATATGATCCGCCGGGGCGGCAACCTCGAATTCACCATGACTTCCGAACCGGGTATACTATGGTTTGATATTGAAAAATAAAAAATCGCAATGCCATATTTGGTAATTGCTCGGAAAATATTAATTTTGAATTACAAAACATCGTATCTGTAATATTGAATATGAAAAATGACTTCAGAGATTATGCCGTAAAACACTTAGGTATGAACGGCCTCGCTCTCGACCAGTATGCCGCAGCTGCCGGCAATGCTATAACCTCGAGCTATATATCACCCACAATCATAGAGGAACGTCAGCTCAACGTAGCCCAGATGGACGTGTTTTCGCGTCTGATGATGGACCGCGTGATTTTCCTCGGCACCGATGTCAACGACTACACCGCCAATGTCATCCAGGCCCAGCTGCTTTATCTTGACAGCACCGACCCCGGCAAGGATGTCAGCATCTACATCAATTCGCCCGGCGGCTCGGTCTATGCTGGCCTCGGCATCTACGACACCATGCAGTATATCTCAAGCGACGTCAGCACCATCTGCACAGGCATGGCCGCATCGATGGCCGCCGTACTTCTGGTGTCAGGCGCAGCCGGCAAGCGCTTTGCCCTCCGCCACTCCCGCGTCATGATCCATCAGCCCATGGGCGGCGCACAGGGCCAGGCTTCCGACATCGAGATCACCGCCCGCGAAATCCAGAAACTCAAAAAGGAACTTTACACCATCATAGCCGACCATTCCGGCCAGCCATTTGAAAAGGTGGAGCGCGATTCTGACCGCGACTACTGGATGACCTCATTCGAAGCCAAGGATTACGGCATGATTGACGACGTGCTGATCAAAGCTAAACATTGAGAGTATGTTTGAATTTATAATTTTTCGTTCTTACTAAACATACTCTAAGATGGCGAAGAAAAAATCAAGTTCAACAGGCGGTGATGACTCCTCGATGGTGTGCTCCTTCTGCGGCGTACCCGGATCGGCCGACACTCTGCTGGTGCCAAGCGCCATAAGCAACGCTTTTATCTGCACCAACTGCGTGGGTCAGATCCAGAAGCTCGTGGCCGAATACATGGCCACCGAAGGCTTCGGTAAGGACAAGACCGAGAAGCCTGACCTTGACAAAGTGCCCAAGCCCAAGGAGATATGCAAATTCCTTGACAGCTACGTCATAGGTCAGGACGCCGCCAAACGTTATCTCTCGGTGGCCGTCTACAACCACTACAAGCGTCTGGCACAGCACGACGATGATGTCGATATCGAAAAGTCCAACATCATCCTCGTAGGTCCAACCGGCACCGGCAAGACCCTGCTGGCAAAGACTATAGCCCGGTTGCTCGACGTCCCGTTCACCATTGTCGACGCCACCGTGCTCACCGAGGCCGGCTATGTGGGCGAGGATATCGAAAGCCTCCTCACACGTCTGCTGCAGGCTGCCGACTACGATGTGGCCAAGGCCGAGCGAGGCATTGTGTTCATCGATGAAATCGACAAGATAGCCCGTAAGGGCGACAACCCCTCGATAACCCGCGACGTGTCGGGCGAAGGCGTTCAGCAGGGCCTCCTCAAGCTCCTCGAAGGCTCGATTGTCAACGTTCCCCCGCAGGGCGGCCGCAAGCACCCCGAGCAGAAGATGATTCCGGTCGATACCAAAAACATCCTCTTCATCTGCGGCGGTGCTTTCGACGGCATCGAGCGCAAGATCGCCCAGCGCCTCAACTCCCATGTGGTTGGCTACAGCAACTCGGCCCGCAAAGGCGTTGACCGCAACAATTTCCTGCAGTATGTGGCTCCGCAGGACCTCAAGTCGTTCGGCCTCATCCCCGAAATCATAGGCCGTCTGCCTGTGCTCACCCACCTCGAGCCGCTTGACCGCGACGCCCTCCGCCGGGTGCTCACCGAACCCAAGAACGCCATAATACGCCAGTATCAGAAACTGTTCAGTATGGATGGCGTGGACCTTACATTCTCACCCGATGCTCTCGATCTGATCGTAGACAAGGCCATCGAGTACAAACTTGGCGCGCGAGGCCTGCGCTCCATAGTCGAGACCATAATGATGGATGCCATGTTTGACACCCCGTCATCTGACATCCGCAAGTTTGAAGTTACCGCCGACTATGCCCTCCGCAAACTCGAGGAAGCCAACTTTGAAGTGAACAAAGAACTCAATTAACATACCAACAGTCAATTATCGCACTCTTTCCCAATGACCGACAAAACCGCTCTCGCCCAAACGCTCAAACGCTACTTCGGATTTGACACCTTCAAGGGCAATCAGGAAGCTATCATCACAAGTCTGATGGACGGACACGACACCTTCGTGCTCATGCCCACAGGCGGTGGTAAGTCACTCTGCTACCAGCTCCCCTCGCTTATGATGGAAGGCACTGCTATTGTGATTTCGCCCCTTATAGCCCTGATGAAAAACCAGGTAGACGCTATGCGCAATTTCGGCGAGGACGACGGCGTGGCTCATTTCCTCAACTCATCGCTCAACAAGTCGGCCATCGATAAAGTGAAGTCCGACGTGGTGTCAGGCAAAACCAAGCTGCTCTACGTCGCTCCCGAGTCGCTGACCAAGGAAGAGTATATCGATTTCCTCCGCAATGTGCCCATCTCGTTCTATGCCGTCGACGAAGCCCACTGTATCTCGGAATGGGGTCATGACTTCCGTCCCGAATATCGCCGGATCCGTCCGATAATCAATGAGATAGGCAAGCGGCCACTCATCGCTCTGACTGCCACTGCCACCCCCAAGGTGCAGCACGACATTCAGAAAAACCTCGGAATGCTTGACGCCCGGGTGTTCAAGTCCTCCTTTAACCGCCCCAACCTCTACTACGAGATACGCCCCAAGACTGCCAACGTCGACAAGGAGATCATCAAGTTCATCAAGGGCATGGAGGGCAAATCGGGCATCATCTACTGCCTCAGCCGCAAAAAGGTTGAGGAACTCGCCGAAATGCTCGTGGTCAATGAAATAAAGGCCCTGCCTTATCACGCCGGCATGGACGGCGCCACACGCTCGGCCAATCAGGACGCCTTTCTCAACGAAGAAGTTGACGTCATAGTGGCCACCATTGCTTTCGGCATGGGAATTGACAAACCTGACGTCAGATTTGTTATACACTATGACATGCCCAAGTCTCTCGAGGGCTACTACCAGGAAACCGGACGAGCCGGACGCGACGGCGGCGAAGGCATCTGCCTTACGTTCTACGCCGCCAAGGATCTCCAGAAAATGGAAAAATTCATCCAGAACAAGCCCCTGGCTGAACAGGAAATCGGCAAGCAGCTCCTCCTCGAGACCGCAAGCTATGCCGAGTCAAGCATGTGCCGACGCCTGTCGCTCCTCCATTATTTCGGTGAGAAATATGACGTTGACAACTGCGGAAATTGTGATAATTGTTTGAAACCTAAACAGAAAGTGGAAGCTAAAGATGATTTGTGTGCCGTGATCGAAACTGTCGTGGCACTGAAAGAAAAATTTAAAGCTGATTACGTTATAGACGTTATGCGCGGACGCCTGACCAACGATGTCAAATCCTACCATCATGATGACCTCGAAGTGTTTGGCTGCGAACAGAGCGCTGATGTCAAATTCCTTAATGCAATAATCCGTCAGGCCGTCATCGCCGGTTATCTTGACCGCGACATCGAGCAGTACGGCCTGCTCAAAGTTACCCCCAAAGGCCATAAATACCTCAAGAAACCCACCTCCTTCAAGGTGGTCGAGGACACCGAATTCAGCGAGGACATCGAGCCTGAAGTAGTGAAGGGCGGTGCCGGATGCGCCGCCGACCCCGAACTCTACTCCATCCTCAAGGATCTCCGCAGGAAGGAGGCAAAGAAAGTGGATCTCCCGCCTTACGTCATCTTCCAGGACCCCTCGCTTGAAGCCATGGCCACCACCTATCCCATCACTATCGAGGAACTCGCCAACATCTCGGGCGTCGGCATCGGCAAGGCCCGCCGTTACGGACAGGTGTTTGTCGACGTCATCCGCCGTCACGTGGAGGAGAACGAGATCGAGCGTCCCGAGGATATGATCGTGCGCACCGTAGCCAACAAGAGCAAGGTCAAGATCGCCATCATCCACGCCATTGACCGCAAGATACCTCTTGATGACATCGCCCAGTCAAAAGGCATGGAGCTTGACGAACTGCTTGACGACATCGAAGCCATCGTAAACTCCGGCACCAAAATAGATATCAACTATTTCATTGACGAGATTCTCGATGAAGAACAGCAGGACGACATCTTCCAGTATTTCAAAGAGAGCGAGAAGGATGACCTCAACGAGGCCTATCGCGAGCTCGGCAGCGAATACACCGATGAGGAGATACGCCTGATGCGTATAAAGTTCATATCTGAAATGGGCTATTGATTATTATTTGTCACCTTGTAAAATTCATCAGCAATGGACCATGCTCATGTTATCGACTATAGGAAAGTAGAACTGCACCGCAACGACGTGGTGGTGCTCCGCAACATCAACCTCACCGTCGACGCCGGCGAACTCCTCTACCTAACCGGAAAAGTGGGCAGCGGCAAGAGCACATTCCTCAAGTCGCTCTACTCCGAGATCCCGATTGCCGCCGGTCAGGCCTCATGCCTCGGCTACGACCTCGTGAGCATAAAGCGTAAGCAGATTCCGTTGCTGCGGCGCGAGGTGGGCATTGTGTTTCAGGACTTCCGTCTGCTCAATGACCGAAGTGTGTTCGATAACCTGATGTTTGTTCTCAAGGCCACCGGCTGGAGCGACAAGACGGTCCGGATGGACCGCATCGAACAGGTGCTCAAGGAGGTAGGTATGCTCAACAAAAGTTACAAGATGCCCCACGAGCTCTCGGGCGGCGAACAGCAGCGAATTGTCATGGCCCGGGCCATGCTCAACAAGCCCAAGCTGATCCTCGCCGACGAGCCCACGGGCAATCTCGACCCCACCACAGCCTCACAGATCATGAACATGCTCAGCGATGCCGCCAAGGCAGGTTCCACAGTCATCATCGCCACTCACAACCGGGCCCTCGTTGACCGCAACCCCGCCCGCACCATCCGCTGCGCCGAAAAGACCCTCACCGAACTCTGATCACGTGGCCGCCACCGTTAACATATTTCTAAGTCGCGCATTTATAACTCAAAATAGCGCACTTAGAGATATTTTTTGTAATTTTGCACAAAATATTCATCAGTATTATGAAAGTTCTTAAGTTTGGCGGAACCTCTGTCGGTACAGCGCAGAGAATCAAGGATGTGGCACAGCTTGTGCACAAACGTGGAAAAAACATCGTGGTGCTCAGCGCCATGTCGGGTACCACCAACACCCTGGTGGAAATATCCGATTATCTCTATAAAAATAATATCGACGGAGCCCGCGAGACAATCAACGCGCTTGACCGCCGTTATGCCGGCGTCATTGCCGAGCTCTTCGGCCACAGTGGCGAATATGCTGAAAGCGCCGCCGAAGCCATTGCCGAAAGCATCAATTTCCTGCGCAACTTCAACAAGCCTGTTTTCACCCGCTTTGACGAGAAAGAGATACTTGCTCGCGGCGAGATGATGTCGACCGCCTTGATGTACCGCTACATGCTCTCGCAGGGCATGGACGTGGTCATGCTCCCGGCCCTCGACTTCATGCGCACCGACAAAAACGCCGAACCTGACACGGCTTACATCCGCCGTCACCTTCTCGAAATGATTGACCGCGAACCCGACGCCCGGATCTATCTCACCCAGGGATTCATCTGCCGCAACGCCTACGGCGAGATTGATAACCTCGAGCGCGGAGGCAGCGACTACACCGCCTCGCTCATCGGAGCCGCCGTCTCGGCCGAAGAGATCGAAATATGGACTGACATTGACGGCATGCACAACAATGATCCCCGCTTCGTCGAGCACACGTCGCCCGTATCGCAGCTCCACTTTGAAGAGGCAGCCGAGCTCGCCTACTTCGGCGCAAAGATTCTTCACCCCACATGTGTGCTCCCCGCCAAGCTCGCCAACATCCCCGTGCGCCTGCTCAATACCATGGACCCCGACGCCCACGGCACAGTGATATTCAACGCGCCGTCCACTCATACCATCAAGGCAGTCGCTGCTAAGGACAACATCACCGCCATAAAGATCAAATCCGGCCGTATGCTCCTGGCTTACGGATTCCTCCGCAAGGTGTTTGAAATATTCGAGACTCACCGCACCGCCATTGACATGATCGTGACCTCCGAAGTCGGCGTCTCCGTAACCATTGACAACGAGCGCAACCTCCACGCCATCCTCGAGGACCTGCGCAAGTTCGGCACCGTCACCGTCGACAGGGACATGGTGATAATCTGCGTGGTCGGCGACCTCGAATGGCAGAACCGCGGCTTCGAGGCCGATGTGGTCAACGCCCTTAAGGAAATCCCCGTCCGTATGATATCCTACGGCGGAAGCAACTACAACATCTCCCTGCTCGTGCGGAAAAGCGACAAAGTGCGCGCACTCAACCTTTTGAGCGAGCGGCTGTTTAATAAGTAGATAACTATTAGACAGTATGAGTATGCTACCCGTAGAAGAATTCCGTAAATTAGATACCCCGTTTTATTACTATGACCTTGACCTTCTCCGTCAGACCCTCCGCACTGTCCGCGATGCCTCGGCCTATCCCGGATTCCGCGTACATTACGCAGTCAAGGCCAACGCCAACCCTGAGATTCTGCGCATAATCAGTGACTGCGGCCTCGGAGCCGACACCGTCAGCGGCGGCGAGATTCGCCGCGCCCTCGAGTGCGGATTTCCTGCCCGCTCCATAGTGTATGCAGGCGTTGGCAAATCGCCCGCCGAGCTTCGCGAAGCACTCAGGGACGGCATTGGATGCATCAACGTCGAATCGGCCGAAGAACTCGCCATGATCGACGTCATCGCCGGTGAACTCGGAGTAGTCGCCCCAGTGGCTCTACGCATCAACCCCGACATCGACGCCCATACCCACCACTACATCACCACCGGACTCGAGGAAAACAAATTCGGCATCGACCGTCGCCTCCTCGATGAAGTCATGGATCGCTTGTTCGCCTCACCCCGCCTGCAGTTCCGCGGATTCCACTTCCACATAGGCTCACAGATCACCACCCTCGAGCCCTTCCGTCTCCTCTGCGAGCGCATCAACGACCTCCAGGACATCTACGAGGACCGCTACGGCGTGATCCCCACCATCAACGTAGGCGGAGGCCTCGGCATCGACTACGACGATCCTGAGGCTCATCCAGTGCCTGACTTTGACGACTACTTCCGCGTGTTTCATGATCATCTCCGCGTCCGTCCCGGCCAGGAAGTACACTTCGAGCTCGGCCGATCGATAGTAGGGCAGTGCGGCTCGCTCATCTCACGAGTCCTCTACGTCAAGCAGGGCGTCAATAAAAAATTCGTGATCCTCGACGCCGGCTTCACCGACCTCATCCGACCCGCCCTCTACGGCGCCCACCACCTCATCGAGAACCTCACCTCCACCTCCGGCGAAACCGACCGTTACGACGTCGTAGGCCCCATCTGCGAGTCCACCGACACTTTCGGTCTCGAAGAGCGCCTCCCCCTCACCCGGGCCGGCGACATCATAGCCATCCGCTCCGCCGGCGCCTACGGCCAGATAATGGCCTCTCAATACAACCTCCGCCCCCTCCCCCCCGCCGTCTACAGCAAATAACCTCCGCCCGAGGCGCCAGATACCAAGTTCGGAAAGAAACCCAATTCTCTCCGAACTTTTTTTACGACTGTTGTGGATTGCACTTTTTTCCAGAAATCCCGTCGTATCTTTGCCCAAAAATCTAATCACTATGAAATCCCACTCCATCTATCTCTTCGCCTTCGAAAAGTTCCGCAAAAAGCCTCTCCGCATCTGGGAGGCCCGAATCATTGAGCCCATGGAAATCCAGCGCCGGCGCACCGGCATGATCCGTGCCATAGTCCATGACCCACAGATCGCCAATGGCTGGCCACCGGCCTACGCCAAGGTCCGCCTCCTCTTAATAGATTATTTCCGCTTCCTGAGTCATCTCGGCGACAAATGGATGACCGACCTCATCATGGACGCCGACAAGCAGATGGCCCGAAGGGTTGCCTGTTGCTTCAAGTCCGGCACCATTGCAGCCTCGGGCCGTTGTCCCGATTCAGTCCGTGGCCTCACCTTCCACCGCGCCCTCATCCTCGACACCTGCTTCTATCCGCACCACAAAGTTGAGGAAGGCCTCGACCCGCATATAAGAGCTGTATTCTCAGCCGTCCCCCTGATGAAAGGCACGGTAGTGATAATCCATGGTAATGCCAAACTCGGAGGCGCCTTCGCCGAACACTATTATACCGCACTCTACGACTCTGACATGACCGCCCTCCGCCCCGTCTCCCCATACCTAAAATCCCGCTTCGAAATCCCTCTCAGGCTAAAGCCTCCTCTCTCCCATCATCCGCCCGAATCACCGGATAAACCGCCAAACCGCCGGATAATTCCGATAATTCCAATTACTCCGATAATTCCGATCCCCGATAACTGCCCCATCCGGGCAGTAGCCTAAGCGGCAGATGTCCCCGCGGCCCAAATCCAAACCGACATCAAGAGCCCTTTGACATTCTTACCATTAATAACATCCGTCACATCCATAACATCCGCCACAAATCTTTGCAGACCACGGAATCTTTTACCTCCGATGATTCCAATCTTGGGCATAAAGCAAAAGCGCAGGCGGCTGATTATCAGCTGACTGCGCTTTGCTTTGTTGCCTTGGAAGGATTCGAACCCTCACAGGCGGAACCAGAATCCGACGTGCTACCATTACACCACAAGGCAATATTTCAAGGTTCGTTATCTAAGCGGGTTGGTTACCGTTGTTGTTTAACGAGTGCAAAGGTAAGCACTTTTTTTATTCCGGCAAAGTTTTTTTGAAAAAAAATTTCTGTCCGCCCGTTTTTTTTGAGTTTTACCGGTTAGCGTCGCGCTTTTCTCTCGGTATAACTGGTTGAGTTATGTTTTTTTAAACATCCTGCTGACGGCGGAGGCATTTTTTTATATACCTTTGTTGCTCTAACCTCATTTGATTATGTATATTGCTTCTGAAAAGCGCAAGTCGAATATCGCGGAGTATCTGCTCTATATGTGGCAGATCGAGGATATCATACGCGCCAACGGCCTTGATATTGACCGCATAAAAGCTAATGTGATTGACCGTTACACCTCGCTGACCGATGCTCAGCGCAAGGAACTTACCGAATGGTACGAGTCGCTCATTGACATGATGCGTCGTGAGGGCGTGGAGAAGAGCGGCCATCTGCAGATCAACAAAAACATCCTCGGCCAGCTCGTGGCGCTACATCAGGCGCTGCTCGCCGACCCGAAATTTGCCGACTATTCGGCTGAGTTCTACCGCACACTGCCTTACATCGTGGAGCTTCGCTCGAAAGCCGGTGAGGCTAAGGCCGGCGAGATCGAGACATGCTTCAACGCCCTCTACGGCATGCTGCTGATGCGCCTTCAGCAGAAGGAGCTGACGCCGCAGACCCTTGACGCCATCAAGCAGATCTCACGATTCATCGCCCTCCTGGCTCACGATTTCAAGCTCGACGAGGAGGAGCAGCTTTTCAAAAAAGAGAACTAAGGATTTTTTTCCTGACACCGATGCAACTATATGCAGCCGGCTTGCGTCAAACATAGCGAGTCGGCACGATAATCAATTCGCCTCACATAGTACTAACACATCATTCACACACAGAAATGAACCGTTTCATAACCTTAATCATGCTTACAATGACGGTGTGCCTGCAGTCAATGGCCGCAGGTTTCTCGGTCAAGGGCATCGTCACTGACTCGGCCGGTGTGGCCGAGCCTTATGCTACTCTTCGAGTATTTTCCAAATCCGACACTATCAAGCCGAAGGTCACCGGCGTGACTGACGATGCAGGCGCTTTCCGCCTCGCGCTCCCCTCGGCCAGCGATTACATCCTTCGCATCACCTCGGTGGGCCGCACACCCGTAGCCTGTCAGTTCAAGGTTACGGCCTCGAAGCCTGCTGCCGATCTGGGCACTATAGCTATGACTTCCGACGAGCGTATGCTCGACGAGGTTACCGTTACAGCCACCCGGCCTCTGGTCACCAAAGAGATTGACCGCATAGGCTACGACGTGCAGGCCGACAACGAGTCAAAGTCCTCGTCGCTCGAAGAGATGCTCCGCAAGGTGCCACTGGTGAGTGTCGACCCTGACGGAACCATCAAGGTCAAAGGCTCTGGAAATTTCAAGATCTACAAGAACGGCCGCCCCAACAACTCATTTACCAAAAACGCCAAGGAGATTTTCAAGGCTATTCCCGCCTCGATGATCAAGAAAATAGAGGTGATCACCGATCCCGGAGCCCGCGAAGATGCCGAAGGTGTGGGTGCTATCCTCAATATCGTCACCCTCGAGAGCACTTCAATGAAAGGCGTGATGGGCAATGTGTCGCTCAACTACGACAACCGCTCCGAATTGCCCCTGCCCAACATCTGGGGCTCGGGTCAGATCGACAAGGTGACAATCTCGCTCTACGGCGGCGCAAACCGCATGGGCCGCAAGCAGATGTCAAACGACAGCTACTCCCGCGGCACGTACACTGACTCGGGCCGCGAACTCGAGACCGTTTCTGCCCAGAAAGGCCACGGCTGGATCACATGGTTCGGACTCGACGGCAGCTACGAGATTGACTCACTCAACCTCGTCACAGCCGAATTCGGAGGCTATTACTACGATATGAACACACGCGAGTGGGGTACAACCACAATGTTCAACCCCGACGGTTCGAAACTCTACTCTTACAATTCCCGCTCCGTCACCAATCCCTTCAGCTACTTTGACCTCAACGGCTCGCTGAACTACCAGCACTCCACCCACCGAAAAGGCGAGGCGCTGACCATGAGCTACATGATCTCAACCACCAACCAGAAGCAGAATTCCGATACCCGCTACTCCGACGAGTTCCACATGCCGGTGCCCTATAAAGGCGTACTCTCCGACTTCAGGCTCAATTTTATGGAACACACCTTCCAGTTTGACTGGACGCGCCCGATTGGCGAGAAGCACATAGTGGATCTCGGCCTTAAATACATCTACCGCGACAACCATTCCAAGACCAAGCAGAACTACCTCGATTTCCTCGACCAGCCGCTCATTGACTTCAGTCACATCACCCACGTGGCCGCCGGATACGCCGACTATCGCCTGCGCCTCGACAAGTTCAACTTCCGTGCCGGCCTCCGCTACGAGTTCTCGCGACTCGAAGCCAAATATGCCGATGACAGCAACCCCTCGTTCCACAGCAACCTCAGCGACTGGGTTCCCAATGCCGCAGTGTCCTACAGCATCAATCCGGCCAACACTGTAAAGGTGTCGTTCGGCACACGCATCAACCGCCCCGGCATCACTTACCTCAATCCGGCCGTCACCGAATCGCCCACCGCATCGTCACAGGGTAATCCTGACCTCGGCAGCGCCCGCTCATCGTCAGTCGACCTCAACTATAATCTCATAGGTCAGAAGGTCAACCTCGACTTCACCGCCGGCTACACCTTCACCAACAATGACATCGTAGAAGTGCAGCACATCGAGAATGACCGTCTGATATCAACTTACGCCAACGCAGGCCACAACAAGTCGTTCAACGCCGGACTCTTCCTCCAGTGGACCGCCGGCAAGAAAACCTCGGTGATGCTCAACGCCAACACCTCCTACGACCACTATTCCAACCCCTCGCTCAATCTCACCCACGGCGGCTGGAGCGGCATGGTGTTCACCCGCCTCAGCCAGCAGCTCCCCTGGAAGCTCTCGGGCTCCGTAGGCATCAGCATGTGGGCCGGCAGCGTCAGCGGCCTCTACGGCACCTTCCGTCCCAGCGGCTTCGGCTACTTCGACTATATGCTCAGCCTCCAGCGCTCGTTCCTCAAGGAGGATCGTCTGACTGTGAGAATCAGCACATGGAATCCCATAGCTCCCTCGAGCGTCAAATACCGCTCCTACACCGTCAACCTGCCGTTTAACCCCGTCAACACGATGTATCACCGCAACCTCTCGTCATTTCAGATATCGGTTGCCTACCGCTTCGGCTCGATCAACGCACAGGTTAAGAAAACCAATAAGACCATCCGTAACGACGACCTTCAGGGCCAGCGTTCAGGCGGTAACGGCGGCGGCGAAGGCGGCATGCAGTAATCATCAATCCTTCCTACATAAAATCGCGCCGGCATCACTCAGGTGGGCCGGCGCGATTGGTTATATTCTTCGTTATATTCAGTCAATGAAGCGGCGGGTGATATTGCCGTAAGCGTCGATGCGGCGGTCGCGGAGAAATGGCCACCAGCGGCGCACCCATTCCGAGCGGTTCATGTCGATGTCGATCACCTTGGTGTCCTCACGGTCGGAAGGTGCGAGATAGAGCAGTTCGCCCTGCGGACCTGCCACGAAGCTCGAGCCCCAGAAATCGATACCACCGGTGGCACCTGACGGGTCAGCCTCATGACCTACGCGGTTGACGGTGACCACAGGGAGGCCGTTGGCCACGGCATGCCCTCGCTGCACCGTCATCCACGCCTCGCGCTGGCGCGCTTTCTCGTCGGCGGGGTCAGTCGACTCCCAGCCTATTGCCGTGGGATAGATGAGAATCTCGGCGCCCTTGAGGGCCATCAGACGGGCTGCCTCGGGATACCACTGGTCCCAGCACACGAGCACGCCGAGCCGTCCCACCTTGGTGTCGATAGGCTCAAAGCCGAGGTCGCCCGGGGTGAAATAGAATTTCTCATAGTAGGCGGGATCGTCGGGAATGTGCATCTTGCGGTATTTTCCGGCAATCGAGCCGTCGGAGTCAAACACCACGGCGGTGTTATGGTAAAGCCCGGCGGCGCGGCGTTCGAAAAGTGATGTGACGATTACTGTGCCGGTCTCGCGGGCCAGGGCCGAGTAGAAATCGGTGGTCTCGGAGGGGATTCCTACGGCGAGGCCGCAAAGGTCAGTCTGCTCGGTCTGGCAGAAATAGAGCGAGTCATGAAGTTCCTGATTGACAATCAGGTCGGGATGTTCGTCGGCGGCCACACGGCGGATTTCGGCGGCCAGGCGATCGCGGTTGGCCTTGACATCGGCTGTCTTGGCCTGCTGTATGATAGCTACTTTAAGATTCTTCATATCGATAAAATTTGGTCAGGCATCTGCATGGTCACGCAGTGGAGCGAGCCGTGCTGGCGGATAAGCGGACGGCAGTCAACGGTCACAGCCTCGCGCTCGTAGGCAACCTCGATGATGCGCCGTGCGAGTTCGTCCTTCATCGGCTGTCCGTAGACGGGCATTATCACGCAGTCACGCAGCACGAGAAAGTTTGCGTATGTAGCCGGAAGGCGTTCGCCGTCCTCGTCATAGATGGCGTCGGGCAGCGGAAGTTCGAAGAGGCTGAAACTGCGGCCGGAGGCGGTTACGGCCTGTTGCAGTTCGGCTTTCATGGCCTGAAGTTCAGAGTAATGTTCATCGTCGGGATCATCGCAGCCCACATAGACGATGGCATCGTGGGGGGCGAAGCGGGCGAGGGTGTCGATGTGGCTGTCGGTGTCATCACCGGCCAGATAGCCGTGGCGGAGCCAGATGATGCTCTCGGCGCCAAACGTTTCCACAAGGCAATCCTTGATCTGATCCTCTGACATCCAAGGGTTGCGGTTCGGCGAAAGCTGGCAGCGGGCTGTTGTCATCAGTGTGCCTTTACCGTCGCTCTCTATGCCGCCACCTTCGAGCACGAAGTTCTGGCGACATTCCACGTCGGTGCCGATGAGGCCTTTGGCCTTGAGTCGCGGGGTGACGCAGTTGTCCTCGCAAGCAGCAAATTTGAGGCCCCAGCCGTTGAAGCGGTAGTCGGCCACGAGCCAGGAACCGTCGGCCGCGCGCAGCGACAGCGGACCGAAATCACGGGCCCATGTGTCGTTGGTGGGACAGGTGACATAGATAATTCGCTCCTGGGGCAAATGGGCTAACATTCTGTGGGCGGGTTCTACATCCGGGGCTATGATGACAAGTCGGGCATGGGGCACGATGGCCGCGGCGATGTCGGTGTAACAGCGGCGCACACTCTCGAGCATGTAGTTCCAGTCAGTGGCTTCGTGAGGCCATGCCAGCAGCACGGCATCGGCCGATTCCCATTCGGCCGGCAGGCGGAAGGCATTATTCGTTGTCCTCGTCATAATCATTCAGCGTGTTCCATACATCGTCCTGCGACTCCATATACTCCTCGCAGTAATCGAAGAAACCGTTTTTCTCGTTGCTTCCCACCTCGTCGCACCACTGGCGGTATCTGGCTTTCAGTTCAGGATCCTCATGCAAGTCCTTCTTAAACTCGGCCTCGGCGATGTCGACGCTGCGGTATTGGGTAAGGTAGTTGTTAAATATTTCCGTAATATCCTCCATGGCAAGATGAGGCATTAAGATAATGATGATTTGAAAATTCTATCCAAATATAAAGTAATATAGAATTTCTCGCAACTTTTTTAAGAAACTTTTCTTAATAGCCCATTGTTTTCATGATATATTACAATTTTTCACACCCTTACGATTATGAAAAAATTTCTTTGTCTGTTTGCTCTGATGATGGCGCTCTACGGCTGCAGCCCATACGCGCTGGTCAATAATGAAGTGTATAACGGCGCAGACCTCGCCTCCTATCATACCTTCCATATCATAACCCCCGATGAAGGTAAGCTGCCTCCGGGCATGCAGCTGGTGACCTATTACAACATCGCCGCTGCCATCCGCGAGCAGATGGTTGACCGCGGATTCACCGAGGATCCCAACTCGCCGCTGCTCATCAACATTGGTCTGACCGTGCAGAAGGAGCTCGCCACCGAGCCGGTGACCGTGCCCAACTATTATCCTTATTATGGTTCATATCCCGCACCGGTCTATTCGCCGTTCTTCATGTATCCCCGCCAGTATTATTGGCCTGACTACACCAACGCCCAGGTAATCACCGGCATTTACCGCGAAGGTGTGCTCACGATGGACATGGTCAACATCGATACAAAGGTGCCTCTCTACTCATCGTCGGTAGCCACCATCCTTCAGGGCAACTCCTTCGCCCGCTTCCGTGACCTCAAGGGGATAGCCGAAGCCGTGCAGACGCTTTTCAGCAAATTCCCCGTGCCTCTCCTGCCTCAATACAAGCAATGACCTCCTCTGCCGGACGGCAATAACCCGCCCGGCGGCTACGTTATAACTCTATGAAACGATTCATCACATCACTGTTTATCCTCACCCTGTTAGCCATCAGTGTGGCGGCAGGGTCATGGCATGCCGACACCCTCGGCCAAGGCTTTATGATGAGGCAGTTTGACCAGGGACGCGACTATTCCGGCCCTGTGGTCAGCACCCTCGTGAGGCTTGAGCCCGACTCGGCCACAGACCGCGCCGTGCTCTACATCCATGGCTTCAACGACTACTTTTTTCAGACGGAGATGGCCCGCAAATTCGTTGACCACGGCTATACGTTTTATGCCGTAGATCTGCGGAAATACGGCCGCTCGCTGCTACCGGGCCAGAAGCGCTGCCAGGTGCGCAGCTTCGACGAATACACCGCCGACCTTGACTCGGCCTTCGCCGTCATTGGGGCCGAGGGTCACAGCCACATCGTGCTCATGGGCCATTCCACAGGCGGTCTCGTGGCCTCATATTACCTCGAACGCCATCCCCGCCCCGAGGTCTACGCCGTGATACTCAACAGCCCGTTCCTCGACTGGAACCTCGGCAAGATGGAATGTCTGGTGGGCGGAGTGGCCTTTCTCGGCCGCATATTTCCGAATATCGCTTTCTCATCTGGCAGTTCTACGGCTTACGGCGAGAGCCTCGATGCCGACTATCACGGCCGGTGGCACTTCAACCATCAGTGGAAAGCGCTCGGAGGCACCAAGGTCGACCTCGGCTGGGTCAAGGCCATCTCGCAGGCCCAGCGCTATCTGCGCCGCCATAAATACGCCATCAGCCAACCGATACTGCTGATGTATTCTGCCCGCAGCGTCAGCGCTGACAAATGGAACCCCGAGGTCAATCGAGCCGATGCCGTGCTTGATGTCCGTGACATCCGCAAATACGGTCTCATGCTCGGCCACGATGTGACGGCCATAGCCGTTGAGGGCGGCATCCATGACCTCGTGCTCTCGGCCGACTCCGTCCGCTATCCGCTCTATGACTACATATTCCGCTGGCTCGGACAAATCCGTTATTAAAGAGGCCTTAACATTTTTAACTCACTCATATTAACGCTCCTGCATGAACTTTTGCCATGCAGGGGCGTTTCTATAGTGTAAGATTCATAATTATTATCCTTCAATTATTATATATCACCCTGATATGAAAGCAACGATCTATAACCAGCCCAAACTTCCGTACGCCCCCGATGCGCTCGCTCCCGCCATCTCACAGGAAACAGTAGAGTATCACTATGGCAAGCACGAGAAAGCCTATATCGACAATCTCAACGCTCTGATCAAAGATACCAAATATGAGGACATGGATCTCGAGGAGATCATAACATCGGCCGAAGGACCCTTGTTCAACAACGCGTCGCAGGCCTGGAACCACATATTCTACTTTTTCACCTTCAACCCCGAAGGAGCCACCGAGCCTACCGGCGCGCTGCGCAAGGCCATTGACCGCGACTTTGGCTCGTTTGACGCCTTCAAGACTGAATTCGTCGATGCCGGTGTCAAGATTTTCGGCAGCGGCTGGGTGTGGTTGGCATCCGACGCCGACGGCAAACTGATGATTATCCAGAAGTCCAATGCCGGCAACCCGCTGACTGACGGTCTCACCCCGCTGCTGACCTTCGACGTATGGGAACACGCCTATTATCTCGACTACCAGAACCTCCGCAAAGCAGCCCTCGAAAAGCTCTGGGACATCGTTGACTGGGACATTGTAGGCTCCCGCTACGACTTCTGACAACCTCTATAATTACGCAACAATTCCATCATACTCAATAACTACGATACAGCACTAATAAGCATAATGTGATGAATGGAGAGGGCGGTACTTGTGAAAGCACCGTCCTTTTTTCGCACACTGATGTGACGGATGTTTTACTTGTTGAGAAAACAATAATTTATTGATTCGTAGATTTTGGGTTCTTTATATTGACATTAGGTAAGAGTTTCGCCACTTGAGCATCGTCAAGCACTACGGAACACGCTCCGTTATCTATTTTCATCTTCACAACCGGTGTGGATACCACCTGCCCATTAATCGCTATGGCAATTCTTTTACCAAGATTGTTCTCAGTTATTTCAGCATACTTAGCGGTATCGGAAAAATTGAACGGCATTGTCACATATTCATCACCGTGATAATGAATTAACTCTGAGATGTGTACTGTTTCCTCCAGAAGAGAGGGAGAAATAGTATCTATCACATCTCCGTTTTCAGATGTCGAGTAAATAGCGACTGTAAAGTCATGGTCAGCACTGATCTGCGCTGGACTTTCTGTTTTGCCATTGCAGGCAATGGCAATGATACAGACAAGACCTGCAAGCAAAATAGAAAAAACAGAAATTCTTGTATTCATATATGTCAATATTTATTGATTTATTATTCGTTCCAACTGCAAATAATATTTAGTTGCTTGATATTGCATCTATACCAAATGTATTCGAGACCAAAACAGATAATGGTCAGTCCCCATACTATATACATATCCAATGTATTTAGAAAAGGAGGAATCAATGATAACCAAATTATCAATGGAAATATGAGAATACTGATGGCTAATTCTATTTTCCTATATCGTGTCTTTATTTTTATAATCGCTGTCAATATTTCGGAATTTGAATTCTCCCATAGATTGACTCGTTTAATGGATAAATATAGCCCAATACCCAAAATGAGCCCCACTGCAATTACAGCGCAGAATGAAACAAGCCATAACCCCGGTAGCTTTGTAGGAGACCATAAATGGGATGTGGCCAAAAGAATAATACATGCAAATGAAAATAATTCTCCCAAGAAAACCTTTCTTAAAAGATGAGATTTTACATCATTCTTTTTGGCAAGACAGGTATCGTCTTTATGTGAATATCCAAGACCTTTAATACCAGGCTTAACTGATTGCCAAGTGGTCTTTAATTCGTCGAGTTCCATAATTATACCTCCTTTCTTGATGAGATTTTTTCCTTTATTCTATGCAGTCGTGATGCGACGGTATTTCTTGGGATACCCATGTTAAGGGAGATTTCTTCATAGCTTAACTCATCAAGCCACATTAATATCAAGGCTTTGTCCATAGGATTGAGTTGAGCAATTAGTGAATAAAGCCGTTCCAGTTTTTCCTTCGTTTCATTATCGTTTTTATCTTGAAACTGAACAGCAGGTATATCATCTAAAGAAATCGTTTTAACCTTTGGGGTAAGTTTTCTCAAAGAAAACAGACAAGTGTTGATACACACCTTATACACCCAAGTTGATTCAGAACTCTTTTGTCGGAAATTTCGGTATCCTTTGTATAGCGAAATCAAGACCTCCTGCCTGATGTCATCAAATGACACTTCGCTTGTGGCATAAAAGAAGCAGACACTGAAAATTATCTTTTCATGTCGTATGACCATCGCCGTGAAGGATTTATTATAGTCAGAATTATTCATCATCTGTTTCTCTTTACAAAGTTAGTTGCGATTTTGCCGGAAAAGTTCCCTGCAACGATAAAAAATAAGAAAAGAATCTTGAGGTTTGGACTATGGGAGGTATCGGAAGAATTAAGAGGATGGTTTTGTGACGGATGTAATTAAGGAGAAATAGCTTTGATTCGTTTAGAAATAATATTTATTTTTGTGTTTTAAATATGTTGAATATTGAGTAATAATTACCGTTTTACTTTGAGTAGGTGAGATGAATGGCTTTTTGAAAATAACGGGTGACTATACCTCGTGGAGCGTGTATCGTAAATCGGTGATAATTTGCGATGTTACGGAGATGTTTATAAATAGAGCACTGCAAAAAAATTCACGTACTGTAGATCAGATGCGACAGGCCGCCCGCTCTTGTAAGCAAAATATAGTGGAGGGAGTGAGTGACGGCACTGTTTCAGCTGAGATGTGTATAAAACTCATAGGCGTGGCGCGCGGATCAGTCCGTGAGTTATGCGAGGATTACGCTGACTTTCTACGTCAGCATAAATATCAGATATGGACCAAGGAAGATCCGAGGACTAAGGCTATGCGCCGTTACAGCATGAATAATTATGATCCTGCGGAATATGTTGAAAAATGCGAGATGCGCTCAGATGAAACAGTAGCGAATGTAATGCTTACACTGATATTTCAGATGGAAGCCATGCTGGCAAAAGTTTTAAAATCATTGGAGGCAGATTTTTTGGAAAACGGAGGCATCAAAGAAAACATGGCTCGTGCCCGCCGTGAAAAACGCGGCTATTGAATGAGAAAAATTTATGTGACTGATGTAACTGATGTGACGGATGTTGACGTCATCAATAACATTCGTGACATAAGTAACATCCGTCAAAAAAACAGTACCGATCCTTTATACTTAGGGCGGTTACTTCGCGGTGCCGGCGGTATTCGCCGGCCTCAAGCAAAGCGAGGAAGCAGGCCATTGTCCGGCAAGGCAGTGGTCATGAGTGAGGTAGACCGGCAGCGCTCAGAGGCGATGTTCGAGATATGGTCAGTGATTACAACATCTTTGAGTATTTATGACGGTGGTGTATGGTAAAACCGACAGTTTTGCGGTCAGTCGATTTTTGCTTATCTTTGCTGAAAATTAAAGCTATGCGTAAGTTTATTTTTCTGTTATTCAGTGTGGTAATCCTCTCATGTTCGCAAAAGGGCGGGGGAGGGGAGCCGTCGCGGCTTGACGGGCTTCGCGATACGCTTTCGGCTATCGCCTCGCGCTATCCCGGAGAGGTGGGCATAGCGCTCGTTACCGGCGAGGGCGACACTCTGACAGTCAATAATGAAGCGAAGTATCCGCTGATGAGCGTTTTTAAGCTCCATCAGGCTATGGCGCTGTGTGACATGATGGAGAGGCAGCGCGTCGGGCTTGACACGATGGTGGAGATCCGGCGCGGGCAGATGAATCCTGATACATGGTCGCCGATGCGCGATGAGCATGGACTCGGGCCGATAACGCTGCCCGTGAGCGAATTGCTGCGCTACACGCTGATGCAGAGCGACAATAACGCGAGCAATTATATGTTTGACAATCTGCTGTCGGTAGAGGCTACCGACCGATATGCCGCCACAATGATACCGCGCGAGAGCTTCCGTCTAACGGTCACCGAGGCTGAGATGTTTGAGGACCACAGCCTTTGCTATGAGAACAGGTCATCGCCCCTTGGGGCGGCGTTGCTCATCGAACGGCTCTGCACCGATACGGTGGTCTGTACCCGCGATCGTGATTTCATAATCCGGTCAATGCGCGAATGTCGCACGGGCACCGACCGCATAGTGGCGCCACTTGCAGGCAAGGAGGGAGTCACTGTGGCGCATAAGACCGGGTCGGGCTTCCGTGATCCTTCGACGGGTATTCTCACGGCGCATAACGATGTGGCTTTCATTTCTTTGCCTGACGGACGCCATTATTCGCTTGCTGTCCTCGTCAAGGACTTCAATGGCTCCGAGGCCGAAGCCGCCAAGGCGATAGCCGAAATCTCGGCTACGGTATATGCCGCTATGGCAGGGGAATAAAAGCCGCCGCCCGAGGATTCGGGCGGCGACATTATGATTGCGATATTATATTTGCTTAGAAGTTGTAACCTAAACTGAAGGTGACGCGGTTTTCGTGAAATTTGGATTCATCGCCATTGTCAAGGTCAAGCATACCGACATTGCCTTTTACTCCAAAGTAAAAATGGTCATAGGTAATGCCGGCGCCAAAGCCCCAGAGTAAATCTACTCGGTTCATGCCGCCGTCGTCACCATAAAGACTTGCAGATTCTCCGTCAAGACATTCCCGTGCTGTAAATCCGATTTCAAGTTCGGGGCCTGTAAATACAGATATCTTGATATCATCTGTGAAGTCAAAATGATAACCGAAGCTGACGGGTACGCGCATACCGAATTTTTTGAATGTGAGACCTTCCAACGGAGTGTCATTGTTGGCAGAATAAGCATTATAGTAGAGGTTTAACCCCGGTTCTACATAGAAATTTGCAACGATGGGAGCATTGTAGATACCGCCAAATTCAATACCTCCGCCTACTTTAAATACGTCCATGCTCACTTTGTTGACTTTAATATCGCCGGGGCAAACAACTTCGCCGCCTACACGGATTCCGAAGTAGCCTTTGTTGTCAGGATTGTTGAAAATGGTTGACTGAGCGAATGTTGTCATGCCGGCAAGGCATAGCGCTAATGAAACAAGAATTTTTTTCATAGGTTTTAAAGTTGGTTATTAATAAAATGGTACTTGAATTTCGATATTTGATGACAAAAATAGCTTAACTGTTTTAAATTTTACTATTTTATTATTCCTTTTTTTCGGGAATATTGAATATTTCCACGAAGAAGATGATTATTGGTGATTCTACGGGGGAATTCCAGGAGGATAATGATAATATTTTAGTTAAATCGTGTTAAATTGGTGGTGGATATGTTGTATAACATAATTTTATAGCTTAACTTTGCATCAGTTTTTCATGGTATTAGATTTAAGGTAAGAAGATTATTCGTCGTGACGACGAGTAATTTTTTTTTATATATGTCAGAATGGAATTCGGATTGGGCTTAAAAGGCTGTTTATCAATGCGGTAATATTCTATCGGAGTTCGAGGGAAACAAGATGGAGTAAATTAAGATAAAAATGTTAACGAGATTCTGACTATTTTTGTCGTTCCGGACGTCGGAGAAAGGGAATACCCCGGGGAAATTCTCGCGTTTTTCGCAACCAAAAATTCGCGTTTTAGGTTATAAATAATGTATAATCGTTTCACGAATTTATTTTCCGATGAGGTATTTTATACTGTTTACACTGATTTCATTGGCCGTCGGAGACGGAGCAGCAGAGAATTATGAGGCTGCACGTGACTCTGTGCCGTCGCGCTGGACTTATAGCTCGGATTACATGCAGCCTCTGCCGGTTGACGATGCCTGGTGGCGGACGTTTGACGATCCGGTGCTCGACTCGCTTATTTCCCTTGCCATCGACAATAATTTCGACGTGGCCATGGCGTTTCACCGCATGGAAGTGGCCCGTCAGGCCATTCGCAGTGCCAAATCGGGCTATTACCCGCAGCTTTCGGTTTCGGCAGGCTACACTGCATCGCGTACGTCGGGCAACATGAGCTCTGTGTCAACTCCCGCCATGCGCAGCAATTACTTTTCGGCCGGGGTGTCAATGGCCTGGGAGGCTGATGTGTTCGGCCGCGTGACATCACGGGTCAAGGAGAGCAAAGCGCGCTATGAGGCATCGCGGGCCGATTACGGTGCGGCGATGGTAAGCCTATGTGCCGAAGTGGCTTCACAGTACATTCAGCTGCGCACATGGCTGGCCGAGCTGCAGGTGGCCCGTGACCATCTGGAATCGCAGGGCAAGGTGCTCAAGATTGCCGAGGCGCGCCATGAGGCCGGACTCAATTCCAGTCTTGACGTGGCCCAGGCCTCTACTATCTATTACTCCACCGAATCATCGATTCCGGCTCTTGAAACGCAGATCACTCAGGGTATCAATGCGATAGCGCTGATGTGCGGTGTCTATCCCGATGTCGTTGATCCTCTTCTTGGCGCGACGTCCGGGGTGCCGGACTACCGGCGGATAGTGGCCGTAGGTGTCCCCGCCGAACTTCTGCGCCGCCGGCCCGATATACGGCAGGCTGAATACAACATGGCTGCCGCAGCAGCAGCTATCGGCGTGGCCCGCAAGGACTTCCTCCCGGTGATTTCAGTGCAGGGCCGCATAGGTTACGACTCCCATAATATAGGTCATCTCTTCGACTCCCGTTCGCTGAGTTACAGCGTGGCGCCAACCATCTCCTGGACTATTTTCGACGGCATGGCGCGTAATGCCGCTCTTGCCTCGGCCCGCGAGGAGATGCAGGTAAGCGTTGAACAGTATAACCAGACCATGATGACAGCATACGAAGAGGTGTCAAACGCCATGGCGGCCTACACAGGCCAGCTCCACACCATAGAGTATCTCACCACCGTGGTGGAGCGCGCTCAACAGCAGATGGACCTCTCGCTTGACCTTTACAAACAGGGTCTCGAGGGCTTCCTCAGTGTGGCTAACGCTCAGGTGACTCTGCTCGAATACACTGACCAGCTGACCGTGGCCCGCGGCAATGCCGCCGCCGACCTGGTGAATCTCTACCGCGCTCTTGGCGGAGGCTGGGAAACATTATCAGAATAACTTCAATCCCAACGAGATATGAAAAAGAAATTTACAGTCATATTATCCGCAGCCGCAGTGATATGCGCCGCATTATGGCTTCAGTCGTGCCGCCATCACAAGGAGCAGCCCCGGCAGGAGGTGCCGAAGGTGAGTGTGGCCGAGGCGGTGGTCGATTCCGTGGTGGTCTACAACACTTATCCCGGTATGCTCAAAGCCAACAACACCGTTGAACTCGTGGGCCGCGTCGACGGCTACCTGCGTTCGCAGAATTTTACCGACGGCCAGCTCGTGGAGAAGGGCGCTCTGCTCTTCACCATCGAGGATACCCAATATCGTGACGCCGTGCGTCAGGCCGAAGCTCAGCTTGCCACGGCCCGCAGCAACCGCGAATATGCCTCAGCGCAGTATCAGGCCATGGCCAAGGCATTGGAGAGCGACGCAGTGTCAAAGATGGAGGTCAACAAAGCCAAGAGCGCCCTTGATGAGAGCGAGGCTTCCATCCGTCAGGCCGAAGCCGCCCTGCAGACCGCCCGCACCAATCTGAGCTACTGCCGCATCACCGCACCCTTCCGTGGTCATGTCAGCGCCCCAACTCTTAGTGTTGGCGCCTACGTGAGCGGCGCGGGTGCGCCTGTTACGCTGGCCACTATCTATGAGGACGCCACGCTCTATGCCGAGTTCCATATCGCCGATAAGGTGATGGAGTCGGTGCGAGCCGGACTGTCGGGCAAAAGCGCCGTTGATCTCGATTCCATCCCCTTCAAGTTCGAACAGCCGCTGTCCCGGCAGTATGCAGGGCGGCTCACCTATGTGTCGCCGCAGGTCGATGCCTCGACAGGTACGCTTACTCTCCGCGCAGTCGCCGACAATCCCGATGGCGATCTTCACGATGGCATGTATGTGACCATCGACCTCCCGTCATCGGCCGATCCCAAAGCTATCCTTGTTGAGGATGCCGCCATTTCCACCGACCAGCTCGGCAAATACATCTTTGCCGTCAACGACTCCAACCGCGTGGTCTATACTCCGATAACCGCCGGAGCGCTGGTGCTCGACTCGATGAGAGTGGTCACCGCAGGCGTCAGGCCCGGCGAGCGTTATGTCAACCGCGCCCTTCTCAAGGTGCGTGACGGCATGACTGTAGAGCCCGTCCTTCAGCCGCGCCATAAGTAACTCCATAATTTTCACTCCGGTATTGCATTATGTTCTCACAATTCTTCATCAGACGACCGATATTCGCCATTGTACTGGCGCTGTTCATGATTCTTGCGGGTCTGCTGACCGTCAAGCAGCTGCCTGTGGCGCAGTATCCTGACATCACACCTCCCACGGTGATGGTGTCAGCCACCTATCCCGGTGCCGATGCCTCCACCGTGGCGTCGACGATCGGTGTGCCCATCGAAGAGCAGATCAACGGTGTTGAGGACATGATGTATATGAGCTCCTCGTCGGGCGCCGACGGCAGTTACAACCTCACCGTCACTTTTGAGAACGGCACCGACATTGACATGGCCACCGTCAAGGTGCAGAACCGGCTGTCGCTCGCCGAGCCTACGCTGCCCGAGGCTGTGAAGCAGCAGGGCATCACCGTGATGTCGCGCTCGAGCAACATCATCATGTTCGTGGCTCTTGAGAGTGATGATCCCGGACGTTACGACGCTCTTTACCTGACAAACTACGCCAAACTCAACCTTGTCGACGAGCTGTCACGTGTAGATGGCGTGGGTCAGGTCAACGCTTTCGGTGCCGGACAGTACAGTATGCGCGTGTGGCTCGACCCCGACCTGATGCGTGTGCGCGGCATAACGGTCGCCGATGTGAGCCGTGCCATTCAGGCCCAGAACATCCAGGTGTCGGCCGGCAGCGTGGGCTCGGCGCCTCTTGACGGTGTCAGGGCCGACTTTGAATATACGCTGACCGCCGCCGGGCGTCTCACCACTCCCGAGCAGTTCGGCAACATCATACTCCGCACCGATGCCGACGGAGGCATGCTTCGCCTGCGCGACATTGCCCGCATAGAGCTCGGCAGCGATTCCTACGGCAACGAGGCTCTTGTGTCAGGCCATCAGGCAGGGCTGCTCGGCATCTACCAGCTTCCGGGCGCCAACGCCCTCGATGTGGCCAAACGTGTGCAGGCCAAGCTCAATGACCTCCGGCAATATTTCCCGGACGGGATTCATTACCGTGTGATCATGAACTCCACCGACTTCGTCACAGAATCAATTGACGATGTGCTCATAACCTTCGTGGAGACCACCCTGATTGTGATGATAGTCATTCTGCTCTTCCTGCAGAGCTGGCGCGCGGTGATCATACCCATGATTACGATTCCGGTCTCACTCATTGCCACATTTGCCGTGATGAAGATAATGGGCTTCACGCTCAACACCCTGACCCTCTTCGGCCTGGTGCTCGCCATAGCCATTGTGGTGGATGACGCCATAGTGGTGGTGGAGGACTGCTCGCGAATAGTCGACGAGGGGAAGATGACGCCGCGCCAGGCGGCCGCCAAGGCCATGAAGGAGCTGCAGGGGCCTGTGATCGGCGAGGTGCTTGTGCTTCTTTCGGTGTTCATCCCCACGGCTTTCATATCAGGCATTACCGGACAGCTTTACAAGCAGTTCGCGCTTACTATTGCCGTGTCGACCGCCTTCTCCGGTTTCAACGCCCTGACCTTTACGCCGGCCATGTGTGCGCTGTTTCTGCGTCCCCGCACGTCACAGCCCCGCTTTTTCCTTTACCGCTGGTTTAACCGCGGCTTCGGCGCCACGCTCAAAGGCTATATGCGCATAGTCGGCATGTTCCTCAGACGGCCTAAAGTGGCTGTCCTGTGCTACATAGCGGTGACCGCCGTGGCTTTCTGGGGATTCCTCAAGATGCCTACCTCCTACGTTCCGCAGGAGGATATGGGCTACTTCATGGGCTCCGTACAGCTCCCCACCGGGGCTTCGGCCGAACGCACCGGACAGGTTCTGGCACAGGCCACCGACCGTCTGCTGCAGATGGAAGAGGTGGAGAATGTGATTTCGATTTCCGGTTTCTCGTTTCTTGGCGGCGGCTCCGGCAGCAACCTCGGCGCGCTTATGGTGACACTCAAGCCCTGGAGCGAGCGTAAAGGCAAGGAGCATAGTGTGGACGCCGTGATTGAACGCTTCGAGGCTTCGACGGCCGATATCCAGGAAGCGGTGATCTTTGCCGTCAATCCTCCGTCGATTCCCGGTCTGGGCATGTCGGCCGGTCTGGAAATGCAGTTGCTTGACATCAATAACCGCGGCCCGGAAGCCATGACGCAGGCACTTGCCGATGTGATGGCCGCCGCGCGTAAGGACGGCCGCATAGCCTCCGTCACCTCGCTCTACGAGGGTGATGTGCCGCAGTATGCACTGCGCGTTGACCGTGACCGGGTGCATGAGCTCGGACTCAACATAGCCGATATCTTCAGCTCGCTGACAGCCTTCACAGGTCAGAGCTATATCAATGACTTCAATGAGTTCGGACGAGTGTATGAGGTGCTGGTGTCGGGCGATGTGGCCTCGCGAACCAATCCTGACGATGTGCTGAAACTGTCGGTGCGCAATGCCGCCGGTGACATGGTGCCATTCTCGTCGTTCATGGAGGTCGTTCCTTCGGCCGGCCAGCAGAGCGTGTCGCGCTACAACATGTATTCCACAGCATCGCTGACGGCCGGTCCCGCCAAGGGTGTGAGCTCGTCGCAGGCCATCGAGGCCATGGAGGAGATAGTTCACAACACTCTTGGCAAGGACTACGGATTCGCCTGGACCGGCGAGGCTTACCAGGAGACTCAGGGCGGCGCCACTGTGGCCACGGTGATGATCTTTGCCGTCATCATCACTCTGCTTGTGCTTGCGGCTCAGTATGAGAGCGTCACCGATCCTGTGGCAGTGGTCATCTCCATGCCTACGGCCATCCTCGGCGCCGTACTCGGCTGTGTGATCATGGGACAGAGCATCAGCATCTACTCCCAGATCGGTATCATTCTGCTGCTGGGTCTGTCGGCAAAAAACGCCATCCTTATCGTGGAATATGCCGTGGATTACCGCAAGGCGGGTCAGCCTGTCCGTCAGGCGGCGCTGGATGCCGGCCGCGTGAGGTTCCGACCAATCATGATGACCGCCATGGCCTTTGTGTTCGGCGTACTGCCGATGCTCTTCGCCACGGGCGCCGGTGCCGGAAGCCGTGTGGCATTAGGCACTGCCGTGGTGTTCGGTATGGCTGTCAACGCCATTGTAGGCACACTCTTTGTCCCCAACTTCTGGGAACTTCTGGAACGGTTCCGGGAAAAATTCAGCAAAGGATCCGGAACACCTGCTCAGGCGTCGGATGCGGATAATGCTTCGGGAACCGGTGCTACAGGCGTTTGACCTCATCGACAGAGTCTATTTCCCCGATATGGTGCATGATGGTCGAAAGCTCGTCGTAGGAATGTACGGCGAACGACATGCGGCACGTCACTATCGAGTCGACGGTGTCAGTGTTGAAGCTGTTGATGGCCAGGTGTAGCTGGTTGGAGATGCAGTCGACAAGGTCAACGAACAGATGGTAGCGGTCAACGGCCTTGATGATGATGGTCACGGGATAGAGCGTGTCGTCAGCCTTGAAGTCGACTGACACTATGCTGTCGCCCTGCTGTGAGGCGAGCTTGATGGCCGTGGGGCAGTCGCGCTTGTGGAGCGTGATGTCGCCGTCGCAGTCCTCGAATCCCACCACCTCTTCGCCCGGTATCGGGTCGCAACATTCACACCGCTGATAGCGGGGCACCGGCTGCTCGCTGAGATATGCGCGGATGGCGCTCTGGGCCTTGTAGGTCACCACCGAGTCGAGCCAGTCATGCTGCGGCACACACTCTCCGTCGGTGAAGATCTCCACCACGTCGCCGCGCCGCAACGGTGCCTTGATTGATGACAGGAAGCCGTTGACACGGGCATATTTGGCGTGGGTGCCCAGCTCCTCGTTTACCTCATAGGCAAAATCGAGCACCGTGGAACGTTGCGGAAGCACCACCTCGCGGCCTTTGGGCGTGAAGGTCATGATGTCATCGTTGTAGAACGTTTTGACCACCTTCTCCATGAAGCCTACGCCGTCGGTCTGGCGGTCGTTGTCGGTAATGTCACGGAGCACATGGCGGAACTTCTCTATCCAGCGGCGTATATTGTCGTCGGTGCGTTCGGCCACGCAGCCGAGCTGCGAGTCGCGCACCATGCGGCGGCTGCTGATGTGGACTTCCTGCCAGCGGCCGAAATCGGCGAGCAATTTTACGTGAAAGCTCTGGTAGCCGTTCTCCTTGGGCGAGTCGATATAGTTGGAGATGCCGCCGGGCTTTTCGCGGAAGCGGCAGGTGAGAACCGAGTAGATTTTCAGCGCCATATCCTTTTCCGACATTCCCTGGGAGTCATCGAAGATAATTTCGGTGAAATGGCGATATTTCAGATGGTTGAAATCATCGCCGTATTTGTGCATCTTGCGCCAGATGCTGTAAGGTTTGCGGTATTCGATAAACACTTCTACCCGGATTCCGGCATCGAGAAGAGTCTGCCGCAGCTGGGTGCAGAACTTGGCCAGACGTTCATGCTGGGCGCGGTCGTCGCGGGCTATGAGCGAAGTGAGCTGCTCGTATTCGTGGGGACAGCGGAAGCGGAAACTGAGGTTCTCGAGCTCGGTCTTTACCTCATAGAATCCGAGACGGTTGGCGAGCGGGGCGTAGAAATAGTCGGTCTCGCCGGCTATCTTCATCTGCTTGTCGGGACGCATTGACGAGAGGGTGCGCATGTTGTGCAGGCGGTCGGCAAGTTTGATGAGGAGCGGGCGGATATCGTTCTGCACCGAGTCAAGGATCTGGCGGTAATTGTCGACCTGTCGCGATTCATCGTAGATGTCCTTCTTGGGCTTGGTGACCACGCCTACCAGATAGGCCACATCCTCGCCGAAGCGCTCGCGGATGTCGTCGAGAGTGTAGGGGGTGTCCTCTACCACATCATGGAGGAAAGCCGCGCACACGGTGTTGGGGCCGAACTGCAATTCCTCGGCGGCGATGGTTGCCACGGCTATGGGGTGGAGAATGTAAGGTTCGCCCGTCTTGCGCTTCTGCCTGGCATGAGCCACGCGGGCCAGTTCAAAGGCATCGATAATTCGCCGCAGGTCATCGGCGTTAACACGGGCAGCCATCACGCCAAACACATGGCTCGCGCGCTGCTGAATAATGGCATCGTAGTCAGGAGCAGTTTCCATTGCAAGAATTTTAAACCACAAATTTAAGAAAAATAACCTTAGCTCACCAAAATAAAGATTCCTTCTTTTCTCGAATAATCGGGAATAATCCCGATTATTCGAGATATTGTTTGTTTTAGCCGATTGAAAAATACTGCGAGGAGGGTATGGTGGGGATGGGGGCGATTGGGTAACTTTGCAGTGTTATACAAATGAATTTCTCAAGGGGATGACATATTCAAAAACGTAGTCTATTGACCTTCGGTCCGTGATGGATCGGGTCGGGAAATGGAGCGTCCCCGCAGCCGGTCAGGCTGCGGGGACGCGCTGTATGGAGAGAAGTTGTTTATCAGGGGTTGACGGTGAGGCGGCTGCCGGCGGAGTGGGCCGAGAGCTCGGGAGCGTACTGGCTCTGGATGGTGGCTACGCCCGATGAGAATTGGCCTGCATTGTTGACCCACATCTCGTATTCCAGCAGATAGGTGCCTTTGGGCAGATGCGAGATGAAGATGTTGGTGGAGGTGTCGCGGTTCTCGCGATAGAAATAGAGGTTTTCGGCAAAGATGGGCTTGGGGAGCTGCTCCACGGGTTCGAGGCATGCGGCGCGGTCATCGGTGACGGCCACATAGTCCATGGCTTCGGTCACGTGGATGAGCAGCTGGATCTTGACGCGGTCGCCCACGGTAAGGCGGTCGGCCTCGGTCCATTCGCTACCCTGCTGAAGGTAAAGGCGCTTCTCGATGCTTACGGCGTCGCACTTCGAAGCTTCGGTCTCGGACATCACGCGGGTCGAGCGGGTGTAGACCGCGCCCCAGGCGGGGGTGTCGCCGGTGCGGATTATGCGGAGCTCGGAGCCGGATGGGCTGAGCGAAGTGATGTCGGTACGGAAATAGCCGAGGATGTCGTCAGTGTAGTTAGTCTCTACTTTGGAGGAGCCTACGGTAACCTCCACGGGCTGTGCTTTCTGAACCCACGCGGGCGAGGTGGCCAGCACGGCATGTGCCACGCGTGTGGCCACAGGGCCTGAGCCCCAGTTGCGGGCTTCTTTCTGAAGGATGAGCCACTGGCGTATGCCGTCGATCTCTTTGCTCTTAGGCTCGATGATGCTGAAGGCTTCGAGGGCGTCGGCAGCCACGCCAAGCTGGGCCATGGTGCCGGAATAACGGTCGTCGACCGAGGGCCACCAAGTGCCTTTTTCGGGCGATGATTTGGCATATTCGCGCATTGAGCCGAGCACTGTCGAAGCGAGTTTCTTATAGCCGTGGCGGAAGAGTACCGGAGCTACAGTGGCTTTCATGGCTATGGAATAGCTCTTCCAGTCCTTGACGATGCGCTGCACCTGATTGCTGATGATGCTCTGTCCGGCGGCCGACGGCTTGACGTCGGGCCAGAGGTCGCGGATTACAACATAGTCGAGGAATGAAGCTTTGGGATAGCGGCGGAAGTCTTTCTCCACCTCTTTCTGGTGCCATGAGAGTGCATCGGTAACCATCGAGCGGAGTTTCTTGTTGTCAGGCATATATCCGAGCGAGTTGAGACGGCCGAGTGTGTAGAGAGCCTGCGAGGTGGCCCACTGCGAGGGCTCGTCGTACTGGCTGATCCAGGCCCATCCGCCGCCGCTGCGGCGAAGTTTGTCAAGGAGTTTGACGGAGGTGCTGATTGTAGATTCGATCTGTTTGGAGTCAAACATCAGCGAGAGGCGCTCCATGCGCTCGGTGTCGGAGCGGGCGTCGAGCATCCACGGGGTAGCCTGGAGGAGCATGATCTTGAGATCCTGGTTGCGCTCAAGCATCGACACGAGGGTGGAGTCGGAGCGGTCAGACGATGTCCACTGGCGCAGTGCGTCGGCAATGGCCGGGTTGTCCTTGATGAGGCCGCGGGCCACGCATGCCGAGTAGATGGCTGATGCGGCTTCAGCCGGAGTAGATGGCTCTTCGGCTGCAAGACCCGGAAGGGCAGTGAGCACATACCATGTGGGGTTATCGCAGTATTGCAGCGTCACGCGGGCATCCTTGCCGGCGCGGTCAATTGCCATGGTGAAGTCAAGTGAGTCAGGAGCGATGTAGAAGGGCTGGGTCTCGATTACAGGAGCAGCCGAGGGGCGCACGGCTATCAGAGCCTGTTCGCCGTCAGTGAAGCGGCCGGCCTTCGCGCGGATGCGGTAGCCGATGAAGGGCGTATCGTCGGAGGCTGTCACGGATATATCAACCGTGGGCATGGCGTCGGGAGCGATGGTGAGGGGAGTGTCGACGCTGCGGATCACACGGCCGGTGGCAGGGTCGAAGAGCTCAACGGTGGCGGTGACCTTCTGAATCGAGTCGGAATTATTGATCACCCGGGCGCTGACGGTAACCTCGTCGCCCTGACGGATGAATCGCGGCAGATTAGGCTGGACCATCACGGGTTTCGAGGCCACGAACTCAGCCTTGAGCGAGCCGGAGCTGAGGCGCTCTGTGTAGGCGAGTGCATTGAGCACCCATGTAGTGTTGGCGTCAGGTACGCGGAATGTCAGCGTGAGGTTGCCTGATGCATCGGTGTCGAGGATCGGGTGGTAGAGGCCTAATGGGACCTCGCTCTGACGGTATGAGAGCTCGGGTGTTTCCTCTTTCTTAGATCCGGCATCATGCGTAGTCACTGTTACGACTTCCTTAAGAGCAACGCCGGCCGTGGAGCCGTACAAAGCATCTGCCGAATCTGCGGCGACCTCCTCTTCCACGCTTTCGTCCATCATTTCTGCATTTGCCATGTTGCGCATGGGTGCCGCGGCCTTATACATTATCATGCCGCGATTATAGACAATATAGTCAATGAAACTGCGGCCGTAGGTCTCAAACTGCGGCACTTCTATAGCAACTTCGTTCAGGCGGACGGTGCGGCTGCGGAGATAGTCGGTAAGATATCCGGCGCGTGGCTGCCAGCTTCTGACAGACGGCGGGAAGTAATTGTAGAATCCCATCGATGACCAGCCGGATGGCTGCAGGCTGAGCAGCGAGGCGTTGACCATGTCGAGCATCACGGCCGAGGCCACGGGTTTGCCGGTGCCGTCGACAGTGCTGATGGTCCATGTCTCTTCGCCGCCGGGAATCAGACGGTCACGGAAGCTTTCGGTGACGATCTTAAGCTCCGATTCCGGCTCGGGACGCCGGAGTGTGAGACTGATTTCATCGGCCTCGCCGTTGCGCATCGACATCATTATTACCGAGGCGCGGCTGCTGCCGTCGCTGAGCTTGAGGTCGATCTTATTGAATCCCTTCGAGGCGGTGAGCCAGCGGCGGGTGACCATCTTATTGTCCTCGCTGACTACAAGGAGTACTGACGAATCATCCTCAGGCACGGCGTAAAGCACTGTATAGCGACCTTCGCTGTCGGTCGTCACAACGTTGGCTGCAGGCGACCAGATAGGGAAGTCGACGGGCGAATATTTCTCTGTGGGACGATACAGCACGATGTTGCTGATCTGCAGGGAGTCACAGTCGAGCTTCGGAGCGGTTACCACTATGTCATAGCGGCCCGAGCGGAGTTTGCTGAAATCGATCTTAGCCGACGGATCGGTGATCCTGCCGGTCCACACGGTGGCATTGTCGGTGTAATTGCAGATTCTGATGTCAAGGGGAGTGGTGAGCTGCTTGCCTTCGCTGTCGGTGACAGTCAGTCCGAGCGATGCGGGGCTCGAGATGTCGAGCTGACCGTTAAGCGTAGATGTGATGGCGTAGGCTTTGCCCATCATGAAGGTCTGATCGGCTGCCCGGCTCTCGCCGTTGGTTGCTGTGGCCGATACCGCGGCCTGGAACTGACCGTAGGGGAAGGGAGCCGAGTCGATTATCTTGCGGTCAATCACCACCTCGAAGTTGCCTTTGGCGTCGGTGGTGTCGGCCACTGAATAGAAATCTTCAAGCGATCTGATGCCCCAGACGCTCCAGGGCCCTGACTTGAGGATGATATTGACGGGGGTGGCGCCCATAGGCACACCCGAATAGGTGGCGAGCTTGCCGCGAAGGGTCACGCAGCGCTCCGAGGGAACGCCTACGGCCGGCTTGTCGAGAATTATCTGATAGGTAGGCAGTTTGTAATCCGACACCATGAAATTGACTTCGCCGACGGTGCTTTCTTTATCTCCCGCGCCGAAATCCAGGGTGTAATTGCCTGTGAGTTCTCCTTTTGGAATCTCAAAGCTGCCTGTCACACGGCCGAATTTGTCGGTTGTTGCGGTCAGTGAGTTGATTACCACATAATTGGCATTGCGGCACTGCACAGTTACTTCTACTCCCTGACTGAGCGAGCGTTTACGGCCGTCGACGCTGTAGATGATGCCGACGAATTTCACGGTGTCGCCGGGATGATAGAGCGGAAGGTCAGTGTAACCGTTGGCGAAGTGACGGCTGTTCTTCTCTTGAGAGTCATATATGTAGCTTTCAACAGAAAGGCCGAAAAGGTCCTTCCCGCGTGAGGGATAAGCGACAAAATGGTCTTTGTCAGTGGGCTGGGCGAAACCTTCGGCATCAGTGGTCGACTTTGACAGGAGGCTTTTGTTGCGCCATGAGTTGCTGTAAAGCTTTATCTCTACATCGCTCTGCGGTTTGCCGGTGAAGGGATTGACGCAGTACACGCTTGCACGGTCAAGGGCAATGCTGCCGGCAGCGAGCTCGGTACAGTAGATGAATTCGTGGCTTTCCCTCTGCTCGGAGGATTTCTGCGAGGGGATGCGTGAAATCGCTATATAGCGGCCGTAGTCGGGAATGGTGACCTCGGTCTCGGCTTTGTCGGTGAATGGTACGGTTTTGTCAAATGTGACTTTTGTAGTGGTGACAAATGTCAGCGCCGGGTCGGTTTTCTTGCCTATGAAGCGGCCGTTGTCGCTCTTGTAACTGTCGCTCACACGATAGATGTCTATGACCACCTCTGTAGCGTTGGTGGAGCTGACGTTGAGTTTCAGTTTCCCGCCGGGAGCCACTACGCGTGGACAGCCTACGTTGGCGCTCTGAGCCTCGAGCCGGTTCTTGATATTGATCACCGAGTTGATGTCCCAATAATTGGGGTAGCGGCTGATGTAGTCCTTTACCTGGGCATAATATCTTGCCTTGTCAGGGTTGCAGGAGTCCATGGCCACGAGTGCTATGGCGGAATATTCCGATGAGGAGTACTCGCTGTAGAGTTTCTCCAGAAGATTCAGGGTGGATTTCTCGGCCTGGTCGGAGAGCATGCTGTAGACTTTGCCTTCGATGAATTCCAGGCGGTCGACCTCGGTCATGATCAGCGGTGCGGTGTCGGAGGCATGGAAGCGTAGGAGCTCGGCATAGATGTTGAGCACCTCGGTGGCCTCGGGCGCGTTGATCACATAGCGCGGGTTGAAGATGAAGGCCTCGCGCGGCGAGAGCAGAATCAGCGGGAAGTTCTGGTCATAGCCTATGAAGTCATTATAGATCTCGATGGTCTTGCCGGCCACGAAATCGTAGAGGGTGGGGTAGAAGATGAAGGTCATTCTGTCGGCCGTGATGAGGTCGGTATAGTCCTTCAGAGGAGCTTTCTGCAGTTGGGGGGCATAGCTGAGCGCACTGTTGCAGAGTCCGGTGATGGTGTGGCGGAACTGGTCGCCGCTCCATTCTGTGTAGTCGGCCGGGAGCGGCGTCAGCGGCAGCTCGCGCCGGTCGAACTTGTATTTGTCGTGCGAGTAGATTTCCGAATAGACCTGAGCCAGCAGCATGTCGGCAAGCGCACGGCAGTCATCAGTCTTAAGCTGCTGTCTGACATCCTTGATGCGGGTGATCACATCGGAGATATCGTCGGTGGATATCGCCGAAATGGCCAGTGAATAGTTGATGAGCGCGCGGAGCGCGGCTTTTTCGTCACCCTGTTTCAAAGCGCGTTCAATGGCAGGGTCGGCTTCGGCGGCCACTGTCTTGGGAAAAGCGAAATCGGGTGTCTTGGTCACTGGGGTTGCTTGTGTTGCGATGAAAAAAAATGCTGATGACACTATCATCAGCAGTCTTTTGAAAAGGTTATGTGTCATAAGCTTTGTCGGTGAAGTGTCACTTTTTATTACGGTGTTTCATGAGCTCGCGTGTCCATTGCTGCTCGGCAATCTTGAGTTTGAACAGCTGCTGCGGGGTGAGTATCTTGCGGAACTTCTCATAGTAGCGCATCTCTATCTCGTTTTCTTTGCCTTTGAGCTCGAAGAGGGCTTCGGAAGCCTTGTCATACTCCACATCCGAGACTTTGGCGTCGGAGTTCATCTTCTGGCGGATCTGGCGGCCATATTCGCGGGTGTCGTGACCGAGCTTGTGGAGTTCGGTCTCCATCTCGGAATAGGTGGTTGTGAACTCATCCTGATGAGACTGGTCGAGGTCGAGCTCTTTGGTAAGATATTCGATTTTAGCTTTGCGCATCTCGCGCATCCACTGCTTTCGCTGTTCCTTGCTCGGGCGGTTGCCCTGAGCCATGGCCGTCGACGCAGCTACGAGGATGACGCAAAGGATAGTAAGAAAACGTTGCATGGAGGTAGAAGGTTTGGTTAGGAGGTTAGTCAAGTTCGTCAGTCATGTCGCCTGACAGTTCCGAAGGGTCGAAGCCCTGGTCGTAGAGGTCATCGTAGAGCTCGGAGTCGGAGAAGTCATCGACAATGTTGTCGTAATAAAAATCATCGTTGTTGATGGCACTCATCAGCGCTGGGTTGCTTTCGATGTCGAGCCGTGAGGCGGGATGCATCAGGTCAAACATCTTCATCATGCACCAGATGCCCATGAACATGGCGGCGAGATAGACGTAGGGGCGCACCTTCTGCCAGAATGACTTGGGGATTACCTTGGGCTGTGACTTTTCCCACGGCTGTTCGGGCAATTCGGCGGCCATACGCTTCTGAAACTCGCTGAAATAACCGTCGGGCACTGTCATGCCTGAGTGTCGGTCTATCCGGGAGAGTATATCGGGTTCTTTCATTGTAATAGTGTTATGGTATTAGTATTGACTGCTTTCTGTGCCGATAGTTTAACCGGAGATGAAAAAAATCTGAAAAAATCTTTTATTTTTCGCCGCTGCAGCCTAAGAGTCAGTCGGAGTTGATGAAATACTGCTCTATTTTTTTGACAGCGAGATGGTAGGAGGTCTTTAGAGCGCCTACCGAGGTGCCGAGGATTTCTGACATCTGCTCGTATTTCATATCGTCGTAATAGCGCATGTTGAACACCAGACGCTGTTTCTCGGGCAGCGAGGCTATGGCCTTGCGGAGCTGAAGGGCCAGCTCGTCGCCGTCAATGTTGGTGTCGGCCTCTATGGCATGGATTATGTGTGACTCCTCGTCGTCGAGCGACACGTTGCTTCGGCGTGACTCCTTGTCGAGAAACGACAGGGCCTCGTTGATGGCTATCTTGTAGAGCCAGGTGGAGAGCTTGGCGTCGCCGCGGAAGTTCTCTATCGATGACCAGGCCTTGAGGAAAGTGTTCTGCAGCAGGTCGTCGGCATCCTCGTGTGACTGCACCATGCGTCGTATCTGCCAGTAGAGGGGCTCGCCATAGCGGGTTATGACCTCCTCGAAGGCCTTGCGGCAAGTGGCGGGGTCACGCAGACGGTTCACCAGATCTATATCGTTGAAGTCAGTCGCTGTAGGTCGTGACATGTTTATCTCTTGGAATGATTGATGATAAAACGCAAATATAGGACTTTTTTCATGACCGTTTTTAACAAAAAATGTTAAAGCGTTATTTCTGCGAGCGGGCGCTGTGAGGCGAGAAGAGCAGTGCGCGGTCCGTAGCGGCGGCGCGTGTGGCCTTGTCCTCAGGGATGAAGCGCCAGTTGCGGTCGACGCGCGGAGTGACGGTGCCACGGCGTTCGATGGCCTGCATCATGTAATAGCGGAGGTCTTTGTCAGTGGCGCGGATCACACGGTTTTTGAGCTCGTCGGACGCTATGCCGGCGCCTTTGGTCAGCAGGTCGCCGCCGCCGTTGGCGCGATAGGAGTTGACGGCTACGGTGTAGGTCATGTCAGGGTCGAAGGGTGTGCCGTCGCTCATGGATATGATGCTGATTTTTTCGCCTTTTGGTCTGGTGATATCAACGGTATAGTCAATTCCGGCGGCAGAGTCGAAATTGTAGGCGGGATGACGCAGACGGTTGTCGGCGGTCGAAGGCTCACGGCTCTCAAACAGTATCAGATGGTGCTGTCTGTCAGAGATCCGGTCGGTCCAGAGCGAGTAGGACTCCTCAAGGTAGTCCTTGATTTCGCGGCCGGTCATGGCTATGGTGTAGAGCATGTTCTCATATTTGTAGAGGGTGAACATGTCGGCCACGCAGAGATCGCCTTCGGCAATCACGCCGTCAAACGACAGGGGAGCGGCCAGCGAGATGTCGGCACCCGAAATCTCGAGCTGGAGGTCGTGGATCAGGGTCATGAAGGCCGACGGACCGAAGAAGGCGTCGGCGGTGGTGAGCGAGTCGGTGGCCACGGCTATCCTGCGGCCCACGAATTTCTCCACCTCACGTATCCGGGGTTCGAACCGGGCCATATATTCTGCCGAGGGTTCTTCGGAGCGGATGTCAAGAATCTCGGCCGTGACTTTCGGAGCGCCTGATTCACGGAATGTTATGTCGGCAACGCCGAGACGGTTGGCGTTGTTGGCGGGGTTGAGCAAAACCACTCGCCGGCCGTCGGCGCCGGTTACGGAGTCGAGATACTCGCGGTGGTCATGACCCATTAGTATTAGGTCGAAGCCGGGTACTTCGCGGGCAACGAGTTCGGATGCGTTCTCCAGGTAATTGCCTGTCATCTTCGTGGCGTCGTGACCTGAATGGAAGAGGCCTATCACCAGGTCAGGATGCTCGTGCTCGCGTACATACTCCACCCATTTGCGGGCTGCGGGCACCATGGGCTCGAATCGCAGACCGCTCCACAGGTTCTCCGGCAGCCAGGCGGGGATGGCGGGGGTGAGCAGCCCGATTACGGCAATGCGCCGTCCGCCCTTCTCGATGATGGCGTATGGAGGCAGATAGGGCCTGGAAGTGGCGGTGTCGATGACGTTTGCGCCGAGAATCGGGATCTTCGTGTCGCGGCGCCAGCGGTCGTAGACACTGTGGCCGGTCTCAACGTCGTGGTTGCCGATAGTGGCGGCGTCGTAGCCCATGAAATCATATATTTCGGCGGCTATATGACGTGATGTTGTATCGATGAAATTGAAATAGTAGGCTGTGGGCTGGCCCTGCAGGATGTCGCCGTTATCGAGCAGAAGCAGATTGTCGGCGCCCGTTTCGCGGCGCATGCGCTCTATTGCCGTGTGAGCGCGGGCTAAGCTGCCCTGTGCCGGGGCGCGGCGTATGAAGTCGGTGGGAAAGAAATTGCCGTGAACATCGGTGGTGTAGACCACTTTAATGTGATCCGACGCCTTGGGAGTGGCGGTTTTGGCGGCTGAGATTGCCATGATTGTGGTTATGATGGTTAGAAATAAGTGTCGCAGGTTCATCGGCTTGGTTATGAGTGGTTAGTTAGGGTACGTAGATACACTGTATCTTGCCCACTTTGATGTCGCCTACGAGCTTGAGGGGCGTACGCCGCGCGTCGGTGGCCAGCCAGGCCTCGATAGGTTCGGATGTGCGTTTGCGCCCTTCGGACGTGAACATGAAGGTGACCTTGTAGGCCTCGCGTTCGCCCTGATCGGTTTTGATTTTCTCTATGCCTTTATACGATATGGTGAGCAGCTCTTTGCGCTTGCCCGAGAAGATGTTGAGACGGACGGCGTGGCCCGGTTTCATCTTGTTGAAATCGAGATGGCGGATATAGTAGAATGACGACAGGAGGTCAACGGCCGGCCCTTCGGCCTCGAGGCTGATGTCGGTGCGTGTGTTGGTCTTTTCCTTCTTGCCGCGGCGTGTGCGCGAGCATTTGGCCGACGATTTCTGGCCGTTGGAGGTGAAAGTCACCACATCGTGGGCGTAGGCGCCGTCCTCGTGGGCTATGCGGTTGTAGACTCGCGGAAGGCGGGTGGCGGAGTCGAATTCGGTGGTCAGGGTATCGCGTACGCTGAAGAAATGGTCGGCCCAGGGTTCGGTGCGTACGGCCATTATGGCGTGGGCTGTGCGACCGTTGTCGGTGAGGGTGAAGGTGGCGCGGCCGCCCTGCTTGTGGATAAGGCCCCATTTATACACCACCTTATAATGCAGGGTCTCGGTCTGCGAGGCCTTGGCGCAGAGCAGCGTCAGGGCTGCGCACAGGATGATGGAAAGTCGGCGCAACATCATTTATGGGTTTTAAGTTCGAGGAAGGGGAGGGCGTCACGTGACGATTGCTCGATGCGCTTGTTGCGCCAGCATTTGCGGCACACGGCTATGTAGCGGTCGTCGCCGCCAATCTCCACCTGGGCGCCCTCCTCCACAAAGTCGCCCTTGGAGTCGATGCGGGCGTTAATAATGGTTTTGCGGCCGCAGTTGCAGGTGGATTTTATCTCATCAATGGTGTCGGCAATCTCAAACAGCCTGCGCGAGCCTTCGAACAGATGGCTCTGGAAGTCGGTGCGCAGTCCGTAACATATCACATTCGAGCCGAAGTCATCGACAATGCGGGCCAGCTGATCCACCTGGTCGGCGGTGAGAAACTGGGCCTCGTCAACGAGTATCCAGTCGACAATGGTCATGCTTCGCTCGAAGATATCCTGAGCGAGCTCATAGATGTTGGTGTCGGCATAGATCCAGGTACATTCGCGCTCAATGCCTATCCGCGAGCGGATTACGTTGCCGGTCTCGCGGGTGTCGATGATAGGCTTCAGACACACGTAGCGCATGCCGCGTTCCTCAAAGTTATATGCCTGCGTGAGCAGTAGGGCTGTCTTGGCCGAGCCCATGGTTCCGTAACGGAAATATAGTTTGCCTGTTCGGTTCATCATGATTTCAGGGGTGGATAAGGTGTGTATATTACCTACAAAGATAATACACTGCGGCGACACACGGCCTCAAAAAGGTGTTAATTTTTTTCCTCGGGCCAGTAATGCACTGTCACATAATTGAGTGACCGTCCGGTCACGGGGTAGTGGCGCGATGCGCGGATTCCGGCCACCCAGAGCACACGTCCGTCCTTCACGAGCAACGGCACACGCCGCTTCATGTCAAGCGGCACTTTGGCGTCGCTGAGCACATCGCTCACCTTACGGCTGCCCTTCATGCCGAAAGGTTCCAGACGGTCACCTTCGCGCCATGAGCGCACCTCCCAGCCTCCGCCGTCGAGTACCGAGGCGTCGAAATAGGCCACGTCAGGGTCTCGAACAGGATTGAATTCCGAGGCAGGCTTAATCTCATAGCTGATAGTGGATGCGAGGTCGGGCTCGGTGTCGTCGGCTTTGAGCAACCGACCGCGGTCGGTGATAAGTGAACCGACGTGAAGGGGATAGCGGCGTCCGGTGACTATAGGCCGGCGCACTATGTCCATGGCCTGCGACATGGTCAGGCCTTCCGGCGCGAACCATTCATAGATGATCAGTGCCGCCTCAGGTTCATTGTCGATAAGTGCTTCAAGGTCAATGGCTCCGTCTGCACTGTAGTGCCTCCGTTTCTCCTCAAGGGCCTGTCGGTAAAAGCGCTCTGTGGCGCCGAGATTATCTATCGTTGCGGCAATGGCGGCATCGGCGCCGGGGAAAAAGCGGCGAACCAAGGGCATTATCTCCAGCCGGATGCTGTTGCGGCGGTAGAGGCTCTCGAGGTTGGTGGAGTCAGTGACATAGGTCTGGCCGAGGCGCCCGAGGTAATCTTCAATCTGACGGCGCGAGCAGCGGAGCAGAGGGCGCATGATATGGCGTCCGTTGACTTCGATCATTCCCCGCAGTCCGGCTATCCCGGTGCCGCGCAGCAGGTTGAGCATGAATGTCTCGGCGTTGTCATCGGAATTATGGGCCACGCAGATATGGCTTGCGCCGAGCTTCAGGCGCATCTCCTCAAACCGGCGGAAACGAAGGTCGCGGCAAGCCATCTCCACCGACACGGAATCGCCTTTTTCGGCCATATACCGCTCAACGTCAAACTGCACGGTCTCGAGCCTTACGCCAAGTTCCGAGCATAGAAGTTCAACGAAGGCCTGGTCGCGGTCACTCTCCTCGCCCCGCAGATGGAAGTTGCAGTGACAGACCACCACATCGCATCCCGCGTCGAGGAGCGCCCTTAGCAGCGCCACAGAGTCGGCACCGCCGCTCACGGCGGCTATCAGCCGGCCATGAGCATGGCGGCCGAGTACCTCTTTGACCGATTCGGTGATGGAACACATGTTATTCCCTGTCGGATTTGGTATAGTAGCGGCACACTGATGTCAGGCCGCAGTTGAGACAGTCGGGCCTGCGGGCCTTGCACACATAGCGGCCGTGGAGTATCAGCCAGTGGTGGGCTTTGCCTATCAGCTCCTCGGGTATGTTGGCGGTGAGCTCGCGCTCGGTCTGCAGCGGATTGCGGCTGTTGGTGGTGAGGCCGAGGCGCTCGCTGATACGGTACACGTGGGTGTCGACGGCCATCGCGGCCCGGCCGAACACTACTGACAGTATCACGTTGGCTGTCTTGCGTCCTACGCCGGGGAGCGATATCAGATCGTCAATGTCGTCAGGCACCTGCGAGCCGTAGTTCTCCACCAGGGCGCAGGCCATGCCGTGAAGGTTGCGGGCCTTGTTGTTGGGGTATGACACTGATTTTATATAGCCGAGTATCTCGTCTATTGAGGCGGCGGCCATGACCTCGGGTGTGGGCATCGCCTCAAAGAGGGCCGGCGTCACCATGTTGATGCGCTTGTCGGTGCACTGGGCCGAGAGGATCACTGCCACAAGCAGCTGAAAGGGATTTTCGTAATGAAGCTCGGTCTCGGCCACAGGCATGGCTTGCTGAAACCACTCTATCACACGGCGGTAACGTTCTTTCTTTGTCATATTCGGGAGAGAATTTTTTCGGTGATTACAAGGGCTATGCCGCACAGCGCTATACCGCCGATTACGGATACGCCCACATAAAGCAAAGCCCCGCCCCATGCGCCCTGCCTCAGCAGCGAGGCAGGATGAAGGGCGAAGGCCGAGAAGGTTGTGAATCCGCCTAACAGTCCGGTCACGAGCAGCCGCGGCCAGAGTGTCGATGCTGTGGCATATCGGGCCAGAACGGCCGAAACGATGCCTATCAGCGCGCAGCCTATGAGGTTGGTGACTACGGTGGCCCAGGGCTTACCTGCGGCTAACGGCAGATGCTCCATGGCGTAGCGCGCCACGCAGCCTAAGGCGCCGCCCGAGGCTACGGCGGCTATCTCTGACCATACGGAGCCTGTCATCGCTGCGGTTATTTCAGGGGTAGGGGATTAGCGGGCGCTCTGAAACTCCTCGAGGAAGCGGCGGTCATTCTCGGAGAACATGCGGAGGTCCTTAACCTGATATTTGAGGTTGGTGATGCGCTCCACACCCATGCCGAGGGCGAAACCGCTGTAGATATTTGAGTCAATGCCGCAGGCGTCAAGCACGTTGGGGTCGACCATGCCGCAGCCGAGGATTTCCACCCAGCCGGTGTGTTTGCAGAATGAGCAGCCTTTGCCGCCGCACAGGTTGCACGAGATATCCATCTCGGCCGACGGTTCGGTGAAGGGGAAATAGCTCGGACGCAGGCGTATCTTGGTCTCTGGGCCGAACATTTCGCGGGCAAAGTAGAGAAGTGTCTGCTTGAGGTCGGCAAATGACACGTTGCGGTCAACATAAAGGGCTTCTACCTGATGGAAGAAGCAGTGGGCGCGGGCCGAGATGGCTTCGTTGCGATACACACGGCCGGGGCAGATGATGCGGATGGGGGGCTGGGTGTGTTCCATCACGCGCGACTGTACCGAGGAGGTGTGGGTGCGCAGCAGCACGTCGGGATTGCGCTGTATGAAGAAGGTGTCCTGCATGTCGCGCGCGGGGTGGTCGGCGGCGAAGTTGAGCGAGGAGAACACATGCCAGTCGTCCTCTATCTCGGGACCTTCGGCCACGGTGAAGCCCAGACGGGAGAAAATAGACACGATGTCGTTGCGTACAATTGACAGCGGATGGCGGCTGCCGAGAGGCATGGCGGCGGGTGTGCGGGTAAGGTCGATCGATGCGTCGGTGTCATCGGCGCTCTCAAGTGCTTCGCGGAGCGAGTTGATCTTCTCGGTGGCGAAATTCTTGAGGTCGTTGATTGCCTGGCCTATCTGACGTTTCTGATCGGCGGGTACGGTGCGGAAGTCGGTCATGAGTTCGTTGACCAGACCTTTTTTGCTGAGATATTTTATGCGCAGTTCTTCGGCCTCGGCCTTGTTGGCGGCGGTGAGGTTCTCGATTTCCTGCCTGAGAGCGTTAATTCTGTCAATCATGTCGGTAAATTTTGACTGCAAAGTTACAAAATTTATTCGTTATTCGGCCTTGGCGTCGCTCTTTGTTTCGGTTGCGACTCCTTTTGAGGCGGCGAAGGCTTCCATGGCGGCGTCAACGTCGGCTATCAGTTCCTCGTCCTGCTTGTCACGGCTCACGATTTTTCCGTTGGGGTCGATGAGGATGATGCAGGGGATGCCGGAGATACCGTAGAGGTCGGTGGGCACGGTCTGGGCGTTGATGATCTGCTTCCAGGGGAGCTGGTGCTCTTCGATGGCGCGGAGTGTGTTGGCGGGTTCGTCCCACACGGCTACGCCGAGCACTTCGAGGCCTTTGCCCTGATATTTGTTGTAAAGTTCCTTGATGACTTTGGTCTCGCGGATGCAGGGTCCGCACCAGCTTGCCCAGAAATCGACGAGCGTGTAGTGGCCGTTGCCCACATAGTCGCTCAGACGCTGTGTCACCCCGTCATTGGTGATGGCGAAATCCTTGTACTGGTGTCCTACGGATGTCTCCTGTTTGGTGACGAGGCTTTTGCGCATCGAAGCCAGACGTTTTGAGTCCTTGAAGGCCGGATATTTGGCGAGGGTATTGTCAAATTCATCGAGCTCCATGCCCTGCAGCTGCTGGGTGAGCATGAGCAGGCCGAGGGCATTGTCGGCGTTGGCGGTGAGCACCGAGTCAGTCACGGCCTCGAATTTGCTTTCGATGGCGGCGCGTTCGGCATCGGCGGTCGAGTCGGCCGGAAGAGAGCGATAAGCGGTGATAAGGCCGCTCAGGCGGGCGTTGAATGAGTTGAGGTCATTGTTGAGCTTGCCCTCGGATTCAAGTTTGCGGTTGACGGGGTCAACGGTGATGTCGGTGGCCTCGAGGAAGAAGTCGCCCATGCGTTCGCCGTCGAGGAGCAGACGGGCATAGACCGGCTTTTCAAGTTTGCCTGACATTATGGCGGTGCCGTTCTCCACTATGGCGCTGTCAATCTTCGTGCCTGAGTCGTAATCGGTCATATAGAGCTGCATGCCGTCCTCGTCGGGGGTGAGGATGACTTTCACGTTATAGTCTGCTGAAGGGGTTGTTGCTGTGGCGCATGAGATGGCCAGCATGGCTGCTAACGAGCCTAAGATAGCTTTTGATTTCATAAGCTGAGTTGAGGGTATTTGAAATATTTGTTTTATTCGTTTGTTATTATATAAGGAGCAAATATAATGCCGCAAAGTTAATTATAATTTGCCAAACGGCAAATATTGCGTTATCTTTGCAGTCAAACCAAACTATCAAGTATGGAACAGAACAACGATATCAATATGTGTACCTCGCTCAACGAGTACCTGCTTAAGTCAATGACTCTTCACTGGGAGCTCCCCGCTCTCACTGACTTCAACGGCACTTCATACCAGTATAAGGACGTTGCTCGCAAGATCACCAAACTTCATATCATATTTGACCGCATAGGTCTCAAACCGGGCGACAAGATCGCCATCTGTGGCCGCAACTCCGCCCAGTGGGCCGTGGCCTTCATAGGCGCGGTGACCTACGGCGCTGTGGCCGTGCCGATCCTAAATGAATTCAAGCCGGATAATATCCACCATCTGATCACTCACTCTGAGTCGAAACTCCTGTTTGTCGACAACTCCATCTGGGAGAATCTCGATCCCGACTCACTGCCAACGCTCATCGGCGCCCTGTCCATGCACGACTATTCGCTGGCGCTTTCGCGCTCCGGGGCCCTGACCGATGTGCGCGCCCGCCTCAACGAGTATTTCGGCCGCAAATTCCCCGAGCGCTTCACGTCGGCCGATCTTGTGGTCTATGCCGACAAGCCCGACGAACTCTGCATGATCAACTACACTTCGGGCTCCACGGGCTTCTCAAAGGGCGTGATGCTCAGCTACCGCAGCATCTGGAGCAACGTGCAGTTTACCATTGACGATCTCAAATTCCTGAAAGCCGGCGACGGCCTGGTCAACATGCTCCCCATGGCCCACATGTACGGCCTTGTGGTTGAGCTCCTTCACCCATTCGTCAAGGGCTGCCACATGCACTTCCTTACCCGCATCCCCTCGCCCCGCGTTATCATGGAGGCCTTCGCTCAGGTGCATCCCAAACTCATTGTGTCGGTGCCTCTTATTATCGAGAAGATTGTCAAGACCAAGGTGTTCCCGCTGCTTGACAAGCCTCTGATGAAGATACTTATGCATCTGCCCTTCGTCGATGACCGCCTGCTGGCCCGCATCAAGCAGCAGCTCACCATCACCTTCGGAGGCGAACTGGTGGAGATGATTATCGGCGGCGCGGGGCTGAACAAGGATGTAGAGGAGTTCCTCCGCCGCATCGACTTCCCCTTCACCGTGGGCTACGGCATGACCGAGTGCGGCCCCCTTATCAGCTACGCTCCCTGGACCGAGGCCCGTCCCGGCTCGTGCGGCCGTGTAGTCACCCGCATGAAGGCCCGGGTGGATTCGCCTGACGGCACGAGCATCCCCGGCGTTATATGGGTCAAGGGCGACAATGTGATGCAGGGCTACTACAAGAACCCCGAAGCTACTGCAGAGGCCATAAGCTCCGACGGCTGGCTCAACACCGGCGACATCGGCGTGATCGACAGTGACAATTTCATCTACCTCCGCGGCCGCGACAAGAACATGATCCTCGGACCCTCGGGTCAGAATATCTACCCCGAAGAGATTGAGCAGAAACTCAATAACATGCCATTCGTGAGTGAATCGGTGGTGATAAGTGACGGCGGAAAGCTCGTGGCCCTCATCTATCCCGATTACGACCTGCTCGCCGGGGAAGGTCATCCAGCCGAGGAAACGGAGCAGATAATGAACGACAATATACTGCAGCTCAACAAGGAACTCCCGGCCTATTCGCAGCTGGCCCGTGTGCGTCTGATGAGTGAGGAGTTCGAGAAAACCCCAAAGCGCTCCATCAAGCGCTACCTCTACCAGCACGGATAACGGCTCTAAGGCGTTGGCTATGTCGGAAAAAATGAGTAACTTCGCAGTCAATTATGACAAATATGAAAAATATCAGAAACTTCTGTATCATAGCCCACATTGACCACGGTAAAAGCACCCTGGCCGACCGTCTCCTGGAATACACCGACACCGTCGGCGGCAAGGACATGCAGGACCAGGTGCTCGACGACATGGACCTTGAGCGCGAGCGTGGCATCACCATCAAGAGCCATGCCATACAGATGGACTATAAGCTTGACGGCGAGCACTATGTGCTCAACCTTATCGACACTCCCGGACACGTCGACTTCTCCTACGAGGTGTCGCGCTCAATCGCTGCCTGCGAAGGCGCCCTGCTGATTGTCGACGCCGCCCAGGGCATCCAGGCCCAGACCATCTCCAATCTCTATATGGCCATCGAGAATAACCTCGAGATTATACCTGTGATCAACAAGTGTGACCTCGACAGCGCCAAACCCGAGGAGGTGGAGGATCAGATTGTCGACCTTCTGGGCTGCGACCGCGAGGACATAATCCGCGCCAGCGGCAAAACCGGCATGGGCGTACCCGAAATCCTTCAGGCCATCATCAAGCGCATCCCCGCTCCCCAGGGCGATCCCTCGGCGCCTCTCCAGGCTCTGATCTTCGATTCTGTGTTCAATCCCTTCCGCGGCATCATAGCTTACTTCAAAATTGAGAACGGCACCATCCGCAAAAACGATTTCGTGAAGTTCGTGTCGACCGGCAAGGAGTACCACGCCGATGAAATCGGTGTGCTCAAGCTCACCATGTCGCCCCGTGAGGAACTTTCGGCCGGCAACGTCGGCTACATCATTTCCGGCATCAAGACCTCGCGCGAAGTGCGCGTGGGCGACACCATCACCCATGTCGAGCGCCCCTGTGAGAAAGCCATCGAAGGCTTCGAGGAGGTGAAACCGATGGTGTTTGCCGGCGTCTATCCCATTGACACCGAGGACTTCGAGAACCTTCGCGCATCGCTCGAAAAGCTCCAGCTCAACGATGCCTCGCTCACCTTCCAGCCCGAATCGTCCATGGCTCTCGGATTCGGCTTCCGCTGCGGCTTCCTCGGCCTGCTCCACATGGAGATTGTGCAGGAGCGCCTCGGACGCGAGTTTGACATGGACGTCATCACCACCGTGCCTAACGTTTCCTACCGCGTCTACGACAAACGCGGCGACATGATCGAGGTCCACAACCCCTCGGGCCTACCCGACGCCACGCTCATTGACCGCATCGAGGAGCCGTATATCCGTGCATCGGTCATCACCGCCGCCGACTATATCGGTCCGATCATGACCCTCTGTCTCGGCAAGCGCGGTGAGCTCGTGCGTCAGGAATACATCTCGGGCAACCGCATGGAGATGATTTTCGATATGCCACTCGGCGAGATCGTGATTGACTTTTACGACAAGCTCAAGAGCATATCCAAAGGCTATGCCTCGTTTGACTACCACCTCCACGACTTCCGCGAATCGAAGCTCGTGAAACTCGATATCCTTCTCAACGGCGAGAGCGTCGACGCTCTCAGCACACTCACCCATGTCGACAACGCGGTGAACTTCGGCCGCCGCATGTGCGAGAAGCTCAAGGAGCTGATTCCCCGCCAGCAGTTTGACATTGCCATTCAGGCCGCTATCGGCTCGAAAATCATTGCCCGCGAAACCATCAAGGCCGTCCGGAAGGACGTGACAGCCAAGTGTTACGGCGGCGATATCTCCCGTAAGCGCAAGCTGCTCGAAAAGCAGAAGAAAGGCAAGAAACGCATGAAGCAGATCGGCTCGGTGGAAGTGCCTCAGAAGGCATTCCTCGCGGTCCTCAAGCTTGACTGACATACAGCATAACTTACAAAACACTCCGTCAGAACTATCCTTTCCGACGGAGTGTTTTTACGTTATACTCTTCTAACATCACGCTTATGTCAGACGATCGAAACAACTTTGTACACGGCCCCGACGACCACGATACTCCGTTCTATGCCGCCCGGCAAGCCCTGCGGCGTCACGCTAACGGCGGTAACATACTGATAGGCGCTACTTTGCTGGCCCTAATCATTGCCAACATTCCCGCTATCAACAGCTATTACTTCAATTTCTGGAACGAGCCCGTGCGTCTGCAGATAGGCGACTTCAACGTGTTCAGTCACTCGGGCCACCCCATGACGATGCTCCAGTTTATCAACGACGCTCTCATGGCCATCTTCTTCTTCTCCATCGGCCTGGAAATCAAGCGTGAGGTGCTCGTTGGCGAGCTTTCGTCATTCCGTCAGGCTCTGCTGCCCATCATGGGCGCCATCGGCGGCATGCTCTGCCCTGTGGCCATTTTCCTGATTATGAGTTCGGGAACAGTCTACAGTGAGGGCGCCGCCATCCCGATGGCTACGGATATCGCCTTCTCGCTCGGAGTGCTGGCCATGCTCGGCTCGCGTGTGCCGCTGTCGCTCAAGATTTTCCTCACCACCCTTGCCGTGGTCGACGATATCGGCGGCATCATCGTCATAGCGGCCTTCTATTCCACTGACATCCAGGTGATGCTGCTTGTATATGCCGCCCTGTTGCTGGGCCTTCTGCTCCTCGGATCGGTGCTCCACATCCAAAGCAAGATATTCTATCTAACCGTCGGCGGCATCGTGTGGTTCCTGTTCCTCAACTCGGGCATCCATCCCACGATTGCTGGCGTTCTCGTGGCCTTCTGCATCCCTGCCGTTCCGGTGTTCGCCCCGAAGAAATATGTCAGGACCATCCGCCACGCCATCTCCCACTTCAACCAGGAGGACGACGAGACTCTCTCGCGACGCTCAATCCTCAACAAGGACCAGATGAACTGGCTCAAGGAGATTGAATCGGCTTCCGACAAGGTCATCTCCCCGCTCCAGGAGCTCGAGGACTCGCTGCATCCCATAGTCAACAACCTGATAGTGCCGCTCTTCGCTTTCGCCAATGCCGGAATTTTTCTGCTTGACATCGAGCCGGTGAGCATAGTCGAGGGTATCAGCCTCGCCGTCATCTGCGGTCTGCTCCTTGGCAAATTCCTCGGCATTTTCCTCTTCTCGTGGCTTACGGTCAAACTGCGTTTCGCACCGATGCCCAAGGGGTGCGACTGGCCTATGATTGCCTCCATAGCCGTGCTCGGCGGCATTGGCTTCACGGTGTCGCTCTTCATCGCCAACCTCTCCTTCTCGGGTGCCGGGCCTGACGATGCATATCTTTTGAACCACAGCAAGATAGGTATAGTGGTAGGCTCGGTGCTTGCCGGGGTGATCGGTTTCCTGATGCTCCATCGTTTCCTCCCCGAAAAGGCCCGCCCGGCGGCTGAGGATGATTCCGATTGATCCCGCTCTTATTAATAATATTTTCGGTCATCCGGCCCGGTTTATGGTCGGATGGCTTGCTTTTATATGTTTTATTTGCCGATTGACGGTATATTTTACGAATATATTTGGTGATTTCACGTTTATTTGTTAAATTTGACGCGAATTGTTAAAACCAAAATTACAAACATCTTTAATATGTCGCAACAATTACACATTTTAATTGTTAACATAATAAAGATTAAAACATTTAATCTCTCGATTGGTAAAACAGCTTGATACACAATGAAAAAATCAACCATCTGGATACTCACCGTAATTATGGTCATCACCTTCGCAGGTCTGCTTTACATTCAGGTCCTGTATATGAAGAATGTGGTGACCATGCGTAACGAGCAGTTCTCCGAGGGCGTAAAGCGCAGCCTCTACGCTGTGTCGCGTGACCTCGAGCTTGAGGAGGCCCGCTACTATCTGATGGAGGATCTTGAAGAATATAACGGCTCCTCAGCCGGATCTTACACTCCCGGCAGCCAGCTCGCCATTCCCCCCTCGGGCACTATTATGCCCTCCGGAGCAATGACATTGGAATATGGAGCCTCAACCGATGACCGTAACGTCGACATGTCCATAACCCCGCGGCGCACGGTCATGGAGCGTATCCGCGACCAGTATCTCTATAACCGCGGCTTGCTCGACGAGGTGGTGCTCAACATCATCAGCCAGTCAAGCACCCGGTCTATCGAGGAACGTGCCGATTCGGCCAATGTCTCGCAGATGCTTCATGAGGAGCTGACCGCCAACGGCGTTACACTTCCCTTTGAGTTCGCTCTGGTCAACCGCATGGGCTCTGTGGTCTACAAGACACAGGGCTTCGACGTAAACATCACCGACGAGAACTCGCTCTTCGTTCAGGCCATCTTCCCCGGCGACAACCGTTCGCGTGTGAGCTACATCAAGGTCTATTTCCCTGACAAACGCGATTTCATCTACCATTCCATCAAGTTCATGGTACCGGCGTTTTTCCTGACCATCCTGCTGCTGATCGTTTTCCTCTACACCATCATTTTAGCCTTCCGGCAGAAGAAACTGACCGAGATGAAAAACGACTTCATCAACAACATGACCCACGAATTCAAAACCCCGATATCGAGTATCTCGCTTGCCGCTCAGATGCTTAACGACAACACCGTGCGCAAGTCGCCCAAGATGCTCGAGCATATATCCACCGTGATCAATGACGAGACCAAGCGACTTCGCTTCCAGGTGGAGAAAGTGCTCCAGATGTCGATGTTTGACCGCCAGAAAGCTACGCTCCGCATCCAGGATGTCGATGCCAATCTGGCCATCTCGGGCATCGTCAACACCTTCAAGCTCAAGGTCGAGAAATACGGCGGCTCCATCGAAGCCGATCTCGACGCCGAGGACGCCATTATCGAGGTCGACGAGATGCACTTCACCAACGTCATCTTCAACCTTCTCGACAATGCCGTCAAATACCGCAAGGACGACGAGCCTCTCCGCCTGAGGATCACTACCCGCGATCTTTCAGCTGACCGCCTCGAGATATCAATAGCCGACAACGGCATAGGCATACGCAAGGACGACCTCAAACGTGTGTTTGAGAAATTCTACCGTGTATCCACCGGCAACCGCCACGACGTCAAAGGTTTCGGTCTCGGACTGGCTTACGTCAAGAAGATGATTCGCGAATTCGGCGGCGACATCACCGCCGAAAGCGATTTCGGAAAAGGAACAAAATTTATAATCATATTACCGCTAACTAAAATTTAAGAATTATGGAAGACCGTTTGCGTATCCTATTATGCGAAGATGACGAGAACCTGGGCATGCTGCTCAGGGAATATCTCCAGGCCAAGGGCTATAATGCCGACCTCTTCGCCGATGGTGAGAGCGGCTACAAAGCCTTTCTCAAAGGCAAGTATGACCTGTGTGTGCTTGATGTGATGATGCCTAAAAAAGACGGATTCGCTTTGGCTCAGGAAATTCGTACAGTCAACTCTGAAGTGCCCATCATATTCCTCACTGCCAAATCTATAAAGGAGGATATTCTTGAAGGCTTCAAAATCGGTGCTGACGACTATATCACAAAGCCCTTTTCTATGGAAGAGCTCGTGTTCCGTATCGAAGCCATTCTCCGTCGCGTACGCGGCAAGAAGGGTAAGGAAATCACAATGTACCGCATCGGCAAGTTCACCTTCGACACTCAGAAACAGGTGCTCATGATCGGCGACAAGGTCACCAAGCTCACCACCAAGGAATCGGAGCTGCTAAGCCTGCTCTGCGCCCACGTCAACGAGATTCTCGAACGCAACTACGCGCTCAAGACCATCTGGATTGACGACAATTACTTCAATGCCCGAAGCATGGATGTCTACATTACCAAGCTCCGCAAGCATCTCCGCGAAGATCCCTCTATCGAGATCATCAATATCCACGGCAAAGGCTACAAACTCATAGCCCCCGAAAACGAGACCGGAGCCGCCAACTGACGCTCTTCTCGACAGTTCCAACAATAAAAATTCGGCCGCGCCATTCAGGTGCGGCCGAATTTATAATCTTTCAGGTTTACTGCTTGATGCGCTTGAGCGTCATCAGGGTCTGGCCTGCCGAGTCAAGGAGGTTGGCGGTGTCGTCGTCAACAGCCGAGATGGCTGCCACGCGGTTAAGCGCGCCGAGCACCTGCTGTTCGAGTTCTATCTCGGGGCAGGTCATGCGGGTGGTGGCCACGTTGGTGAAGCTGATGGCGTTCTGCACATCGGGGTTCATGACTATGCGGCCGTTGAGCACGTTGCAGCCGGCGTTGCCGTGGATGCTGAGATCCTTGAGGTCAAAGGCCAGTGTCACGCCGCTATCCTCTTTGAGCTTGCGGCCTTCGACATCGGTCACTGCCCACGCTCCGTCAATAAACGAGGCGTCGTAGCGGCGCAGAGTCATCAGAGTTTTGCCCTCGGCGTCGGTCAGATAGAGCAGATAGTCGGTGCCTGCCTTCTCTATGCGGTAGTTGGTCACGTTGTTCACGGCGAGTGTCACGCCCATCTCGTAAGGAGCGTCGGCACACATACGCATCGTCGATGCAAACTCCGATGTGCGTTTCATCGAGCCGCCGGGGGTAATGGCATATTCGCCGTTGATGTAGTTGCAGCCGTCGTAAACGTAGCATTTGGCCAGGAAGGGATTGGTGGCGTCGGCGCCGAATTCCAGGTAAGGACGGTCAGGACCGGTTACTTTCATGCCGCCTACGTCGGCCACTGTCCAGTTGCCGAAGATCACCTTATGGATTGCGGCGTCGGTCTGAGAGGCTGTTGTTGTGCTGACCGCGCCGGCCGAGTTGACCGTCACCTGCTGAGGCGATTTACATGATGCTGCGGCAAGTATCATAAATGATGCTGCCAGAATTGTTGAATGTTTCATAATGGTTATGAGTTGAAAAATTGTCTGATATATATATAAAGCAGTGCGGCCGATAATGTTCAGCCCGCAGGGTTGTTCACACAAAGATAAGTATTTTTAGAGAAAAATTGAGTAATTTTGTAGCCCGAAACGACAGTTTACTATGTACCGGCAATTGTTTTTCACATTTTTCAAAATCGGGGCTTTCACCTTCGGTGGCGGTTGGGCCATGATATCGATTATCGAGAAGGAGATTGTCGACAAGCACAAGTGGCTTGACCGTCAGGAATTTCTCGACCTGCTGGCCGTGGCGCAGTCGCTCCCGGGCATCCTCGCCGTCAATATTTCGGTGGCCGTAGGCGATAAGCTCCGTGGCACTCACGGCAGCATCGTGTCGGCCCTCGGCACCATCCTGCCGTCGTTCATGATGATTCTGGCCATAGCCATCTTCCTGACCCCTGACATCATCAAGTCCAACGCCACCATCACCGCCATCTTCAAGGGCATCCGCCCGGCCGTGGTGGCTCTCATCGTGGCTCCGGTGATTTCATCGGCCAAGGCCGCCGGCATCAGCTGGCGCACGGTGATAATCCCGGTGGCTGTGGCCCTGCTCATCTGGTCGCGCTGGCCCGTGGTGTCCAACCCTATACTCTACATATTCCTTGGTGGTCTCGGGGGATATATATGGTTTACCCGGCGTCACCGCCGCATGCGGCGCGCATTGTCGGAAAATGAAAGAAAGGAGGACCGGAAATGATCTACCTGAAGCTTATCATTGCTTATCTGAAGATAGGTCTCTTCGGATTCGGCGGAGGTTACGCCATGCTTTCGCTCATCGAGAATACCATTGTGGGCTCGGGCTGGATTTCGGAGCAGATGTTCACTGACATCGTGGCCATCTCCCAGATGACTCCCGGTCCTATAGGCATCAACTCGGCCACCTACATAGGCTATGTGGCTCCGGGCATATCGTCGCCTGCGTTAGCCTCGCCGTTCTGGGGTATTCTCGGCTCGATACTGTGTACGCTCGTAGTGGTGGTGCCGTCGTTTATCCTCACCGTATATGCCAGTCATTTCATATCGCGCCATAAGGAGAGCGCCTATGTCAAGGGCGTATTCTCGGGCCTCAGACCTGTTGTTGTTGGTCTGATAGCTTCAGCGGCCATGCTCTTGATGAACGGCGCCAATTTCGGCACCGCTACGGCCGATGTCATCATCTCCGTAGCTATATGTGTGACGGCTTTCGTGCTGGTATTTTTTGTCAAGCTCCATCCCATTCTTGTCATCACGCTGGCGGGCATTGCCGGATATATAATCTTTTGAAATCATGACACTTCATTCCCGTTATAAGGCAGTAACCGATTATTTGTTCAATCAGCTGCCGGCATTTGAGCAGAAAGGTGCGTCGGCTTACAAGCCCGGTCTCCATACTGTCACCCGTCTTTCGGAGCTCTTCGGCTCGCCTCACAGCCGCCTGCGCTGCATCCATGTGGCGGGTACCAACGGCAAGGGTTCCACATGTCATTCGCTGGCGGCCGTGCTTCAGAGCGCCGGATATAAGGTAGGTCTTTTCACGTCGCCTCACCTGGTGGATTTCCGCGAGCGCATACGTATTGACGGCCGCATGATCCCCGAACAGGAAGTGGTGGATTTCGTTGACCGCTATCGGGCTATGGATGCCGGACTGCATCCGTCGTTCTTCGAGCTCACCACTGTGATGGCTTTCGACTGGTTTGCCCGCAGCGGGGTTGATGTGGCTGTGATTGAAGTGGGGCTCGGAGGGCGCCTTGACAGCACCAACATCATCACTCCCTGCCTGAGTGTGATCACCAACATCTCGCTTGACCACACAGGCCTGCTCGGCAAAACTCCGGCAGCCATTGCCGGTGAGAAGGCAGGCATCATCAAGCCGGGAGTGCCGGTGGTTATCGGCGAGGCAGGTGATGCTTCGGTGCGGGAGGTATTCAGCCGAAAGGCCGCTGAGGAGAAGGCCCCGATAGAGTTTGCCGGGGATTACCGGCCAGTTCTGAGTTTCAGTTCGTCAGCCGAGGGCGGTTTCGACTATCTGACGCGTGATTTCGGCGAGGTTCACGGTGAACTGTCGGGCGAATGTCAGCCGCTGAATGTGGCCACGGTGCTCACGGCTCTCGTGGCGCTGCGCCGGCAGGGATTTGAGATTTCTGACCGAAGCGTGGCCGAAGGCATGAGCCGGGTGGGCGAGCTTACCGGACTTGCCGGACGCTGGATGACTCTCGGCCATGAGCCTCTGCGGGTGTGTGACACGGGCCATAATCCCGGCGGATGGCGGTATATTGCCGATCAGCTGGGGGCTTCCGGCCGTCAGCTGCATCTGGTCATCGGCTTTGTTGACGATAAGGATGTAGGTTCGATCCTCGGCATGCTGGCCGCCGTAGTTCCCGCGGCCCGTTATTATTTCGTGGCTCCTCAGAGTCACCGCGCGCTGCCTGCCGCCTCTCTTGCCGAAATGGCAGCCGGTTACGGCCTGAAAGGGGAGAGCTTCGCCTCTGTGGCCGAGGGTTACGAAAACGCCCTTGCCGCTGCGGGCAAGGGCGATATGGTTTTCATTGGCGGCAGCAACTATGTTGTCGGTGAGTTGCTTGCCGCTGATTCCGATCAGTAAACTGCGATAGTCTCGATTTCAACGAGCACCTGCTTCGGAAGCTCCTTGACGGCTACGGCCGAACGGGCGGGGAACGGAGCGGTGAAGTTCTCGGCATACACCTCGTTCATCGGGGTGAAGAGGCTCATGTCGGCGAGAAACACTGTGGTCTTGACCACGTTGTCCATCGTCAGGCCGGCTTCGGCGAGGATGGCCTTGATGTTGGCTATCGACTGGCGGGTCTGGGCGGTGATGCCTTCGGGTATGTTGCCGGTGGCGGGATCAACGGGTATCTGACCCGAGATGAAGAGCATGTTGCCGGAGCTGATGGCCTGGCTGTAAGGACCGATGGCTCCGGGAGCTTTGGTGGTGGATATTGCTTTTTTCATTGTTTAATTGGTTTATTATTGTTTGGTTAGGGATTGCAGGTTGATTTCGAGGTCTTTGACCAGAGTGTCGGCGGCTGCTGTTTCGGCGGCTTTGAGCATCTTGTCGTCGATGGCCACCACCGAGGCGTAGATCCGGTCAAATTCCGGCAGGAAGTCGTTGTCGCCAAGCCGCTGCATGGCGTCGTTTACGGCGGCAACGGTGAGCGTCGACACATCGCGGGCGGGCTGCACCGGTTGCTCGTTCTGCTCCTTTTCAGGGATGTCGACGAAGCTTACCAGACCGGCGCACTTAAGGCGGTGGACTATCGGGGTCACCAGGTTGATGGGCAGGCGGTACTGTTGCGAAATCCTGCTCATGGAAAGGGCCGGACGTCCCGCCATGAAACGTCGCGCTATGATGGCCATCACGGCTATGGTGGCCTGCCGGCGGTAGTTCTCGGATATGTTGCGGATGTTTTCGCCGAAGTTGTATTCACCTATGTTCTGTATCGAGAAGCAGAGCTGGGCGCCTATCAGAGTGAAGAGCCACACTAACTGCATCCATATCAGCAGCAGGGGAAGGAACGAGAAGGAGCCGTAGATGGCGTTGTATTTCGCCACATACAGCTGGCCGGTGACGAACAGCCACTGCACTACCTGGCACGAGGTACCCACAAGTATGCCGGGGATGATGGCGCTGCGGAACTTCACGCGGGTGTTGGGGATGAGCATGTAGGTGGCGGCGAAGAAGAGCCATGACAGCATCAGGCTCACAAGGTCAAAGAGCAGTTCTATGGCGGGCTGCAGGAATCCGAAAGGAAGCAGCCGCGAGAGCGATGTCTGCATGAACAGCGAAAGGCCGCTGGCGCAGATCAGAAGTATCGGCAGAATAAGGAATATGGCCAGATAGTCGCTGAGCATGCGCCATACGTTGCGCCCTTTCGGCACGAGCCAGATGTCGTTGAACACATGCTCCACGTTGCGCACCAGCATTATCAGTGTGCTTAACAGGAATATCACGCCAACGCCCACAAACAGGCCTCCGGATGATTCGGCCAGATAGGCGTCGACGAAACGGAAGCCCTCGGTGAGAGCTTTGGCCTGCGAAGGTAACTCGCGGATAAGCATCTCCTCGAGGTCCTGCTGCAGACCGAAGCCGCGGCCTATGGCACACATCAGCGCCAGTGCCGGCACCAGTGCGAGCAGTGTGCGGTAAGTCAGCGCGCATGCCTTTGACTGCAGGTCGGCGCTCATAAACGAGCGCACCGTCAGATTGATGGTCTTGATGGTGTTGACGCGCCAGTTTGACCGCGTGTCGTGCCACACCCTCCGGCTGCAGTAGTCCCACTGACGCAGCAGGCGGCGACGAAGCAGTCTGAAGCGTACGGCGAAGCGGGGGATTCGGCGGGGTGAAGCCATGGACAAAACGGATTTCAGCGGCCTTGAAGCCGACGGGTTACGAGATATTAATTGCAAAAATACTCAAATAGTTTAATACCCCGCCCATTTTTCTCTGCATTTTTAACCTCTCCCTGCTACTCGATTTTTTCCCGATTGTTGTGGATTGCACTTTTACCCAAAAATCCCGACGTATCTTTGCTCCTGCAAAAACTAAAAATCCTATGAAAAGCCACGCCAATTACCTCTTTGCCTTTCAGAAATTCTGTGGTCGTACACTCAAAGTATGGGAGGGTCGAATCATAGAGCCGATGGAAATCCAGCGTCAGCGCACAGGCCTGATACGTGCCATAGTCCATGATCCCAACATCGCCAATGGCTGGCCTCCTCCCTACGCCAAAGTGCGGCTCCTTCTGATAGAATACTTCCGTTTTCTCTCCCACCTCGGCGACAAGTGGATGACCGATCTAATCATGGATGCTGACAAAACCATGTCACGTAGCCTTCTCCCGGGCTTCAAAAAAGGCACCATAGCCGCCTCTGGCCGAGTCCCCGACTCGGTTCGCGGCATGACCTTTCACCGCGCCCTCATCCTCGACACCTGCTTCTATCCTCATCATAGGGAAGAGGAGGGCCTCGATCCACATATAAGAGCAGTATTCTCCGCTGTCCCCATGATGAAAGGCACCGTAGTAATCATTCACGGCAACGCGAAGCTTGGCGGCGCCTTCGCCGAGCATTACTACACAGCCCTCTACGACCCTGACATGACCGCCCTCCGGCCCGTCTCGCCCCACCTCAAAGCCCCCTTTGAAATCCCCCTCAGTCTTAAACCTCCCCTAAGTCATCACCCGCCGGCTCCGCCGGATAACCCTTCTGACAGTTGGCTAATTCCAATAACTCCAATAACTCCAATAATTCCGATTCCCCAATACTGCCCCATCCGTGCAGTAGCCTGAGCGGCAGATGTCCCCGCGGCCCAAAGCCGAACCGACATCAAGAGCACATTGACATTATTACCATAAGTAACATCATTACCATAAGTAACATCCCTCCCCCCCCATGATGATTACAAAAAAATCGGAGGGGCTTCCTTGGGAAGTCCCTCCGTTGTAATCTTCAAGTAGGCCCTGCGGGTTACTTTCTGATACCAAGCTCTTTCTGGGCGATGATGGCGCGGTAGCGGTTGATGTCTTTGCGGATCAGATAATCGAGCAGACGACGACGCTTACCAACCAATGCCTTAAGAGCGCGCGCAGTGGTATAATCTTTGTGATTTGACTTGAGGTGCTCAGTCAAATGAGCTATACGGACTGAGAATAATGCAATCTGTGCTTCAGGTGAGCCAGTGTCAGTCTTGCCCTTACCGTATTTCTCAAAGATTTCTACTTTTTCGTCAGAATTCAAGTGCATTCTTGGAAAATTTAAATTAGTGAATAAAAGATGATATGATGAAGTGCCTTTCGGCAATTCGGGTGCAAAGATATTGAAAAATTTTTAACCTGCCAACTGTTTCGGGCAAAATCCTTGGTTAGTCGAGGTTAAGTTTGTCCTTGGCGGGATTGCGGAAGTGGATTTTGTGTTCTACGTACTCCTGGGTGGCTATGAGGGTGGGTTTGGGGAGTTTCTCGTAGTAGCGTGAAATCTCGATCTGCTCGCGGTTTTCGGAAATTTCCTCAAGGTTGTCGTTGAGCGATGCGAATTCCTGGAGTTTCTTTTCGAGGTCGTGCTTCATTTCGCCGGCGATCTGGTTGGCGCGTTTGGCTATGATGCACACTGTTTCATAAACATTGCCTGTGTCCTCGGACAGTTCGATCATGTCGCGGGTCACGGTGTTTAAGGGAGCGTTGGTTTTCTTGTAATCCATATCTTGAATTAAATATATATAATTATCTGTGTAGGGGAGTGTCAGTCTTTTATGTGGCTCTGCGCTATTTTGAAGATGTTCTCGGCTTCGCGGCGGTTGGGGGAGTCGGGGTAGTTGTTGATGAAGGAGTAGTATTCGTCGACAACGGTGCGGAAGCGGTCGGATTTCTTTTCTTCCACGCTCTGGGATGCTTCCTGGTAGCGGGCTTTGAGTACGAGTAGCTCGAGGTCCTCTTTATAGCGTGAGTAGGGATAATCCTTGATGGCGTTTTTGGCAACTATGACGGCTGATTCGTAGTTGTTGCCCATGTAGTTGCCGAGGTTGTAGTAGAGCTGGGCGTTCTGGAGCTGCTTGAGGGTGAGTTTGTCCTGAAGCTCGAAGATGGCGTTCTGGGCTATGCCTACTTTATCGGAGTGGGGGAAGTAGTCGAGGAATGCCTGGAGCTCTTCGATGGCTTTGATGGTGCCTGACTGGTCGAGCTGTGTCTCGGGCGAGTCGAGGTAGTAGCCGTAGCCGGAGTAGAAACGGGCAAGTTCGGTGTATTTGCCTTTGGGATAGCGGGTGTAGTAGGTCTTGAAGTATGCGCCGGCGTTGGTGTAGTCTTTATTCTCGTAGTGGGAGAGGGCGAGAAGGTAAAGGGCGTCCTCGGCTTTCTGGGTGCCTTTGAACACTGTTACTACGTCGGTGAGGATCGTGGCGGCCTGAACATATTTTTTCTGCTCGAAAGCTCGCTTGGCGAAGTCGAGCTTATAGTCGTTATCGGTGCTTTTCTGCACACGGGTGTATTCGCCGCATGAAGCGAAAGCGAGGAGTGCGAGCAGCGATATGAAGAAGTTGCGCATGATTTTTGAGGTAGAAGTCATATTTAGCATGCAAAGTTACGAAAAAAATGTTGTGCGGCATAGATTTTGGAAGAAAAATATCGTAAAGAATGAAATTTTAGGAAAAATGACTAACTTTGCGGATTAGTTATGAAACAGACTGAATCAACCGAAAAGAAGCCGATGCGCTTTCGCTGGAAGGTGCTGATGCACATAGGGCTTATGATTGTCACGGGGCTTTTGCTCGCGTGGCTGTCGACAATATTTCTCGATTTCTGGACGCATCATGGCGAGTATGCCGTGGTGCCTGATGTCAAGGGTATGCCTTACGGCGATGCTGCGGCAAGGCTGAAGGCCGAGGGCTTCGAGGTGTCGATTCAGGATTCGATTTATGACGACAGTCTGCGTCCCGGAACGGTGGTGGGACAGAATCCCGCCGACTCTACGAAGGTGAAGCCTGGGCGCGAGATATACCTCTCGATAGTAGCCTTTTATCCTCAGACGGTGATGGCGCCGTCGCTCAACGATATCTCGGTGCGCCAGGCCAAGGCCACGCTCGAAGGTATGGGCTTGAAGAATTACAAGGTCGTGACTATTCCGTCGGACTACAAGGATCTGGTGCTCAATGTTGTGTATAACGGTCACCGTCTGCTGCCGGGCACCCGCCTGCCGCTCGACGCGCTGCTTGTGCTCGAGGTTGGCGAAGGGTCGGATCTCAGCATTGAGCCTGAACTGCCGGATTCAATAAATGTGGATGTGACGGTCGACGAGGCTGTGGTGATGGATGGCAATGCTGCCGCAGAGACGCCGGCGGCGCACAATCCGGCCCCGGCTCCTGAGCCTGACAGCGATGACGATATGTTTGACTGAGGTCTATGGCTGAGGACGAGGATTACATAGATCTTGACGAGCCGGCCGATGTTGAGTCGGATGGCGGAAATGAACTGTATGAGCATTTCAGGTTTGTGGCCGACAAGGGGCAGCAGCTGCTGAGGGTCGACAAATTCCTGGTGGCGAGGCTCGAGAAATCGTCGCGCAACCGTGTTCAGCAGGCGGCCGATGCCGGGTGTATTCTGGTAAACGGCAAGCCGGTGAAGAGCAACTATCGTGTGAAGCCGCTCGATGTGGTGAGCGTGGTGATGGACCGTCCCCGCTACGAATTCGAGATCATAGCCGAGGATATCCCGCTGGATATAGTATATGAGGATGACGATCTGCTGGTGGTCAACAAGCCTCCGGGCCTTGTGGTGCATCCGGGTCACGGCAACTATAGCGGCACACTCGTCAATGCCCTCGCCTGGCACTTCAGGGATAATCCCGATTACGATGTCAATGACCCGCGCATGGGGCTTGTGCACCGTATCGACAAGGATACCTCCGGACTGCTGGTGGTGGCAAAGACTCCCGACGCCAAGACACACCTCGGGCGTCAGTTCTTCAACAAAACAACGCGCCGCGAGTATGTGGCCGTGGTGTGGGGTGTGCCTGAACCGGCAGAAGGCACCGTCATCGGCAATATTGGCCGCAATCCCAGGGACAGGCTTCAGATGGCTGTGTTCCCCGAAGGCTCCGATCAGGGCAAGCATGCCGTGACGCATTATGAGGTGCTTGAGAATCTCGGCTATGTGGCCGTGGTGCGCTGTGTGCTCGAGACGGGACGCACACATCAGATTCGTGTCCACATGAAGCATATAGGCCATCCGCTGCTCAATGACGAGCGCTATGGCGGCGACGAGATACTGCGCGGCGAGCGCACTGCCAAATACCGCCGGTTTGTGGAGAATTGCTTCGAGATATGTCCGCGCCAGGCGCTTCACGCCCGTACGCTCGGGTTCGTGCATCCCCGCACCGGAAAGGAGATGTTTTTCGAGAGCCGTGTTCCTGACGACATGACCGCCATGATAGAGAAGTGGCGCAACTACGCCGCCACGCGCTGAGATGGCTCAGACGGCTACTAAACTGTTGTCCGGCGGGGTGTCCGACGGGTTAAATATTACTAAGATTGGCGCTGCGGATTGGACGATTAAACAAAAAGTAGTATTTTTGCATTAAATTCAGTATAGAGTGCCCCGCTTGGCTAAAGTTTATTTAGAGAATGGGGTTTGCAAAATATGACATATCATGAACGATCAATTTGATTTCAGCGATATTGCACCTTTTGATGACAAAGATTTCCAGGCAAAAATGGCCGTATTGGTCAAGGAACCGGGCTTTGAGCATGCCGTCAGGTATGTGATGCCGGACGTCGACTATCCCGAATTCGTAAAGAAACTCCTTTCGATACCTGACAAAGACACCTTCCAGCACAAAGTGATGGGAGAGTTTCTCAATTTGCTCGAGTCCAGGACCACTGACGGCATCACGATGGGCGGAGCCGAGTTCCTGGAACCCGGCAAGTGTTACACCTATCTGTCAAACCACCGCGACATTGTGCTCGACGCATCGTTTCTGAACCTCTGTCTCATTCGTCGCAACCTTCCTACGAGTGAGGTGGCTATAGGTAATAACCTGCTGATTTTCGACTGGATAACCGATCTCGTCAAGCTCAACAAGAGCTTCATAGTGAAGCGCGGTCTGTCGATGACCAAGGCGCTTGAGGCTGCCCGTCAGCTAAGCGCCTATATCCATTACGCCATAGCCGACAAGCATCAGAGCGTGTGGATAGCCCAGCGCGAAGGACGTGCGAAGGACTCCAACGACCTCACTCAGGAGAGCCTTCTCAAGATGCTCGCGCTTCAGGGGGGCGGCAACGTGATTGACAATATCCTGGCCATAAACCTCATGCCTGTGTCAATCAGCTATGAGTATGATCCCAACGACTATCTCAAGGCTACCGAGTTCCTGCTCAAGCGCCTCGATCCGGAATATAAGAAATCGCCGCACGACGATCTCCTGAGCATGGAGACCGGTCTGCTGCAGCCCAAGGGCAGGGTGCATTTCCAGTTGTCGCCCTGCATAAACAACGAGCTCGCCACTCTTTCGTCCGAAACGCCCAAAGCCGAGCTTATCAAGCAGATATGCCATATAATTGACCGTGCCATCCACGGCGGATATATGATTTATCCCATCAACTATGTGGCCTACGATATGCTGCACAATACTGACCGTTTTGCCGGCAAATACACCGCTGACGAACGCCGCAGTGTGCTCGAATATATTGAAAAACAGCTCGATAAGGTGAGACTCGAAAATGTGTCGGAGCCTGACCGCCATTATATGCGGCAGATGATGTATACCATGTATGCCAACCCGCTGCGTAACAAGCTTTCGGCCGAAGCTCCTGACAGATAAGGGCCCGATCATAAGATGAGAATACCCCTTCTCCCGCTGATATCCTTACTGCTTCTCGCCGTATCCTCCGATGCCTATATCTTCGTGATGCTGCGCCGGCGGTTCCGCTCGCTCAAGCCTTCGGGTTTTTACGCCATCGGCGCTATCGCGCTGTGGGTTGTGCTGATAGTCGGACTCTGTCTGCCTATGCGCGGAGGATCGCAGGGTGTGCTTCTGGCCAAGATGTGGATTCTCTTCGGATTCCTCACCTTCCTGTTCCCCAAGGTATTGTTTGTCATTATCGATCTGCTGGCGCAGATCCCGCTGCTTCTGAGGCCGCGGCGCAAGCGGCTGAGATGGCTGAGTGTTGCCGGCGCGGTGATGGCCGGTGTGGTGTTCGTGAGCATGTGGTGGGGAGCGCTGATCAACCGCTTCCGCACTGACACCGTAGAGGTGGATGTGGTCGTGGAATCCTTGCCGCAGGCCTTTGACGGATATAGGATTGTGCAGATTTCCGACCTGCATGTGGGCACCTACGGATCGGACGATTCGTTTGTGCGCGAGGTGGTTGAGAAGGTCAACGGCCTTAAGCCCGACATGATAGTGTTTACCGGCGACATCGTCAACCGCATATCCGCCGAACTCGTGCCTTTTACCGATGCGCTGAGCGGTCTGCATGCTCCTGACGGCGTGTATTCCATACTCGGCAACCACGACTACGGCGACTACTATGACTTTGCCTCGGAGGCCGAAAAGCGCACCAATCTCGATTCTCTCATCAGCATGCTGCGCCGCATGGGATGGGACCTGTTGCTCAACGAACACCGCGTGATACGCCGCGGCGCCGACTCGTTGGTGCTGATAGGCGTGGAAAACGTAGGCGACCCGCCTTTCAAGACCTACGGTGATCTTGGGAAGGCCTATCCCGCAACTGCCGACGCGAGCTGCAAGATACTCCTGACCCATAACCCGGCCCACTGGACCGACGATATCTCAAATACTGACAGCATCAACATCGCGCTCAGTCTTGCCGGCCACACCCATGCCATGCAGATAGAAGTGTTCGGGCTATCGCCCGCAGCCTTGCGCTATGCTACCTGGGGCGGCCTTTACGGCGACGGAAAGGGGCAGCGTCTGCTGTATGTCAACCGCGGAATCGGCACCGTGGGGATGCCGATGCGCCTGGGCGCCACCCCCGAAATCACCCTTATCACCCTCCGGCGTAAATGACTGAGAACACAAGCCATAGAGTGACGCTCGGCATCGGCAGCAATATGGCCGACGGGCGCCGGCGTGTGGCCGAGGCCCTGGATTTCCTCGGCTCCATGCTGGAGGAACTTGAGTGTTCAACCATCTATACCACAGTGGCCGCCTCGGGTCACGGAGCCGACTATACCAATGCAGTGGCAAGAGGAGTGACTAAGCTTGGATATGACGAACTCAACCTTCGGCTGAAGCGATATGAAACGGAGGCCGGACGAACCGACGAGGCCCGGCGCCGCGGTGAAGTGGCCGTGGATATTGACATCGTGATGATGGACGATGTAATAGTCAGGCCCAGGGATGCTGCTCAGGATTATTTCAAAATAGGATTCAGTCAGCTCTGAGTGACCAGCCGCGGCCGTCGCGCATCGAGCGGTAGGGCTGTCGGAGCGAGTCGAGCTGACGGCTCCAGCTTTCGGCACGGCGGGGATTTACGTCAAAGGCCAGTATCACCGAATCGGGCTTAAGAATCCTCACCACATCCGTCATGGAACGTCTCCACCCGTTGCACACTATGGCATAATCGACCCTTCCCGACGGTTCCAATTGTGAATGACGGCCCAGAATCACCAGACGGTGGGAGCCCCACTGCAGCAGATTGCCTGTCAGGCGGTAACCCGGGCCTTCGGCATATCCGGAGGGGGCTATGTGGAGGCTGTCGATACACCGGCGTCCCATGAAATCGGCATAGCGGTCAGAGAGAGTATGACAGGCGTTGAGTGAGTCGGAGCGGTTGGCCACGATGACATCGAGCCGCGAGCCCCCGCCATCGGCTACGAGAGCTGTAAACTGTTTTGACCTTGCGAGATATAGCCGGCCGCTTTCCGTCTGAAATGACGGGGTGGCAACCATGCATCCGACAGTGGCCACGGCAAGCAGGCAGAACGTGATGAACGCCTGACGGCGGCGCGTCACGAGCCAGTATTTGAGAATGAGCAGTGCCGCGGCGTATGGGAGGAGTATGTACCACGGAATGTATATGCCGCTTTGCAGCGCGCCCGGCATGCTCCCTATCAGCAGCGCCGAGCCGTCGAGAAGATTGTAAAGCCATTCGGTCAGACTGCACAGCCACGATGCTTCAGAGCCTAATCCGCCCGCTATCATCACCAGCAGGGCGCAGCCTGTGAGCGGCGGCAGAAGCAGTGTGGCCACAAGATTGCCGAGGAGGAAATACAGCGGGAAAGTGTGGAAATAGTAGGCCGCGGGGAGAGCGGTGCCGATAACAGCGGCTATAGAAACCGCGGGGAGCGCGGCCACGGCATAGAGCTTTGGGTGTTCGCGGCGGTTGACAGGATTGAAACTCTCGGCGAAGAGCAATATCGAGAGTACTGCTGCAAACGACAGCTGGAAGCCGATAGATGTAAGATCGGCGGGGCTGAAAATCAGAATCACCAAGGCTGCCAGACAGAGAGAATTGAGCGATGAATTGCGGCGGTGGATTATTTTTGCTGCCAACAGTACCGAGGCCATCACCACGGCGCGGGTTACTGACGGGCTAAGACCGGTAAGTGCCGCGTAGAACCATAGAACGAGGATGGTGACGAAGAAAGCCCACTTTCTCCGGCCGATGTAATATAAGGGCCATAAAGCCAGCGAGATGAACATGGTGATGAACGCCACATGCAGCCCGCTGAGCGCAAGCACATGGGAAAGTCCCGCGGAGGTGAAAGCCGTGCGGGCCGAGAGGGAGAGGTCAGACGTGTCGCCGAGCAACACTGTGGCTATGAAACTTTTGCTGCTGTCGGACAAGTCGGTGCCGTAAAGCGAATATTTGATGTCATTGCGCAGACGCATGAGCCGGGAGCGCAGCGAACCGTCGGGCTCGAGGCTAAGTATGTGGTCCTCAGGCGTGAGGGTACACATATAAATGTAGTGTCGGGCGAGACGGTCGGCCTGCGACAATTCGTAGGGTAGGTCGGCAATGCTGTCGGGTTTCTGAAGAGTCGATCTGAAGGTCAGGCGGTAGCCCGGTATGGGGTCGAAAGCGAAGGTGGGCATTATCACCCTGATATCAACAGGTTCAATGCCCTTGAGCGGCTTTCCCGCAGCGGAGGCTGCGGCATCGACCCTCACGGTGAGAATCTGCGAGGTCTGGGTTATGCGACAGTCGCGAATCACGCCGCTGTAAACCGCTTCGGTATCAAGCAACTCTGTGCGCGGACCGAGGGGAATCTGAACGTAGCCGTCGGCTATTCCCGCCAGAGCCATAAGCGCCAGTAACGCAATGCGGTAGCGAGACGCGGCTACTCCCACGAGGAGCACTGTGGCAAGGACTATGGCGCCCGCTTCCGACAGACCCCAAAGCCACAGGCAGATACCCGCAATGAAGGCGGTAAGTGGCAACAGGAGGGGCACTCCGGCTAACAGACGCGGACGGCCGGGCATAGCGGATTGTCGGGGGGCTTAGTGTACGGGCTTATCAGAGCCAGACGGGAGCGAGGTAGCGCGACATCAGGTAGCCGCCGCCGAGGAGCCAGATCCAGAGCACTGTGGCGAGGATAAAAGGCTTGGCACCGGCCTGACGGAACTTCGCCATGGTGGTCTCGGCACCGAGGGCGCACATGGCCATGGTGAGGAGGAATGTGTCAAACTGGTTGATGAACTCAATGAGCCATTCGGGAAGCGGCACGAGGGAATTGAAGCAGATAACGGCGAGGAACCAGATGGCGAACCAGGGCACGGTGACGTTGCCTTTTCCCTGCTCTTCGCCCTCATCGGCAGAGCGGCGGGCGCGGACGGCCACCCACCAGCCGAGGATAAGCAGTACGGGCACGAGCATCATCACTCGTATCATCTTGACGATTACCGCAGTAGGCTCTACTTCGGGACCCATGGCGCCGCCGGCGCCTACGGCGTGGGCAACCTCATGGAGCGTGGCGCCGGAGAAAATACCCATCTCGGTAGGTGTCAGTCCAAGTTCTCCGGTGGAGTAGGCCGCGGGGTAGAGAAACATGGATATCGTGCCGAAGATCACCACGGTAGCCACGGCAACAGCCGTCTTGTAAGGTTTGGCGTGGATGGTGGATTCGGCGCCGAGCACCGCAGCAGCGCCGCAAATGCCGCTGCCTACGGAGGTGAGCAGGGCGGTGTCGCGGTCCATTTTGAGCAAGCGGCCAACCATTACGCCGCCTAATATGGTGACAGTGACTATGATGGCATCAATGATGATGCCGGATAGGCCTACCGAGGCTATATCGGAGAAGGTGAGGCGGAAACCGTAGAGGATGATACCGAGGCGGAGCACCTTCTTGGAGCAGAACTGTATGCCGGGCACCCAGGTGGCCGGGAGGCGTGAGCGCAGAGAGTTGGCGTAAAGCATGCCCAGCACGATGCCTATGATCATGGGGCTGAGCGAGATGGAGCGGAACACTTCAAACTGGCCGATGTAGGAGGCCGCGCAGGCAAATAGCGTAATGAGCAGGATGCCGTGGATTGTGTCGGGTCGCTGTGAACTGGAGGTCATAAGATTATGAGGTTAGATTATGTTGTTTAAATTATTGTGTCAGAGGTCCATATCCGCCATGCGTCATCGGCTTGTGAGGTGAGCATCATGAAACCGCCGTGTGGCACGATATCAGCTCCGTTCTCTCTCGCATGTTTTAAGAAGAGCGTGGGGTCCGGGTTGTAGACCAGATCAAAGCAAAGATGGCGGGGTGTCAGAAGATGGTAAGGAATGTCGGGACAAGAGTCGACATCGGGCGACATGCCTAAGGGGGTTGTGTTGACAATCAGCAGATTATCAGCCATCACAGCAGGGGTGATGTCGGCGTAGGTTATTGACGGTATATAAGATTGCTTTGAGGTGCGTGATACGAGCGTGGGGTCGATTCCCGATTGTCTCAGGGCATAGACCACCGCGCGGGAAGCTCCGCCGGAGCCCAGAACGAGAGCGCGGCGTATGTCGGGGCGCAGAGCCGGCTCAAGGGCGCGGGTGAACCCCGGGGCATCGGTGTTATAGCCGGTGAGCAGGGGAGTGTCGCGGCCCTCTATGCGGGTAACTTTTACGCAGTTGACGGCGTCGATGGCTTCGGCTACCGGATCGAGGCGGTCAAGCATCGGAATGATCGCCTGTTTGTAAGGGATGGTGACATTGAAGCCGCGCAGATGCGGGTGTTCGGCGATTTTGACCGGAAGAGCGGCCAAATCGGGTATCTCGAAATTGATATATAGAGCGTCAATATGCTCGCGGTCAAACTTCTCGGTGAAATAACCGCGGGAAAAAGAGTGACCGAGCGGGTAGCCTACGAGAGCATATATGTCGGGCTCATTTCTGTTCATGTGACACGATGTAGGCCTTTACGTCGCGGAAAAGTTCGGTTGCGAACACGAAATCGTTGAGCGCGCGGTTGTCAGTGTGGAACAGCTGCCGGCTGTCGCCCACCCATTCGCGGTGACCCTTGTCGATGAACACGATGTTTTCGCCGATGCCGATCACCGAGTTCATGTCGTGGGTGTTGATGATGGTGGTGATATCGTATTCGTGGGTGATGTCGCTCAGCAGTTCGTCGATGAGGATAGATGTCTTGGGATCGAGGCCCGAGTTGGGTTCGTCGCAGAACAGATAGCGCGGGTTGAGAGCGATGGCGCGGGCTATGGCCACACGCTTCTGCATGCCGCCCGAGATTTCCGAGGGGTATTTGTCATCGGCACCCTTGAGGTTGACGCGGTCAATACAGAAATGGGCTCGTTGGAGCATCTCCTCCCGGGTCATGTCGGCAAACATCATCAGGGGGAACATCACATTGCCGAGCACGGTCTCCGAGTCAAACAGGGCCGATCCCTGGAACAGCATGCCGATTTCGCGGCGGAGATCTTTGACCTGGCTGTTGTTCATCTGCAGGAGGTCGCGGCCGTCGTAGAGAATCTCGCCGCTGTCGGGGCGCAGAAGGCCTACTATCGACTTCATCAGCACGGTTTTGCCCGAGCCGCTCTGGCCTATGATAAGGTTGGTCTTGCCGGTGTAGAACGTGGCGTTGACGTCGTGAAGCACGGTCTTGCCGTCAAATGATTTGACTATGTTTTTTACTTCTATCATTGCAGCAGGAGTTTCGTAAGGATTACGTCAAGGAGCAGGATGAGGATGCTGCTTGACACAACGGCGTTAGTGGAGGCTTTGCCTACTTCGAGGGCGCCTCCCTTCACATAGTAGCCGAAATAGGATGACACCGAGGCGATCACGTAGGCAAAGAAGAGTGACTTTATGAAGCCGTACCACACATACCATTCGGTGAACATGGCCTGGATGCCGTAGATGTAGCGTGACACCGGGATGATGTCGGTGAACATGGCCACGAGGAAGCCGCCGAGCATCGAGGTGAAGATACAGAAGGCCACCAGCACCGGCATGAAGAAGATGAAGGCCACCACCTTGGGCAGCACGAGGAAATTGGCTGAGTTGACGCCCATAATCTCAAGGGCATCAATCTGCTCGGTGACCCGCATCGTGCCGATCTCCGAGGCTATGTTGGAGCCGACTTTGCCGGCGAGGATGAGGCAGAGGATAGAGTTGGAGAACTCGAGGAGCACGATGTCGCGCGTGGCGAGGCCCACGGAATAGGCCGGGATGAGGGGCGACGAGGTGTTGAGCTCCATCTGGATGGTGATCACCGAGCCAATGAATAGCGAGATGATGATGACAAGCGGAATCGAGTCGACGCCTAACTTGCTGATTTCGAAAAGGGTGCGTTTCCAGAATACCTTCCAGCGGTTGGGCTTGCTGAACACGCGCGCCATGAAGAGGGTGTAACGCCCGACGCTTGATATGGATTGCGAAAGAATCATGAGAGTCTTGTATCTTGAGTATTTATCATGCAAAAATAGCAAAATAATTGCGTACTGCCATGATTTTTGCTCCTTACCGCCAAAATATTGGCAAAAGCGGAAAACTTTAGGCAATTAGGAATTGAACGCTAAAGTAAAGATGCGAGGTCAAAATACATTACACGTGTTCGTTTATCCTCATCATCGTTATTAAGAAACTGGTAATTGTTTTTAATGTAAAAAGGGATAGCATCTACATATGCATCCACTGTTACAAACCGACATCCTGATTTATTGTCAATTATAAAATAATCTTCAATAAATTCGAGAAGATAGGTCCCGATGTTCTGATGTTGTGCTTTTTTGCTAATTGCTAATCTTCCGATTTTAATCGCGGGATAGCTTCGCAGTCTTTTCTCATTGATAAATTTGTGCTTGCGAAAACGATTGAATTCTGTAATATTTTCAAAATCGGAGATTGAAATTTTGTCGTTGGATAGGCTAAAATAGGCAATTATATCGCGCGATTCCTTATCTTCTACTACATAAGTTACAGATAATAAGGCATTACGATAAAGATTGGATTCATTTATTAAAAAATCATTTAAATCTTCATCGTTACAATCAAATGCAGAAATACTGTCGCCAATATTAAGGCGACGTAATATGAAATTCTCCTGAAATTCCTCGCGCGTCATACTTAATTGACCATCATTTTGATGACGGTTTCATAGGAGCGGCGGATTTGAGCTCTCTTTTCAGGAGAAACTTTAGGCGGGTTCTGCATCCGTTTCTCAAATCGGCGAGCATCACTGCCGAAAAGTATTGGAGTTTCTTTAATCGGTCTTGCCATTATTGTTTCAAGTTTCTGTACTACAAAAGTATAACAAATTTCTGACAAGATGTGCGTAATATTCAAATTTTTTGATAAAAATACTTTACAGTTATATGGACTATCCGATTATAATCGCCTGAAAAGTTGGTGCCTGTAAGCAATATCTACGTAACCCTTTTTGCTCCTTACCGCCAAAATATTGGCAAAAGTGGAAAACTTTAGTCAATTGGGATTTTGGAATTAGCAATTAGTAATTGGTTTGATGGCAGGGAGTTAGTGGGATTATTCCCGATTGTCCCCGATTAATCGGGAATAATCCCGAATGAACTTGGTTGCCGGCGGGGGCGTTTTATTGGCGGATAATTATAATTCTGCATTATGAAACGAATTGCTTGTTTGCTGGCGCTTGGCGCTGTGTTGCTGGGCGCCGGCGGCCTCCGGAGCGAGGCCTGCTCGCGTATACTGTATGTGGGCGATGATAATCTGCGTATCGTAGGTCGGTCACTTGACTGGAAAACTCCTATCCCGACAAATATATATGTGTATCCCGCGGGGATGCATAAGCGCGGCCATGACAAGCCTGGCGCCTTGGAGTGGACTTCGCGCTACGGTGCGGTGTATGCCGTGGGCTACGACGGCGGTATCACCGAGGGTATGAACGAGAAGGGTCTCGTGGTCAACGGCCTTTTCTGCAAAGGCACTGTGTATGAGAATGATTCCACCAAGGACCGGCCGCCTATGTCGCTGGCCATGTTCGTGGCCTGGATGCTTGATCTCAACGCCACGACCCCTGAAGTGGTGGCAAGTCTGCGTGAGCATAATTTCAATATCTCCGGCTCGACTTTCGACGGCGGAACGGTGTCGGCCCTCCACTGGGGCATCACCGACGCCGAGGGGCGCTGTGCCATCCTTGAGTTTGACAACGGCGAAGTGAAAGTGTATGAAGGCCGGGATATGCCTGCCATGACCAATGACCCTGAATTTCCGGCCATGACCGCCATCAACGACTACTGGATTAAGATAGGCGGCGGCAACATGCTGCCCGGCACTGTCAAGAGCCCCGACCGCTTTGTGCGCGGCTATTATTTTGACGGCCACGTGGCCAAGACCGGCGATACCGACCTAGGCCTGTCGATAATCCGAAGCATACTGATGAATGTGTCGGTGCCCTATCAATATACAGTTGAGACAGAGCCAAATGTATCATCGACCCAGTGGCGATCCTTTGCCAACCTGCGCGACCGCCGCTATTACTTCGATATAGTTACCAATCTCGGCGTGTATTACGTGGATCTCAATCGCTGCAATCTCCGCAAGGGTGCTCCCGTGCTGAAATTCGACACTCAGAAAAACACCGACGTTATGGGCGATATTACCTCAAAAATGGTCAAATCAGCCCCGTTCACACCAATGTTTTAAGGAAAATTGCTATCTTTGCAGTGAATCTTCATCTGAAAGGTTGTGCTGCGTAAGATATTGACTATTATACTGCTGCTTCCGGCAGCCGTGGGACTTGCAGGTCCGGCGGCTACCGGAAGTGCTGTCGATTCTCTGCCGCTTATGCGCGATATTCATGACTTGCCTGACGACATTGCCATACTCGCAGACACCACGCTGGAGCAGCGAGTGATGGCCGACTCGGCGCGCTGGGCTGCCATGCCGTGGTATAAGCAGCTGTGGGATACCGGATTCCATATCCATGACCCTCGCATCAATTACCCGGCCTTCCCGCGGTTCTGTCTGAAAGTGTATGACTGGGGTGACAGGACGTTCAACAGCTATGATTCCGATTATGTAGTGGGTACGGGCAAAAACTGGAAAGTGATGCTCAAGAACTATAACTGGATGGAGTCATACATGCTGATGTTCTCTATCCACTCCCGCGATATGCTTCATCTCCGGTCCGACATCTATAACGACGTAGGTGCCTACCTGAGTTTCATGGCTGTGTCAGTGGGGTATACCGCCAAGCTCAACAGTCTGTTTGGCGGGGCCGACAATGACCGCCACAACTTCAACTTCAATTTCACATGCTCGCGCTTTTCGGCCAACTTTGACTACACCACCACCCGAGGCAACACCATGATAACCCACATAGGATCATTCAAAGACAAACACCTGCTGCCTTACCGCTTCAACGACATCAGCCACAAATCGACTTCCGGCGACCTCTACTACTTTTTCAACTACCGCCGTTACTCACAGGCCGCGGCTTACAGTTTTTCGAAATATCAGCTCAAGAGCGCCGGTACAGGTATCCTCGGATTCGCCTTCAACCACCAGCGCATCGACCTCGATTTCCAATCGCTGAGCCCTGAGATGAAGGATGCCCTCCCGGGCCTGGAGGACGAATATCATTTCCGTTATACCGACTATGGCATACTCGGCGGCTACGCGTATAACTGGGTCATCCGTCCGCGCAAATGGCTCTTCAACATCACAGCGCTACCATCGATAGGTTACCGCCACACCTATTCCTATTCCTCCGAGGGACGGAAGGATATGCTCTCGTCAAACATCCGCCTGCGCCTGGCCTTCGTTTACAACCATCGCGCTCTTTTTGCCTCGCTGACAGGCCGATTTGACGGCAACCTCTATTTCAATTCCCGCTACGCTTTTTTCAATTCCATAGAATCAGTGTCGCTCATCGTGGGCGCACGTTTTTGATACGTTATTTTGCTAATTTGACGAAGATTGCCTATCTTCGCGGAATATGAAACGAATCGTTATCCTGTCAGCCCTTGCCGTGGCCGCCATGTCAGCTGCCGGCAAAAGTGTCAATATCAGTCTTGCAGACTACGGAGTAGTGCCCGGCACCGGTGCCAACACTACGCGAGTGATCAACCGGGCCCTTGGCGAGGCCCTTCAGAGTGTGGCTTCCGGCGACGATGTCACGGTGACCCTTACCCCGGGCCGTTATGACTTCTATCCCGAGATGTCGATGCTCCGCACCTACTATATCTCAAACCATGACCAGGACAATCCCAAATTCACCGGTCTGGAGCTGAAGGGTCTCAGGAATGTGACCATTGAGGCTGACAACGTTGAGTTCATGATGCACGGCCGTATGCTGCCCCTGGCGATTGTCGACTGCGAGAACTGCACCGTGACAGGCCTTGCCATTGACTTTGTAACCCCCCAGATAGCTCAGGTGGAGATAGTTGAGAACGACACTGTCAACGGCCGCATCCACTACCGTCCGCTACCCGAGGTTCAGTACCGCATTGACGATGAAGGCAACTTCGTGAACTACGGCATAGGCTGGGAGCTGGTGCCCTGCGCCGGCATAGCCTTTGAGGGTGACACCCGCCGCGTGATGTATAACACCGGCGATATCAATGTCGGTACCCGTAACGTGCGTCAGGAAGCCGACGGCACTATCAGTGCCCCATGGAACGACAAGCGTCTGGTTCCAGGTACCCGTGTGGCCATGCGCGGCTATCAGCGACCGTGTCCCGGCATCTTCATGGCTGATGATGTCAACACCACACTTTCCGATGTCACAGTCCATTATGCAGAGGGCATGGGCCTCGTGGCGCAGATGTGTGACGGCATCACCCTGAACGGCTTTTCCGTGGCTCTGCGCGGCGCCGACGATCCACGCTACTTCACCACCCAGGCCGACGCCACCCATTTCTCCGGCTGCAAAGGTGTGATCGACTCACGCTTAGGTCTTTACGAAGGAATGATGGACGATGCCATCAATGTCCACGGCACATATCTCAAAATTACCGGCCGCCCTGACTCGCGCACTCTCACCGGACGCTACATGCATCATCAGACATACGGCTTCCGCTGGGGCGAACCCGGTGACACGGTGCAGTTCATCGCCTCGCGCACGATGGACGTGACAGGCGAACCGCTGGTGATAGAGAGCATAATCCCGATTGACGAAAACGGCAAAGAGTGTGCGCTCGCAGGTGCTAAACTGTTTAACGTACGCTTCACTGCCGATGTCGATCCCGCCATCGACCCCTCAGTGACCGACTTCGGCATGGAGAACCTGACATGGACCCCCTCGGTGATATTCGACGGCAACACCGTGCGTCACAACCGCGCCCGCGGAGCTCTGTTCAGTACACCCCGCCATGTGGAGTGCACCAACAACTTCTTTGACCATACCTCAGGCTCGGCCGTGCTGCTATGCGGCGACTGCAACGGGTGGTTCGAGACCGGCCAGTGCCGCGACGTGCTCATAGCCGAAAATCGCTTTCTCAACGCCCTGACCAGCCGCTACCAGTTTACCGAGGCCGTAATCTCCATCTATCCCGAGATTCCAGATATTGAGAGCCAGAAACGTCCGTTCCACGACGGCATAGTGATCCGTGACAATCTCTTCGAAACTTTCGATTCGCCATTGCTTTACGCCAAATCGGTGAAGAACCTGACTTTCGGACCCAATACCGTGATACACAACACGGATTATCCGCCTCTGATGCCTGACCGCAAGCCGGTTGAGACGCTTAAGGTGGAGAATCTCGTGATTGAATAATTAGCCGAGCAGCGATTTCACTTCGTCGATGGCCTTGAGGCTTGTCTGGTCAGGCTTTACCGGCACCACGGTGGCATACTGGCGGTCGAGCCAGTAATTGTCGGTGGTCGGATCGTCGGGGTCATTGTCAACGTAGCTTCCTGTGAGCCAGTAATAGGGCCGTCCGTGCGGGTCCTCATAGCGCGAATATTCCTCGGTCCAGTGCCCCATGGAGGCCCGGGTCACCTTGATGCCTTTGGGTGTGCAGCGAGCAGGCATGTTGACATTGAGGCATATATCCTCGGGCAGACCGTGCTCCAACACCTTTGAGCACACCTTGCGGACAATGTCGTCGCACTGACTGAAATCGGCTTTCCACGAATGGTGGAGCAGCGAGAAACCCACCGAGGGGATTCCGGCCATGCAGCCTTCGATCACGGCACCCATGGTGCCCGAATAGATGACGGAATTGCCTGAATTGGAGCCGTGGTTGATGCCTGAAACCATCAGGGCGGGGCGCTCGGAGAGCACAGTATTGAGGGCCAGTTTGACGCAGTCGACCGGTGTTCCGCTGACGCTCCACATCTGCGCTCCGAGGTAATCGGGGCATTGGGTAATCCGCAGCGGGTTGTCGCAGGTAATGGCCGAAGACTGTCCCGAGCGGGGTCCGTCAGGCGCCGCCACTATCACGCGGCCCATGTCGGCCACACATTCAATCAGGTATCTCAGCCCCGGAGCATCGATGCCGTCATCGTTGCTAATCAGTATTATAGGTCGGGAATCGGTCATAATCACATAAGTTAATGTTAAAAATCGCCTGCAAATTTATATAATATATTACAAAATGTGGGTTTCATTTGTTGTATCTTTGTAGGATAATTCCCGAAAATAAATAACCGAAATTCAAACATAAAAACTATTTATTATGGTAATCAATCGCTTACAGACCCTATACCTGATGCTGGCAATGCTGCTGACGGTACTGTTTTTGTTTTTCCCTTACGGATATCTGGGAGCTGACGAGCTGAACGGCGTGGATCAGGCCGCAGTTCTTGTGCCTTGCTGTGTGGCAGTGTTCATCATGGCTGTCACAGTGTTTCTCTACAAGAATCTTCCCCTTCAGAAATCGTTCGTGGGCATCTCTGCTCTGATAGTTCTGGCCGTGGTGATTATGCTTGTCTATCTGCTGGCAGATACGTACGCAGTCGACGGCTCACCCGTAGAGGTCAAGCCCCGCTGGGGATTCAGCGGCCTTCTGCTTATAGCCGCTCTGATATCGCTTTACGGAGCATACCGCAACATATCCGCTGACCAGAAGCTGCTCCGCAGCTACGACCGTCTGCGCTGATCCGACAGGTAACTGAAAAGTATTCGGCGGCCATGCCATCCCGATCGGGAGAGCATGGCCGCCGCTTATATTGCCGAGAGCGATTATTCGCGGAAGTAGACTCGCTTGACGCGTGACGATACGGAGGTCAGAACCTCGTAGGGGATAGTGTCGAGGGCATCGGAGAGCTCCTGGACCGGGATATGGGGACCGAAGATCTCCACGCGGTCGCCCACCTGACATTCGGCGTCGGTGACATCGATCATGCATGCGTCCATGCACACGTTGCCGACTGAGGGACAGCGCACGCCGTTGATCATCACGCGCATGCCGCCGTTACCGAGGTGGCGGTTGATGCCGTCGGCGTAGCCCACGGGGATGGTGGCCACGCGGCTCGGGCGATTGAGCAGGCCGCGGCGCGAGTAGCCTATGGTGGTGCCGGCGGGCCATTCCTTGATGGAGATGATGGTGGTGGTGAGCGATGACACCTGTCGGAGGCCGTCCTGCGAGCCGTCGTTCATAGTCGGGATGCCGTAGAGGCAGATGCCGAGGCGCACGAGGTCATGCTGATGTCCGGGGAAGCGGCTGATGCCGGTGGAGTTGAGGATATGGCGCATTATGTGGAAGCGGAAGCCGCTCTGAAGGCGGTCGCAGCAGCGGTCGAAGAGTTCGAACTGGCCGTAGGTGTAGTCGTCCATGTCGGGGCAGTCGGCGGCGGCCAGGTGGCTGAACACCGAGGCGGGGCGGATGACGCGCTGGTGCTGCAGGATGTCGATTACCTCGTCGAGGTCCTTTTCGAGGAAGCCGAGGCGGTGCATGCCGGTGTCGAGCTTTATGTGGACGGGGTAGTCGGTGATGCCGTATTTCTCGCCCTCGCGGATAATCTCGTTGAGGATGTCGAAGCTGAAAATCTCGGGTTCGAGGTTATAGGCAAAGAGGGTGCGGTAGTTGACCACCTTGGGGTTGAGCACCATGATGGGCATGGTGATTCCGGCGCGGCGGAGGTCGATGCCCTCGTCCATCACGGCCACGGCGAGATAGGCTGCGCCCTGCGACTGTAGGGTCTTGGCGAGCTCATAGGAGCCGGCGCCGTAGCCCGAGGCCTTGACCATGCACACCACTCCGGTGGTGGGCCTGACCATGGAGCGGAACATGTTGAAATTGTGTACGAGCGAGTCGAGGTTGACTTCGAGCACTGTTTCGTGCTGGCGCGCCTCGAGCATGTCGACTATGCGGTCAAATCCGAATCCGGGGGCTCCCTTGACCAAAATCAGCTCGCGGTCAAAGTCGCCGGGCGACACTGATGCGAGGAACGAGGCTGTGTCAGGGAAGAACCGGGCCGAGGGACCGAAGTAGCGGGCGTGGCGCATGAAGTCCTCGCCTATGCCGATCATGCGGTCAATGTGGCGCATCTCCACGAGACGGGCCACCTGCCGGTAAAGCTTGTCGGGCGGCAGTGTCTCGTGCATCACGTCGCTGAGGATGAGGGTGGATGAGCGCTGGCCTGTGCGTCGGCGGGTCATGAAGTCGAAGGCCGGGCCGAGTGAGTGGAGGTCGGAAGTGTAAGAGTCCTGGATTATGAGGCAGTCATTGACGCCCTCGATCACGTTGAGGCGTGTGGCGATGTGAGTGAGCCGGGCCATGCGCGATGCGATCTCGTCGGCCGGGCGGCGCAGGTAGAGCATGAGTGCCAGGCAGTGGATGGCGTTACGGATGTCACTTTTCAAGGTCAGGCCGATGGTGACGGATGCTTCCTGACCGAGGTAGACATAGTCGATGCGTGTGGAGCCTTCCACCGTGTCGATATTGGAGATGAACAGGGGAGCGGCAGGACTGACGGCTGACCATGAGAGTTCGATCTCGGCGTGGCATCCGGTGTCGATAGCCTCGGAAATCAGCGGGTCGTCGGCACAGTAGATCACGCATTTGCAGTCGCGCAGCAGCCTCACTTTCTCGCGGGCTTTCTGCTCCATGGAGCGGAATCCAGAGTCGTGCTCGTGGTCGATGTTGGTGATTATGCCTATGTCGGGACGGATGATATCGTGGAGGGCGTCCATCTCTCCGCGCTGCGATATGCCGGCCTCGATGATGGCGATGTCAGTGTCGGGGTTGATCTCCCACACAGACAGCGGCACACCGATCTGGGAGTTGTAGCTGCGGGGCGAGCGCACAATGTTGAAGTCGGCTGACAGCAGCTGGTAAAGCCACTCCTTGACGGTGGTCTTTCCTTTTGAGCCGGTGATGCCGATGACGGTGCCGGAGAACTGCGCACGGTGATGGCGGGCAATGGCGCCGAGGGCGCGGGTCACGTCGGGGACTATGAAGAAAGTGGCGTTGTCAGCCATCGGAGCCATTTCCTCGGGGATATGGGTGCAGCAGAATGTGCGCACACCGCGGTCATAAAGTTCGCGTATATAGCGGTGGCCGTCGTTGTTCGGGGTGCTGATGGCGAAAAACATCGACTGGTCGGGGTCAGTGAGCGAGCGGCTGTCGGTGAGAAGCACTGACACGGAGCGGTCGCAGGCCGGTGCGGGGCAGTTGAGTATGTCGCTTAGTTGTGATGTTGTGTAAGCCATAAGGATTAGAGCTTTTAATTATATGATGCGGGAGAGATGGGGGTAATCGTTGAGAAGGGTGAGGCGCAACTCGGCGGTGGCGCGTGTGAAAGCTTCGATGGCCACAGTGTCGTCAGTGAGCGGGCGGTGGGCCAGGCGGCGCGAGTAGGCGCGGCAGCGTTCGGCGGCCTTTATGGCCCCGGGGGTGAAGGCCGAGCGGGCGAATAGGTCGAAGATATAGTCGGCGGCCTGCTCCGAAGGGTGACATAGGTCGGTGGCGTAAAAACGATAGTCACGGAGGTCATCGGTGAGGGCTTCGTAGGCCGGGAAATAGAATGTGCTTTCGGGATAGCGGCCGATGACTTGGTTTACTGCTAAGTGGAGGGTGGATTTGCTGAGGGTGTTGCCGTGGAATCCGTCGGCCAGATGGCGGATGGGGCTGACGGTGAGGATGATTTTCATCGCCGGATTGACCTTCAGAAGGCTCTCGGTGATGGCAGTGATGGCTTCGGCGGCCTCATCGACTGTAAGGCAGCGGCGGTCAAACATCGAGGCGGGGAATTTGTGGCAGTTGGCCACGACGTCGCCGGTTGTTGCGAGACGGTAAACCCATGCCGTGCCGAAGGTGATGATTGTGACAGAGGCTCGGCTGAGGAATTCGCAGGCTCCGGCAAGGCGCCCGTTGATTGTCAGGAGGGCTTTTTCGGCCGATGATGAAGAGAGTGACGAATGGCACAGGAAGCTGTGGTGCATGCGGCCGTCGGTCACTAATTCCGTAGCTTCGAGGGGGCGGCCGGAGATTATACGGTCAAGGGCCAGACGGATACTCAGCGGATTGTAGAGTGTTCCTAAGGGGTTGACTGAAACGTCGAAGAGCGAACCGGCGAGTCTTGCACCGATGTTGTCGGAGAAACATGAGCCGAGGAGCATGATGCCTGTATCGTGGGCTATGAGGCCTGACAGGCGCGATTCGGGCTGAAGCTCGGTTCGGAATTTCATAGAGCCTTTAGTATAAGCGGTAGTCGACTGAAAGTACGTTGAACTCGGTTCGGCGGTTCACCTGGTCGGCGGCTTCGCGGTCGGCCTCTTCGGGGAGCGCGAGGATGTATTCCTCGGTGAGCACATCGCCCTCCTTGAACTGCGGATAGAGGCGCGCCACACGCTTGGTTACCGTCTTGGGCCTCGATTTGCCGTAGCCTTGATACTGGAGCCGGTCGGGGGTGATACCGGCTGCGATCAGATAGTCGATTACGGATTTGGCGCGGCGCTGCGACAGGTCGAGGTTATACTCCTCGGAGCCTATGCGGTCAGTGTGCGAGGCCATTTCGATGGTGATGTTGGGATTGTCACGGAGCATACGGGCCAGCTCGTCGAGAGCCTCTTTGGATTCGGGGCGGAGGGTGGCGCGGTCAAAATCGTAGAATATGTTTTCCACGATGTTGGGCTTGGAGAGCGATGCGAGCATGAAGTCCACGCCATATTCGGCATCGGTCTCTGTGGTGTCGGTCGAGAATTCCTGGCGGGCGTTGAGATAGCCTTTGGCACCGGCGAGCATGGCGTAGCTCACGCCGCGCTGCAGGGGGAATGAGTAGGAGCCGTCGGCACGGGTTGCGGTGCGCTGGTTGGAACCGTCGGTGCCTACGATGCGGAGCACGGCGCCGTCAATCGGCTCTTCGTCGAGGTCGGTGACCCATCCGCTGATGGTGATCTTGAGGTCAGGGAGCTCGAAGGAGAATATGTGGTCATAGCCGCGGGCGTCGCCGCGGTTTGAGCTGAAGAAGCCCATGGGGTGGTCGGCCTTGGGGTCGAATGTCATGCCGAAATCGTCGGCGGCCGAGTTGAGGGGCCAGCCCATGTTGGTCACCGTCCAACGGCCGTCAGGCTGGAGCACGGCCTGAAACAGGTCAAGACCGCCGAGGCCGGGATGACCGTCGGACGAGAAGTACATGATGCTGTCAGTGAGCATGTAGGGGAACACTTCGTCGCCGGGAGTGTTGATCTGATCGCCAAGGTTCTCGAGCGATCCGGCGCGCTCCACGAGGTTGATGCGCCAGAGATCCTTGCCGCCCTGGCCGGGCATGTCGGAGGTGAAATAGAGATATTTGCCCGACGGGTCGACGGCCGGATGGCCGAATGACGATATGGTGTCGGAGGTGATTTCAAACTTCACGGGTGCGCTCCACTGGGCGTCGCCGCGCTGCGAAGTGTAGATCTCCACGCCGGTGTTGCGGTCAGGGGCACGGCGGGCTTTGGTGAGATACATCGTGCCGCCGTCCTTAGAGAAGGATACTATACCCTCGTCCATGTCGGAGTTGAGCTCGCCCTCTACCGGCTCGGGGCGCTGCCACTGGCCCTGTTCGTTTTTGCGGGCCATCCAGATGTCGGACTTCTTCATGCCGGTGATTTCCGAGCGGTTGTCGCCGGTAACCTTCTCGTTGGTGGTGGAGAAGTAGAGTATGTCATCATTGAACATCGGGGCGAAGTCGGCGCGGCGCGAGTTGAACAGTTTTGCGTTGCGCACTATGAAGCGTGTGGGGTTTTCTTTGATCTGCCGGGCTTTGCGGGCTCCTTCGAGGCCTGCGAGAGCTTCGGGCGACGAGGGGGCGCGCATGAGGAATTCCTCGTAGGCGCGGGCGGCGGCGGTGTATTTGCCGTCAGCGTGGAGCATCTGGCCGAGGTGAAGTTGGGCGGTGGAGTCGGGGTAGCCGTATCGGATGGCGTTCTGATAGGCGGCCGCCGAGCGGGCAAACTGTCCGAGCTTGCGGTGGGCTTCGCCCATCTTGAAGGCGACTTCGCCGCGCAGCGGGCGCTCGCTTTTCTTGGTCAGCTTATTGTAGATCTTGCGATAAGTCTTTGACGCATCGTAATATTCGCCACGGGCCATCTGCTCGTCGGCCGTAGCGAGTTTCGGGCCACGACACGACACTGCCGTAACTCCGATAGCCAGCATGATAAAGAAAACAAGTTTTTTCATGCTATAATAACGTAAAGCGGAGCTCCATTATTTTATCCGGGGGCTTATTCGGGGAGTTTGAAAGTAACGGGAAGTATATACCATACGTTGACGGGCTTGCCGTTCATCATGCCGGGTTTGAATTTGGGCAAGGACTTCACTATTCTTACGGCTTCGGCATCGAGGTCGGGATCTTTCTTGCGTATAACTACTATCTGACCTATTGAGCCGTCTTTTTTTATAACGAAACGGACTATCACTCTGCCTTGAATTCCGCAAGCCTTAGCTACAGCGGGATATCTCAGATTGTCGTCAATGAATTTCTTTAGTTCTTCTTGACCACCGGGAAAAAGAGGGTCTTGTTCTACGGTTTCATATATCCTGTCGGGATCTTCTTTAGGGGCAGGCATTTCGTCTACTACAACTACTTCCTGATGTGATCCAGACCGGATTATATCGTCGAAGTCCGAGTGCTTATTCTCGTTATTTTCAATCTCATCCATCGAACGGACTTCTTCAACTTCATAATCCGAATCATCCTTTATTACAAGAAGTTCATCAGAGGGAATTTCTTCGGGGATTTTGAATACTACGGGTAGGGTCATCCACACGCTGACGGGTTCGCCGTTGATGGTGCCGGGGATGAAGTCGGGAAGGAGTTTCACCACCCGCACTGCTTCGGCGTCAAGGTCGGGAGATACTCCGCGTACCACGCGCACCTGACCTACGGCTCCGGTTTTTGTGACTACAAACTGCACCACCACGCGGCCTTCTATATGGTTGGCATAAGCATTTGGGGGGTAGTGGAGATTCCGGGAAACAAACATTAGCATTTCGTGTATACCGCCGGGAAATTCCGGACCGGTCTGTTCCCCGGTTATTTCTTTGGCTGCATTTCCGCCTGCCTGTGGCTCGGCGACTATGGCGGCCGGTTTTTCGCCTGAAGAGGCTACTGTAAAGCTGCCTGCTGTGAAAACAAGGCATAATGCGATGACTGATGATAATGATCTGACTGACATGATGAATGTGATATGACGGGTTAATAATAGAATTAGATTAAGCATCAAAACCGGCCTTGAAAGAGGGCCGGTTTTGATGCTTAATAAGGTGAGATGCGTAAGCTTAGCCCGGAATGATAGCTTCGCTGGGGCAAACTTCAGAGCAAGAACCGCACTCGATGCATTTGTCGGGATCGATGTGGTAGATGTCGCCTTCAGAAATTGCTTCAACGGGGCAAACGGGGAGGCAGGTGCCGCAAGCAACGCATTTGTCAGTGATTACGTAAGCCATAGTTTTGTAAGATTTTTAGATGTTATAACAAATGAATACGATGCAAAAGTAAGAGTTTTTTTATAAACAGAGCGCTTTTCGGTCGATTTTTTTACAATCGGTGGCTCTATTTTATTAGTTCCATGCCGCGGGCAATGGCTTCGCGGTTGGCGGGGAGCAGATGGTGGTGACGTTCGGGGAGTGTCTTTTTGAGGCCTGTCATCACGGATTCGATGCTCACCACGGGGTTGACTTTCAGCAGCGCGCCGAGGATGATCATGTTGTAGCTCTTGGCTGATTTGAGCTCAAAGGCTGCGTCCATGGCGTCGACGGGGTAGATGTTGATGTCAGTGCGCGTGGGCGGCCGGTGGATGCCGTAAGGGTCGTAGATGAGAGTGCCGCCGGGTTTGACTTTCGACTCGAATTTGTCAAGGCTCTGCTGGTTGAGGATAACGGCAGTGTCGTAGGAGTCAAGCACGGGCGACGAGATAGGACGGTCAGAGAGCACTACGGTGACGTTGGCTGTACCGCCGCGCTGTTCAGGGCCGTATGACGGCATCCATGTCACTTCGAGATTGTCGATGAGGCCGGCATAGGCAAGGATCTTACCCATTGAGAGTACGCCCTGTCCGCCGAATCCGGCTGCTATGATTTCTTGTTTCATAATCTGATCTTGCTCTTTATTCGTTCTTAAGATCGCCTAAGGGGTAGGCGGCAAACATATTTTCCTCCATCCATTTGTTGGCTTTCTCGGGTGTCATCTTCCATCCGCTGTTGCAGGTGCTGACAATCTCCACCACTGAGGTGCCGCGCTTGGCAAGCGAGTTTTCGAAGGCCTTGCGGATTGCGGCTTTGGCTTTGCGCACATTGGCGGGGGTGTGGACTGACTGGCGGGTTACGTAGCAGGTGCCGTCAAGCTGCGCCAGCAGGTTGGATATTTTCAGAGGATAGCCGTTGAGGTCAACGCGGCGGCCGTAAGGTGTGGTGGCTGTTTTCTGGCCTTCGAGGGTGGTGGGGGCCATCTGACCGCCGGTCATGCCGTAGATGGCGTTGTTGATGAAGATGATGGCTATGTTTTCGCCGCGGTTGGCGGCGTGGATTGTCTCGGCGGTGCCGATGGCGGCGAGGTCGCCGTCGCCCTGGTAGGTGAACACGAGCACGTCGGGGTTGAGGCGGCTTGCGCCGGTGGCCACTGCGGGAGCGCGGCCGTGGGCGGCTTCTATCCAGTCAATGTCGATATAGGCATAGGCGAACACTGCGCAGCCCACCGGGGCCACACCTATGCAGTTGTTTTCCACGCCCATCTCCTTGATAACTTCGGCCACGAGTTTGTGAACCACGCCGTGGGAACATCCCGGGCAGTAGTGCATGGGTTTGTCGTTGAGAAGGTCAGGCTTGGAGTAGACCTTCTGGCCTTTTTCTTTTATTTCTTCGGGTGTCATATTCTGGTCAGGTGATTAAGAGCTTGTTTAATAATAAATGTTACCGACAGGGCGGTCAGTCGTCGGGCAGATTTTTGCTTGTGATGAGGGAGTTATGCGGGCATAACGACCGAAGAACAGGTGAAAATATGCCGGCGGATGGCCGTACAAAAGTAACTATATTCACATTATTGACACAATATTAACATTTGTTTAAAGAAAAGAAAAACTTTTTTGAGCAGGTTTTAATAATATCTTATTACCATTGTTTCGCATATCCTGGCCGCTTTTCGCCCTGCTCCTCAGTCGTGTACATCAAGTACACTCCTTCGTCGCATGACGAAACCCGTCTCATGCTATGCGACCCTGTCGGCAACATTTATTATTAAACAAGCTCTTAGCGTGAGATTATTTGGAGGCTTCGGGGAAATGGCTGAGCATGGCGTCCATCACTTCCTGAGGGTTGGGGAGCATGCCGCCCATTCGGCCGTAGTGGTAGACGGGCACACGGCCTTCGGCGGCCAGACGCACATCCTCTATCATCTGCCCGGCGTTGAGCTCCACTACCATGAAGCCCTTGATGCGGCGCGAATATTCTGCGAGCACTTTTGTGGGGAAGGGCCAGAGGGTGATGGGACGTACGAGACCGACCTTGAGACCTTTCTCGCGGGCGTCCTCGATGGCTTTGAGGCAGATGCGGGCTATCGAGCCGAAGGCCACGAAGATATAGTCGGCATCCTCGGTGAAATATTCCTGGAAGCGCACCTCGTTTTCCTCGATGCGGCGGTAGGTTTCCTGATAGCGGAGGTTGTTGACCTCCATTTTAGCGCTGTCAAGCTCGAGGGTTGTGAGCACGTTGGGCTTGCGGCCGGCGGGATGGCCGGTGACGGCCCAGGGGCACTGCTCGGCTATCTGCTCGGGTGTGCGGCGCGGACGGGGTTCGGGGAGCACCACCTTCTCCATCATCTGGCCTACGATGCCGTCGGCCAGCAGCATGGCGGGGGTGCGGTATTTGAATGCCAGATCAAAGCCGAGGCCTACGAAGTCAGCCATTTCCTGCACGGTGGAGGGGGCGAGGACTATGTAGTGATAGTCGCCGTGACCGCCGCCCTTTGTGGCCTGGAAATAGTCGCTCTGCGAAGGCTGGATGGTGCCGAGGCCGGGGCCTCCGCGCATCACGTTGACCACAAGGGCGGGGAGCTCGCCGGCGGCGATGTATGACAGGCCTTCCTGCATCAGGCTGATGCCGGGCGACGATGACGATGTCATGACGGCCTTGCCGGTGGAGGCGCCGCCGTAGACCATGTTGATTGATGCCACTTCACTCTCGGCCTGAAGGACTGTCATGCCGGTGGTTTCCCACGGCATAAGCGCCTCGAGGGTCTCGAGCACTTCGCTCTGAGGGGTGATGGGGTAGCCGAAGTATCCGTCTACTCCGTATCGTATGGCGGCATGGGCAATAGCCTCATTGCCTTTCATAAGTCTTACTTCTTCTTTCATAATGGGGAGGTAATGAATGAGATTATTTTTCTACCAGTCGCCACACTTCTATACAGCCGTCGGGACACACGAGGGCGCATGAGGCGCATCCGATGCATTTGTCAGGCGCTTCGGCGAAGGCGAAGTGGTATCCGCGGTTGTTTACTTCTTTGGGCTGGAGGCTGAGAACATCGGTGGGGCATGCCACCACGCAAAGGTTGCAACCCTTGCAGCGCTCAGTGTTGATTTCCACGGTTCCTATAACTTTTGCCATTTTATTTAAGAGAATGGGTGAATACGGGGTTGGTTATTACATGTTTTGTAATGCAAAAATAATGATATTTTTGACATACGGAATAGCTTTAACATTTAGTTAACCTATGGCACACTGCGCGGCTATTTGTGCAGTGCTTCGGCGATTACTGCCGCCGAAGCTGCGACACTCTGATTTTCTTGCCTTTAAGACGTGCCGAAGCTATCGCATCGAGCACTTCGCGCACCTTGGCGCGGGGCACTGCGGCGAGTGCGTAGTGGTCATGCAGGGCTATGCGGCCAATCTCGCCGGCTGAGAGCGGGGAGTTGTTGGTGAGGAATCCCACGATGTCGCCGCGCGATATCTTCTCTTTTTTCCCGGCCGCGAAATAGAGCGTCGCCACGCGGGAGCGTCGGGGCGAGCCGTCGGAAACCGGCGGCCGGAAGTCGCGGTCAAACCGGATATACTCCGGCACGGAGTCATGCTCGGAGGTGATGACGTAGACGGTGCCGGTGGCGTCGACGCGCGCCGTGCGGCCGTTGCGGTGGGTCCATGCGGCTTCGTCGACAGGGATATGGTAATGCACCACGTTGTCGATACCTTCTATGTCGAGGCCGCGGGCGGCGAGGTCGGTGGCCACGAGCACCGGGGTGGTGCCGTTGGTGAGAAGGTCGATGGCTGTGGCGCGCGAGTCCTGGTCGAGTGCTCCGTGATAGAGTCCGGCGTCGATATGCTCGGCATCGAGACGGGCCTTGACCCTTTCGGCGCTCTCGCGGTGGTTGACGAACACTATCGTGCGGCTGCCTTCGGGGAGCGAGCGGAGAAGGTCGCAGAGGGTGTCGAGCTTGTCAGGCACGAAGCTATCCACGCGAACTGTAGCTGTGCGCGACTGCGGGGTGTCGGCCGTGGCGTGGCGGATGAGCTGCGGCTTTCTGCGGGGCAGATATTCGGGCAGGTCGGTGAGCTCTGTGGCCGAGGTGAGGATGATGTCGCCGATATGGATTATGCGGCGGATTATGCGCTTCATCTCCTGCTCGAAGCCGAGCTCGAGCTGCTTGTCGTATTCGTCGATCACGAGTGTGTGCAGCGAATCGAGGGTTATGTTGCCGCGCTGAAGATGGTCAAGCATACGGCCGGGAGTGGCCACGATAATGTCGGGCAGCGGGCGGAGGGAGTTGGTCTCGTCGGTCATCGAATGGCCGCCGTAGAGCGCCACGGTCTTGTACTGACGCGCCACGCGGCGGATCACCTCGGCGGTCTGCATGACAAGCTCGCGCGAGGGCGCGAGTACCAGCGCCTGCGTGGCTCCGTAAGGCTCGGCGGCGCGAAGCAGCAGTCCTATGGTGAAGGCTATGGTCTTACCCGAACCTGTCGGGGCAATCAGGATTATGGAGTCGGCTTTCGATTCGGCCACGGCCTGCTGGATGGGGTTGAGGGTTGAGATTCCGGGCAGCGCGGTTACGGCACGTGTGATATCTTCGAGGGTCATATCGGTCTTGAATTTCGGTTATGTCATATTATATATAATGTGTCAGTTCTCGCAGAGTTCGATGACGGCCCCGCATCGGTAGCTTTGCGGAAGGTCGGCTGCGGGAAGCAAACAGGCGTCGTCAGGCGCCACGGGGGCGGCTGAGCGTGACTGCCCGGTGATGCTGCTGATGGCTGCGGCTGAAAGAGGGTCGTGTATCGTGGCGAACTCGCCGGGGTAGACCGTGGAGTCGTCAATCGGGATGTCGGCCTCGATGCCGTCGGCGTAGTCACACGAACCTAACGCGTTGAGGCAGTAAAAAGTTATGGGGCGCAGGATATAGAGCTCGTTGCCATAGGCCTGTGTGACGGTTTCCATGCCGCAGTTTTTGCCGTTGGTGGCGGCTCCTACGGTGTGGACCGTGATGCCCAGTCCGCGGAGGCCGTTGATAAGGAGTTCAGAGGCCGAAGCCGTGGCGGCCGAGGTGAGCACATAGATTTCGGGGAGGGGAGTGGCTGCCGTGAGGGCAAGTCGAAGAGGTTTGTGGTTATGGTCGCCGTCGGGCACGTCGGGATTGCCGATGCGGTAGAAGCCGGTTTCGCCGCGGGCCCGGCGGGAGGCATTGTAGCGGGTTTCCACGAGCACCTCATTGTAATGCGGTTGTCCGGCAATTAGCGTGGCCATTACTGCCGAGGCCGTCACGTGGCCGCCGCCGTTGTAGCGAAGGTCGAGAATGAGGTCGGTGATTTCGTGTGACTTGAATCCGGCGAACAGGTCGATGAGCCGGTCATCGAAGTCGGAATCGAAGGTGTTGTAATGGATGTAGCCGATGCGGTGACCGGGATAACGGTCGATGACGGTGGAGAAGTAGATTGCGGGGTCAGAGAACGATGAGCGGCCGAGGCGTATGGTACGGCGGTTGGTGAGGGCGGGGCGCGCGCCGGAGCGGTCGAAGTCGGCCACCGTGATGCTGACATCTCCGGCATACACGGCTTTGATAGCCGCGTCGTAGCCGGTCTCGCTTACAGGTTTGCCGCCAACCTCATAGATGAAATCCGTGCGCTTGAGTCCGGCTTTGGCGGCTTCGGTGCCGGGAGCCACAGTCATCACTGCCAGACCCTGCAGCCGCTCCTTTCCCAACATTGCGCGGCGCAGATACATTACGCCGGAGCCTTCGGTGGCTTCGCGCAGGGAGCGGGAGGCAGCTTTGCCGCTGTGCACCTCGATGCCTGAGTAATAGTAGTCACGTTTGCCGTTGGTCCAGTGGCCGTCGTCATGATTAAGGTTGTCAAAGGAGGCTACCCCTTCAAGGAGTGTCCACAGAAACACTTTGGGCTCTTTCGTGAAGTTCGGCTCAAGCTGCGGCAGCGGCTCGTTCCAAAGATAGTTCTTTGACATGTAGCCGTAGATCCATCGGTCGATTTTCTCAAACGGCGCTCCCGGCTCGTCGCCTGAGTCTGAAGTGACGCTTTCGCTGCAGGCCGCGATGAACAGCGACAGCGATATGATTACAAGCCGATTGATTAGTCGTGACGGCATGGGGCGTGAGGGAAGAGAGGGGGATGACGGCTGACAGCGGGGTGAATCAGCCGAATTTGCTTATCTTGTGGAGCGCGGGTTCGTTGATGATACGTATCTGGCGGCCGTCGACCACTATCAGGCGCTCGTTGACAAAGGCGGTGAGAGTGCGGATGGCGTTGGATGTGGTCATATTGGAAAGGTTGGCGAGATCCTCGCGGCCCATATACACGTGCAGGGTCATTCCGTCGTCCTCATAGCCGTAATGCTCAAGGAGCACCATCAGCGCCTCGGCCAGGCGGCCGCGGATATGCTTCTGGGTGAGGTTGACTATGCGGGTGTCGGAGCTGCCGAGGTTGCGCGAGAGCTCATGTATGAAAAACCAGGCTACACCGCGGTTGGCGTCGATCAGCTGCCTTACCACCTCCATGGGAAAGGCGCCAATCACCGAGGCTTCCATGGCCTGGGCCGTGTGGACGTAAGGCTCGCCGGCAAAATAGGCGCGGTAGCCGAAATACTGCACGGGACTGATCAGGCGGGTAATCTGCTGGCGGCCTCCCACGCCGTCCTTGTAGAGCTTGGCTTTGCCTTTGAGCAGACACCAGAGATACTCCGGTTCCTCGCGTTCGGCATATATTATCTGGTTTTTCTTGAAATGGTGAAGCGTGAAGTTATCGGTGATAAGGCGTTTCTCATCTCCGGTAAGGATAGTCCAGATTTCCGACATATCCTCGCTCATCACTTTCTCGAGAGCTTCTTTAATCATATTGGACCTACTGAAACTTTAATTCTTTAAAGCAGAATTGCACAACAGTGTTTTACAACATGGTGCAAATATATACATTAATTATATAATTTGCAAATTAAGAACAAAAAGTGTTACTTTCGGGCTACAAATAATTCGTAATGTCAAATCGGGTGAGGCTGAGAAGGTTGCAGAACGGGCGTTATGCGGGGCAAAAAAATATTGCAAAAAAAATGGCTCGGGTCTTGCATTTTTGAACCGCATGACTTAACTTTGCGTTATACAAACAAAGCCGATAATCATCCGGCAGCGAACCTTGACATACTGCATACCACATCAAAGTTGATTGGGAAACTCATCAATTACAACTGAAATACCGAGACAAGCTTAGCCGACTGATGGCGGGCCCCATCCTCTTCATGAGGAGGCTTTTATGCCCAGGCGGATTACAAAGGTCGACGAGCGCTCAAATCCTGTCTATCGGAGTTTCATCGCATCCTTTGGTGTGGCCAATATAGGGAAGCCGCCTGCCGCAGACCATCTGCAGCGGGCGGCTTTTTTGTTCGCCCGACATGGGCATAATCTAACGGGTGCAAGTCCCGAGCGCGCCCCG